>Ga0182736_1002405_pt1 | contig 14372 bp, 15 predicted proteins | sample eDN5th30CKraftBY_FD_128882 | JGI IMG/M metagenome (GOLD analysis project Ga0182736, IMG submission 128882) | Enriched backyard soil microbial communities from Emeryville, California, USA - eDNA 5th pass 30_C Kraft BY (version 2) (version 2) | ecosystem: Environmental > Terrestrial > Soil >...
CGCAGGACGGCGACCAGTGGAAGGGCGCGCTCTCCTCGGCGTCCTCGGTCGAGGGCATCGAGCAGGTCCAGGAGCTCTTCAAGACGGCCACGCACGCGCCGGCCGACAGCGACTCGAACGAGCCGTGGGTTCCGTTCAACCAGGGCAAGGCCGCGATGTTCTCGGCCCCGACCTGGGCCCGTTGGAGCATCGACCTGCCCGAGTGCAACGAGGGCGTCGCGGCTGACGACACGTCGGACGACGCGACCGCCAAGCGTGCCAAGCAGCAGGCGTGCAACGAGGAGCACACCGGCGTCTTCGCGATGCCGGGTCTGACCGAGGGCACGTACGCGACCGCCTTCGCCGGTGGCTCGAACATCGCCATCCCGGCGAAGTCGCAGCACCAGGAGCTCGCGCAGAACCTGCTGAAGATCATCTTCTCGCCGGAGTTCCAGCAGATGCTCGGCCAGAACGGGCTCATCCCGGGCAACACCGAGTACGCCTCCTCGATGGGTGACGACGTCTACGCCAAGGCTGCGATCGCCGCCGCCCTGACCGCCAAGCTCACGCCGGCCGCCGAGAACTGGGCGACCGTCGAGGGCGACCGCATCCTGGAGGACTTCTTCCAGAAGATCGCGACCGGAGCCGACGTCGCGTCGTCGGCCGCCGCCGCGGACCAGCTCATCAGCGACGCGCTCAACAAGTAGTCGCCTCCCGGTCGGTGGTCGGTTGACCACAGTCAGCCGACCACCGACCGCACGATCACCTGTCGTCAGACCGGCACAGCCGGTTCGCGACCCCTGATCCGGCGCGGCCGCGCCTGCCCTCGGGCCGGCTCGGCCGTGCCGTCAGACTGGAGCTCCTCATGGCAGCCACTGCCCCCACGGTCAGCGGGACCCCGACGCCGTCGGTCCCGCCCACCCGCCGCCGTCGCCCCAAGCTCGGCGTGTACAGCCTCCTCGTCCCCGCGAGCATCGTCATCGGCATCGCCCTCGGGTACCCGCTGGTCCGCCAGTTCGTCATCTCCTTCCAGGAGTTCGGCCTCAAGCAGCAGTTCGGCGCCCCGGCCGAGTGGGTCGGGCTGCAGAACTACACCGACCTGCTGACCGACTCCTACGTGTGGACCGTCATCGGCCGCTCGATCGCCTTCTGCCTGGTGAACGCGGTCGTCACGATGCTCATCGGCGTGAGCCTGGCGGTGCTGATGCAGCGCGTCGGGCGCAGTGCCCGGATCACGCTCCAGGTCTCGCTGCTGCTCGCCTGGGGGACGCCGGTGCTGGCGTCCATGACGGTGTGGCAGTGGCTGTTCGACACCCAGAACGGTGTCATCAACTGGGTGCTGTCGAACGTGCTCGGCATGGATTCGATGGCCCAGCACTCGTGGATCATCGAGCCGCTGTCCTTCTTCTTCGTCGCGACCGTGATCGTCGTGTGGATGTCCGTGCCGTTCGTGGCCTTCTCGGTCTACGCCGGACTGCTCCAGGTGCCCAGCGAGACGATGGAGGCCGCGCAGCTCGACGGCGCGTCGGCCCGTCAGCGCTTCTGGGGGATCACGATCCCGATGATCCGCCCCGTCCTGTCGATCGTCCTGCTGCTGCAGGTGATCTGGGACCTCAAGGTCTTCACGCAGATCTACGTCCTGCAGCGTGCCGGTGCGCCCACCCGCGACACCAACCTGCTGGGCACGCTCATCTACTCGTACTCGAAGGAGTTCGGGATGGCCGGGGCGCTCGCGACGATCATGCTCGTGCTGACGCTCGCCCTCACCGGGTTCTACATCCGGCAGATGCTGAAGGAGGACGAGCTGTGAGCACCGTCTCCGCCCCCACCACGCTCGGCGTCCCCGCCGACCGCCCCACCAAGGTCACCGCGACTCGCTCGAGCGAGTCGGGCCGCAGCCAGACCTCGCGGTCCCGCCGGTTGCTGGGCTTGCTCGCGATCGTCGTCGCCGTCGCGTGGGTGTTCCCGATCTACTGGATGATCAACAGCGCCTTCCAGCCGCTGAACAAGCTGCAGGCCGAGAACCCCGCGTGGCTGCCGTTCGGCGGCACGGTCGCCAACTTCCGGCAGGTCATCAACGACGGGACGTTCTGGCAGGCGATGCGGACGTCGCTCGCGGTGGTCGTGATCGTGCTGATCGCCGCGCTGATCTTCGCCTTCCTCGCCGCCCTGGCCGTGAGCCGCTTCCGGTTCAAGGGGCGCAAGTCGTTCATCCTGACGATCCTCGTCGTGCAGATGATCCCGGCCGAGGGCCTGTTCATCTCGCAGTACCAGGTGCTCGACGGCTGGGGCATGGTCAACAAGATCAGCGGCCTCGCGCTCGTCTACACCGCGGCGATCCTGCCCTTCACGATCTGGATGCTGCGCGGGTTCGTCGCGGGTGTGCCGATCGAGCTCGAGGAGGCCGCGATGGTCGACGGCCTCTCGCGCGTCGGCGCGTTCTTCCGGATCACGTTCCCGCTGCTCGCCCCTGGCCTCGTCGCCGCCGGCGTGTTCGGCTTCCTGCAGGCCTGGAACGAGTACACCCTGGCCCTGGTCGTCATGACCGATCCGGCGCAGCGCACGCTCCCGCTCTGGCTGCAGGGCCTCGTCGAGTCCAACCGTGCGACCGACTGGGGCGTGGTCATGGCAGGCTCGGCCCTGATCGCGATCCCCGTGATCGTCTTCTTCCTGTTCGTGCAGGGCAAGATGACGTCCGGTCTGGTCTCGGGAGCGGTGAAGGGCTGACGTGAGCGAGCACCTCATCACGGCACCCGACGGGCGGGTGCCGGGCCAGGCCACGCCCGCGATCGTGGTCGGTACCCCCTCCCAGCCCGGCTGGTCGGTCGGCCTCGACGTCGGCGGCACCAAGGTGCTCGGCGTCATCGTCGACCCGGCCGGGGCCGTGCGGCACGAGGTCCGCGCGACCACGGTGCGCGGGGTCGACGGGGTCGTCGGCGGCGGGGTCGCAGCCGTGCACGAGCTGGCCGCGCTGGCCGGCGTCGGGGTCGACGACCTCGCGGGCATCGGCATCGGCCTGCCCGGCGTCGTCGACCCGCACGACGGGACCGTCGAGCACGCCGTCAACCTCGGCATCGTCGACCGTGTCGCCCTGGGCGGCCTCGTCGCCGAGCGGCTCGGAGCGCACCTGCCGGTGCAGGTGGAGAACGACCTCAACATGGCTGCGCTCGGCGCCGCGCACCTCGCCGACGAGGCCGTGACGGACCTCGCGTTCCTCGCGCTCGGCACGGGCGTCGCGGCGGGCCTGCTGCTCGACGGCCGGCTGCGCCGCGGTGCGACGGGTGCCGCCGGCGAGATCGGCCACCTGCCGCTCGTCGTCGGCGGCCGGGCCTGCAAGTGCGGGCAGGCGGGCTGCATCGAGCAGTACGCGTCGGGCACGGCGATCGACGCCGCATGGCCGGGTCCGCACACCCGGCCCGCGCCCCTCGAGCTCTTCGACGCCGCGGCCGGCGGCGACGCGCACGCGATCGAGGTGCGTGACCAGTTCGCGTGGGCGGTCTCCTCGGCCGTCCGCATCCTCGTCCTGACGTGCGACGTGCAGCACGTCGTCATCGGTGGCGGCGTGTCCGGTGTGGGGCAGCCGCTGCTCGACGCGGTGCGCGCGGCGCTCTCGGCCGAGGCGCAGGCCTCGCCGTTCCTGGCCTCGATGGGCCTGGCGACGCGCGTCAGTCTCGCGCCGCTGGGCGCGCCGGTCGGGGCCGTCGGCGCCGCGTTGGCGGGTCGTTCCGCAAGGGAAGGAGCAGTCTGATGGAGGTCCTCATCGCACCCGGGCCCGAGCTGGGCCGGATCGCGGCGGACGCGATCGAGGCGCTGCTGCGCGCCCGTCCGACGGCGGTCCTCGGCCTGGCCACGGGCTCGAGCCCGCTGGCCGTGTACGACGAGCTCGCGCGCCGCCACGCGGAGCAGGGCCTCTCGTTCGCGCAGGCCAGGGCGTTCATGCTCGACGAGTACGTCGGGCTCCCTGCGGAGCACCCCGAGCGGTACCGCAACGTCATCGACAAGGAGATCGCGTCGCGGGTCGACTTCGCGCCCGACGCGGTGCAGGGCCCCGACGGGCTGGCGGCGGACGTGATCGCGGCGTGCGCCGACTACGAGCGCGCGATCGCCGACGCCGGAGGGGTCGACCTGCAGCTCCTCGGCATCGGCACCGACGGGCACGTCGCCTTCAACGAGCCCGGCTCGTCGCTCGCGTCGCGCACGCGCATCAAGACCCTCACGCGCCAGACGCGCGAGGACAACGCGCGGTTCTTCGACGACGACATCAGCCAGGTCCCCGAGCACTGCCTCACGCAGGGGCTCGCGACGATCATGTCCGCCCGCCACCTCGTGCTCCTGGCCACCGGCCGCGGCAAGGCCGAGGCCGTGCACCAGCTCGTCGAGGGGCCCGTCAGCGCCATGTGGCCCGCGACCGTGCTGCAGCACCACCCGCACGTGACGGTCCTGGTCGACGACGCGGCGGCCTCCCGCCTGCAGCTCGCGGACTACTACCGCGAGACGTACGCGGCCAAGCCCGCCTGGCAGCACCTCTGACCCCCGCGAGTGCTGCCCCGACGCGCCGAGCTCGCCCGTCGTCGAGGGCGCACCGGAGCGACGTGGGTAGCACCTCGCGGGCGTGGACGGGTGGGGTCGTGTCGGGGGGTCGACGTACACTCGTCGCCATGAGTGAGCCCCTGCCGCAGCCCGCGCCCGTCGACCCGAGCGGACCGGACCAGGGGACCTCGACGAGCGTCCTGGAGCGCGAGGAGACGACCGAGCAGGTCGAGCCCGGCGACCACGAGCGCTTCGCGCACTACGTGCGCAAGGAGAAGATCATGGAGTCCGCGATGAGCGGCAAGCCCGTGATCGCGCTCTGCGGCAAGGTCTGGGTGCCGGGCCGCGACCCGAACAAGTTCCCCGTCTGCCCCACGTGCAAGGAGATCTACGAGGGGCTGCGTGAGCCGCAGGACGGCGACGACAAGGGCTCCGGCAAGGGTGACAGCGGCGGCGGACGACGATTCGGCTTCGGCCGCGGCGGCAAGTGAGCGGCGCCCAGCGCCCGTCCCCCTCCCAGCCCACCGACCTGTTCGCCGCGCACGCGGCGCCCACGAGCACGCACGCGTCCTCGTCGGCCGCCTCGCACCTGCCACCGGCGTTCCCGGGCCGTGCGCCGTGGGGGACCGCCGGCAAGCTGCGCGCGTGGCAGGCGGAGGCGATCGAGCGGTACCGCGACGCGTCGCCGCGTGACTTCCTCGCGGTCGCGACGCCGGGCGCCGGCAAGACGACGTTCGCCCTGCGGATCGCGACCGAGCTGCTCGAGGCGCGGATCGTGCGTCGGGTGACGGTCGTCGCGCCCACCGAGCACCTCAAGCGGCAGTGGGCCGACGCGGCCGCTCGCGTCGGGATCAAGCTCGACCCCAACTTCAGCAACGCACAGGGTCGGCATGGGCACGGGTTCGACGGGGTCGCGGTCACGTACGCGCAGGTCGCGAGCAAGCCCGCGCTGCACGCGGCGCGCACGAGCGCCGCGCCGACGCTCGTCATCCTCGACGAGGTCCACCACGGCGGCGACGCGCTGTCCTGGGGAGACGCCGTGCGCGAGTCGTTCGAGGGGGCGACGAGGCGGCTCGCGCTGACCGGCACGCCGTTCCGCAGCGACACCGCCGCGATCCCGTTCGTGCGCTACGACCGCGACGAGCACGGCATCCGGCGCAGCGTCGCGGACTACACCTACGGCTACGGGGACGCGCTGCGCGACCACGTCGTGCGTCCCGTGATCTTCCTGTCCTACAGCGGCTCCATGCGTTGGCGCACGAAGGCGGGCGACGAGATCAGCGCGCGCCTCGGTGAGCCGCTGACCAAGGACATGACGGCGCAGGCCTGGCGCACGGCGCTCGACCCGAACGGCGAGTGGATCCCGAGCGTGCTGGCTGCCGCGGACCGCAGGCTCACGGAGGTGCGCCGCGTCGTGCCCGACGCGGGCGCGATGATCATCGCCACCGACCAGACCGACGCACGCGCCTACGCGGGCCACCTCGCCCGGCTCACGGGCGAGTCGCCCACGGTCGTGCTGTCCGACGACGACGGCGCGAGCGACCGGATCGACGCGTTCTCCGCCGGCGACTCGCGCTGGATGGTCGCGGTCCGGATGGTCTCGGAGGGTGTCGACGTGCCACGGCTGGCCGTCGGCGTGTACGCGACGAGCACCGCGACGCCGCTGTTCTTCGCCCAGGCGGTCGGTCGGTTCGTCCGCGCCCGGCGCCGCGGGGAGACCGCGTCGCTGTTCCTGCCCTCGGTGCCGCAGCTGCTCGGCCTCGCGAACACCATGGAGCTCGAGCGCGACCACGCGCTGGACCGGCCGAAGACGGCCGAGGAGCAGGGTGCGGACTTCAACCCCGAGGACGCGCTCCTTGCGGCCGCGAACTCGGACCGCAAGGGTGCCGATGCGCTCGGGCCGGACGGAAAGATGGGTGCGTTCGAGGCGCTCGAGGCGCAGGCCTCGTTCGACCGCGTGCTGTTCGACGGCGGCGAGTTCGGCACGGGCGCCGAGGTGGGCTCCGACGAGGAGCTCGACTTCCTCGGCCTGCCGGGCCTGCTCGACGCCGACCAGGTCTCGGAGCTCCTGCGGCAGCGGCAGGCCGACCAGGTCAGCGGCCGACGACGAGCGGCGGCCGCTGCGGTCGCGGTCGAGGAGATGGACCACCGCAAGCAGGCCGAGCTGCGCAAGGAGCTCGCGCAGCTCGTCGGCGCGTGGGCGCGGCGCAGCGGGCAGCCGCACGGGTCGGTCCACTCCGAGCTGCGCCGACGCTGCGGGGGACCGGAGGTCGCCCTGGCCGACCCCGACCAGCTCACGGCCCGGGTCGCGATGCTGCGCGGCTGGTTCGTCGGGAAGAAGTAGGGCTCAGGGCAGGATCGAGTCCACGTAGCCGCCGTCGACCCGGACAGCGGCACCCGTGGTCGCCGATGCCAGGGGTGAGGCCAGGTACGCGACGAGGTGGGCGATCTCCTCGGGCTCGATGAGCCGCCCGAGCAGCGACTGCGGCCGGTGCAGCCGCATGAACTCACGCTGGGCGTCCTCCCACGGCAGGTCGCGGTCGACGAGCTGGTAGACGAAGTCTTCGACCCCGCCGGTGTGCGTCGGGCCGGCGACGACCGAGTTCACCGTGACGCCCGTGCCGACCGCCTCCTTGGCGAACCCGCGCGACACCGCGAGAAGTGCAGTCTTCGACATGCCGTAGTGCACCATCTCCCGCGGGATCACGATCGCCGAGTCGGAGGCGATGTCGATCACGCGACCCCAGCCCTGCGCGGTCATGGCCGGCAGGTAGGTGCGGATGAGCCGGACGGCGCTGAGCACGTTCACGTCGAAGTACCGACGCCACTCGTCGTCGCTGATGTCGAGCGCATCGACGGCCTCGAAGATGCCGAGGTTGTTGACCAGCACGTCGACCTCGGGCAGGACGGCCACGAGGGCAGCGACGCCGTCGCTCGTCGTCACGTCGGCGGCCGCCGCCACGAGGTCGGCGTCCGGGACCTTCGAACGGACGGAGGTCATCGCCTTCTCGACCGACTCTCTGCTGCGGCCGTTGACCGCCACGCGCGCGCCGGCGGAGGCGAGCGCCGTCGCGATGGCCAGGCCGATGCCCTGGGTGGACCCGGTCACGAGGGCCGTGCGGCCGCCGAGGTCGATCTGCAGTCCTGTCACGTGAGCTCCTCGGAGTCGAAGGTGTCGCCTCATCGTGCCGCGGCCGGAGGAGTCCTGCCCGGCGTGAGGGACGAGCTGTCTCACGATGCGGACCTGGTGGCGTACCGTGTTTCCGCAGGTCAGCGCCCTGGACGGTTGCCCACATAGCAGCGGCAGACGGTCGCGCAACTCCTCGGCCCCGGATGCGAGGCATCGCGCCCGCTGTGAGGCTCGAGAGGTGTCAAGGGCCCCGGGTACCCCCGGGGCGCCCGTTCGGTGACCGTGAAAGAGAGGGCCCACTCATGCCCGCCTGGCTCATCCTCATCCTTGTCGGCGTCGTGCTCCTCGTCCTCGGCGTCGCGACCGACATCGGCTCGTTCCTCATCTGGATCGGTGTCATCGTGCTCGTCGTGAGTCTGATCCTCGGCCTCGTGGGTCGGGGACGGAGAGGTTAGCCCCGCAGCGTCAGCGTCACCGTCGGCACCGCGGCCTCGTCGGCCGAGAGCCTCCGCGCCCCGCGCGGGAGCTCGTCCCGCGAGGCGCGGTGCCGACGTGCTGCGGTCACGACACCCTCGGCCCCGGTCCACCGAGGATCGGGCACCCCGTCCGTCACGAGCGGGACGTGCAGCGCGCGATGCGCGGCGTCGGGGAGCCAGCCCCGGACCAGGTCGTCGGGCCCCTCGACGAGCACCTCGGCGACCGCTCGCCCGCCGTCGTCGAGCCGCCGGGCTGCCGCCTTGCGACCGCCGACGCTGATCTTGTCCCGGGACGCCTTCGCGACCGGTGCGAGCGTGCCGTCGGCCCCCTCGCGCGCGACGAGCTTGTAGACCATGCCGCACGTCGGCGCCCCGGACCCGGTGACGACCGAAGTCCCCACGCCGTAGACGTCCACGGGTGCCACCGCGAGCGCGGCGATCGCGTACTCGTCGAGGTCGGAGGTCACGACGATGCGCGTGCCGTGCGCGCCGGCGGCGTCGAGCTGCTGGCGCACCTCGGCCGCGAGCCCGCCCAGGTCGCCCGAGTCGAGCCGGACCGCACCGAGTCCCGTCCCGGCCGCGGCGAGCGCGCGCTCGACCCCGCGCCGCACGTCGTAGGTGTCGACGAGCAGCGTCGTCCCCACGCCGAGCGAGGCGACCTGCGACGCGAACGCCGCCTGCTCGTCGTCGTGCAGGAGCGTGAACGCGTGCGCCGCCGTGCCGATCGTCGCGAGCCCGTACCGCCGGCCGGCCTCGAGGTTCGACGTGCCCGCGAAGCCGGCGACGACCGCCGCCCGCGCGGCCGCGACGGCGGCGTCCTCCTGCGCGCGCCGCGAGCCCATCTCGAGGCACGGCCGGTCGAGCGCGGCGCTCGTCATGCGGGAGGCCGCCGACGCGACCGCGGAGTCGAAGTTGAGGATCGAGAGCACGAGCGTCTCGAGCAGCACGGCCTCGGCGAACGTGCCCTCGACGACCATGACGGGCGAGGACGGAAAGAACGCCTCGCCCTCGGCGTAGCCCACGATCGAGCCGGTGAACCGGTAGTCGGCCAGGTAGGCGAGCGTGCGGTCGTCGACGACGCGCTCGTCGGCCAGCCAGTCGAGCTCCGCGCTGCCGAACCGGAAGCTCTCGAGCGACTCCAGGACGCGCCCGGTCCCCGCGACGACCCCGTACCGGCGGCCCGGTGGCAGGCGGCGCGTGAAGACCTCGAAGACGCACCGGCGCCCGGCGGTGCCGTCGGCCAGCGCGGCCTGCAGCATCGTCAGCTCGTACCGGTCGGTGAGCAGCGCGGACGACATACTGCTCAACCTAGGGGCTGCCTAGAGTGGGCGGGTGCCCGTGATCACCGCGCCTCAGGAGACCGCCGAGGCGGCGACCGCTGCCGCCGTCGCCGACCCGTGGGTGACGATCGTCTGGAACGACCCGGTCAACCTCATGACGTACGTGACCTACGTGTTCGAGACGTACTTCGGCCACCCGCGTGCCAAGGCGGAGAAGCTCATGCAGCAGGTGCACCAGGAGGGCCGGGCGGTCGTCTCGACGGGGTCGCTGGAGAAGATGGAGGTCGACGTGCAGGCGATGCACGGGTTCGGCCTGTGGGCCACGTTGCAGCGCAGCGGCCAGTGAAGCCGTTCCGCCGCACGCGCGGCGCGTACGTCGCGCGCCTGACCGACGACGAGCGCGACGTCCTGGCGTCGGCGGCCTCGGACGTCGCCTCGATGCTCGAGGACGACGAGGCACCCGAGACCGACGACCTGCTCGCCGGTCTCGCGCACGACCTCGAGCGGCCCACCGCCAGGCCGTCCGACCCGGCCGTGCGTCGTCTGCTGCCCGACGCGAGCCGCGACGACGACGAGCTCGCCGCCGAGTTCCGCCGCCTCACGCAGGCTGACCTGCGCGCGAGCAAGTCCGCGGGACTGCGTCGCCTCGAGGCGGTGCTCACCGACCGACCGGGCCGCAAGCCGTCGGAGGTGGTCGTCGAGCGCGGCGACGCACGTACGGTGGCCGCGGCGATCACGGACATCCGGCTCGTGATCGCCGAGCGGCTCGGGATCCGCACGGACGAGCAGGCGGAGGCGATCTACGACCTCACGGCCGTCCCCGTGGGCGCACGGCAGCTCGTGGCGATCTACGGCGCGTTGTCGTGGCTGCAGGAGTCGTTGGTCACGCTCATGCTGGATGACGCGCGCGTCACACCCGTCGACGGCTCGTCGGGCGGATCGTCCGGCTAGGCTCGGCCGGGTGAACGACGCGCCCATCGGGATCTTCGACTCAGGCGTCGGGGGTCTGACGGTCGCGAGGTCCATCCTCGACCAGCTGCCGCACGAGTCGACCGTGTACATCGGCGACACGCTCAACACCCCGTACGGCAGCAAGCCGCTCGCCGCAGTGCGTGCGCACGCGCTCGAGGTCATGGACGACCTGGTCGACGCAGGCGTCAAGCTGCTCGTCATCGCCTGCAACACGGCGTCGTCGGCCATGCTGCGCGATGCCCGCGAGCGGTACACGTTGCGTCGCGGCATCCCGGTGGTCGAGGTGATCCTGCCCGCCGCACGCCGGGCGGTCGCCGCGACGCGGTCCGGCCGGATCGGGGTCATCGCCACCAAGTCGACCGTCGAGTCGCGGTCCTACGACGACGCGTTCGCCGTGGCTCCCGGGATCAGCCTGGTCACGCAGGCCTGCCCGCGCTTCGTGGAGCTCGTCGAGGCGGGCATCACGTCAGGCCCCGACGTCCTGGCGCTCGCGCACGAGTACCTCGACCCGGTGCGGGAGGCCGGCGTGGACACGCTCGTGCTCGGCTGCACGCACTACCCGCTGCTGACCGGCGCGATCTCGTACGTCATGGGCGAGGACGTCACCCTCGTCTCGAGCGCGGAGGAGACCGCGAAGGACGTGTACCGCACGCTCGTCGCGCACGACCTCGAGCGGTCCACGGGCGCCGGCCCGGCCGAGCACCGGTTCCTCGCGACGGGGGACCCGGCCGCGTTCCAGACCCTGGCGCGCCGGTTCCTCGGCCCCGAGGTCGGGCTCGTCGAGCCGCGGGGGGCCCTGCGATGAGGCTCGTCGTGCTCGGCTGTGCCGGGTCGTACCCGAGCCCCGACTCCGCCGCGTCGGGCTACGTCGTGCAGGCCGACGACGCGACCGGACGGACCTGGTCGGTGCTGCTCGACCTCGGCAACGGCGCACTCGGCCCGCTGCAGAAGTACGGCGACCCGACGGCGCTGGACGCGATCGCGCTCAGCCACCTGCACTCGGACCACGTCGCCGACATGGTGGTGCTCAGCGTGCTGCGGCGGTACCGGCCGGACGGCCCGCTGCCCCCGGTCGACGTCTGGGGCCCCCCGGGTGCGAGCGAGCGGCTCTCGCAGATCGCCGGCTCCGACCCCGCGACCGATCCCGGCGGCCAGTTCGCGATCCGCGTCTGGGACCCCGCGACGAGCGTCGTCGTCGGCCCGCTCACGCTGACGCCCGTGCCCGTGCTGCACCCCGTGCCCGCGTTCGGCGTCCGTGTCACGGGTCCGTCCGACGACGACCCGTCCCGCACGGTGACGCTCGCCTACACGGGCGACACCGACGCCTGCGACGGGCTCGACGCGCTGGCGGCGGGCGCGGACCTGCTGCTGTCCGAGGCCGCCTTCGTCGAGGGCCGCGACGACGCGGTGCGCGGCGTGCACCTGACCGGTCGACGCGCGGGGGAGGCCGCCGCGCGTGGCGGATCGGGGCGGCTCGTGCTGACCCACCTGCCCGCCTGGACACCGGCGGCGACGGCCGCGGCCGAGGCCGCGTCGGCGTACGACGGCCCGATCGACGTCGCGGAGCCGGGCGCCACGTACGTGCTCTGAGGGTGTCGGTGCGCTTGGTTAGGCTCCTCGCATGACTTCCCCCCTCACCGCGCCCGTGCGGGCCGACGGCCGTGCGCCCGACGAGCTCCGCCCCATCACCATCACCCGACGGTTCCTCGGCGCCGGCGAGGGCAGCGTGCTCGTCGAGTTCGGCAGCACCAAGGTGCTGTGCGTCGCGTCGTTCACCGAGGGCGTGCCGCGCTGGCGCAAGGGATCGGGCGAGGGCTGGGTCACCGCCGAGTACTCGATGCTCCCGCGCGCGACCGACAGCCGCTCCGACCGCGAGTCCGTGCGCGGCAAGATCGGCGGCCGCACGCACGAGATCTCGCGCCTGATCGGCCGCTCGCTGCGCGCGATCATCGACGTCTCCGCCCTCGGCGAGAACACGATCGTGCTCGACTGCGACGTGCTCCAGGCGGACGGCGGCACCCGGACCGCGGCGATCACGGGTGCCTACGTGGCGCTCGCGGACGCCGTCGAGTGGGCGCGCGAGAAGCGCCTGATCAAGCCCGGCCGCACGGTCCTGACGGACTCGGTGGCGGCCGTGTCCGTCGGCATCATCGACGGCGTCCCCATGCTCGACCTGCCCTACGTCGAGGACGTGCGGGCGGAGACGGACATGAACGTCGTGGTCACCGGATCGGGCACGTTCGTCGAGGTGCAGGGCACCGCGGAGCACGCACCGTTCGACCGCGCCGAGCTCGACGCGCTGCTCGACCTGGCCGTGGGCGGCACCGCAACGCTGTCCGCGCTGCAGCAGGCCGCACTCGCCGCGGCGCCCGGTGACGGGTCCGCCACGCGCGCGGTGACCGCGTGAGCCCTCGTCTGGTGCTCGCCACCCACAACGCGCACACGGCCGGTGAGCTGCGCGCGATCCTCGCGCCCGTGCTGCCCGAGCTCGCGGGCGACGACGTGGTGGGCGCACGCGACGTCGGCGCGCCCGAGCCCGTCGAGGACGGCGTGACGTTCGAGGCGAACGCCCTGATCAAGGCCCGTGCGCTCGCCGCGTTCACCGGGCTGCCCGCGGTTGCCGACGACTCCGGGCTCGCGGTCGACGTGCTGGGTGGGGCGCCGGGGATCTTCTCGGCGCGTTGGGCCGGCCGGCACGGCGACGACGCCGCGAACCTGGACCTGCTGCTCGCGCAGCTGTCCGACATCGCCGAGCCGCATCGGGGCGCGCGCTTCGTCTGCGCGGCCGCGCTCGTGACGCCCGACGGGTTCGAGCACGTCGAGACCGGCGCGCTCGTCGGCACCCTCGCGCACGAGCCCCGCGGCGCGGGCGGCTTCGGCTACGACCCGGCGCTCGTCCCGATCGGTGAGGACCGGACGTGCGCCGAGCTGACGCCCGACGAGAAGAACGCGATCAGTCACCGCGGGCAGGCCTTCCGGGCGCTCGCGCCCGTGATCGCCCGCGTGCTGCGTGGCTGAGCCTGTCTGCGTCGTCGCCCGGGGTGTCACGTTCGGCTACCCCGGGCGGCCCGTGCTCGACGCGCTCGACCTCGTCGTGTCCGCGGGGGAGCGGCTGGGGCTCGTCGGCGAGAACGGCGCCGGCAAGACGACGCTGCTGCGAGTCCTGGCAGGCACGCTCGCACCGACCGCCGGCTCGGTGACCCGCGTCGGCTCGCTCGCGGTCGTCGACCAGGAGCTCGACGTCCCGCCGGGCACCACGGTCGGCACGCTCGTCGCGCAGACCTCGGCGGCGACCCGCGCCGCGGCGGCCGAGCTCGAGGCCGCGATCGCCGGCTTCGACCACGAGAGCGGCGACCTCGGTGCCTACACCGCCGCGATGACGCGCTACGAGCAGCTCGCGGCGTGGGACGTCGACCGACGCATCGACGAGGCGCTGACCCGTTTCGGTGCGCCGCGTGACGTCACGCGCGAGCTCGCGACGCTGAGCGTGGGGGAGCGCTACCGCGCGCGCCTCGCGTGCCGGATCGCGGAGCGCTCCGACGTGCTGCTGCTCGACGAGCCCACCAACCACCTCGACGCGGCGGGCATCGACTACCTCACCGGCCGGCTGCAGCAGTGGGCGGGCGCGGTCGTCATCGTCACGCACGACCGGCGGCTGCTCGACGACGTCATGACCGCGATCCTCGACCTCGACCCCGCGATGGACGGCCGCCCTGCGCTCTACGGCGCCACCCGATACGCCGACTACCGCTTCGCCAAGGACCGCATGCTGCTGCGCTGGCGGGCCCGCTACCGCGCGGAGCGCAAGCGCGCCGACGTGCTCGCCCGGCGGCTCGACCGCTCGTACGAGGGGCTGTCCGACGAGTGGCGGCCGCCGAAGGGCTCGCAGACGCATCGTCGGGCGACCCGCGCGCGCGGTCACGTGAAGCAGGCCGACCGGCTGGTCCAGCAGCTCGAGGCGCAGGCCGTCGAGGTACCCGTGCCGCCGCTCACGCTCACCTTCCC
>Ga0182736_1002406_pt1 | contig 14365 bp, 14 predicted proteins | sample eDN5th30CKraftBY_FD_128882 | JGI IMG/M metagenome (GOLD analysis project Ga0182736, IMG submission 128882) | Enriched backyard soil microbial communities from Emeryville, California, USA - eDNA 5th pass 30_C Kraft BY (version 2) (version 2) | ecosystem: Environmental > Terrestrial > Soil >...
CAGCGAATAGAGCCGCGAGCGGTTCCACAGGCGCGGCGTCATATAATAGACGGCGGCGAAGCTTATCATGCCGTTCCACCCCAGCGCGCCGGCATGGACGTGGCCGATGGTCCACTCGGTATAGTGGGAGAGCGAATTGACCGACTTGATGGAGAGCAGTGGCCCCTCGAAGGTCGCCATGCCGTAGAAGGCCAGCGCCATCACCATCAGGCGGATGATCGGATCGGTGCGCACCTTGTCCCAGGCGCCGTTGAGCGTCATCAGCCCGTTGATCATGCCGCCCCAGCTCGGCATCCACAGCATGACCGAGAAGACCATGCCCAGCGTCTGCGCCCAGTCGGGCAGCGCGGTATAGTGGAGATGGTGCGGCCCCGCCCACATATAGAGGAAGATGATCGACCAGAAATGGAGGATCGACAGGCGGTAGCTGTAGATCGGCCGCTCCGCCTGCTTGGGCACGAAATAATACATCATCGCGAGGAACGGCACGGTGAGGAAGAAGGCCACCGCATTATGGCCGTACCACCATTGCAGCAGCGCATCCTGCACGCCAGAGAAGGCGCTGTAGCTCTTCGAGCCGAAGATGCTGACCGGCACCGCCAGATTATTGACGACATGCAGCAGCGCGATGGTGATGATGAAACTGAGATAGAACCAGTTGGCGACATAGATATGCGGCTCGCTGCGCCTGGCGAGCGTGCCGACGAACACCACCAGATAGGCGATCCAGACGATGGTCAGCCAGATATCGACATACCATTCCGGCTCGGCATATTCGCGCGCGTCGGTCACCCCCATGATATAGCCGGTGGCGGCGAGCACGAGGAAAAGCTGGTAGCCCCAGAAGACGAAGCGGGCGAGATCGGGGAAGGCGAGGCGCGCGCGGCAGGTGCGCTGCACCACGTAGAAGCTGCTCGCAATCAGGATATTGCCGCCGAACGCGAACACCACGCCGGAGGTATGGAGCGGCCGCAACCGCCCGAAGCTCAGATATTCGGACGTGAAATTAAGCGCCGGAAAGGTGAGCTGCAAGGCGATGAACAGCCCGGCGGAAAAGCCGATGACGGCCCAGAACACCGTGGCGATGACCCCCCAGCGGACCGGGTCGTCATCATAGCGGCCCGCATCCGGCATCTTAAGCAGGCCCCGCGTGATCGCGGCATAATCCGCCCGGCGGATCGTCACCCAGCAGGCGAGCAGCGCGGCAGCGCAGGCAATGCCCATATGGACGCCATAGGCGCTGTCCTGCGCAAAGCCGGCAGCGACAAGCGCCAGCAGCGCCGCGACCAGAAACGCGCCTGCGCGCGCCGTCAACTCAATCATGTTCATCCCCTGGGAGGCAGCCCAATTGCGTATGTGATTCGCCCATGAGCGAATAGGAAATTTCTGGCGTCGGCATATTGATCTCCATCAATATGTTGCGGCGCAATATCGGGCATGGGGCGCGCTTCAGTCGTGTCCGCCCTTCCCCTCGCCCGCCGCCGGACGCGCCGTGGTCAACCTGACCGCCGCCGCACCGCCCTCGGCGATCCAGCTCTCCTTGAGCGCAATCGCCCGGCGACCGCCATCGAAGAAGCAGCGCAACATATAGGCCAGTTGCCCCACCTCGCCTGCCATGGGCGCGGCCGACCGGCCTTCCGCACACCGGACTGCGGCCGGCCCAGCCCGCGCCGCGCCATGGCCGCCATTGCAATGCGCGCGACCGGCAGCATATTTCCACAATTGCGCGACCAGATCCTGCGCATGCACTTCGTCGAGCCGATGCATCCGGCACAGCGCCGCCAGCGCCGTCGGCGAGGGGCCGCAACCGGGCGGCAAACGGCCGAAAATCGCTTCCGCCCGCGCGAAATGCGTCTCGGTGATCCACAAAATGCGGTCGCACAGCCGGCGGATTGCATCCGGCGGCGGCAGGTCCGGCAACCCGTCGGCCACTGTCTCCAGCTCGTCGCAGAGCAGGCGCTGGATCGCATGGTCGTCCCGCAGCGTCTCCAATGTCAGCGGCACGGGTGGCGGCCCGGCCGGTCGCCCGACCAGCGGCGCCATCGGCGGCGCGGCGACCGGCCGCGGCGGCGCCCGTCGCGCCCGCTCCATCCGGCCCTCGCCCGTCATGCCATCGTCTTTCGCCATCGCATGCCGGGATCATAGCGGCCCCGCCAGCCCCGTCCTTGACTCCGATCAAGCACGGATGCGTGAAAGCAACCGCCCTGCCGCCGGCAACGGACGCTGTGGAAGCCCCGCGCCGGGCCGGCCACGCCGCGCCGCCGCCTGTCGACCGCCAGCCGCCACGCCGGATCAGCGCATCGCTGACACCATGCGGCAAAACGTCGTGCCGCAACATACCATCCGCACTGGCAAACCGCCCAAAACGCCCGATATCCGCCATGGCGTCATACCGAGCCGGCACCCCGCCCGTGCCCGCCCGCGCGATCCGGCTCACAGCCTGTGCCATAACCAATGTGCTTCCGCCTGCACCAGCGCGTCCGCCGCTGCGCGATCGTGAAGCGCAGCCTTCCAATGCGGCCGCCACCGGCGACCCCCGCCTCGCACCAGCAGGCTCAGCAAGAATGGTTCGCGCCCGCAACATGCCGCCGGGTGACCGCATGGCCATCGGCGGAGGCGCCCCGGCAACGCCGCCTGCGTCGGCGGGGCCGCAGACATGCGGCAATGGTTGTCGATCGATGAGCCTCATGCCTAGCGTCTGGCCTTTTCGAACAGGTCGATCAGCTCATCGAATTTGGCGCGCTGGTCCGTTTCGTCGCCGGATGCGATCGCCTCGGCCACGCAATGGGCGGCGTGCGCCTTGAGCACCTCGCCTTCCGCGCGGCCAAGCGCGGCTTTCACGGCCTGAAACTGATGCAGGATGTCGATGCAGTAGCGATCGTCCACCAGCATCTGCTGGAGGCCGCGCACCTGCCCTTCGACTCGCCTGAGGCGATTGATTGTCCCGCTGCGATCCCGCGCCATGTTCGTCCTTGCCATACCCCCTGGGGGTATATTATGCCGCAGTGCAATGACAGATGCAAGCCGTCCCGACCAGCCCGGCATCAGCCGTCGCCACGCCATGCTGCTCGGCGCGGCGGCGGGCGGCACGTTGCTGCTCCCCGCCTGGGCGCGCGGCGCCAGCCTCCATCGCACGGGGCCGCACGCCGGCGCCGACATCACTCCCGGCTTCGATGAGGTGCGCGGTCCGCATGCCGCGCTGACCATCGCCGCCGGCGCTTACCGGGTCGGCGGCCGCACCGCCCGTGCGGTTGCGGTGAACGGCTCCATTCCCGGCCCGCTGGTGCGGCTGCGCGAGGGCGAGCAGGCGCGGCTGGTCGTCCACAATCATCTGGATGAGGATAGTTCCATCCACTGGCACGGCCTGCTCGTGCCGTTTCAATATGATGGTGTACCGGGCGTCTCCTTTCCCGGCATCCGGCCGGGCGAGAGCTTCACTTACGAGTTTCCCGTCCGCCAGTCCGGCACTTACTGGTGGCACAGCCATTCCGGCCTTCAGGAACAGACCGGCCATTACGGCCCGCTCATCATCGACCCGGCCGGGCCGGACCCGATCCGGACGGATCGCGATTATGTGCTGCTGCTCAGCGAATTCACGCCGCTCCACCCGCACGGCATCATGGCCCGACTCAAGAAGGGCGAGGCCTATTTCAACGAGCATCAGCAAAGCTGGACGGATGATTATCCGCTGAGCGGCGCGGATCGCCGCATGTGGGCGCGCATGCGAATGATGCCGACCGACATTGCCGATGTCAGCGGCGCGACCTACACCTTCCTCGCCAATGGCCGCGGCCCGGCCGACGGCGCCGAATTTCTCTTCCGCCCCGGCGAGCGCATCCGCCTGCGCGTCATCAACGGCTCGGCGATGACCTTCTTCAACCTGCGCCTGCCCGGCCTGCCGATGACGGTGGTGGCGGCCGACGGGCAGGCCGTCCGCCCGGTCGAGACGGACGAATTGCAGATCGGCGTGGCCGAGACCTATGATCTGATCCTCGAACCCGGCACAGCCCCGGCCTATACGATCGTTGCCGAGGCGATGGACCGCTCGGGCATGGCAGTGGCAATGCTGGCCAGCAGGCCGGGCCTTCGCGCGCCGGTGCCGCCGCTTCGCAAACCGCCGCTGCTCACCATGGCGGATATGGGCATGAACCATGGTCCGGCGGACCAGGCCGGGCACAGCGATGCGAGGCACGGTGATGCGGCCCATGATGATCCGGCGCTGCATGCGGCCGGCCACGGCGCAACCATCCGGCAGCCCATGGCTCATGCACCGATGGATCACGCATCGATGGATCACGCATCGATGGATCACAGGGCGATGGATCACGGGGCGATGGACCATGGCGGGCATGCCGGAGAGGCCGATCACGCCGGCATGGGCCCGGCGACCATGGCGCCGGGCATAGCGGCGGATCATGGCGCAGCGGATCACGGCACGGCGCACCACGGCGCGATGAACCACGGCGCCACCGGCCATGGCGGCATGAAGATGCGGGACACCAGCCTGCTCCCGCCCAACGTCAAGGTCGGGCCGGGGCTCGACATGGTATCGATGGCGCCGGTCGATAAATGGGACGATCCGGGCGTCGGCCTGCGCGATGTGGATCATCGCGTGCTGCGTTACGGTCAGCTCATCGCCCATGCGCCCAATCCGGATGCGCGCACGCCCAGTCGCCTGCTCGAAATCCACCTCACCGGCAATATGGAGCGCTATATGTGGTCGTTCGACGGCCAGACCTTCAGCGCCGTGTCGGATAAGCCGATCCGGTTCGCGTGGAACGAGCGCGTGCGGATGCGGCTGGTCAATGATACGATGATGGCCCACCCCATCCATCTGCACGGCATGTTCGTCGAGCTGGTGAACGGCGCGCCGGCCGAGTATCAGCCGCGCAAGCACACCCTCACCGTGCAGCCGGGCGCGAGCGCTACGGTAGACCTGACAGCCGACGAACCGGGCGACTGGGCCTTCCATTGCCATCTGCTTTACCACATGCATGCCGGCATGTTTCAGATCGTCTCGGTCATGCCGCCGCAGGGCGCGGCATGATGATCCGCCGCTTCGCCCTGATCGCGGCGCTGGCCGCCCTGCCGGCTACCGCGCTCGCCCAGCCTGAGGGGCATGAGGGGCACGATATGCCCGCCGCGCATGCTCCCGCGTCCGGCCCCGCGCCCGCAGCCGCGCCGCCTGCGTCGTCCAGCCATCATGCCGGCCATGGACCAGCCGCCCCAGCTTCTCCGGCAGCCCCTCAGATCGTCACGCCGCCCCCGCCCGAGGCTGGTGCAGGGCCGGCCCGCGCGGCCGACGCCATCTGGGGCGCCGACGCCATGGGCCCATCGCGCGATGCGCTCCGGCAGGACCATGGCGCGGCCAATTACGCCCTGTTCGCCGCCGAACGCGCCGAATATCGCCTGCGCCGCGGGCAGGATGGCTATTTATGGGATATGCAGGCCTATTATGGCGGCGATCGTGACCGGATCTGGCTCAAGAGCGAGGGCGAGGGGACGATCGGCGGCGGCCTCGACACGGCCGAGGTGCAGGCGCTCTGGAGCCGCCCTATCGGCCCCTTTTTCGATATGCAGGCCGGCATCCGGCAGGATCTCGCCGGTCCCGCGCGCACCCATGTGGTGATCGGCGTTCAGGGCCTCGCGCCCTATCGCTTCGAGCTGGACGCCGCCGCCTTTCTCTCGCACCGGGGCGAGCTGACCGGACGCGTCACGCTGGAGCTGGACGAGCGCATCACGCAGCGCCTCATCCTGCAACCGCATCTGGGTGTCGATCTGTCCGCCCAGCATATCTCGCAGCTCGGCATTGGCGCAGGTATCGACCGCGCCGAGCTGGGCCTGCGCCTGCGCTATGAAATTGTCCGCGAGTTCGCGCCCTATATCGGGGTGGAGCAGGAATGGCGGATCGGGCGCGGCGCCACCTATGCGCGCGCGGCGGGGGAAGATGCGTCCGTCACCAATTATGTCGTCGGCGTGCGCTTCTGGTTCTAGGGTCAGGCCCCATTGATCTGAGGCGGGCGATCTGATTCAGGCTCCGGAAAGGAGACTGAAGTTGAGCGACCTATACTGGCTGACAGATGAGCAGATGGCGCGTCTGCGGCCGTATTTTCCCAAGAGCCACGGCAAGCCCCGGGTCGATGACCGGCGGGTGTTGAGCGGGATCATCTTCGTCAACCGGAATGGCCTGCGCTGGCGGGACGCACCAAGGGAGTACGGGCCGCACAAGACGCTCTACAACCGATGGAAGCGGTGGAGCGAGATGGGCGTCTTCCTCAGCATGATGGAAGGGCTGGCCGCCGAGGGCGCCGAGCCGAAGACGGTGATAATCGACGCAACCTACCTCAAGGCGCACCGCACGGCATCGAGTCTGCGGGTTAAAAAGGGGATCTTGGGCGGCTGATCGGCCGCACGAAAGGGGGCATGAACACGAAGCTGCACGCCGTCACCGATGCAAACGGTCGCCCGCTCAGCTTCTTCATGACCGCAGGCCAGATCAGCGATTATACCGGCGCTGCCGCGCTGCTCGACGATCTTCCCAAAGCGCAATGGCTGCTGGGCGACCGAGGATATGACGCCGACTGGTTCAGGGATGCCCTCCAGGAAAAGGGCATCAAGCCATGCATTCCGGGGCGCAAATCCCGCACCAAACCCATCAAATACGATAAGCGTCGATACAAGCGGCGCAATCGCATCGAGATCATGTTCGGCCGCCTCAAGGATTGGCGACGTGTCGCCACCCGCTACGATCGCTGCCCGACGGTCTTCTTTTCCGCCGTCGCTCTCGCCGCCACCGTACTCTTCTGGCGCTGATCAGTGAGTCCTGACCCTAGCGCCGATCGACATTCAGCTCTGTCGGCCTGCAAATGGCGCCTTTCCGCGCTTCCGGTGCTCACATGCCATCAGCACGCTGCGCGCCGGGGTCGCGAAAATCGATCATTTTCGGCACGGCATCTTCTGAATGTCGATCGGCCCTGGCCAGGATGGCGTTTAATGCGCTTCCCGGCGTGCTGATAAGCAACGGAAGCGGGCAAATCGTCATTGCAGATGGCCAGCGCTGCAGGATGATCGACCCGGCGGCGACCCGCGCCGTTCGATGCAGTGGCGCCTTGGTGCGATCTGCCTCGCCCTGCCCGTCTCGTCCTTCCCGCCTCGCCTGTCCTGTCTCGATGGGCCGCCCTGCTCGGCTCAAGAGGGCAAGGCCAAGAAGAAGGACGGCGCGCTCGACCAGTTCACCGTCAACCTCAACGAGAAGGCGCTGGCCGGCAAGGTCGATCCGCTGATCGGCCACCTCACCCGGACCAGATTGAAGCACCCAACTCCTAAGGCGCCGACCAAGCCTCGCCTCACCACGCCACCCGACCTCCCGAAGCGGAAGCGCGGCACTGCAATACTGACTGCATCCGCCCCTCTGCGGAGCACGCTACTGAGCACGCGCCCATAAAAGGAAACGGGACATCTCTGCCCCGTTTCCCTGTTTCTGCAATGTCTGAAAGTCGCTTAGCGCTTCGAGAACTGGAAGCTCTTGCGGGCCTTGGCGCGGCCGTACTTCTTACGCTCGACCACGCGGCTGTCGCGGGTGAGGAAGCCCTCGGCCTTGACCGCCGAGCGCAGCGCCGGCTCATATTTGGTGAGCGCCTGCGCGATGCCGTGCTTGACGGCGCCGGCCTGGCCCGAAAGGCCACCGCCCTTGACCGTGCAGATCACGTCATACTGGCCAGTGCGCTCGGTGATGGTGAACGGCTGGTTGATGACGAGACGCAGCGTGGGGCGTGCGAAATAGGTCTCCTGATCGCGGCCATTGACCGTGATCTTGCCGGAGCCGGGCTTCACCCAGACGCGCGCGACGGCATCCTTGCGGCGGCCGGTCGCATAGGCGCGGCCCTGCTTGTCCAGCTCCTGCTGGCGCAGCGGCGCGGTGGCGACGGGGGCGTCCGGCGTCGCAACGGCGGCATCACCCTGAGCGAGATCCTGGAGATCGGACAGCGAGTTGACGGTATCGGACATCAGGCACCAACCTTGTTCTTGCGGTTCATCGCCGCGATATCAAGCACTTCGGGGTTCTGGGCTTCGTGCGGATGCTCCGCGCCGGCAAAGATGCGCAGGTTGCGCATCTGCTGGCGGCCAAGCGGGCCGCGCGGGATCATCCGCTCGATCGCCTTTTCAAGCACGCGCTCGGGGAAACGGCCTTCCAGCACCTTCTCCGCCGTGATGCTCTTGATGCCGCCAATATAGCCAGTGTGGCGATAATAGACCTTGTCGGTCAGCTTGTTGCCGGTGAACTTCACCTTGCCGGCATTGATGACGATGACATTGTCACCGCAATCGACATGCGGGGTGAAGCTCGGCTTGTGCTTGCCGCGCAGAACATTGGCGATGATCGTCGCGGCGCGTCCGACCACAAGGTCCTCCGCGTCGACGATCAGCCACTTCTTCTCGACCGTTGCCGGGGTTGCCGACCTGGTCGTTTTCATGAGAGCCTTCATGGCCTCTTGCCTCCGGATAGTAGGACCTGGAAAAATGATAAGGGCGGAAAATCCACGCGGATGACCGCGCGAAGCCGCCGATGCGGCGCTCCTGATGGAAGATCGCCGGAAAGTCAAGCATTGCGCGGCTTTGCTGACGGGTATCAAGATACCATACGCCTTTTTAACCGCCCTTTCGGTCGCGGCAAAGGCGCGGTCAGCCGGCGGTTTCGCGCGCGACCCAGGCCGCATAGGCCGGCGTGGCCGCCGCCGCCCAGCTCAGGATCGCCGGCAGGTCATAATCATGGTCGCGCTCCAGCGCCGCCATCAGCGCATCGCGCCGCGCGGGCGCCGTCTTGAACAGCACCGGCACCTCGCCCGCCGATTCGATCGCGTCCGCCCAGCGATAGATGGACTGCCCTTCGGCAAGAATATTGGCGCAGGCGGCAAGGCGCTGCTCCACCATGGTCCGCGCGGCTGCCTCGGCCGCCGCGCGCGTGCCGTAGAGTATATAGACCAGCGCGATATCGCTCGTCATGCGCGCGGCGCGGTGCCCAGCCGATGCGCGCCGATCACGGTCGCGCCAAGCAGCAGCGCGCCGACAAGCTGGTGCAGCACCGCAATGGTGATGGCGACGCCGGAGAGCACCGTTACGACGCCGAGCAATATCTGCGCCCCGGTGATGGCGATCAGCACCCAGGCCAGCCGGCGCGCCCCGGCGCGGTGGAGCGCGCCTGCCATCCAGACGATCGCCAGCGCCGCGATCCACGCCCACCAGCGATGCAGGAAATGCACGAGGAACGGATCGCTGGTGACTGTGAGCCACAGCGAGCCGAACCACTCGATCCCGTCCGGCACGAACTTGTCGTTCATCAGCGGCCAGGTGTTGGCGACGGCGCCGGCGCGCAGCCCCGCGGTGAGCGCGCCGAGCATGAGCTGGAGGAAGAGCAGCGCCACGGGGATCAGCCCGGCGATGGTCGGCCGGGCCTTGCCGCTGCCCGGCACATGGGCGAGGCGCGCAAAATCGCAGGCCGCCCACAGCACGGCCGCGAGCAGGATGAGCGCCATGCCGAGATGCGCCGCCAGCATCGCCGGCTCCACATTCACCCGGTCCGTCAGCCCGCTTTTCACCATGAACCAGCCCACGGCCCCCTGCGCGCCGCCGAGCAGCAGCAGGATGACGAGGCGCAGGCCATAGCCTTTGGGCACCGCCCCGCGCAGCGCGAACCAGACGAGCGGCGCGGCATAGGCAAGGCCGATGATGCGGCCGAACAGCCGGTGGACATATTCCCAGAAGAAGATGTGCTTGAACGCCGCCAGCGTCATGCCCTGGTTCATCAGCGCATATTGCGAGCTGCTGCGATATGTATCGAACTCGGCCTGCCAGTCCGCCTCGCTAAGCGGCGGCAGCGTGCCGGTGACGGGCTTCCACTGCGTGATCGACAGGCCCGACTCGGTCAGGCGGGTAATGCCGCCGACGACGATCATCATCACGATAAGGCCGGCGATGATGAACAGCCAGCGGGCCAGCGCCGCCGGCCGGGCCACGGCCGGGCGTGATGACGGGCTCGCCGCCGGGCCATGAATGGGAGTCTGCGCCTGCTCGGTCATGGCCGTGTCCCATGCCCCCAAGCGGCGAGCGAGGCAAGTCGGTTAGCGGGGAGACCGTGCGGCAGGCGCATGAAGCCGGCCGTCCGGGGCAGGCAGGCCGCCAACGGATGCGGGGCGACGAAAATCGCTCGGCGCGCCGCCTGTCGGTTGCCGGCGGGGTTCGGTCGCGGGCGGATTGACTTCGCGCCGCCCATTCGCGAAGGCGGGGCGAGCGGGCTTGCGGCCCGGATGGCGCCATGAGCCGCGCTGCTGCCGGCCGGCGTTGATGGCGCAGCGTTTCGGAAGGATGTGCGATGAGCGATATTGACCGGCCGATCCTGACCCCGCCCGGTGGCGAGACCAAGGTGCTGCTGCACAGCTGCTGCGCGCCCTGCTCGGGCGAGGTGATGGAAGCGATGACCGCGAGCGGCATCGATTATACGATTTTCTTCTACAATCCGAATATCCACCCCAAGGAGGAATATCTGCTCCGCAAGGAGGAGAATATCCGTTTTGCCGATAAGCATGGCATCCCCTTCGTGGACGCGGATTATGACACGGTGAACTGGTTCAAACGCGCGCGCGGGATGGAGCAGGAGCCCGAGCGCGGCGCCCGCTGCACCATGTGCTTCGACATGCGCTTCGAGCGCACCGCCCTTTATGCGCATGAACATGGCTTTCCCGTCATCACCTCCTCGCTCGGCATCTCGCGCTGGAAGAATATGACGCAGATCAACGATTGCGGCGAGCGGGCGGCGGCGCATTATCCGGATATCACTTACTGGACGTTCAACTGGCGCAAGGGCGGCGGCGGCGCCCGCATGATCGAGATCAGCAAGCGCGAGCGCTTCTATCAGCAGGAATATTGCGGCTGCGTCTTCTCGCTGCGCGATACCAATGCCCACCGCGTCTCGCAGGGCCGCGAGGAAATCCGGATCGGCGAGCTTTATTATGGCGGGGACGGAAAAGCCCCGGAATGAGCGGTCGGGGCTGCTGATTCCCGCTGCGCGAGCCATGCCAGATGGATGCGCCATAGCGAGGCGCGCCTTGGCCGCCGGCTGGCGTGGACGAGTGGCGGCGGACCGCCTGCGGCCTTGCCAAGCGCGTTCACCGCTGGCATCGCCGGATGCGACGATAAAGCAGAGCCGCAATCCGGGGACATGACGGGCGGCCGATCATGGAGACGAACAGAGCCATTATGAGCGCATCCATCCCGCCCGCCCGCTCGTTGTCCCCCCGCTATTCCGGCGCCGCGATCATCCTGCACTGGGTGCTGGCCGCGTTGCTGCTGTTCCAGTTGGCGCTCGGCTGGCGGCTCGATACGCTCGACACCGTGCCGCAATTCATCGCGTTTCAGCTGCACAAGTCGGTCGGCATCACGATTTTGCTGCTCAGCCTGGCGCGGCTGGGCATGCGGCTGGTGGTCCGCCCTCCCGCGCCGGTGCCGGCCAGCCCGCTGCTCGGTTTTCTCGCCAGCGCGACCCATGTAGGGCTCTATGTCGTGATGATCGGCGGGCCGCTGACCGGCTGGCTGCTGATCTCGACCGCGCCGGTGCGGATGCAGACACTGGTTTTCGGGCTGGTGCCGTGGCCGGACCTGCCCTTTGGCGGCCAGTGGAACGCGGCGGCGGATGTGGCGCATCAGGTCGTCGCCTGGCTGTTCGTCCTGCTTCTCGTGCTGCATGTTGCCGGCGCGCTGCGCCATCATTTGCTGCGGGACGATGTGATCGGGCGGATGATGCCGCGCGCAATCACCAGCTGGCGCGGTCTCACCATCGCGACAATCATGGTGCTGCTGGGTGGGGCCGGCGCTTTCGCCGCCGCCTGGTTCTGGCCGTTCTCCACCCCTGCCCCGCGCCCCGTGCCGGATATCGCCTTCACCGTGACGGAGGATGGCGGCCCTGCCGATACGGCGGACGATCCGGTAGCCGACGACGCCCCCGCCGTCGATAATGCAGCGCAGGCGCTGGCGCTGGAGCCGGCGGCCAATGCCGCGCAGACCGAGCCGGCGCCGGTGGAGGCCGTGGCCGCCGCCAGGGCAACGCCATGGCAGGTGCAGGCGGGAGGCAAGCTGGGCTTCCGCGTCGATTATGCGGGCACGCCGATCGACGGGAGCTTCAGGCGCTGGGATGCCGAGATCGTTTTCGATCCCGAGGATCTGCCCAACTCCACGGTGAACGTCACCATCGATCTTGCATCGGTGGACAGCGCCGACAGCGATCGGGACACGATGCTCGCCAGCGACAGCTTCTTCAACATTGCGGCCCATCCCCGCGCGCGGTTCCGTTCGACCCGGATCAGCCATCGCGGCGGCAATGACTGGCGCGCGACGGGTACGCTCAACCTGCACGGGCAGCAGCGCCCCCTGACGCTGGATTTCACGCTCGACATCAAGGGTGACGAGGCCAACGCAACCGGGTCCGCCACGATCAGTCGCACGGCATTCGGCGTCGGGTCCGGCCAGTGGGCCGCGACCGACACGATCCCGGACAATGTCGCGGTGACTTTCAGTTTCAAGGCGATCCGCAAGCGCTAGCCGGGCGCTGGCGGGCGGGTCTTCTGATCGGGCACGACCTTCCGGACAGGGGGCGGCCTTCCGGACAGGGGGCGGCCTTCCGGACAGGGGGCGGCCTTCCGGACAGCGGGCGGCCTTCCGCGCGGATGCAAAAGCGCGACAATGCGTCGCAGGCACCGGGGCGCCATGCGGTTGCATCAGCCAGATGCTGCGCCGTGGCTCGTTTCCGCGCCATGGCTTCGCCGCGCGCTTGATCCGGCACGCGTGATCGGTTCTGATAGCGCGCGCCGGATCAAGCGAGGAGCAGGCGACTATGGCGGGAATGGTGGATGGGCGCTGGGTGGATACGCTGCCCGCGGCCGAGGAAATCAAGGACGGGCGCTTCGTGCGGATGGACAGCCTGTTCCGCGATGTGATCTCGCCGGAGGCGGACGCGCCGTTTCCGGCCGAAGCGGGGCGCTATCATCTCTGGGTTGCCTGGGGCTGCCCATGGGCGGGCCGCACGCTGGCCGTCCGCGCGCTCAAGGGGCTGGAGGGGATCGTCTCCGTCTCGGCGGCGCTCGACAATCTTGGGGCGGAGGGCTGGACCTTCGGCGAAAGCCCGGACGGGCCGGTGCCGCAGGGCTGGCCGCTCCACCGCCTCTATGGCGAAAGCGTGCCGCGCTACACCGGCAAAGTGACGGTGCCGGTGCTCTGGGACAAGAAGCGGCGGCAGATCGTGAACAACGAATCGTCCGAGATCATCCGCATCCTCAACAGCGCCTTCGACGGGATCACCGGCAACCGGCTCGATCTTTATCCCGAGCCGCTGCGCACCGAGATTGATCGGTGGAATGCGCTCATCTACCCGGCGGTCAATAATGGCGTCTATCGCGCGGGGTTCGCCACCGCGCAGGCCGCTTATGACGAGGCGGCGCAGGGGCTGTTCGCGGCTCTGGATCAACTGGATGCGCATATGGCCAGCAACCGCTATCTCGCGGGCCCGTGGTGCACCGAGGCGGACTGGCGGCTGTTCGTGACCCTGGTGCGCTTCGACATCGGCTATTTTGGCGCGTTCAAATGCAATTTGCGGCGAATCGCGGATTATCCGGCGCTTTCAGGCTATCTGCGCGAGCTGTATCAATGGCCCGGCATCGCCGCGACGGTGAAGCTGGATCGCATCAAGGCCAATTACTGGACGCTGGCCAACGTCAATCCCGGTGGCATCGTGCCGATCGGCCCGATCGTGGACCTGAGCGCCCCGCATGGTCGCGAGCATCTGCCGGGCAAGGGGATCTGGACGCGCGATTGAGCGCGGCCACGCGCCGGGGCGGACCATCGCGCCGGCTCCGGTAGGCGCGGGCACCGGGCGTCCGCATGTGACGGGCAACGCCGGCGGCCGAGCGCGCACCCTTGCGGCTATCGCAATGAGTCGCCGTTCGGGGATGGTGGCGGCATCATGCCCGCCAGCCCCGCCATGCCGCCGTGGCTGGCGCTATTTCTTCTTGCCGAAATCGATGGAAACGACGTTGGAGCCATCGGCCGCCGCCTCGGTCGCGTCATTTTCCGCCGTATCGTGCGGATCGGGCTCGTCGCCGCTATCCTGCACCTGAAATTCCAGGCTGAAATTCACCGCCGGATCGACGAAGAAACGCAGCGCCGAGAAGGGGATGACCAGATGCGCCGGCACCTGATTGAAGGTGAGGCTGACCTCGAACCCGGTGTCGCTCACCTTCATATCCCAGAATTTATGCTGGAGCACGACGGTCATCTCGTCCGGGAACCGCTCGACCAGCCAGGGCGGAATCGAGACGCC
>Ga0182736_1002407_pt1 | contig 14364 bp, 8 predicted proteins | sample eDN5th30CKraftBY_FD_128882 | JGI IMG/M metagenome (GOLD analysis project Ga0182736, IMG submission 128882) | Enriched backyard soil microbial communities from Emeryville, California, USA - eDNA 5th pass 30_C Kraft BY (version 2) (version 2) | ecosystem: Environmental > Terrestrial > Soil >...
ATCAGCGCGCGGGCGCGGTTCGGGTTGCGCAGCGTGAAGGCGGGGTGCCCCAGCAGTTCGCGCGCGGTCTGCACCGTGGTCGAGCGCGCCGACGCCTGCAAGGCGAACCACTTGTCCACCACCAGCGGATTGTCGCGCCATTTGTCGTAAAACTCGGCCAGCGCCTGCTGCGGGTACTCGCCCTGGCCGAAATTGATCAGGGCGGACAGGGCGGCCATGCTGTCGGTCATGTTGCCGGCCTGGGCGTAGAGCTGCTCCGCCAGGCGCTGTGCGTCGGGCTCGCCGGCGGCCATCAGGTGGCTGAGCGCCAGATTCTTCAATGCGCGCTTGCCCGCCGGGACCGGCGCCGGACTGTACTCGCCCGGGGTCTGGTTGGCGTCGAAGGCCTGGCGGAACTCGGCGGCCAGCTGGCGGCCCAGTTCGGCGCGCAGGAAGTCGCGGGCCACGGCCAGGGCGGGCGGATCCACCTGGCGCATGCGTTCGGCCAGCGTCTTCTCCGAAGGCAGGGCCAGGGCGCGCGCTCGATAGGCGGCGTCGATGGCCGGATCGGTCAGCAGCGCGCGCCACGTCGCGATGAAGGAGGCGTCCGCCTGCAGCGTCCTGCCGGCCTGGCGGGCCTCGGCCAGGGCGAGGATCTGCCGGGTGGCGAATTCCTGGCCGGCTTCCCAGCGCGCGAACGGGTTGCGATCATGCGCCGACAGCAGGGCGAGCTCTTCGTCCGTCCAGGCATAGTCCACGATCACCGGGGCCGAGAAGTCGCGCAGCAGCGAGGGCACGGGCCGTTCGGCGATGTCCTCGAACACCCATTGCTGGCTCTGCGTCGTCAGTTCCAGCAGGGCGGTTTCGCGGGCCTCGCCTTCGTGGCGCAGCGTCAGCGGCCGGCCTTCGCGGTCCAGCAGGCCGATGGCGAAGGGGATGTGATACGGCGCCTTGACGTAGTCGGCGCCAGCCTTTTTCTCGACGCCCACCAGCGGGCATTCCTGGGTGAGGGTCACGGTGCAGCGGCGCGTGGCGGCGTCGTGGTCCAGCTTCACGGCGACGCGCGGCGTGCCCGCCTGGCGGTACCAGCGGCGGAACACGGACAGGTCGCGGCCCGGATGCTGGCGCGTGTAGACGGACTCCATGGCGGCGACGAAGTCGTCGCAGGTCACGGCCTGGCCGTCATGGCGGCGGAAGTACTCGTCCATGCCGGCGCGAAAGCCTTCCTCGCCCAGCAGGGTGTGCTGCATGCGGATGACTTCGGCGCCTTTCTCGTACACGGTGGCCGTGTAGAAGTTGCCGATCTCCTGGTAGCTCTCCGGGCGGATGGGGTGGGCCATCGGGCCGGCATCCTCGGGGAACTGGGCGGCGCGCAGGGCCACCACGTCGTCGATGCGCTTGACGGCGCGCGCGCTGGCGGCCTCGGCCGCATCCATGCCGCTGGCCATCATGTCGGCGCTGAATTCCTGGTCGCGGAAGACGGTGAGGCCTTCCTTCAGGCTCAGCTGGAACCAGTCGCGGCAGGTCACGCGGTTGCCGGTCCAGTTGTGGAAGTATTCATGGCCGATGACGGACTCGATGCCTTCGTAGTTGGCGTCCGTGGCCGTGTCCGGGTCGGCGAGCACGTAGGCGGCGTTGAAAATGTTCAAGCCCTTGTTTTCCATCGCGCCCATGTTGAAGTCATGGACGGCCACGACCATGAAGCGGTCCAGGTCCAGCTTCAGGCCGAAACGGCTTTCGTCCCAGCGCAGCGCCCGCAGCAGCGAATCCAGGGCCCATTCGGTCTTGGTTTCGGAGCCCGGGTCGCTGTAGACCTGCAGCAGCACGTCGCGGCCGCTCGCGGTCTTTACGGTGGTTTCGCGGTGCGTGAGCTTGCCCGCCACCAGCGCGAACAGGTAGCAGGGCTTGGGGAAGGGATCTTCCCATTCGACCTCGTTGCGGCCGTCGGGCAACTGGCGCGAGGCGATCAGGTTGCCATTGGACAGCAGCACCGGGTAGTCCGGCAGGGCGCGCAGCGTTACCCGGTAGCGCGACATGACGTCGGGCCGGTCGGCGAACCAGGTGATGCGGCGAAAGCCCTCGGCCTCGCATTGGGTGAAGAAATTGCCGCCCGAAACGTACAGGCCCATCAGCGTGGAATTGGCCGACGGCTTGCAGCGGCTGACGATTTCCACCGCGGCGCTGGCCGGCAGGCCCAGCAGTTCAAGGCGGTGCTCGGAAAGGCGGTAACGGTCGGCGGGCCATGCCGCGCCATCCACCCCTACCGAGACGAGTTCCAGCTCTTCGCCGTCCAGGACCAGGGCGGCGTCGGCGCTGGCCCCGGGCTTGCGCCGCACCTGCATGGCGCAGCGCACTTCGGTCGCGTCGGGCGCGAGGTCGAAGGAGAGGGCGACTTCGGGAATGTCGTAGGGGTAGGGCTGGTAATCCTTGCGATATACGGTTACGGGCGTGTCTGTGCGCATGGGATTGCAGTCCTGTATGAACGAGGGCTCTATTGTAGTGGCTGGACATGGCCTGCCGCCTGGGCCGTTTGGGCTACTAAACTTTTCGGGGCCGCGGCGGTCAAACCTCAGTATCATGGCGCCGTCGCGCAGAAGGAGTCGCAGCATGTCGAGGTCGTCGTTGTTCAGTGCGGGGCGTTGGGCCGGGGTGTTCGCCGTGCTGGCGGCGGTGGCATTGACGGGGTGCGCGGCGCCCACGGTTTCGGCCCGGGTAACGTCATTCCAGCAATGGCCTACCGGCGTGGAGGGCCAGACTTATCAATTCGTCCCCGCCGATCCCTCGCAAAACAATAATCTCGAATATCAGTCCTACCAGGATATGGTGCGCGCCGGTATCGGCGCGACGGGCCTGGTCGAAGCGGCGTCCGGTACCAAAGGCCGTTTCGATGTCTCGTTCCGTTACGGAACCACGCAGACCCAGGTAATGGTGCGGCGCGCTTACGATCCGTACTTCTACGGCGGCTACGGCTATGGCTATGGCGGTTATTACGGTCCCCGTCCGTGGGGGCCCGGCTATGGTTATTGGGGCCCGGAATGGGTGGACGTGCCGATGGTCGTCCAGCGCAATTCGCTGACGCTGCAGATCCACGATACCCAGCGCGGCGGCGCGGAGGTATACCGTTCGAGCGCTTTCATATTGAGCGAGAGTGACAATTTCATGCGCACCATGCCCTATCTGGTCCGTGCAATATTTGATAATTTTCCCGGAAATAATGGGGCTGAGCGCGAGATCCAATTCCCCGTTCAATGAGTTCCGGGCCGTCCGCGGGGGCGGCGTATAAATAAAAATCGGCGCACCAGTTTGGTGCGCCGATTTATTTCATACTGCCGGATAGGTTTTATTCTTTGATAAGAAAACTATCGCGCGTGGCGCCAGCGGCTTCTTCCGCGGCGAGCCAACGCGGCGCCTTGCCGCGGCCGCTCCAGGTTTCCCCGGTTTGGGGGTGGCGGTATTTCGGCGCGACGGCGCGCTTGGTGGCGCTGGCCGGACGGGCGGCGGGGCTGGCCTTGCGGCGGCCGCCCGCAGCGGCAGCGCGGCCGCCGGGCTTGGCGGCGCCATAGGCGGCAACAATCTCTTCGGGCGTGATGTCGTACTCGCGCATCGACGTGATGATCGACGTGATCACGGGCTTGCGCCGTTTGGTCTGGAGGACTTCAGCCTTCTTCTGGAGCTTGTTGATTTCCTTTTCGATCTTTGCTTGCAGTGCTGCGTAGGTTTCTCGGGCCATGGTTTATTCCTGATTATGGAACTGCTTTTAATCGCCGGCGAAGTTATGTGTATTTGTTGTGCTTCGCATAATACAGAAATTACGCCTTGACTTCTCGTTTTTAGCGCTAATTACTTTGTATCAAAAGAGCCGGGCAGCCTTTACGCTTATCCACCGGCTCCCGGGCCAACTATTGGGAATGATATTCCCATATTTGGGACAACTTGAAACAAATAGGGTTATTGGTTCACGAGGCGGACATATCGCCGCGCCCAGGCCCCATATGGCCCGATTTCAAGGCAGGGCGCGGGTTGGCGGCTTGCGGGCAGCCGAAGGGCCGCGGGCAAGCGTGCAGTATTGACCGCGACCGGCGCATGAGGTTCCACGGTAGTCTGATGACTGGCTTTTATGGATAGCCGTTATGCCGGACAACGCCGCATTCCGTCATTCCCGCCGGTCGAGAAAGCGGCCAAGGCCATAATCCGGACACTTGTTTGGCATGATTTCGATTTCATGCCAGGTTGTATGACGAGTAAAATTCAGTCGCGCTTGGTTGCTTAACTTGATAGGTAATATTTCGCCCCCATCTGCCAGACAGCGGCAGGCAGAGATAATCCGCCCCCTCATTTTTTTCGGCGAGTCCGCCGCCCGGCCGGGAATTTCCGCTTTCCCGCCAGGGTCGGGACGCGGGGGCCGTGTCGGCGTTACGATACGGTCTTGAGCGCCATTGCAGGCGCGCCGGCGCGCCTGCCGTCCCTGAACAGAGTCCTATGAAAATCATCGATCCCGCCATTGCTTCCCTCGCCACCGCCAAATCGCTGCTGCTCGACCCCTGGGGGCTGACCGAGGCGGATATGGCGCGCGCGCTGGGTGAGATCTTTACCCACAAGGTCGACTATGCCGACCTGTATTTCCAATACACGCGCAGCGAAGGCTGGAGCCTGGAAGAGGGCATCGTGAAGACGTGCAGCTTCTCGATCAGTCAGGGCGTCGGGGTGCGCGCCGTCAGTGGCGAGAAAACGGCTTTTGCCTATTCGGATTCGCTGTCGCCCGAAGCGCTGCTGTCGTCCGCCCATGCCGTGCGCGGCATCGCGCGCCGCGGCGCCGGCAAGGTGAAGGTAGCGGCGCAGGTGGAGGCCGAGATTGGTCGCAGCCTGTATGCCGATATCGACCCGGTGGCCTCGCTCAGCGCGCCCGAGAAAGTCGCCCTCCTGGAACGCGTGGAGCGCATGGCGCGCGCGCGCGATCCGCACGTGATTCAGGTCATGGCCGGGCTGGGCGCGGAATACGACGTGGTGCTGGTGGCCGGCAGCGACGGCCGCCTGGCCGCCGACGTGCGTCCGCTGGTGCGCCTGTCCTTGACCGTGATCGCGGAGCGCAACGGCCGCCGCGAAATGGGCCATGCCGGAGGCGGCGGACGCCTCGGCCTGGCTTACTTCACCGACGAGATGCTGCAAGGCTACGTCGAGCGCGCCGTCCATGAAGCCATGGTGAACCTCGAAGCGCGCCCGGCCCCGGCCGGCGAAATGACCGTCGTGCTCGGTTCCGGCTGGCCCGGCATCCTGCTGCACGAGGCCGTGGGCCACGGGCTGGAAGGCGACTTCAACCGCAAGGGATCCAGCGTGTTTTCCGGCCGCATCGGCGAGCGCGTGGCCTCCAAGGGGGTGACGGTGATCGACGACGGCACCATCCCGGACCGCCGCGGTTCGCTCAATATCGACGACGAAGGCAACGCCACCCAGCGCAACGTCCTGATCGAAGACGGCATCCTGCGCGGCTACATGCAGGACACGCTGAACGCCCGCCTCATGAAGACCGCGGCCACGGGCAACGGCCGCCGGGAATCGTTCGCCCATCTGCCGATGCCGCGCATGACCAACACCTACATGCTGGCGGGCGACAAGCCGGCCGAGGAAATCGTGTCGTCGGTCAAGCGCGGCCTGTACGCCGTCAATTTCGGCGGCGGCCAGGTCGACATCACCAACGGCAAGTTCGTTTTCTCGGCCTCCGAGGCCTACATGATCGAAAACGGCAAGGTGACCTATCCGGTCAAGGGCGCCACCCTGATCGGCAACGGCCCCGACGCCATGAACCGGGTCACCATGATCGGCAACGATCTCCAGCTGGATTCCGGCGTGGGCACCTGCGGCAAGGATGGCCAGAGCGTGCCCGTCGGCGTGGGCATGCCGACGGTGCGGATGGAAGGCCTGACGGTGGGTGGTACTGCGTAGGGCCCCCCACGCCGCGCCCGCTGCGCGGGCTAGCTGCCCCCCCCGAGGGGGGCTGGCCCGCCTTGGGGCGGCCCGGCGGCGGGCCGGCCCTTCTTGCGAAGGCTGTTGTTTCAACAGGCGATCTGTTGCGAGAGGCTATTCACGCCTTGGGGCGGCCATTCTTATGCCGGCTGCTATTTCCGCGGGCGATTCGTTGTGTGAGTGGCGTCGTGTTCGCGAAAAAATCATGACGAGCAGGAAAAACTGTGCTAGAGTCGTTCCCCATGAAATTCGCGTCCCCCGCTTTTTACTTTTACTTTTATGGTTTTCTGAAGCCGCTGGCGGAGGAAGGGACGCGCTCAATCTGAAGTTTGGAAAGAATCCCCCCGAAAAAAGCCGCCAGCGAACTGGCGGCTTTTTTTGTGCCGCCGGTTGAGGGAACACCTCGGGAACCAACCCCGTGGCGGGCAACCCAGGAGCAGTACCGTGTCACACAATACCGATGACCTTCGCATTCGAGAAATCAAAGAACTGAACCCGCCCGCGCACGTCATGCGCGAGTTCGCCTGCACCAAGGAGGCGTCCGACACCGTGTTCAGCGCCCGCCAGGCGATGCACCGCATCCTGCACGGCATGGACGACCGGATGATCGTCGTGATCGGACCTTGCTCCATTCACGACACGCGGGCGGCGATCGAATATGCGAAGCGCCTGAAGCCGGTGCGCGACCGCCTGAGCGCCGACCTGGAAATCGTGATGCGGGTGTATTTCGAGAAGCCGCGCACGACCGTGGGCTGGAAGGGGCTGATCAACGACCCCGACCTGGACGGCAGCTTCGACATCAACAAGGGCGTGCGCGTGGCCCGGGAACTGCTGCTGGACATCAATAGCCTGGGACTGCCGGCGGGTTGCGAGTTCCTGGACATGATTACGCCGCAGTACATCGCGGATCTGGTCTCCTGGGGGGCGATCGGGGCTCGGACGACGGAGAGCCAGGTGCATCGCGAGCTGGCCTCCGGCCTGTCGTGTCCGGTGGGGTTCAAGAACGGCACGGACGGCAATGTGAAGATCGCGGTGGACGCGATCAAGGCGGCGTCGCAGCCGCACCATTTCCTGTCGGTGACCAAGGGCGGCCATTCCGCCATCGTCTCGACGGCCGGCAACGAGGACTGCCACGTCATCCTGCGCGGCGGCAAGGCCCCCAACTATGACGCGGAAAGCGTCGAGGCGGCCTGCCAGGACATGGCCAAGGCAGGCCTGGCGCAACGCATCATGATCGACGCCAGCCACGCCAACAGCAGCAAGAAGCCCGAGAACCAGCCGCTGGTCATCGACGACGTGGCGCGCCAGATGGAAGCGGGCGATGCGCGCCTGGTGGGCGTGATGGTGGAAAGCCACCTGCTGGGCGGCCGCCAGGACATGGTGCCGGGCACGCCGCTGGTCTACGGCCAGAGCATCACCGACGGCTGCATCGATTGGGACGCCTCCGTGGCGGTGCTGGAACGCCTGGCCCACGCGGTGCGCGAACGCCGCCGGGTCGCCCTGACCTCCGGCAAGTAAACGCCCGGGGCGCGCCGCGGATCGCCAGCGCATGGCGGTTTGCGGCGCAGCATGCGCGGCGGCGTAGAATATTCAGGTTAACGAACCCAGAGAACACGCTGACCATGAACGCCCCCCTGCATGCCGAATCGTTGCGCCGCCCGGTGCCGGCCGCCTGTCTGGATGCCTTGCGCGCGCGCTTTGGCGACCGCCTGTCCGAATCCGCGGCGGTGCGCGAGCATCACGGCCGCGACGAATCGCCTTATCCGGCCATGTTGCCGGACGCCGTGGTCTTCGCGCAGACGACCGAAGACGTGGCCGAGGTGGCCCGCCTGTGCAATGAGCACCGCGTGCCGCTGATCCCCTACGGCGCGGGCTCGTCGCTGGAAGGCCATATCCTGGCGATCCAGGGCGGCATCAGCCTCGACCTGTCGCAGATGAACAAGGTGCTGGCGGTGAACGCCGAAGACCTGACCGCCACCGTGCAGGCGGGCGTGCTGCGCAAGCAGCTCAACGAAGAAATCCGCGACACGGGCCTGTTCTTCCCCATCGATCCGGGCGCCGACGCCAGCCTGGGCGGCATGGCCGCCACGCGCGCCTCCGGCACCAATGCCGTGCGCTACGGCACCATGCGCGAAAACGTCATGTCCCTGACCGTGGTCACGGCCGACGGCCGCATCGTCCGCACGGCGGGGCGCGCGCGCAAGTCGTCGGCGGGCTACGACCTGACGCGCATCTTCGTGGGCAGCGAAGGCACGCTGGGCATCATCACCGAAGTCACGGTGCGCCTGTATCCGCAGCCCGAGGCGGTGTCCGCCGCGGTGTGCAACTTCCCCACGCTCGATGCCGCCGTGCAGAGCGTGATCGAGATCATCCAGATGGGCGTGCCGGTCGCCCGCGTCGAATTCATGGACGCGGCCAGCGTGCGCGCCGTCAACCTGCACAGCAAGCTCACGCTGCGCGAAACCCCGCTGCTGGTGTTCGAGTTCCACGGCAGCCCGGCGGGCGTGCAGGAGCAGGCCGAGACCGTGCAGGCGATCACCGCGGACCATGGCGGCATGGACTTCGAATGGGCCGAGCGTCCCGAAGACCGCAGCCGCCTCTGGACCGCCCGCCACAATGCGTATTTCGCGGGCCTGCAACTGCGCCCCGGCTGCCGCGCCAGCACCACCGACGTGTGCGTGCCGATCTCGCGCCTGGCGGATTGCGTGCGCGACACGGTCGAGGAACTGGACCGCGCCAGCTTTCCCTACACCATCGTGGGCCACGTCGGCGACGGCAACTTCCACGTGCTGATGCTGCTCGACGCGGACAACGCCGAGGAATGGCAGGAGTCCGAAACCATCAACCACAACCTGGTGCGGCGCGCGATCGCGGCCGACGGCACCTGCACCGGCGAGCACGGCGTGGGCCTGCACAAGATGCAGTTCATGGCCGAGGAGCACGGCGAGGATGCGCTGGCACTGATGCGCAGCCTGAAGCATGCGTTTGATCCGAACAACATCCTGAACCCGGGCAAGATCGTTTCCTGGCAGGCTTGAGGCCGCTGGCGGCCGCGTCCGAAGCCGACGGATCACCGTCGGCTTTTTTTTCGCCTGCGCGCTCGCGCCGCGGCGAAAAGCGCATTACGGAGGCGGGCGGCCGCCTCCGTTTTACGGCTGGTTACTTATCGTCAGGCCCGCGCCGCGTCCGGATGCGGGTAAATCCCGGCCTGCTTATAGCGGGCGCTCGCGCTATTGTTGCGCTCATGAATTCATTGGTCGAAACCGGCCTGGCACAAGTGCAGGCGCCTTATTCTTTGCAGCAGCTCATCGAGGCCCTGTCGGCGGCGTTGCCCCCGCACTGCGTGTTGTTCCGCGAAGAGGACACCCGCCCTTACGAGTGCGACGGCCTTTCCCTCTATCGCGCCCTCCCGGCGGTCGTGGCCCTGCCTGAAACCGAAGAACAGGTGCAGGCCGTCATGCGCATCTGCAAGCGGCTGAACGCGCCCCTCGTGGCGCGCGGCGCCGGCACCGGCCTGTCGGGCGGCGCCATGCCGCACAGCCGGGGCGTGCTGCTCGGGCTGTCGAAGTTCAACCGCATCAAGCACATCGACCTGGCGAGCACGACGGCCATCGTCCAGCCTGGCGTGCGCAATCTCGCGATCTCGGAAGCGGCCGCGCCCTACGGCCTGTATTACGCGCCCGATCCCTCCAGCCAGATCGCCTGTTCCATCGGCGGCAACGTCGCGGAGAACTCCGGCGGCGTGCATTGCCTGAAGTACGGGCTGACCGTGCACAACGTGCTGCGCGTGCGCGTGGTGACGATCGACGGCGACGTCGTCGAGCTGGGTTCCGAGGCGCCGGACGCGCCCGGCCTGGACCTGCTCTCCGTCTTCATCGGATCCGAAGGCATGCTGGGCGTGGTCACCGAAGTGACCGTCAAGCTGATACCCAAGCCGGCCTGCGCGCAGGTCGTCATGGCCAGCTTTTCCAGCGTCGAGGCCGCGGGCAACGCGGTCACGCAGGTCATCGCCGCGGGCATGATCCCGGCCGGCCTGGAAATGATGGACCGGCGCGCCACGCACATGGTCGAACCGTTCGTGCGCGCGGGCTACGACATGGACGCGCAGGCCATCCTGCTGTGCGAATCGGACGGCACCCCCGAAGAGGTGGCGCACGAGATCGCGCGCATGGAGGCCGTGTTCCGCGAGGCCGGCGCCACGCGTTGCCAGGTCTCGACCTCCGAGGCCGAGCGCCTGAAGTTCTGGGCGGGCCGCAAGAATGCGTTCCCGGCTGCCGGGCGGGTATCGCCCGATTACTATTGCATGGACGGCACGATTCCGCGCCGCCATCTGGCGCGCGTGCTGGGCGCCATCGAGCAGATGGAGGATGAATTCGGATTGCGCTGCGCCAACGTGTTCCACGCGGGCGACGGCAATCTGCATCCGCTGATCCTGTTCGATTCGAACAAGCCGGACGAAGTGGAGCGCGCCGAGAAATTCGGCGCCGCCATTCTTGAGCTGTGCGTGCAGGTAGGAGGAACCGTGACCGGAGAGCACGGTGTGGGAATGGAGAAGATAAATCAAATGTGCGTGCAATTCTCTCGCGAAGAACTCGACGCGTTCCTGGCAGTGAAGCGGGCCTTCGATCCGCCGTGCCTGCTCAATCCTGAAAAGGTCATTCCCACGCTGGCCCGCTGCGCCGAATACGGCAAGATGCACGTCCACGCTGGCGAGTTGCGCTTCCCCGATCTCGCCCGTTTCTAGGACGCACCCCTCATGGATTTTGTCCTGTCGGAATTGTGCGACCAGGTCATGACGGCCCGTGCGGGCCACAAACCCCTGTTCGTGATGGGCGGAGGCAGCAAGGCGTTCTATGGCAATTACCGCCCGGTAACGCCGCAGGACGGGCACTGCCTGCTGGACATGACGCCCTATCGAGGCATCGTCAGCTATCACCCGTCCGAACTGGTGGTGACCGTGCGCGCGGGCACGCCGTTGGCCGAGCTTGAAGCGGCGCTGGCCGAGAACGGCCAGATGCTGGCTTTCGAACCCCCGCATTTCTCGCCCGCGGCCACCGTGGGCGGCTGCGTCGCGGCGGGCCTGGCGGGGCCGCGCCGCATGAGCGCGGGCGCCCTGAAGGATTTCGTACTGGGCGCGCAGTTGCTGGATTCGGAAGGGCGCATCCTGTCGTTCGGCGGAGAGGTCATGAAGAACGTGGCCGGCTACGACGTGTCGCGCCTGCTGGCGGGATCGCACGGCATCTTCGGCGCGATCCTCGAAGTGTCCTTGAAAGTCGTGCCCCGGCCGATGGAGGAACTGACGCTGGTGCTACCCGCCACGCAGGCGCAGGCGCTGGCCAGTTTCGCCCTGTGGCGCGGCAAGCCCTTGCCGATTTCCGCCACCAGCTGGGCCGGCGACGATGCCCAGGCCGAAGGCGCCATGACCGTGCGCCTGTCGGGCGCGCCCCCCGCGGTGGCCAGCGCCCGTCAGCTGATCGGCGGCGAGGCGATGGCGCCCGCGGCGGCGTCGGCCTGGTGGCGCTCGCTGCGCGAGCAGACCCATCCCTTCTTCGCGCCGGGCCAGCCCTTGTGGCGCCTGGCCTTGCCGCCTACGGCCGCGGCGCTCGGGCTGGGCCCGACCCTGCTGGAGTGGGGCGGCGGCCAGCGCTGGCTGTCGGGCACGCATGACGCCGCCACGTTGCGCGAGACCGCGGCGAGGCTGGGCGGTCATGCGACGCTGTTCCGCACCGGCCACGGCCGGCCGCCGGCCGACGGCGTATTCCATCCGCTGGCGCCGGGGATCGCTTCGATCACGCGCCGGCTCAAACAAGAGCTCGATCCGGCCGGCCTGTTCAATCCCGGCCGCCTGGTCATGGAGCTATAGGGCATCATGCAAACCAAGCTGGCATCCTGGGCACGCGATACCGATCTGGGCAACGAGGCCGACGCCATCCTCCGGCGTTGCGTGCATTGCGGCTTCTGCACCGCCACCTGTCCGACCTATCAGGTGCTGGGCGACGAGCTCGACAGTCCGCGCGGACGCATCTACCTGATCAAGCAGGTGCTGGAGGGCGCAGAGCCCACGCAGTCCACCCAGCTGCACCTGGACCGCTGCCTGACCTGCCGCAATTGCGAAACCACCTGCCCCTCGGGCGTCGAGTACGGGCACCTGGTGGACATCGGCCGCAAGATCGTCGATGAGCGCGTGCCGCGTTCGTGGCGCGAGAAAACGAAGCGCACGCTGCTGCGCAAGGCCATGATGTCGCCGCTGTTCGCGCCCGCGATGCGGCTGGGGCAGGCCGTGCGCGGGCTGCTGCCGGTATCGGTCAGGCGCAAGGTGCCCGAGCGCCGTGACGCGGGCGCGCTGCCGGACGTCGGCGGGCATGCTCACCAGGTATTGATGCTGGCCGGCTGCGTGCAGCCCGCCATGATGCCGACCATCGACGCCGCCACCATCCGCGTGCTGGACGCGATCGGCATCGGCGCGCGCATCTCGCCGGGGGCCGGCTGCTGCGGCGCGGTCAGCTTCCATCTGGATGCGCAGGACGCCGCGCTGGCGCAAATGCGCGCCAACATCGACGCCTGGTGGCCACTGGTGCAGGACGGCAAGACCGAGGCCATCGTCATGAACGCGTCCGGTTGCGGCGCGATGGTGAAGGAATACGCCCATCACTTGCGGCATGACCCCGCCTACGCGCAGAAGGCCGCGGACGTGGTGGCGCTGGTCAAGGACGTGGCCGAGATCGTCGCGCCATACGCCCAGCGGCTGCGCTCGCGTCTGCCCGCGGGCACCCGGGCGGCGTTCCATCCGCCTTGCACGCTGCAGCACTGGCAGGGCCTGCGCCCCTTGTCCGAGCAACTGCTCGCGGACCTGGGCTTCGAATTGCAGCCCTTCGCCGACAAACACCTGTGCTGCGGCTCGGCGGGCGCCTACTCGGTGCTGAATCCCGAGATCGCGCTGCAACTGCGGGACCGCAAGCTGGGCGCCATCGCGGCTGGCGGGCCGGACGTGATTCTGTCGGCCAACATCGGCTGCATCGGCCACCTGCAAAGCGGCACCGATACGCCCGTGAGGCATTGGGTCGAGGTGGTGGACGAGCAGCTGCGCCGTCAAGCGGGCAAGCAAGGCTGAGGCCGGCGAACGCGGCCCCGGGGGGGGAACGGCGCCCGCCCCGGCGGGGCAGGCGCCCGCCGGTCTACTCCACCGCCTTGACCATGTCTTCGAGCACCTTCTTCGCGTCGCCGAAGACCATCATGGTGCGGTCCATATAGAACAGTTCATTGTCCAGCCCCGCGTAGCCGGACGCCATCGACCGCTTGTTCACGATCACGGTGCGCGCCTTGTAGGCTTCGAGGATGGGCATGCCGGCGATCGGCGACTTCGGGTCGTTCTTGGCCGCCGGGTTGACCACGTCGTTGGCGCCGAGCACCAGCACCACGTCGGTCTGGCCGAACTCGCTGTTGATGTCCTCCATCTCGAAGACCTGGTCGTACGGCACCTCGGCCTCGGCCAGCAGCACGTTCATGTGGCCCGGCATGCGCCCCGCGACCGGGTGGATGGCGTACTTCACCGTCACCCCGCGCTCGGTCAGCTTCTCGGCCAGCTCCTTCAGCGCGTGCTGCGCGCGCGCCACGGCCAGGCCGTAGCCGGGCACGATGGTCACGCTCTCGGCGTTGGTCATGAGGAAGGCCGCGTCGTCCGGGCTGCCGGACTTGACGCTGCGCTGCTGCGCGCTGCCCGCCGCCGCGGCACCGCCTGCCTGGCCGCCGAAGCCGCCCAGGATCACGTTGAAGAACGAGCGGTTCATCGCCTTGCACATGATGTAGGAGAGGATGGCGCCCGAGGAGCCCACCAGCGAGCCCGCGATGATCAGCATCGGGTTGTTGAGCGAGAAGCCGATGCCGGCCGCGGCCCACCCGGAATAGCTGTTCAGCATGGACACGACCACCGGCATGTCGGCGCCGCCGATCGGGATGATGATCAGCACGCCCAGCACGAAGGCGATGAGGGTCATGATCACGAAAGGCGTCCATTCCTGGGTGAGCATGAACCAGATGCCGCAGGCGAGCATCAGCAGCGCCAGCGCGAGGTTCAGCATGTGCTGGCCGGTGAACACCACCGGGGCGCCCTGGAACAGCCGGAACTTGTACTTGCCCGACAGCTTGCCGAACGCGATCACCGAGCCCGAGAAGGTGATGGCCCCCACGAAGGTGCCGATGAAGAGTTCGAAGCGGTTGCCGGTGGGAATCGGCATGCCGGCCGGCGCGACGCCGAAGGCATGCGGTTCCGCCACGACCGCCACGGCGATGGCCACCGCGGCCAGGCCGATCATGCTGTGCATGAAGGCCACCAGCTCGGGCATCTTGGTCATCTCGACCTTCTTGGCCATGAGGGCACCGGCGCCCCCACCGACCACCAGCGCGCCGAGCACGTAGACCATGCCC
>Ga0182736_1002408_pt1 | contig 14363 bp, 8 predicted proteins | sample eDN5th30CKraftBY_FD_128882 | JGI IMG/M metagenome (GOLD analysis project Ga0182736, IMG submission 128882) | Enriched backyard soil microbial communities from Emeryville, California, USA - eDNA 5th pass 30_C Kraft BY (version 2) (version 2) | ecosystem: Environmental > Terrestrial > Soil >...
GCCGAGAGGTTGAGCGTCCGTCCGTTGACGCCGACGTCACCCTGTCCTTCCGCGTACGGGGTCTCGCCGACGACGACGAGTCCCGTCCCGTACCCGGCGGTCGGCGCGGACGCCGTCTTCGAGTAGGTCACGTCGAGGTCGGGCGCGGCCGCGCGGATCCCTGCGAGGATGGTCGTCCCTGCGGTCATGCCGTTGCCTGAGCCGCCCTGCCAGGAGATCGTCCAGCCGCCCATCTGGTTGCCCAGGTCGTCGGCGTTGGAGCCGGCGACGTAGAGCTTGCCCGTGCGGGCCAGCGGCAGCACGCCGTCGTTCTTGAGCAGCACCTGCGACTCGGCGGCAGCCTGCGCCGCCGTCGCCCGGTGCGCGGCACCACCGAACTGCGAGCGCTGGCTCGAGTCCGTGAAGGCGTTCTCGAAGAGCCCGAGGTCGAACTTCTCCGTGAGGATGCGCCGGACCGCGTCGTCGACACGGTCGGTCGTGATCCTGTTCGCGTTCACGCCGGCGACCACGGCGTCGATGAACGCCGAGAAGTTGTACGGCGCCATCGCCATGTCGAGCGCGCCGGCGTTCACCGATCGCTCGACCTTGGCGGCGTAGGTGGCGCCGGACAGCTTGTCGATCGCCTCCCAGTCGCTGATCAGGAAGCCGTCGAAGCCCATCGAGCCCTTGAGCAGGGACTCGTTGAGCGGGTTCTCGGTCATCCGCGTGGGGGTGCCGCCGTCGATCGAGAGCGCCGAGTACGACGGCATGATCGAACCCACGCCGGCAGCGATCGCCGGTTGGTACGGGTCGGTGAACAACCGCTGGAACTCGTCGAGCGAGGACACGTTGGTGGTGCCCTGGTCGATCTTGTAGCCGCTGGCCGCGGCGTCGTAGGTCGTGCCGCCGTCACCCGCCCAGTGCTTCGCCGTGGCGAGCAGCTCGTCCGCGGCGGTGATGTCACTCGGGTCCGTGCCCTGCAGGCCCGTGATCGTCGCCGCGGAGAAGGACGTCACGAGTGCCGGGTCCTCGCCGAACGATTCGTAGGTCCGGCCCCAGCGCTCGTCACGGCTGACGCAGAGGCACGGCGCGAACGCCCAGTTCACCCCGGTCGTCTTCGTCTCCGACGCGGTCTCGCTCCCGATCCGCTCGACGAGGGCCGGGTCGCGCGTGGCACCCAGGCCGATGTTGTGCGGGTAGATCGTGGCGTCCTTGACGTTGCTGTGCCCGTGCACCGCGTCCGCGCCGTACAGCAGCGGGATCTGGAGCGACGTCGACAGCGCCTGCCGCTGGAAGCCGTCGATCATCGCGGCCCAGGCGTCCGGGGTGTTCCCGGCCGGGGTGGACCCGCCGCCCGAGAGGACCGAACCGAGCCCGAGGGTCGCGATCTGCTGCGGGCTCGAGAGCCCCAGCCGCTCCGCCTGGGCCATCTGGCCCACCTTCTGCGCGAGCGACATCCGTCCGAGCAGGTCGTCGACCCGCTCGCTGGTGGGCAGCGACCCGTCCAGGTAGGGCAGGCCGTGCGCGTTGATCACGACGCGCGGTGCCGCCGTGGGCAGCGTCAGACCCGAACCGGCGAGCCGGACCGAGAGCGTACGAGCGGTGTCCGCGGGACGGTCCGGCGCGGTGACGACGTCGAAGGTGCGCGTGCTGCCCGACGCAGTGCCCGCGGGGAACGTCAGCGTGCCCGACGCGGCCGTGAAGTCCGTGCCGGCCACGGCGGTGCCGCCCTCGAGCGAGTACGCCACCGAGACGGGGGTCTCGAGGGCCGCGCCACCCGGCGCGGACACCGCGACCTCGACCGTGGCGGTGCCGCCGGCGTCGACGAGGTAGACGTCCTGGGTCGTCGAGACGGTCACACGGGCTGCGGCGCGCGGCGTTCCGTAGAGCTGCACGTCGTCGAGCGCATACGCCGTCTCGGCCGTGCCCGTCGGGAAGGTCAGCGACCAGCCCCACGTCGACGTGAGGTCGAGCACGCCGTTCTTCGTCTCTGCGCTGCCCGGCTGGTTGGCGCCGAGCGTGAACGCGCTGAACGGCAGCTCGACGAGCTTCCACCGCGAGCCGGCCGTGCTCCAGCTGTCGCGGAACGTGGCCGTCCACGACTCGGCGTGCTCGGCGTCGGGGCCACCGTCCTTGAGCTCGAACGTCACGTCGTTGCCGGCGGTGGGAGAGGCGGGGTTGTCCGCCTGCGAGGCGTACCACCAGAACCGGACGCCGCGGTACGAGCTCCAGTCCTGCGTCGCGAGGAGGTTGTCGCTCACGCCGCCCCAGCCGCCCGCGGGAACCTGGTAGGTCCCCCCGAGCGTCGTGTTGGCGGCGTCGCCGTCACGCTCGACGGTTCGCTCCCCCAGCGTGACGGTCGCCGCAGGCGAGGACCAGGCGAAGTAGCCGGTGGCCGTCGCCGCGTCTCCCGTGATGCCGTGCTCGAAGTCGTCCAGGAGGCTCGCACGCTCGACGAGCGCGAAGTCGTCGAAGGAGAACGTGCCGGCGCCGAGACCCGTCAGCGTGACCGCGAAGCCGGTCGACACGGTCGGGTCGAAGGCCTGACCGGCGGGCACGCCCGACTTGGCCTTGAAGTCGGCGAACCGAGTGGTGACCTTCCGCCAGCCGGCCGAGCTGTCGGTGACGTCGGCGGCCCACGCGAGCTCGGTGCCCGCCGCGTTGCGATTGTGGATCTCGTAGGCGAACGTCTTGCCGGAGCCGGTGCCGAGGAACCAGAAGCTCAGGGCGTCCTGCGCGGACCAGTCGAAGGTCTGCGAGACGTTCGCGACCCGGTTCTCGTACGTGACCCCGAAGTAGCTGTTGGGCAGCGTCGTCGCGACGCGCAGCACGTGGTTGTCCTTGGTGGCGCCGGGGCGAGTCGCGTCGACGGCGGTCGAGAGGCCCGGCGCCGTGTTCTGCGCCCAGGGGACGTACGTGGTCGGCACGCCCGACTCGAAGCCCTCCAGCACGCTCGTGCGTCCGACGTCCGGCAGGTCACCGGTGGGCGCGAGCGTGACCGTGACCTCGCTCGGGGTCCGCAGCTCGAGCCCGCTCGACGGCTCCGAGAGACCGACCGTGAACGTGCGGGTGCCGTTGAGCGCCCCGTGGCTGGTCGTCGGGACGGTGACCGTCGCCGTCGTCTCCCCCGGCGCGAACGTGACGACCCGGTCGACCGCCTCGTAGTCGGTCCCCGCACGAGCGGTGCCGTCGGCGGTCCGGGCACGCACGGAGACCTCGTGGTCCGCCGCGTTCGACAGGGTCACGGGAACGCTCACGTCGGTGCCCGCGGAGCCGGTGACCGCCGTGCTCGCCAGGCCGACGGTCGGCGTGTCGAGGGTGCCGAGGACCTGCAGCGTGTAGAGGGAGTAGCCGTACCAGTGCAGGATCGGCGCCTGCCAGGTCGCTGCCGCCCGCTTGTTCATGTCCACGCGCACGTACCGGGCCCGGGCCGGGGCGTCGAACGTGATGTCGTCGACGCCGCCGTCACCCGCGTGCTGGCTGTAGACCGTGGTCCAGCTGCCCGCGTCGTCAGGATCGTCGAGAGCCACGGACACGTCGTAGTCGACCGCGTAGGACGTCTCCCAGCGAAGCGTGACCCCGTCGATCGTGGCAGGGCCGCCGAGGTCGGACTCGAGCCACGCCGTGAACTCTGCGGTCTCGGAGTCGGGACCGTTGCCGCTCGCCCACCGGGTCGCGTCGTTCCCGTCGACAGCCAGCTCGGCGGGGAAGGCACCGTCGCCGTCGTCCTGGGACGCCGAGGCGCGCACGGTGCCGAGGCGCGCGAGGTCGGAGGGCGGGGTGTCGGCGGCGGAGGCGCCGGTCGGGACGAGAGTGCCGGCAGCTGCCACGGCGAGCGCGGCCACGACCGCGAACGAGGCGCGCACACGCCGGGTTCCGGCGCGCGGGTGGGACAGATTCACGTGTTACTCCCTCGTAACGGTGAGCCGATGTGGGCGCACGGGTGCGCGGCACCATTAGAAGCGCACGTTTCGTCCGTCACCAGGACGAAACGTGCGACCATGCCTCCTGCGTCGCCCTGTCGAGCGCACCCCACAGCTCCGCGCGGACCCCGGCCCGTGGCGCCCGCACCAGCCCGCCGAGCTCGGGCGGCGCGGACTCGTCGAAGGCCCTGCGTGCCATCGACGCGAACACCTCGGAGCCGACCCCCAACGGGCCACCCAGCACCACGGCGTCGGGTGCGACGAACGCCGCGAGCTGTGCGGTCGCGACGCCGACGGCGCGCCCCGCGGCGACCACGTCCGCGGGACTCGCCGACGGGCGGCTCGCCTCCCGGACCAGGCCGTCGAGACAACCCACGCGCCCGCACCGGCACACGACCGTGCACCCGGGCACGACGACGTGCCCGACCTCGCCGACACCGGAGCGATACCCCCCGAAGATCGCGCCGTCGACCACCAGGCCGGTGCCGAGCCCGGAGCCTGCGCGGACGTACACGAGCGTTCGGACGGCAGGGTCCACCTCGTGGAGCTGCTCGCCCCACGCCCCGAGGTTGGCGTTGTTGTCGAGCACCAGCGCGGCTCCTGCCGGCACCGCCAGGAGGTCCCACGGACGCGCGCGGTCGCGCGTCGACCGGCCCCGTAGGTCGGCCACGCGCCCCTCCTGCGGCAGGACCGGGAACGGGACCGCGATGCCGACCGCCCGGATGTTCGCCCGACGTGCACCGTGCTCCGCCAGGAGCGAACCGAGGAGGCGGTCGGCCTCGAGCACCGCGGCGTCGGGGTCGTCGTCGACCGGGAACGGTTGACGACGCTCCGACGCGAGCTGGTGGTCGAGTCCTCGCACGGCGACCGCGAGATGCTCGTGACCGAGGTCGATCGCGACGACCAGGCCGTGGCCGCCGCCCGCGCGCAGCCGCGTCGACGGACGTCCGCGTCTCGCCTCGCGCTCACCCTCGTACTCGGTGAGAAGCCCCTCGGCCACGAGGTCGGCGACCGCTTGCGCAACGGCGCTGCGCGACGCGCCCGTCAGCTCGGTCAGGTCCCTGCGCGTGGTCGCGCGCCCCCGACGGACCGACTCCAGGATCGCGCCCCGAGTCGACTGCGCACCCCGCACGCCGCCTCCATCTCCATCGACGAATGCACCCGCACACCACTGCTTGCGTTCGAGAACTTAACACAAGCAGCGCACAGGTGACCGCAGTGCGCAGAGGGCACGTCAGCAGGCGCGAGCGCCCGAGTATCAGCCGGTGTTCTGGACGCCCGCGGCGACACCGTTCACGGTGAGCAGCAGCAGGCGGCGCAGGTCGTCGGCCTGCTCGGTGGCCTCGCCCGTGCGCAGTCCGCGCAGGGCTCGCAGCTGGAGCAGCGAGAGCGCGTCGACGTACGGGCTGCGGAGCTGCACCGCTCGACCCAGGATGCGCTTGCGGGACAGCACGGCGTCCGAGTCCGTGATCGCGAGCACCCAGCGCCGCGTCAGCGCCATCTCCTCGAGCACCTGGTTCGCGAGGTCCTCGCGGTCGCCGAGCGCGAGGTAGCGCGCGGCGATGCGCTCGTCGGTCTTGGCGAGCGACATCTCGACGTTGTCGATCATCGTGGCGAACAGCGGCCACTGGGCGTACGCCTCGCGCAGCTCGGCCAGGTCGTCGACCGACTCCAGCGCCGTGCCGAGCCCGTACCACCCGGCCAGGTTGATCCGCGCCTGCGACCAGGAGAACACCCACGGGATCGCCCGCAGGTCGTCGAGCGAGGACACGGACAGGCCGCGGCGCGCCGGGCGCGAGCCGATGGGCAGCAGGCCCACCTCCTCGAGAGGCGTGACCTCCGCGAACCACTGCGGGAAGCCCTCGGCACGGACCAGCCCGTGGAACCGCGTGCGCGACGCCTCGTCGAGCCGGGCCGCGAGGGTCGCGAACCGCTCGGTCGCGGCAGCGTTGCGCTGCTCGACGCTCGGCGTGCCGGCCAGCAGCGTCGCCGCCATGACCTGCTCGATGTGACGTGCCGCGATGACCGGGTCGCCGTAGCGGGCGAAGATGACCTCGCCCTGCTCCGTGAGCTTGAACCGGCCGTCGACCGAGCCCGGCGGCTGCGCGAGCACCGCGCGGTTGGCCGGGCCGCCGCCGCGGCCGAGCGCGCCGCCGCGGCCGTGGAAGAGCGTGAGCGCGATGCCGTGCCGGTGCGCCCAGTCGGTGATGCGGGCCTGTGCGTGGTCGAGGGCGAGCGTGGCCGAGACCGGGCCGACGTCCTTGGACGAGTCCGAGTAGCCGAGCATGACCTCGACACGGCGACCGTTGGCCTCCAGGCGACGCTGGACGGGCTCGAGCTCGAGCGCCTTCTCGAGGATGTCCACGCTCGCCTCGAGGTCGGCGAAGGTCTCGAACAGCGGGATCGCGTCGATCACCGGCCGCTCGTCGGACCCGGCGAACGCGTAGTCCGCGAGCTCGTACACGGCCGACAGGTGCTCGGCCGACTGCGTGAACGACACGATGTAGCGGCGTGCCGCCCGCGGGCCGAACCGGCGCTGCACGTGGCCGAGCGCGCGGAACGTGTCGAGCACCTCGACCGTGCGGGGCTCGAGCGTGCCGTCGACCCCGTTCTTCGCCAGGTCGGCGAGCGCGGCCTCGTGCACCTGCGAGTGCTGACGCACCTCGAGCTCGGCCAGGTGGAACCCGAACGTCGTGACCTGCCACAGCAGACGCTGCAGGTCGCCGTACGCGGAGCGCTTGGCACCCGCCGCGTCGAGCGAGCGCTGCACGACCAGCAGGTCGGCCTCGAGCGCGTCCGCGCTCGGGTAGGCCAGGTCGGCGTCCCGGCGGCGCGTCGCGGCGATCCGCTCGGCGATGACGAGGATCACGCGACGGTGCGGCTCGTTGGGTGCGTCCGCCGCGATGCGAGCGGTGAGCTCGTCCGAGAGCGCCCGCTGCCGCTGCCACAGGCTGCCGAGCTCGGCCGACGCCCGCGTGCCGTCGCCGTCGAGGGTCAGCCCTTCCGCCGCACGGCGGGCCGAGGCCTCGAGCGTGACGAGGACCTGCTCCGACAGCAGCAGCGCCGCCGCCCGCGTGACCTCAGCGGTGACGTTCGGGTTGCCGTCGCGGTCGCCGCCGATCCACGAGCCGAGGCGTGCGAACGGTCGCACGGCCGGTGACTGCGTCCCGGCGGCGTCACCGAGGATCCAGTCGTCCAGGCGGCGGTAGACGGCGGGGAGCACGTCGGCCAGCGTCGCCTCGAACACCGACAGCACCGTGCGGACCTCGTCGAGCACGGTCGGCTTGGCCTGGCGCAGCGGCGCGGTGCGCCACAGCGTCTCGATCTCGGAGAGCAGCCGGCGCTCGTTCTCCGCGAGCGACATGCCGCCGATGTTGCGCGCATCGCGCTCGGCGACGAGCTCGGCGATGCGGCGGATCGAGCGCGAGACCGCGCGGCGCCGGGCCTCGGTGGGGTGCGCGGTCAGCACCGGGCGGAACTCGAGGTCCTCGAGACGCCGACGCGCCTCGTCGTCGCCGAGCTCCTTGCGGACCTGCAGCACGGCCGCCGGCAGCGAGTCGTCGGGGGCCAGGATGTTGGGCTCCAGGCTCGCCTCGCGGTCACGCAGCACGCGGATGCGGTGGTACTCCTCGGCGGTGTTCGCGAGGTGGAAGTAGCACGTGAACGCCCGCGCGACCTGCTCGGCCCGCTCCAGGCTGAACCCGGACACGAGCTCCTCGGCCTGCACGAGCGCGTCGCTCGACGGGTCCGAGTGGGCGTGGATCGCCAGCTCGCGCAGTCGCTCGACGTCGGCGAGCAGGTCGGCCCCGCCCGCCTCGGCCAGCACGCGGCCGAGGAACTCGCCCAGGACGCGGACGTCGTTGCGCAGAGGCTCAGGGATCTCGTGGCTGGCGCGGACTCGGGGGGCGTCACGCGGCGGGAGAGGTGCTGTCACGGGGCCAAAGTAGGCCACATGCGCCGGGGCGCGTCCAGAGGTCCAGGCGTTGGGCGGTGTGACGCGCGTCTCGTCGGTCAGGACGCCGCGAGCTCGTCGAGCAGCGACCGACGGCTCGGGCGCCACCCGAGGGCACGGGCGCGCGAGCCGGTGGCCTGCTGGTCGAGGAGCAGCGCGTCGGCGAACGCCGTCCCGAGCCGGGCGCGCGTCGCGTCGGCGGACTCGGCGCGCACGGCACCACCGACCGCCTCGGCGACCTCCCGCGCGGTGGGGTTCTGCCCGCTCGCGGCGATGAGCCGGCCACCCGGCCCGCCGGCCTCGAGCGCCAGGACGTACAGGTCGGCGAGGTCCTCGACGTGCACGGTGGTCCAGTGCTGCGTGCCGTCGCCGACGAGCAGCAGCGCGCCGTCCTCGTCGCGTGCCCCGCCCGCGACGACACCGACGGGGATGCCGCCGCCGTGGCCGTAGACGATCCCGGGGGCGACGACGGTGGCACGCACGTCGGCGTCCAGCAGCCGCTGCTCGCGGGCCACGCGCCAGGTCACGATCGCGGGCGGCTGCTGCGGGGTCTGCTCCGTGAGGTCGGCGCCCTCGCCCCAGATCCAGATGCCGCTCGTGTGCAGGTACGGCTTGTCGGTACCGGCGAACGCCGCCAGCACCGCGTCGATCACGCCGTCGTCGAGCTGCGCCGACGTTCCGTCCGACGCAGCAGCGAGATGGATCGCACCATCCACGCCGCGCAGGGCGGCGGCGAGCCACTCCCTGTCCCCCAGGTCGCCGACGACCGCGGTCGCGCCGCTGCCCGCGAGCTTCTGCGCGGCCGCCTCGCTGCGGACGACCGCGAGCACGTCATGCCCTCGGCCCAGCAGCGCGTCCAGCACGGCAGAGCCGATGTAGCCGGTCGATCCCGTGAGCAGCACGTTCATGGTCATCCCCTCGTCAGGTGCCTCGACGAGGGCGACAACCGCGCAGTGGCCCAGCATGTTCCCAGGTTCGCGGGTTAGCGTGACGCACCCCTCGACCCCCGGAGCCTCCCATCTCGCCTCGTCCGATCGTGCTCGTGCACGGCACGCGCACCTCGTCGGCGATCTGGGCGCACCAGGTCGCCGCCCTCGAGCGCTCGGGCCACCCCACGCTGGCCCTGGACCTGCCCGGGCACGGGACGCGCTCGCACGAGCGGTTCAGCATGCACGGCGCCCTCGAGGCGATCGACGACGCCGTCGCGTCGTTCACGGTCGCCCCGCTGCTCGTCGGCCTCTCGCTCGGCGGCTACACGAGCCTGGCGTACGCCCACGCGAACCAGACGAAGATCGCCGGCGTGGTGCTCGCGGGCTGCTCCACCGAGATCAAGGGCAAGCCGCTGGGCGCCTACCGCCGCGCGTCGGGCTTCGTGGCGGGCCTCGCCCGTGCGGGCGGCGGGACGTGGCACGTGGTGACGGACATGCTGGCCGCGCTCGCCGGCTACTCCCCCCTGGCCGACCTGCGCCGTCTGCACCTGCCCGTGTGGCTGGTCAACGGCAGCCGCGACCCGCTGCGGCTCGACGAGCGCCGATACCTCGTCGCGCGCCCCGGCGCACGGCTCACCGTCGTCCCCGGTGCGGGCCACGACGTGAACGCGCACGCACCCGTGGCGTTCAACCGGGTCCTGCTCGACGCGCTGCACGACCTGCGCGCCGCCTGACCCCTCACGTCGTCGGCAGCGGCGCCGGCTTGGGCGGTTTCATCGCGTCGTCCAGCGGCGGGCAGCGGATGCTCCGCACGTGCGTCACGTGCCCGGACTGGACCGTGTAGACGAAGCACCGGGCCGCCGCGCTGTCCACGTCGTGCGCGGTGCCGATGAAGCGATCCACGCGGACGGTGACGTCGACGTCGATGCGGACCGTGACACGCGCCCCGCTCGTGCTGGTGGTGCTGCCGCGCCAGGCGACCGGCAAGGCCGTCAGGGCACCGGTGGCCCCGTCGGGCACGGACAGCGGGATGGCCGCGCTGCCCTCCGCCGCTCTCGCGGCGAGCAGCGCCGCGACGAGCTGCTTGGCCGAGTACTTCTCGGCGTCCGGCGGAGCGAGCCACCCTGCGACGTCGGTGCTGCTGTCGACGGCGTACCGCAGGGCGGCCGCGTCACCTGTTCCGACGGACTTCTCGCCCAGCACCTGCACCGACGCGAACGCGCTCAGGAGCACGACGGCGAGGGTGCCGCCGAGGACGCCTGCGGTGAGCTTTGCCCCCATTTGCCGGATCGTAGTCCGGCGGATGGGTGGGCGCGCGGGCCTGGCGGATGAAGTCCGCCCCGGCAGTGAGACGACGCACGAGCGTCGACGAGCCCGTGAGAGGGTGCCTTGACCAACTCATGACCCGAGGCGCACGCGCCTGCGGTGCACACGACGAGAAGGAGCGCCCATCGTGGCTGGCCTCGACGAGAAGCTCAGAGACGTCTACGACGAGGTCCTGCGTCGCAACCCCGGTGAGACCGAGTTCCACCAGGCCGTCCACGAGGTCCTCGACAGTCTCGGCCCCGTCGTGGCCAAGCACCCGCAGTACGCCGACGCCGCCGTGATCCGCCGGCTGTGCGAGCCGGAGCGGCAGATCATCTTCCGGGTCCCGTGGGTCGACGACGCCGGCACCGTCCAGCTCAACCGCGGGTTCCGCGTCGAGTTCAACTCCGCACTCGGCCCGTACAAGGGCGGTCTGCGCTTCCACCCCTCGGTCTACCTGGGGATCGTCAAGTTCCTCGGCTTCGAGCAGATCTTCAAGAACTCGCTCACGGGCATGCCCATCGGGGGCGGCAAGGGCGGTTCGGACTTCGACCCCAAGGGCCGCTCCGACGCCGAAATCATGCGCTTCTGCCAGGCGTTCATGACCGAGCTGTACCGCCACATCGGCGCGCACACGGACGTCCCCGCCGGGGACATCGGCGTGGGCGGCCGCGAGATCGGCTACCTGTTCGGGCAGTACAAGCGCATCACCAACCGCTACGAGTCCGGTGTGCTGACAGGCAAGGGCCTGACCTGGGGCGGTTCGCAGGTGCGCACCGAGGCGACCGGCTACGGCGCGGTGTTCTTCACCGACGAGATCCTCAAGGCCCGGGGCGAGTCGTTCGACGGCAGGCGCGTGGTGGTCTCCGGCTCCGGCAACGTCGCGATCTACGCGATCGAGAAGGTCCACGAGCTGGGCGGCACGGTCGTCGCGTGCTCCGACTCGACCGGTTACGTGGTCAATGACAAGGGCATCGACCTCGACCTGCTCAAGGAGGTCAAGCTCGCCCGGCGCGGCCGGATCTCCGACTACGCGCAGGCACAGGGAGCCGACGCGCACTACGTCGCGGGTGGCTCGCTGTGGGACGTCCCGTGCGACATCGCGCTGCCGTGCGCCACCCAGAACGAGCTCGACGGCGATGCCGCGAGCGCGCTCGTCCGCAACGGTGTCTCGATCGTCGCCGAGGGCGCGAACATGCCGTGCACGCCGCAGGCCGTGCGGCACTTCGCCGACGCGGGCGTCGTCTTCGCCCCGGGCAAGGCCGCCAACGCGGGCGGGGTGGCCACGAGCGCGCTGGAGATGCAGCAGAACGCGTCGCGGGACTCCTGGACGTTCGAGCACACCGAGGAGCGGCTCGCGCACATCGTGCGCGGGATCCACGACCGCTGCCTGGAGACGGCCGACGAGTACGGCAGCCCCGGCAACTACGTCACGGGCGCGAACATCTCCGGGTTCATCCGGGTGGCCGACGCGATGCTCGCGCTCGGGGTGATCTGAGCCGCGCGCACCGACGCTCGCTCGGGCCTCAGCCGGCGTCGACCGCCGCGAGGAACGCGAGCGTGCGCTCGAGCGCGAGCGTGGCGGCCTCCTCGTCGTACTCCGCCAGGCTGCTGTCCGCGAACAGGTGGGCGTCGCCGTCGTAGAGGAACAGCTCGGCGCCGTCGACCTTCTCCAGCTCGCGAGCAGCGTCGAGGTCGCCCTCCTCGACGAACAGCTCGTCGTCCCGCATCGCGTGGACCTGCACGGGGACCCCTGCGGGCCACTCGTCGGCGAACTCGGTGGGCGGCACGCACGAGTGGAAGAGCAGCGCCCCGAGCGCACCCGGGCGGGTCTGCGCGAGCGCCTGCGCCGGCATGACGCCCAGCGAGAAGCCCACGTAGACGACCTCGCCCGGGGCGTCCTCGACCGCGTCCTGCCCGCGCTTGATGACGGCGCCGAAGCCGACCTCGTCGGCGTACTCGAGGCCTTCCTCGAGGGTCTCGAACGTGTGACCGTCGTACATGTCCGGCGTCGTGACGACGTGCCCCGCCGACCGCAGGGCGTCGGCGAACTCGACGACTCCGTCGGTGAGGCCCTGGGCGTGGTGGAACAGGATGATCTCGGCCATGGGGGCTCCTCGTACGACGGTCGGGACTGGCCCGAACACCTTATTGCGCTCGCGGCTCGTGCCCGCCCGCTCCTACCCTCGACGGATGGCCACGTCCATGGACGACCGCACCGCCGCGACCGGCGTCGAGGCGTTGCGCGCGGGCCTGCCGCCGTTCGCAGCCGACGTCGAGGCCGACCCTCTGCTGTCCGGCGCGATGCTCGTGAGCCACAGGAACGAGATCCTCCTCGACCTCGCGACCGGCGTGGCCTCCCGCAGGTGGGGCGTGCCGGTGACGACCGCGACGCGGTTCGACGTCGCCTCGGTCACCAAGCTCTTCACGGCGGTCGCGGTGCTCCAGCAGGTCGCCGCGGGGCGCCTCGACCTCGACGCGTCGATCCACGACCACGTGGACCTCGCCGGCACGACGATCTCCCCAGAGGTCACCCTCCGGCACGTCCTGACCCACTCGTCGGGGATCGCCGACGACGCGGACGAGGAGGCGGGCGAGTCGTACGAGGCCCTCTGGGTCGACAGGCCCAGCTACTCGGTGACGCGGACCGTCGACTTCCTGCCGGGGTTCGTGCACAAGGAGCCGAACTTCGCGCCGGGCGAGGGCTGCCGGTACTGCAACGTCGGCTACGTCCTGGCGGGGCTCGCGCTGGAGAAGGTCACCGGGACCACGTACCGCGACTACGTCCGTGAGCACGTCTTCGCCCGCGCCGGGATGACCCGCTCCGGCTTCTTCGACATGCGCGAGGCCGAGCCGGACGTCGCCGAGGGATGGGACCCGGTCCGGGCGGACGGCGACGAGACCGAGGACCGCCCGGTCGTCGGCTGGAGGCAGAACATCTACTCCTACCCACCCATCGGCTCGCCGGACGGCGGGGCGCACACGACGACCCGGGACCTGGCGACGTTCCTGTCCGCGCTCCGCTCGGGCCGGCTGCTGCCGCCCGACCTCACCGCCGCCGCGCTGGCCCCGCACGTGCACCACAGCACGGGCGCGACCGGCACGCTCACCGTCGGCTACGGGTGGGAGTTCGTCACCGCGCCGGACGGCACCCTGCGATCGATGGAGAAGGACGGCATCAACGCCGGGTCCAGCGCCATGCTGCGCCACTACCCCGCGGCCGACGTCACCGTCGTGGTGCTGTGCAACAGCGAGGACGGTGCATGGGAGCCGGTCCGGCGGCTCGACGCCCTCGTGCGCGAGGCGTTCTCGATCGCCTAGCGGTCTCGGCTACGCGGGCTCCTTGCCCCGGTTGAGCGGGTCGAGCACGTCCTGCTCGTCGCCCGGACGAGCCGGCGGATGCTCCTCGGGCGGCGCCGACTGCCGGCCGCGCAGCAGCACCTCCGCCGCGTGGTCCGCGAGCGCGAAGCCCGCCGAGCCGTACAGGTGGAACACGGCGTCGGCGCCGTGCCGCTGCAGCTCGGCGACGTCGTCGTCGTACCGCGCGACAGCGGCGACCTTGCCCGTGAACCCGGCCGCCTGCAGCCGGGTCAGCGCGATGAGGTTGGCGTTGTGGAACGGCATCGCGAGGACGGCGATCTTCACACGGCCCGCGTGGTGCACGCGGGCCCAGAACTCGAGGTCGGTCGCGTCGGCGCGCACCACCTCGAAGCCCTCGTCCTCGAGCGCGGCGATGCGGGTCGCGTCGTGCTCGACGCCGACGACGGACAGCCCGTACTCGTCGCGCAGCCGCGCGTAGGTCGCCGCGCCCACGCGGCCGAGGCCGAGGACGACGGCGTCCGAGTCGCCGATGTCGACGAGCCGGTCGTCGGGGTGCAGGCGGTCGCTGTCGCGCGCCGGGAGCAGGCGCGACAGGCGGGTCGCGAGCTCGACCCCGCGGCGGTTGACGATCGCGGACAGGCCGAAGCTGAACGCCACGGCCAGCGAGACCACGACGACCCACTGCTCGCTCAGCATCCCCGTGGTCGCGCCCACGGCCGCGACGATGATCCCGAACTCGGAGAAGTTCGACAGCACGAGCCCCGCGAGGAACGCCGTGCGGCGCCGCAGCCGCATCATCCAGAGCATCACCGCGTAGACCGCGACCTGGAACGGCAGGATCAGCAGCAGGAGCAGGGCCAGACCGATCTCGAGCACGTGCGGCGTGCCGTGCAACCCGATCTGCACGAAGAACGCGACGAGCATGAGGTCCTTGAACGTCATGAGCGACCGCGA
>Ga0182736_1002410_pt1 | contig 14355 bp, 8 predicted proteins | sample eDN5th30CKraftBY_FD_128882 | JGI IMG/M metagenome (GOLD analysis project Ga0182736, IMG submission 128882) | Enriched backyard soil microbial communities from Emeryville, California, USA - eDNA 5th pass 30_C Kraft BY (version 2) (version 2) | ecosystem: Environmental > Terrestrial > Soil >...
ACCTCGGCCTCGACCCGGTCGAGCTCGTCGGCGGTCAGCGGGGCGCCGTGGCTGTAGTCGAAGCGCATCCGCTCCGAATCCACCATCTGGCCCTTCTGGGCCACGTGGCCGCCCAGCACATTCTTCAGCGCCGCATGCACGAGGTGCGCCGCAGAGTGGTTGGCGCGGGTGCGGGTGCGGGCGTCGGCGTCGATGATGAAATGCATCCGGTCGCCCACGGAAAGGCGGCCCGCGGTCACCGTGACGGTGTGCACATGCAGGTCGCCCGCCTGCTTGGAGACGGCGACGAGATCCCCCGCCCCGCCGGACCATTCGACCCGGCCGAGGTCGGAGGCCTGGCCCCCGCTCTCGGCGTAGAAGGGGGTGCGGTCGGCCAGCACCTCGACGGTGACGCCCTCCCCGCTCGCTTCGACCGCGTCGGCCTCGGCCGCGCCGCGCACCAGGGCAAGCACCTCGCCGATGGCTTCGGACTGCTCGTAGCCGACGAACTCGGTGGGCCCGAGCCGGTCGCGTAGGGACAGCCATTCGGCGCCGGCGGCCCGGTCCCCCGAACCGGTCCAGGCCTTGCGAGCGCGGGCGCGCTGCTCGTCCATGGCCGCCTCGAAGCCGGCCACGTCGACGGTCAGGCCCTTGGCCCGCACCGCATCCTCGGTCAGATCGAGGGGGAAGCCGTAGGTGTCGTAGAGCTTGAAGGCGGCCTCGCCGGAGACCACGCCCCCGGCGGCCAGCCCGCGGGTCGCCTCATCCAGCAGCGCCATCCCGTTGCCGAGGGTGCGGCGGAAGCGCTCCTCCTCCTGGCGCAGGGTCTCGACGATGGTGGCCTCGGCGCGGCGCAGTTCCGGATAGGCGTCGCCCATCTCGGCGGTCAGGGCCGGGACCAGCCGGTGCATCAGGGGCTCGGCGGCGCCCAGCAGGTGGGCGTGGCGCATGGCCCGGCGCATGATCCGGCGCAGCACATAGCCTCGGCCCTCGTTGGAGGGGCCGACCCCGTCAGCGACCAGGAAGGCGGAGGTGCGCAGGTGGTCGGCGATCACCCGGTGGGAGGGCGCGCGCTCCCCCTCGGCCTTCACCCCGGTGGCCGCTTCGCTCGCCGCGATCAGGGCCTTGAACAGGTCGGTGTCGTAGTTGTCGTGCACCCCCTGCATCACCGCGGCGATCCGCTCCAGCCCCATGCCGGTGTCGATGGAGGGCTTGGGCAGGGCCGTGCGGGAGCCGTCGGCGAACTGCTCGTACTGCATGAAGACGAGGTTCCAGATCTCCACGAACCGGTCGCCGTCCTGATCCACCGAGCCGGGCGGCCCGCCGGGGATGTGGGCGCCGTGGTCGTAGAAGATCTCCGAACAGGGGCCGCAGGGGCCGGTGTCGCCCATGGACCAGAAGTTGTCGGAGGTGGCGATGCGGATGATTCGGTCGTCGGAGAGGCCGGCGATCTTCTTCCACAGGCCGTGGGCCTCGTCGTCCTCGGCGTAGACGGTGACGAGCAGCCGCTCCTTGTCGAGGCCGAACTCCCGCGTGACGAGGTTCCAGGCCAGCTCGATCGCCCGTTCCTTGAAGTAGTCGCCGAACGAGAAGTTGCCCAGCATCTCGAAGAAGGTGTGGTGGCGGGCGGTGTAGCCGACGTTGTCGAGGTCGTTGTGCTTGCCGCCGGCACGCACGCACTTCTGCGACGAGGTCGCCCGGGGCGACGGAGGCGTCTCGGCGCCGGTGAAGGCGTTCTTGAACGGCACCATGCCGGCGTTGACGAACAGCAGCGTCGGATCGCTTTGCGGCACCAGCGGCGCGGAGGCCGTCACCTGGTGGGCGTTCGACTTGAAGTAGTCGAGGAAGCCGCTGCGAATGTCGTTCAAGCTCGGCATGGCCGCTCCGGAGGGCAAGGACTGCGGCTCATATAGAAAAGCTCGACCAATAGGGCCAGCGGCGTTCGTTGACCGGTCGCGCCAATCGGGGCGCCAATCCGCCGAACGCCCTGTCCCCGCCCTCGCGAACGAGAGCAGAGACAGAACAGCAGGCGCCGCCTAGGCTTCGGGCTCTTCGCCGTCCGCGTCGGCCACCGGCGCGCCGAGCAGTTCGTCGGCGACCTTGATCGAGTTCTTGCGCACCGCCGCCTCGATATCCTTGGCGATGTCGGGATTGGCCTTCAGGAACTCGCGCACGTTCTCGCGCCCCTGACCGATCCGCTGGCTGTTGTAGGAGAACCAGGAGCCGGATTTCTCCACCACCCCGGCTTTGACCCCGAGATCGATGATCTCGCCGATTTTGGAGATGCCTTCGCCGTACATGATGTCGAACTCGACCTCGCGGAACGGCGGGGCCACCTTGTTCTTCACCACCTTCACGCGGACGTTGTTGCCCACGATCTCGTCGCGGTTCTTGATCGAGCCGGTCCGGCGGATGTCGAGGCGCACCGAGGCGTAGAACTTCAGCGCATTGCCCCCGGTGGTGGTCTCCGGGCTGCCGTACATCACCCCGATCTTCATGCGGATCTGGTTGATGAAGATGACCGTGCACTTGGTCTTGGAGATGGAGGCGGTGAGCTTGCGCAGCGCCTGGCTCATCAGACGCGCCTGCAGGCCCGGCAGGCTGTCGCCCATCTCGCCCTCGATTTCGGCCCGCGGCGTCAGCGCCGCCACCGAATCGACCACGATGATGTCCACCGCCCCGGAGCGAACCAGGGTGTCGGTGATCTCCAGCGCCTGCTCGCCGTTGTCCGGCTGCGACACCAGCAGATCGTCGAGATTGACCCCCAGCTTGTTGGCGTAGGAGGGGTCGAGGGCGTGCTCGGCGTCGACGAACGCCGCCACCCCGCCGCCCTTCTGCACCTCGGCCACCACATGCAGGGCAAGGGTCGTCTTACCCGAGGATTCGGGCCCGTAGATCTCGATCACCCGCCCGCGGGGCAGGCCGCCGATGCCGAGCGCCAGGTCGAGGCCCAGCGAGCCCGTCGGCGTGGACTCGATCTCCACGATCTTGCCCTTGGCCCCGAGCTTCATCACCGAGCCCTTGCCGAAGGCCTTGTCGATCTGGCTGAGCGCCGCCTCTAGGGCGCGCTGCCTATCCGTTTCATCCCGTCCCACGAGGCGCAGCACCGATTGGTTCATGTTGAAGGGTCCCACCTATGGCCTGATTCCTGGCCCACGCCCCCTCGGCGCCGGCCGCGCATCACCTGAAAACAGATGTACCCCCTTTGTTCCGTGTTCGCAAGATGTTCTCACAGCCCCTCCGCGTCCGGCGGCTGCGCCAGCCTACGCCGTCAGCAGACGGGTCAGGGTCGTGTTGTAGCGCGCGACGACGGCCTCCCGGCCCAGGTGGCGGCCGCCTTCAACCACCAGGCGGCCGCGGCGCCAGACCCGATCGACCACGCCGCTGCGCCCCCCGAAGATCCAGCCGTCCAGGATGGCGTCGCCCGTTCTGCCGATCAGCGACGGATGATCCGCACGAAGGGCGACCACGTCCGCCGATCCGCCTTCCGCGAGGCCCGCCACGTCCTGCCCCAGGGCGCGCGCGCCGCCCGCGAGCGCCCCCGTGAAAAGGCTTCCGCCGGTCGACGGTCGCTGGGGGGATGACAGCAGATTGCGGGAACGGGCGGCCAACCGCTGGCCGTATTCGAGAAGCCGCAGCTCCTCCCCTGCGTCGATCAGCACGTTGGAGTCGGTGCCGACGCCGAACACGCCGCCGGCGTTGAGGAAGCGAACGGCCGGAAAGAGGCCGTCCCCCAGATTGGCCTCCGTGATCGGCGTGAGGCCGGCGACAGCGCCGCTGGCGGCCAACCGGTCCGTCTCTTCGTCCGTCATGTGCGTGGCGTGAACGAGGCACCAGTTGGCATCGACGGGCGCATGATTCAGCAGCCACTCCACCGGCCGCTGCCCCGACCATGCCACGCAGTCGGCCACCTCCTTCACCTGTTCGGCGATGTGGATGTGGATCGGCCCGCCCTTGGCGAGGGAGACGATGCGCGCGAGTTGCTCCGGGGTGGCCGCGCGAAGGCTATGCGGCGCGACCCCCGAGTTGGCGTCCGGCAATGATTTGAGGTGACGGCCGCCGGCCTCGACCAGAGCTTCGAAGCGGTCGGCCGCGTTCAGGAACCGTCGCTGGGCGGGACTGGGCGGCGTCCCGCCGAAGCCGCCATGGGCATAGAAGACCGGCAATAGAGTCAGGCCGATGCCCGTGGCCTCCGCCGCCGCCGCGATCCGGCCGGCCATTTCGGCGATGTCGGCGTAGGCTCGGCCCTCGGGATCGTGATGAAGATAGTGAAACTCTCCCACCCGGGTGAAGCCGGACTCCAGCATCTCCGCATAGGCGAGGGCCGCGATCGCCTGCAGGTCGTCCGGGGTCAGCCGGTCGAGAAACCGGTACATCACCTCCCGCCAGGTCCAGAAGCTATCGTCCGAGGGCCCGCGCGTTTCGGCCAGACCGGCCATGCCCCGCTGAAAGGCATGGCTGTGGAGGTTGCAGAGGCCAGGAACCACAATGTCCAAACGGGCGTCGCCAGTCTGGGGCTGCACTTGGGCCGCGATGCGCGCGATCACGCCGCCCTCATGCTCGATGCGGACGTCCTGCGCCCAGCCGGCCGGCAGGAGGGCTAGCTTGGACCAGACCGCCTGCACCATTGCGCACTCCCTCCCTCAGGCCTCATCCACGTGGGCCGGAACGGGCTTTATCAATCATGACAGACGCTTCCGTGTCTAGACATTAGGCTGTAATTGTATAGATATATAAACTTGCGATGACGGGGCAGGGATGCGCTGCGATAGGGTATGGAGCAACGCCCGCTTGGCGACGATGTCGCCGGACCAGCCGGGGCTGGGCGAGGTGTTGGATGGCGTGGTCGCCTGCCGGGACGGGCGGATCGTGTACGCCGGCCCCGCCGCGGGAGCGCCGGATCTGGCCGCTGACGAGACCATCGATTGCCAAGGTCGATGGATCACTCCGGGCCTGATCGATTGCCACACCCACCTCGTTTTCGGCGGGGATCGATCCGCCGAGTTCGAACAGCGCCTCGCGGGCGCTTCGTACGAGCAGATCGCCAAGGCCGGCGGCGGCATCGTCTCCACCATGAAGGCGACGCGCGCGGCCAGCGAGGAAGGGCTGGTCGCAGCAACGCTGCCGCGCCTCGACGCCCTTATCGCCGAGGGCGTGACCACCGTCGAAGTGAAGTCCGGCTATGGGCTTCGCCTCGCTGACGAACTGAAGATGCTGCGCGCGGCCCGGGCGCTGAGCAGCCGGCGGCCGGTGGGCGTACAGGCGACCTTCCTCGGCGCCCACGCCCTGCCCCCGGAGTTCGCAGGCGACGCCGACGGCTACATCGATCTTGTCTGCAAGGAGATGATTCCGGCGGTGGCGGAGGCGGGTCTGGCCGATGCGGTCGACGCCTTTTGCGAAGGGATAGGCTTCTCCCACCGCCAGACCCGGCGGGTGTTCGAGGCGGCGCAGGCGCACGACCTGCCCGTCAAGCTCCACGCCGAACAGCTCTCCAACCTGCATGGGGCGGCCCTGGCCGCCGAATTCGGCGCCCTTTCCGCCGATCATCTGGAATATCTGGATGAAGCGGGCGTGGCCGCCATGGCGCGGGCGCGGGCGCGGACGGCGGCGGTCCTGTTGCCCGGCGCCTATTACTTCACGCGCGAGACCAGGCTGCCGCCTATCGAGGCGTTGCGGGCCGCCGGCGTGCCCATGGCGATCGCCACCGATTGCAATCCCGGCACCTCGCCCACGACCTCCCTGCTCCTGACCATGAACATGGCCGCCACCCTGTTCCGCATGACCGTCGTGGAATGCATCGCCGGGGTGACGCGCGAAGCGGCCGCCGCGCTGGGGCTAGGTCGGGAAATCGGAACCCTGGAGACGGGCAAGTCCTGCGATCTGGCGATCTGGGACATCGAGCGCCCCGCCGAGCTCGTCTACTGGCTCGGCCGAAACTGTCTTTATAGCCGCGTCTGGAGGGGTCGATGAGCCTGCGTTGGCTGGACGTCGCCAAGGGCGACGCCCCTCTGGTGTTGAGCCTTCCCCACACCGGCACGGACATCCCCGGTGAAATCGAGGCGCGGCTCGTATCCCCCTGGATCGGCCGCAAGGACGCCGACTGGTGGGTCGATAAGCTGTACGCCTTCGGCGCCGATCTCGGGGCGACCATGGTGCGCACCCGCATTTCGCGGACGGTGATCGACGTCAATCGCGACCCCTCCGGCGTGTCGCTCTATCCCGGACAGGCGACGACCGAGCTCTGCCCGACGACGACCTTCGACGGAGAGCCGCTCTACCGGGAGGGGCTGGCGCCCGATGAGACGGAGATCGCCGTTCGGCGCCTCCGCTGGTTCGACCCCTACCACACCGCCCTCGCCACCGAGCTGCAGCGGCTAAAGGCCCGGCACGGCGCGGTGGTGCTCTACGACTGCCATTCGATCCGCTCCATTATCCCGCGCCTGTTCGAAGGCCCCCTCCCCCATTTCAACATCGGCACCAACAGCGGCGCGAGTTGCGATCCACGCCTGACGGCCGCCGTGGAAGCGGCCTGCGCGGCCTCGGCCTACAGCCGGGTGGTCAACGGTCGCTTCAAGGGGGGCTACACGACGCGCCACTACGGCCAGCCGGAAGCCGGCGTGCACGCCATCCAGATGGAGTTGGCCTGCCGCGGCTATATGGGCGATCCGGCGGACTTCGACCCCGCCTGCTGGCCGCCGCCTTACGACGCCGCCGCCGCCGCCCCGCTCGGCGCCGTTCTGACCAAGATCATCCTCGCCTGCATCGAGACCGCCAGGGACCTGGCGGCGACAAGGAAGCCTGCATGAACCGGATCGACAAAAGCCGCACCATCCGCGCCCCCCGTGGCGCCACGCTCCAGGCCAAGAGCTGGCTGACCGAAGCGCCCCTGCGGATGCTGATGAACAATCTCGACCCGGACGTGGCCGAGCGGCCCGAAGAGCTGGTGGTCTATGGCGGCATTGGCCGCGCGGCGCGCGACTGGAAGAGCTTCGACCTGATCGTCGAGACCCTCAAGCGGCTGGAGGCCGACGAGACCCTTTTGATTCAATCGGGAAAGCCCGTCGGCGTATTCACCACCCACGCCGATGCGCCGCGTGTCCTGCTGGCCAATTCCAACCTTGTGCCCCGCTGGGCCACCTGGGACCACTTCAACGAGCTCGATCGGAAGGGCCTCGCCATGTACGGCCAGATGACGGCCGGATCGTGGATCTATATCGGCGCCCAGGGCATCGTTCAGGGCACCTACGAGACCTTCGTCGAGATGGGCCGGCAACACTACAACGGCGACCTCTCGGGGCGTTGGCTCCTGACTGCCGGCCTCGGCGGCATGGGCGGCGCCCAGCCTTTGGCCGCCGTGATGGCCGGCGCCTCCTGTCTGGCCATCGAATGCCAGCAGTCCAGCATCGATATGCGGCTGCGCACCGGCTATCTGGACAGGTCGACCGCCGACGTCGACGAGGCCCTGGCTTGGATCGAGCAGTCCTGCCGCGACAAGACCCCGATCTCCGTCGGCCTCCTGGGCAACGCCGCCGAGCTGTTGCCGGCGCTGTTCGCGCGGGGCGTCCGCCCCGACCTCCTGACCGACCAGACCTCGGCGCACGACCCCGTCAACGGCTACCTGCCGAAAGGATGGAGCCTGGAGCGCTGGGCGGCGATGCGTGAACAGGACCCCAAACAGGTTGAAGAGGCGGCCAAGGCGTCGATGGCCGAACACGTCCAGGCCATGCTGGCCTTCCAGGCCGCCGGCGTCCCGACCGTCGACTACGGCAACAATATCCGCCAGATGGCCAAGGAAGTGGGCGTGGAGAACGCCTTTGATTTCCCGGGCTTCGTCCCGGCCTATATCCGGCCGCTGTTCTGCCGCGGCATCGGCCCCTTCCGTTGGGTCGCCCTGTCCGGCGAGCCCGAAGACATCGCCAAGACCGACGCGAAGATCAAAGAGCTGATCCCCGACAATCCGGCGCTGCACAACTGGCTCGACATGGCGGCCAAGAAGATCAAGTTCCAGGGTTTGCCGGCCCGTATCTGCTGGGTGGGCCTCGGCGACCGCCACCGCCTGGGCCTCGCCTTCAACGAAATGGTCCGGACCGGCGAACTGTCGGCGCCCGTGGTCATCGGCCGCGACCACCTCGACAGCGGCTCCGTCGCCTCGCCCAATCGCGAGACCGAGGCGATGAAGGACGGCTCCGACGCGGTCTCCGATTGGCCCCTGCTCAACGCCCTCCTCAACACCGCTTCGGGCGCGACCTGGGTCTCGCTGCACCACGGCGGCGGCGTCGGCATGGGCTTCTCCCAGCACGCCGGGGTGGTCATCGTCTGCGACGGCACCGACGCCGCCGCCAAGCGCATCGGGCGCGTCCTGTGGAACGACCCGGCGACCGGCGTCATGCGCCACGCCGACGCCGGCTATAAGATCGCCCTCGACTGCGCCCGTGAGAAAGGCCTCGACCTGCCCGGCATCCTCGGCTGATGCGCATCCTGCGCGCCGCCAACCGCGCCGCCGTCGCCTGGAAAAACGGCGGCGGCGTGACCCGCGAGGTCTGCGCCGTCCCGGAGGACGGCGGGTTCGAGTTCGACTGGCGCCTCAGTATCGCCGAGGTTCGGGCCGGCGGCCCCTTCTCGAGATTTCCCGGGGTCGACCGCAAACTGGCGGTGGTTGAGGGACGCATGCGCCTCGCCATCGACAACCAGAAGCCGGTCGAACTGGGGCCGACGGCGCCCGCCCTCGCGTTCACGGGCGACGCCCAGACCTTGGCCGAGGCGGTCGAGCCGGTGGTCGACGTCAATCTGATGACCCGCCGAAGCCGGTACCGGGGCGCCCTCGGCCGCTTGAATTTGGATCGGGGCGTGGTTGTCGGCGAGCCGGACGCCGAGACGATCGTCTTGGCGATGGACCCTGTCGCGGCGTCCGACCGCGATCTCGCTCCGCTCGACGCCGTCTGGCTTGAAGCGGGGGCCATGGCGGCGATCACGCCCCGGCGCGCCGCGGCCCGGATTCTGGTCGCCCACATCTGGCCGGTCCCCCCCCCCGAAACCGACTGAGCCTCGCCTGGCCTGGCGGGCTCGCCGCTCCCGCCGGTGGCGGACACGCTCCAAAAGAAAACGGCGACGCCATGAGGCGTCGCCGCTGCCGAGGCGCTGGGGGGATGTCCAGCCCCTCGGAACCTTCAGTGTTCGTCAGAACTTCATGCCGGCCCGCACATAGTAGAACGAACCGAACGCGCCCTCCGGAGCCAGGAAGGGATAGATGGAGACGATCGGGTTGCGGGCGGCGGGGATGACCTTGTCGGGATAGCTCCGGAAAAGGTTGTTCACCCCGAGGGACACCTGCACGTTCCGGATTGGCGGCAGGTCGATATTCAGGTCCGTCACCCATTGCGGGCCAAAGACCTGATCGAGCGCCGGATTGACCGTATCCATATACTTGTACCGACCGTAGCGCTTGACGGTGGGCGAGATCACCCAACCGCCGATGGCGTAGGTCGCCGACAGCACAAGTTTGGTGTTCGGCGCCTGATTGGTGATGAGCGCCCGCTGCTGGCGGTCGATCAGGGTGATGTTGACCCCCGTCAGTTGCGGCGGATTGGGGGCGATACGCGTGATGCGCGTCGTGGTGGTGTTGAGGGCCGCCGACAGGTCCAGCCGCGACCCGTCGAACCTGAAGGTCTTGCGGATCAGCACATCCACACCTTCGGTCCGGGTGTCCAAGGCGTTGGTGAAGAACTGCGCGCCCTGCAGTTGCGGGAAGCCGGCGCGGGCCAGGATCCCGGACACGAAGGTTCCGGTCAACGAACCCGTCAGCGTGATGCGGTCGTCCACCTTGACCCGGTAGGCGTCGATGGTGACGACCATGTCCTTCTGAGGCTGGAACACGAGGCCGAACGAGATGTTGCGGGACTTCTCCGGCTTCAGGGGTTGGGCCCCGAGCGCGGCGGCCGCCGGGTCGGTCGGCTGAAGGATGCGCTGCAGGTACTGCACGTTCGACACAAAGATCCCGGTCGTCTTTTGATAGGACAACTGGGCGATGGACGGCGCGCGATAGCCGGTGCTGAGGGTGCCGCGAAGCGCAATCATCGGGTTGAAGGCGTAGCGGGCCGAGAACTTCCCGTTGGTCGTCCAGCCGAAGTCGGAATAGTGCTCGGTACGGCCGGCGAAGCCCAAGTCCAGGCCCTTCACCAGGGTGCCTTCGATGTCGATGTACCCGCCGGCGACGTTCCGGCCGAACGTCCCTTCATCCGCAGGTTGGAAACCCGAGGCCCCCTGCGACCCGAGGGCGGCCGGCCGCCCCCTGTTCGGGCCGTCGAGAATAGGCTGCCCGCCGTTTACATAGCTGAACGGATCGCCCGCAGCGATCTGGTAGCGTTCGTGCCGGTAGGCGAAACCGGAGCTGAACGTGAGGGGCGAGGCCATGAACGAGACGTCGAAGGACTTGGTCTGGTCCAGCATGACGTTGGTCGAGCTTGAGTAGGTGACGCCGGACGACCCGCCTGTGGGGCTCGCCGTTCCCAAGCTCGCGTTCAGCGAATTCCAGGTATAGATCGCGGCTTCGTTGTAGCCGTGCTGGGCGGTGAGGGTGAGCTTGCCCAGGACCCCCGACTCGTAGCGGAGGCCGCCGGCGACTTCGTAGTCCTTCGAGGTCACCTTTTGGACCGGCTGGAAGCCGTTGGGATAGATGGCGCGCACGTTGCCGTCGTCGCTCGGACGGCGGAAGTTGGCGAAACCGAAGTTCTGGCGGGTGCTCGCCGTCGCATAGCCGAACGCCGTGAGCTTGTCGTTCAGCGGCAGCTCACCGTTGGCGACGACGCCATACTTGTTGTACTTGCCGTTGCCGAAGAACCAGTGGCGGTTGACGCCAGCCTCCCTCGGATCCCCGGCGAAATAGAATTGTCGGGTGTCGATGTCGCCGATGTCGATCTTCTCGGACACCACGGCTTCGGCCGCGACGCTCACATACCCGTCGCGCGGCAAGGAGAACCCGAAGGAGCCGCTCGTGGTGTAGCGCATGCCGCCGCCTGTCGAGTAGGCGCCGATCTGCGACCTCAGGTCGACGCCCTGGGTCTTTTTCTTGAGCGTGATGTTGATGACGCCGGCAATGGCGTCCGAACCGTATTGGGCCGAAGCCCCATCGCGCAGCACTTCCACACTGCCGACACCCGCGGCCGGCACCGTGTCGATGTCCGCGAACTGAGCGCCCCGTCCCATGCCGCCGTAGGTCGTCACGAGCTGCGAGTTGAGGTGCATGCGCACCCCGTTGAGCAGCACTAAGACCTGATCCGGCCCCAGACCGTGCAAAGTGGCGCCCTTGACCGCGAACTGCACGCTGACCGAAGGGTTGTTCTCCGTGAAGTGGAACGCGGGAAGCTGCTTCTGCAGTGAAGCGCTGAGGTTGGCCGCACCGGAATTCTGAATCGCTTCGGCCGAGACGACATCCACCGGCGTCGTGCTCGTCAGCGCCGTCACGTCGTTCCGGCGCGTGCCCATAACAACGACCGTATCGAGATCGCTGGACTGGTCTGCGGCGGCTTGAGCCGCCGCCGTGCTCGGTGTGACAACGGCCCCGAGCAGAGCCGCGGCGGACACCGCCTCCAAGAGATAGATCGCCCTACGACGGGCTCCACCGATGCGCTTGTCCATAACACCCCTTCAATTCTTCATCCACTCGTTACCCAATTGTCGTTTTTTCGAGGCAATTATATACATATTTAAAACTGATCACGGCCATAAGGGCGACCGATTGCGCAGATGCTTATTTGGGCGGCCCGTCGCCTTTTAATGAGGCGCCGCAAGGGCTTGCCCGAAAGCGAGGGCGGGCGCTCATGCAAGCAACCGCCGACGCCTCTCTAAATTTCAGTCGGGTCAGGACGGCGAGCCGAGATTGAACCGGCCTGGAAGCTCCTGGCCCCGCACCTGACGGCCAAAGAACACGCCGATGTGCCAGGGGAAGTAATGATAGGACCAGGCGCATAGACGGTTGCCGTACATGACGAAGGCCCTGAGGAGAGTCCGCAGCTCCTCTTTGTCTTCGGTTTCCCGCACCGCCGCACGCAACTTCAGCGAGAAGTCCCGAAGCGTGTAGAGTCCAGAGAAGCCAAGATATTCAGAATAGGGCTCGTCTTCCGTATCGATGACCGCGATTAGATCCTTGTGGGACAGGATGTCGACGTACTTCACCCAGTTGAACGCCGTGTACATGATGTGATCGCGCACCATGCCGTTGGCGAAATCCCAGGCGGTGAAGTACTGGCCGTAGTTGCCGGTTTCGCCGATTTCACCCAAACGGATGCGGCGCAGATCCTCCGGCTCGATGGTTTGGATACGCTTCGCCTCAGCGTAGAACTCGGCGGCGACGCCGGTCAGGCCGTCGAAGCGGCCTTTACCCTTATAGGCTTCCGCGGCGTTGTGGGGGCTGACTTCGACGAAGATATGCTCTTTCGCGAAGAACAGATTGGTCCAGATCGCCTTGCCGATCACCGGCAGCAGGTGGTGATATTCGGGAAGGACCTTCCCCAGGATCGGCTGCGCCAGGGTCTCGGTGCTGGAGCCGTAGTTGATCGAGAACTTGTTGCCGGTCTTCTGGGAATAACGCATGTCGCCGACCTTGCAGTCGGACAGCTTGATGGTCTGCCTGACCGGCGCAGTACTGATGGTCGGCGTCCAGGCATAGAGGGACTCGCCCGACACGACCGGGTGCGCCTGCATGACCTTGAACGGCAAGTCCTGCCAGAATTCTTCGCACAGTTCCGGATTCAGTTCGTCGGCGAGCTCCGCGACGATCGCCATGTCGAGTTCCGGCCACCGGATGTCGATTAGTCTACCCATAGTCATTGTCCTTCAATGGAAGCTCTGTACTGGTGTCCCGGCTGCGGTCGCGGCGCAGCCCCATCGAGGCCGGCCCAGGCGAGCGCTGACGGACGAGAACTGGCGCTGAGGAGCGCGCCCGTGCATCGTCGCGACAACATCTGCCCCAGGCTCCGCGTTCGCCGCTCAGTCGCCGTCTGCAGGGGGGCGAAACGCACGGTTTCGCCGGGGAAACCTAGGACGGCCGCAGCAACCGGCCATCATAGATTTGGCCGGACGTGACCATAGGAATTTACGATATCCTATGACGATAGCCGCTCATTCCGATGGAACGATCCTGGAGCGTGACGGCTTCGAATGGACACCGGCCGAAGCGCCCGTCACGCTCTCGACTTTAGAAGATGGGCCTCTTTCAGCCGGTTCGGACGAGCCCATCAGAACCGGAAAGGATCTAGCCGGATTTACGGGCGCGTCCCTGATCCGGAGAGGCTGGCTCGGCGCTGCTTGCCGCCTTCGAAAACTCGATCCGCAAGGCTTTCAGGAACTCTCGTTCGGGGTCGCTCAGGTCGCGCTGGCCCGAATGGAAGGCGTAGAACTGCCGCGCCAGCGTCGGCTCGACGATCTGATGGGCCCGCAGCATCCCTTTGTTGATCTGGGTCTGGACGGACGAAGCCGGCATGACGCTGCAATACGGCTGCTCCCGCAGCATGGCCAGGACCACCGGCATCGAGTTGACCTCGAGCGAGGGCGCCAGCCTCAGGTGAGCGTCCATCGCCGCCGCATCCAAGATCTGGCGAAGGCCATACACTTGAGTCGGCAGGATCAGCGGCAGGTTCACGAGGTCCGCGAGGCGAACGGGTCCTGGGGGCAGAATGCCGAAACGGGGATTGGCGATGACGCAAAGCTGCTCATGATCCGCGAGCTTCAGCCGGGCCATGCCCGGCGCGGTGCGCTCGGTCACCGCCAGGCCTACGGTCCCAGACGCCACCATATTCTGCAGCTCGCTGGCCGATCCTTGGAGGACCTGCAGCCGGATGGTCGGGAAGCGGGTTCGCCAAGTCCCGATCGCGCGGGCGATGCATTGCGCGGTCACGCTGCTGCGGCCTTCGGAGGGACTGACGCCGATCCTCAGCCGCCCCCCATCGGCGCCGGCCACGCTCGCGCTCTGGATGGTGATCCTGCGAACCGCCTCAATTATGATTTGCGAACCGCTGTCCAGGCGGCGCCCCGCCGGCGTGGGGGCGAGACCTTCCCGAGATCGATGGAAGAACTGGCAATCGAGGGTCTGTTCGAGCTTCTGCAATCCCTCCGACAGCGCCGGCTGGGCCATCGCAAGGCTGCGCGCGGCGGCCGTTATCGAACCGAACTCGAACAAGGCGCGGCTGTAACGCATCTGTCGATACGACAGCACCGGCCGGAAACAGACGTTCCGCTCCGGCTCCGCCAATTCCTCCCGGATCAGATAGGCCAGCTCCGTCACATCGGGATCGTCGTCGTGGCGGGCGACGAGTTGGCAGGCGAGGGGCGGCTCGAACGGCCTGACGTAGAGGCCTGCCCGGGCCGCGGCGAGGGATCGGG
>Ga0182736_1002413_pt1 | contig 14338 bp, 11 predicted proteins | sample eDN5th30CKraftBY_FD_128882 | JGI IMG/M metagenome (GOLD analysis project Ga0182736, IMG submission 128882) | Enriched backyard soil microbial communities from Emeryville, California, USA - eDNA 5th pass 30_C Kraft BY (version 2) (version 2) | ecosystem: Environmental > Terrestrial > Soil >...
ACTGTTCGGCGCGGTCGATCAGCAGGAAGGGATAGCGGTGAGGGATGCGCCGGAGGATCTCGGGCATCTCGATGGACGCCCCGCCCGCCTCGTCAACAACCGCCTTGATCCGCTCGTTGTTCATCCGTCCCCCGTCTTGCCATGCGCATGGCGACCCAGCCAGGCCGTCTCACGCATGAAGCGCCTGAGCGGCCGTCCCGGCACGCCGGCCCAGGTTTCCCCGGCCGGCACGTCCCGCATCACCCCTGCGGCCGCCGCAATACGCGCGCCGTCGCCGATGTCCAGGTGATCGGCGATGCCGGCCCTGCCGCCGAACTGCGCCCCGTCGCCAACCGTTACGCTACCGGAGATGCCGGTATGGGCCGCGAGGACGCAATTGCGGCCGATTCGCACGTTGTGGGCGATCTGCACCAGATTGTCGATCTTGGTGTTCTCACCGACCACGGTGTCGTCGAAGGCGCCGCGGTCGATGCAGGATGACGCGCCTACGGTCACTCCGTCCTGAAGAATCACTCGTCCAAGTTGGGGCATGTCGATCACCCCCGCCCGGCTGGCGCCGACGCCGAAGCCCGCCTCGCCGATCACCGCGCCGGACAGGATCTTCACACGGTCGCCGATCAGCGCGTGGCTGATGGTGACGTTGGAGCCGATCCGGGCCTCGCGGCCGATGGCGACTCCGGGGCCGATCACGGTGTTGGCGCCGACGACGGCGCCCGCGCCAATGCGAACCCCCGCCCCGACCACTACGCCATGGCCCAGGGTGACGCCCGCCTCGACCTTGGCGGTGGGGTGGATGCGCGGATCGGCGGCGTCAAGCCGCCGCTCCCGGTGCAGCCGGTCCGCCGCCCGGGCATAGGCCGCCTGGGGCTCGGGCGTGACCAGCACCGCGACCATCTCGGGGACAGCTTCGGCGTTGGCCTCAGCGACGATACAGGCGCCCGCGCGGGTCCCCTGCAAGTCCGCCAGGTAGCGGCGGTCCCCAAGGAAGCCAACGGCGTCCGGCCCTGCGCGCCCGAGGGGCGCGACGGAGGCGATCAGCACACCGGCGTTGGGGGCGCGGCGAAGCTCAGCCCCGATCAGCGCCGCCAGTTCGGCGAGCGGAACGGGATCCTCAGCCTCAAAGAAGCGCGGATCGGGCATGGGAATCCTCCGGCGCGGCGCCGCGCCGGAGCGGCGCCCTAAAAGCGTTACCGCGCCGGCGCGCCGGCGGCCTGGGTCAGGTTGACCCGGTCGAAGGTGATGGTGGTCATCTTGCCGTTGAGCTGGGTGGTCACAGCGTCGGTGATGTCCATCGCCGGGTTGGCGGCCAGCAGGGCGCTCTGGTCGAACACCGCCGCGCACTTTTGCGTGGTGTAGACCGCGGCGAGCAGCGGATTGATCTCGTTGGCGATCTTCTGCAGCTGCTGGTTCTTGGTCTCTTCCAGCTCGCGGCCGCGCTGCTCTTCCTTGGCGGAATAGGTCTGGGCGCGGGTCTGCAGGGCGGTGACGCGCTGCTGGAGCTGTTCCTGGGTCAGGCTGGCGCGGGTGGTCTGCAGCGTATTGCCTTCAGTTTCGATGGCGGTGCGCTCAGGGTTCAGTTCGGCCTGAACCTGGGCGGTGAGCTGCTGCATGCGCGCGACATAGGCCTTGCCGACCGTCGAGTTGCCGATGGCGCGGTCGTACGAGAAGACGCACAGGCCCGCGATCGGCGCGCCGGTGGGCGGCGCGATGTTGGGTTGGGCGGCGGCCGGCGCTGCAGCGGCAGGCGCGGCGGCGGGCCGAGCGGCCGGGGCGGCCGCTTGGGCTTGAACGGTGAGCGCCGCAGCGGTCACAAGGGCGAGAGCGGCGCCGGTCGCGCGAATGGTTTTCGGGTTCATGTGTCTCAGAATGCCGTTTGGGTTGAGAAGCGGAACGTCTCGGTCCGGTCGTATGGCTCTTTCGACAGGATCTTGCTGAAGTCGAGGCGCAGGGGCCCCATCGGTGAAGTCCAGAATACGCTAACCCCGGCCGAAGCGCGAAGGCCGAGATTGTCGCGGACGTTCGGGTTGTTGGCCTTGATGCTCTTGTCGAGTTTACCGAGGGTCCCGAAGTCGCTGAACAGGGCCATGCGGATACCATACTGTTCCGGCAGCAGGGTCGGGACCGACAGTTCAACCGTACCGATGCCGTAGATCTTGCCGCCCAGCGATTCGTCGTACTGGGTGTCGCGCGGCCCCATGCCCGCCACTTCGAAGCCGCGGAAGGTGTTGCCGCCCTTGTAGAAGCGGTTGTTGATGCGGACGTTTGAGCCGCCCCAGCCCTCAATCACCCCGGCGGAACCTTCGAACTTCAGCACCCAGGACGGGGTGAAGCCGTGGTAGATGCCGCCGTTCAGTTCGGCGCGGATGTACTTCACCTCGCCGCCGAGGCCCGCGAACGACTGGTCGAGGCTGAGGAAGTAGCCGCCTGTCGGGCGGATCGGATCGTTCCGCTTGTCGAAGCTGAGGGTGTAGCCGATCTGAGAGGTGAGGGCCGAACCGCGCTGCTCGCAGATGGTGGTGGAAATGGCCTGCACGCCGCACAGGCTGTCGCTCACCACCACGTTGTCGTGGCTGAGCTGGTAACGGAGGCCGAGGTAGGTGTCGACGTTCAGCGGGAAGCCGAAGCGGAAGCCCCCCCCGGTCGATTCGCTGTTGTAGCCGGAGAACTGGCTGAAATCGTACTTGTACGAATAGAGGTCGACGCCGAAGCGAAGGTCCCGACCGGCGAACCGCGGCTCGGTGAAGGCGAAGTCGATCTGCTGGCGCAGGGAGCCCACGGAGGCGCGCAGACGCACGTCCTGGCCACGGCCCCGGAAGTTATGCTCGCTGATGCCCACGTCGAGGAGCAACTTGTCCACCGACGAATAGCCAGCCCCGAAGGAAAGCTCCCCCGTGGGCTGCTCCTGCACCTGCACCTGCAGCACGGTGCGGTCGGCGGCCGAGCCCGGCTGCTGGTTCAGTTCGATGGTCTTGAAGAAGCCCAGGCGGCGGATTTCGGTCCGGGAACGGTCCACCAGCACGCGGTTGTAGGCGTCGCCTTCCGACAGCCGGATCTCGCGGCGGATCACCGGGTCCAGGGTGCGGGTGTTGCCGACGATGTCGATCCGCTCGATGTAGACGCGCGGCCCTTCGCGGACGTCGAAGGTGACGTCGATGGTGTTGTTCTCGCGATTGGGCGTGTAGCGCGGGCGAATGTCCACGAAGGCGAAGCCCGCGGCCCCGGCCGCGAACGTCAGGGCGTCTACCGCCGATTCGATCCGGTCGCTCTCATAGACCTGTCCCTCGCGGATGGGCAGCAGCGCCTTGAGGATGTCGGCGTTGAGCCGCTTCAGGTCCGTGGTGACGTTGAGCTTGCCGAACCGATACTTCGGGCCTTCTTCGATGGTGAAGGTGACCGCGAAGTCCTTCTGGTCCGGCGACAGCTCGGCGATCGAGGAGATCACGCGGAAGTCGTAGTAGCCGCGGTTGGTGTAGTATTTCCGCAGTTGCTCACGATCGTACTCGATCCGATCCGGATCGTAGTTGTCGTTAGAGCTGAAGAATTTGTACCAGTGGGACTCCTTGGTGACGAGCTGGTCACGCAGGTTGTTGTCCGACACGGCTTTGTTGCCGACGAAGTTGATACGAAGGATGCCGGTCTTGGGCCCTTCGGAGATTTCGAAGATCAGGTCCACCCGCCGCTGCGGCAGCTCCACCACCTTGGGCGTCACCGTCGCGGAGATGCGCCCCGAGCGGCGATACAGCTCCAGGATCCGCCCCACGTCCTGTTGGACCTTGGAGCGGGTGAAGATGCCCCGCGGCGACACCGTGACCTCGTCCCGCAGCTTCTCGTCGTTGAGGGCCTTGTTCCCCTCGAACACCACCTGATTGAGGATGGGGTTCTCGACCACCCGGACCACCAGTTCGCCCTCGGGGCTCAGCTCCATCCGTACGTCGGAAAAGAGGTCGGTGCGGAACAGGGTCTTCAGCGCCAGGTCGACGCGGGCGGGGTCGATGGTCTCCCCGACCTCGATCGGCAGATAGGAAAGCACCGTGGCGCTCTCGATCCGCTCATTGCCCTGCACGACGATGCGGCGGACAACCCCGGTCTGGTTGACCGCAGGGCCGGTGGCGATGGGGCCCGCCTCCGGGATGGGCACATCCACCCGCGACGGCGCCCGGGGGGCGCCGAGCGGGGCGGGACTCGCCAACACGGGCGGCGCGGCGCCGCCTTGGGCGAAGGATTGCGACGGCAGGGCGAGGACGCCCGAAGCCGCCAAGGCCAGGCCCGACACAAGCATGGCGCTACGAGCGCAAGATCTAGCCATTCAACAGAACCGTCACCGTCTGGCGGGACAGCGGGGCGTCAGGAGAACAACCCGCCGATGATTTTGAACACGCGCAGCTGCTGCAGGTCGTTCCAGGTGGCGAACAACATCAAACCCAGCAGCAACGCAAGCCCTACGCGATAACCGGCCGCCTGTATCCTCGCCCCCAGCGGCCGTCTCGCGACAGCCTCGTAGGCGTAGAACAGCAGGTGTCCCCCGTCCAGAACCGGTACAGGCAACAGGTTCATAAACCCGATTCCAACTGAAAGCACGCCGGCGAGATAAAGCAGAGCCACACCGCCCCCGAGGATCTTGCCGCCAAGGTCGACCGCCCCCTGTGCGCCGGCCTCGGTCGCCCCCGATGCGGCCGCCGCCATGCGCAGGGGCCCGCCGAGCTGATCGCCCGACTCAAGCCCCCTGAACAGGCGTCCGAGGTAGACGACCGTGGTGTCGAGGATGCTCCAGGTGCGCTGTACGCCCCCGGCCAGCGCCTGCAGCGGCGGATAGCGGCGGCGGCTGATGTCCTCCCCGCCGGTGGGGCCGATCAGGCCCAGCACCCCCAGCTTGGAGGTGGAGCCGGTCAGGGGATCGACCTCGATCTTGCGCTGAGGGGTGGCGACCAGGGTCACCTCGCGACCGGCGCGGTCCACCACGAAGGTGATCGGTTGCTCGGCCCGGAGGGAGACGTAGAGCTTGATGTCGCGGAAATCGTCGATGCGCCGGCCGTCGGCGCTCCTGATCAGGTCGCCCTTCTGGAAGCCCGCCGCCTTGGCCGCGCCGATCGGCTCGCCGCCGACCCGGGGCGCCACCACGGTCTCGCCGAAGACGCCGAGCAGCAGGGCGAACAGGAAGATGGACAGGGCGAAGTTGGCGAGCGGCCCGGCGGCCACCACGATGGCCCGCGCCCACACCGGCTTGAAGTGGAAATAGCGCTTCTCGGCCCCCTCCCCTTCGGTGCGTTGGATGCGGGTGCGCAGCTCCGACAGGCTGTCGGCGTCCGGCACGCTGGAGCTGGCCTCGGCGTCCCCGGCGAAGCGGACATAGCCGCCCAGCGGAATCCAGCCGAAGCGCCACTCCACCCCGTGCTTGTCGGTCCGCGACAGCAGCGGTCGGCCGAAGCCGATGGCGAAACGGTCCACGGCGATGCCCAGCGCCCGCGCCGCCCAGAAGTGCCCCAGCTCGTGGATCGTCACCACCAGGGTCAGCACCAGCAGGAAGGGGACCACGAAGAGCAAAGCGTTCTGCAGGAAATCGAGCATGCGGCGGCGGCCTTTCGGTCAGTTCAGATAGGCCGAGCGCGACAGAAGTTCTGTCGCCACCCGGCGCGCGCTGCGATCCACCTGCATTGCCGTCTCGAGCGGATCGCTCGAGGGGTCGACTGCAAGGTCCGCGCCGCCTTCCATCACGTCGAGAGTCTCCGCCACCGTCGAGGCGATGTCCAGGAAGCCGATACGGCGGTCGAGGAAGGCCGCCACGGCGCATTCGTTCGCCGCATTGAGCGCCGCGGGCGCCCCCTCCCCCCGCCGGAGCGCGTCCCGCGCTGTGGCGATTCCGGGAAAGCGCTCCAGGTCCGGGGCCTCGAAGGTCAAGGATCCCAACTTGGCGAGATCAAGCCGCTGCGCCGGCCAGCTCAGTCGCTTGGGCCAGGACAGGGCGCAGGAAATGGGGCTCTTCATGTCCGGTGGGCCGAGCTGGGCCAGGGTGGACCCGTCCTCATACTCGACCAGGGAATGAACGATGGATTGGGGATGCACCAGGACGTCGATCTTCGTTTCCGGGGTGGCGAACAGGTAGGAAGCCTCGATCATCTCGAGCCCCTTGTTCATCATGGTGGCGGAATCGACCGAAATCTTGGCGCCCATGTTCCATTTCGGATGCGCCACGGCCTGTTCCGGTGTCGCAGCCGACATTTCCTGGGCGCTCCAGGTGCGGAAAGGTCCGCCGGACGCGGTCAGGATCAACCGCGCAACCCGGTCGGCGGCTTCCGGGGCCAGCACCTGAAAGATGGCCGAATGCTCGGAGTCCACCGGCAGTACAGCGCCGCCCGCGTCGCGGGCCGCCTTCAACAGGGCGGGACCGGCGCAGACCAGGCTCTCCTTGTTGGCCAGGGCGATGACGGCGCCGGTGCGCGCCGCGGCCAGGGTGGGGCCAAGACCAGCGCAGCCGACGATGGCCGCCATCACCCAATCAAGGCCGGATTGCGCCGCTTCGATTACAGCCGCATTCCCCGCCGCCGCCTCGACCCCCGTGCCGGCGAGGCCTTCCTTGAGTTCCTCGAACAGGCTTTCGTCGGCGATCACCGCGAGGCGCGGACGCCATCTGCGGGCCTGCTCGATGAGAAGTTTGACGTTGCGGCCGGCGGTCAGCACCGTCACTTGCACGCCGCTGGAGTCGCCAGTGTGCTCCAGCAGTTCCAGGGTCGAGACGCCGATAGAGCCGGTCGATCCGAAAATGCCGGCAGAGCGCAATGTCATCAGCGAACCACTCCACCCGCCACGAAACGCGTCGCGGCGATCACCAGCACCGCGATCATAAGCCCATCGACCCGGTCTAGCAGCCCCCCGTGGCCAGGAATCAACTGACCCGAGTCCTTTACCCCGAAACGTCGCTTCATCATCGATTCCAAAAGGTCGCCGGCCATGGTGGCCAGCCCCCCGGCAAGGCCGATCAGCGAGGCCCAGATCAGGGTCGGGGACACCGGACCGTTGGACAGGGCCGCCATTGACGCCCCGGCCGCCGCCGCGGCGATCAGCCCGGCGATGAAGCCCGACCAGGTCTTGTTGGGCGAGATGCGCGGCCACAGCTTCGGCCCCTTCAGGGTGCTGCCCGCGGCGAAGGCGGCGATGTCGGCGCCCCAGGTGATGGCCAGCAGCATCAGGGTCCAGGCGAGACCGGAGGGCGCCACCCGCAGCCAGATCAGGGCGATCAGCGGCGCCCCCACATAGATCACCCCGAAGGCGGCGTCGGCCGGCCGCTCGCCCAGCTTGCGCAGACGCGTCACAACCGCCGCGGCGACGGCCCCGACGGCCAGCGCCAGCCACGCGTAGCCATACTCCCCGAGGCCAGCCAGCACCGCCGCCACCAGGGTCGCAAGGCCCATGGTCAGGGCCGTGCGGATGGGCGACTTGGGGGCGCTCATCTGGCCCCATTCGACGGTCAGCAGCGCCGACGCAGCGATGGCGAGCCCCACGAAGGCCCAGCCCCCCCACCACACAATGCCGACGACCGCCGGCGCAAGGATGGCCGTCGACGCGGCCCTGAGGCCAAGGTTTCGCCAGTCGAAGGGCTTAGCCGACGGCGAAGACGTCATCGACGTCGGCTCCGCCGTAGCGCCGTTCGCGGGCCTTGAATTCGTCCAGCGCCGCCTTCAGCTCGGCAGGGCCATAGTCGGGCCAAAGCACGTCCTGAAACACCATTTCGGCGTAGGCCGCTTCCCACAGGAGGAAGTTGGACAGGCGCCGCTCCCCCGAGGTGCGCACGATCAGGTCGACGGGCGGGCTTTCGCGGGTGGAAAGGCGCTTCTCCAGATCCGCCTCGGTAAGGTTCGCCGGCGCCTCGCCCTTGGCGACATATTCCGCCGCGATCGCCCGGGCGGCGTCGACGATGTCGGCCCGGCCGCCGTAGTTGAAGGCGACCTGCAGGTTGAACCGGGTGTTGTGGCGGGTGCGCTCCTCGGCCCGGTCGATCACCGCCAGGATGTCGGCCGAGAGGCCTTCGCGGCGACCGATCACCCGCACGCGCACGCCCTCGCGCACCAGCCGTTCGAGGTCGCTCTGCACATAGGCCTTGAGCAGGGTCATCAGCTCGGAGATTTCCGAGGCCGGACGGCGCCAGTTCTCCGTGGAGAAGCCGAACACCGTCAGCCACTCGACTCCCATGTGCGGCGCGGCCTCGACCGTGCGCTTCAGGGCGCTGACGCCGGCGCGGTGACCAAGCGTGCGCGGCAGGCCGCGACGCTTCGCCCAGCGGCCGTTGCCGTCCATGATGATGGCGACATGCCGGGCCGCGGCGGTCGAGGTTGCTTCACCTACCGGCGACATGAGCCCGGCCTTCTCCCCCAACACGGGCGTGCGGACGGCACGCCTAAACCTGCATGATCTCTTGTTCTTTGATTTTCAAGGCCTCGTCGATCCGCTTGACCGCCTGATCGGTGAGGTTCTGCACTTCGGTCTCGAGCTTCTTGTGCTCGTCCTTGGCGATATCCCCGTCCTTCTCGGCCTTTTTCAGATCTTCCATGGCGTCGCGACGAACATTCCGCACGGCGATCTTCTGCTGTTCGGCATATTTGCCGGCGAGCTTGGCGAGATCCTTACGACGTTCTTCGGTCAGGGGCGGGATCGGGATGCGCAGCAGGGTGCCGTCGGTGATCGGATTGAGGCCCAGGCCGGCGGCGCGGATCGCCTTCTCCACCGGGATCACCATGGCCTTGTCCCAGACGCTGACGGTCAGCATCCGCGCCTCGGGGGTGTTGACCGCGCCGACCGAGGTCAAGGGCATGGTGGAGCCATAGGCTTCGACCATGATCGGATCGAGCAGGCTGGAGGAAGCGCGGCCCGTGCGCAGCCCCCCGAACTCGTCCTTCAGGGCGGCGACCGCCTTGTCCATGCGGTCGCGGATCTTCGACAATTCCGGCTTGCTCATCGGGGGGCCCCTTCTTCTACGTCCAGAGGGTCTTCGGCGATCACGGTATGCACGCCCTGGCCGGTCAATACGTCCACCAAAGCACCGGGACGGCGGATGGAGAAGACGACGATCGGAATGCCGTTCTCCCGCATCAGGCTGATGGCCGACGCGTCCATGACTTTAAGGTCTTGCGACAGAACCTCAAGGTAGCTCAGCCGGTCGTAGCGACGGGCGTCCGGCGAGCGTTTGGGGTCAGCGGTGTAGACGCCGTCGACGCTGGTGCCCTTCATCAGGGCGTCGCAGCCCATCTCGGCGGCGCGCAGGGCGGCAGCGGTGTCGGTGGTGAAGAAGGGCTGGCCGGTGCCGGCGGCGAAGATCACCACCCTGCCCTTTTCCAGGTGTCGCATGGCGCGGCGACGGATGAAGGGCTCGCAGACCGTGTCCATCGGAATGGCCGACTGCACCCGCGTGTCGACGCCCAGGCGCTCCAGCGCGGCCTGCATGGCGAGGGCGTTCATGACGGTGGCGAGCATGCCCATGTAGTCGGCGCTCGACCGCTCCATGCCCTTCGCCGCGACGGAGAGCCCGCGGAAGATGTTGCCGCCGCCGATGACGAGGCAGAGCTGGACGTTTAGCTTGACGATCTCGGCGATATCGCGAGCGACCGCGTCCACCGTCTTCATATCGATGCCGTAGGGGGTGTCCCCCATCAGCACTTCGCCGGAAACCTTGAGCAGGACCCGTTTGTAGCGGGCGGCGGGCGGAGGGCTTTCGGCAGGATCGGTCATGGAAGCTCGTGAGTCGAAAACGTGGGCTGCACCATAGACGAAGCCGGCGCGCAAGGCAGGGCCTCGCGCGCCGGCGTGTCGTCCAGGCCGCCCGATCAGGGGCGGCGTATCAGTCTCAGAGCGTGACAGCTTCAAGTGGATGCCGGTTGAAGCGCCCGTCACGCTCTAAACTTTAGAAGATAGACCCTTTTTACCCGGTTCAGATGAGTCCATCTGAACCGGAAAGGGTCTAGGCTTGGCCGGTCAGGGCCGCGACTTCGCCGGCGAAGTCGTCGGTGTTCTTCTCCACGCCCTCGCCCAAGGCCAGGCGCACGAAGCCCTGGATGGCGATGGGCGCGCCGAGGGCCTTGCCCTGGTCGGCCAGCAGTTGCTCGATGGTCTGATCCGGGTTCATGACGAAGGCCTGCTTCAGCAGCACGACTTCCTCGTAGAACTTGCGGATCCGGCCTTCGACCATCTTCTCGACCACTTGCGGCGGCTTGCCCGAGGCGGCGGCCTGTTCGGAGAAGATGGCGCGCTCACGCTCCACCGCTTCCTGATCCAGATCGTCGGTCGAAAGCGACAGAGGCTGGGTCGCGGCGATGTGCATGCCGATCTTGCGGCCGAGGTCGCTGAGGGCGGCCTTATCAGCCGTGGACTCGAGCGCCACCAGCACGCCGATCCGGCCGAGGTCAGAGGCGGTGGCGTTGTGGATGTAGGACGCCACGACGCCTTGCGGAACGACGAAGCGGGCCGAACGGCGCACCAGCATGTTCTCGCCGATGGTGGCGATCATGTTGGTCAGCAGGTCGGACACGGCCTGACCGTCCGCGGTGCTGGCCGCGTTGATCGCGTCCACGCCGTCGACGTCCAGGGCGGCTTTCGAAATCTGGCGCGCGCCGGACTGGAACAGCTCGTTGCGGGCCACGAAGTCGGTTTCGGCGTTCACCTCGACCACGGCGCCGGTGGCGCCCGGACCGTCTTCGCGGATGGCGATGGCCACGAGGCCTTCGGCGGCCACGCGGTCGGCCTTCTTGGCGGCCTTGGACAGGCCCTTGGTGCGCAGCCAATCCATGGCCACTTCAACGTCGCCGCCGTTCTCGGTCAGCGCCTTCTTGCAGTCCATCATCCCTGCGCCGGACTTCTCGCGCAGTTCCTTGACCAGTTGGGCGGTGATCTCAGCCATGTTGGTCCTCCAATGGGAGGGACGCCCGACGGAATCGGGCGTCCTGTAAAGTTGTTAGACGTGTCTTGTGTCGGCGCAGAGACGCCGACGGATCAGTTGGCGGATTCGGCTTCGCCAGCGGCCGGAGCTTCAACCTCGGCGGCAGCTTCGACCGGAGCAGCAGCCTCGGCGGGAGCCGCAGCAGCTTCCAGCTCGGCGGCGACGCTCTCCGCGCCGGCCGGAGCCGCCTCGGGTTCAGCCGCACGGGCCTCAGAACGGCCGCGCGACTTGCGCAGCGCCGGTTCGGTCGGGTTGGCCGAAGCGCCGAGATCGACGCCCGCCGCCGCCTGACCGGCCGCCAGGCCGTCCAGCACCGCGTCGGCCACCAGATCGCAATAGAGCTGCAGCGCGCGGGCCGCATCGTCGTTGCCCGGCACCGGGAAGGTGATGCCGTCCGGATCCGAATTGGTGTCGAGGATGGCGACCACGGGGATGTTGAGCTTGCGGGCCTCCTGGATCGCGATCGACTCCTTGTTGGTGTCGATCACGAACATCAGGTCGGGGATGCCGCCCATGTCCTTGATGCCGCCCAGCGACAGCTCCAGCTTCTCCCGCTCGCGGGTGATCTGCAGCAGTTCCTTCTTCGTACGGCCTTCGCCGCCGCGGCTCAGCACCTCGTCGACCTCGCGCAGGCGGGCGATCGACTGAGAGATGGTGCGCCAGTTGGTCAGGGTGCCGCCGAGCCAGCGGTGATTGACGTAATACTGGGCGCAGCGCTTGGCGGCCTCGGCCACCGGCTCCGACGCCTGGCGCTTGGTGCCGACGAACAGCACCCGGCCGCCGCCGGCGGCGACTTCGCGCACCTTCAGCAGCGCCTGGTGCAGCAGCGGGATGGTCTGCGACAGGTCGAGAATATGGATGTTGGCCCGCGAGCCGAAGATGTAACGATCCATCTTCGGGTTCCAGCGGTGGGTCTGGTGGCCGAAGTGAGCGCCAGCTTCGAGGAGCTGTCGCATATTGAATTCGGGTAGCGCCATAGGTCTGTCGGTCCTTCTTCCGGCTGAACCTCCGCAAGCCATCCCCCGGGTGGGGGCCGGAATGGAAACGCGCGAGGATATCCCCGCGCGCCGCCACACGCCTGCGTGTGAGATGGGGCGCTACCTATGCGGCGGCGCCGAAAATTTCAAGGGGCAATGTCGCCCGCGGGTGCGGTGAAGGCGAAGGCGAAGGCGAAGGCGGGTCAGGCCTCCTCCAGATGCATCACCCCCGGGGCGGTCTTAAGCGCCGCGCGGAGCGCCGTGTCGACCCGGAAGCGGCCGGGCAAGCGCACCTCCACCTCGCGGCCGCCCTCTAGGGCGGCAATGAGGGTCAACTCCCCGCCCCGATCCCCCGCGGCGAGGGTGAGGCGGCGGCTCAAGGCCTGCACATCGGCGGTCTTGGCCGAGACGTGCAGGCGCAGGCTCTGGACGCTGTTCTCCAGGGACTTCTCCAGCGGCTCGGCCGAATCGCCGAAGAAGCGGACCTCCCCGTCGCGCCCCTTCGCGCGGATCTTGATCAGCAGCGCCTTGCCGGGCTCGAGCAGGTCGCGGCACGCCCGTAGCGATTCGGGCGGGAACAGCACCTCGTACTCGCCGGTGGGGTCCGACAGGGTGACGAAGGCGAACTTGTCCCCCGAACGGGCGCCGGCCCGTTCCTGCCGGCGGCGAACGATGCCGGCCATGCGGAAGGCCTCGTGCCCTTCCTCGGCCAGCCCAAGCGCCTCGGCGTAGGAGGCGACCCGGCGGCGGCGCAGCACATCGCCCATGTCGTCCAGGGGGTGGCCGGTGAGATAGAAACCCACGGCCGCCAGTTCCTCGTCGAGCTGCTGGGGCCCGGCCCAGGCCTCGACGTGCGGCAGGCGCGGCCGGCCCGCGGCGGCGTCATCGAACAGGTTCACCTGGGACGACGCCCGATCGGCGCTGACGCTCTGCGCATAGGCGATCAGGTTGTCCGCGGCGGCGAGGATCTGCGCCCGGTTGGGGTGGATGGCGTCGAAGGCCCCTGCCCGCGCGAGGTTTTCCAGCGACCGCTTGTTCACCGCCTTGGGGTCGATCCGCTCCAGGAAGTCGAACAGGTCGGTGAAGGGACCGCCCTCGCGGCGCACCTCCACCACATGGTGCATCGCTTGCAGACCCACGTTGCGCACCGCCCCGAGGGCGTAGAGCACCTCCCCGTCCTCCACCTCGAAGTCGGCGTCGGAGCGGTTGATGTCGGGCGCCCGCACCTTCACCCCGAACCGCCGGGCGTCCTGATAGAAGACCGCCAGCTTGTCGGTGTTGGACAGGTCGAGGCTCATCGAGGCGGCGAAGAACTCCACCGGGTGGTTCGCCTTCAGATACCCCGTCTGATAGGAGATCAGGGCGTAGGCCGCCGCGTGGCTCTTGTTGAAGCCGTAGCCCGCGAACTTGTCGACCAGATCGAAGATGAAGCCGGACTGGGCGCCGTCCACCCCCCGCTCGGCGGCGCCGGAGATGAAGCGGGCCTTTTGCCGCTGCATCTCGTCCTTGTTCTTCTTGCCCATCGCCCGACGGAGCAGGTCCGCCTCCCCCAGCGAATAGCCGGACAGGATCTGGGCGATCTGCATCACCTGTTCCTGATAGATGATGACCCCGTAGGTCTCCTTCAGGACAGGTTCGAGGCTGGGATGCAGCATGTCGGGCTCGGCGCGCCCGAACTTGCGGTCCACATAGGTGTCGATGTTCTCCATCGGCCCCGGCCGATAGAGGGAGATAAGCGCGGTCACCTCCTCGATGGAGCCGGGCTTCAGCTTGCGCAGGGTGTCGCGCATCCCCTGCCCTTCGAGCTGGAACACCCCGACGGTCTGGCCCGAGCCCATCAGTTCGTAGCTCGCCGGATCGTCCAGCCCCAGCCGATCGAGGTCGATCACGCAGCCGCGCTTGGCGAGAAAGCGCAGCGCGCGGTCGAGCACCGTCAGGGTCTTCAGGCCGAGGAAGTCGAACTTCACCAGGCCCGCGCTCTCGACCCACTTCATGTTGAACTGGGTGGCCGGCAGCGGCGAGCGAGGGTCCTTATAGAGGGGCGCGATCTCGGTCAGCGGCCGGTCGCCGATGACGATGCCGGCGGCGTGCGTCGAGGCGTTGCGGTAGAGGCCCTCTAGTTCCAGCGCCACGTCGAGCAGGGCCGCCACCGAGGGGTCGTCATCGCGAGCGGCCTTCAGGCGAGGCTCGATCTCGATGGCCTGGGCCAGGGTGACGGGATTGGCCGGATTGGCCGGCACCATCTTGGCCAGACGGTCGACCATGCCGAGGGGAAGCTGCATCACCCGGCCGACGTCCCGCAGCACGGCCCGCGCTTGCAGGGTGCCGAAGGTGATGATCTGCGCCACCCGGTCGGACCCGTAGCGGTCCTGCACGTAGGCGATCACCTCTTCGCGCCGCTCCTGGCAGAAGTCGATGTCGAAGTCGGGCATGGAGACCC
>Ga0182736_1002414_pt1 | contig 14337 bp, 11 predicted proteins | sample eDN5th30CKraftBY_FD_128882 | JGI IMG/M metagenome (GOLD analysis project Ga0182736, IMG submission 128882) | Enriched backyard soil microbial communities from Emeryville, California, USA - eDNA 5th pass 30_C Kraft BY (version 2) (version 2) | ecosystem: Environmental > Terrestrial > Soil >...
CAGCCGCAAATAGAGGCTGCGCTTCCGCATGAGCGAGGCTTGGCCAGATCGCCGTGGTGGCGCCAGCCATCATTGCCGCAAGAACGGCTCGGCGGTCAGTCTCCATCCGATGCATTGAACCCCAATGGCAAGTCTGTGACGGCCGCGAGAAGCGATGCCGCCGTCGAACGCGCATTCTTCAGTGGAAAGCCGAGCGCGATGATCCGTCCTGCCGACGCGCGCGCGAACGGGTCCTTCAGCTCGATGACCTCAACGGCCGTCTGCCGCGCGGTCGCAAGCTCCTGCGCCACGAGCTTCGCCAGCGCCGCCGTGCCGGCAGGATTATCCGATTTCGCATCGACCAGCGCCCGCTCGATACCACCCTCGACGTACAAATCGCGCAGTCCGCCAATATTCGCCGCGATCAGGCGCACCGAGCGTCCGCTGCGTCCGAATGCGGGCGCGATCTTGCGGCGCTGAGGATTGAGGGCAAGCGGTCCTCCGATGCGCTGGTCCCGCAGCTTCTCGAGCCCCAGGTCGAAGGCCTTCGCGAGCACGATCGTGGTTTCCACCGGCTTGAGAAAATGAGCGTTGGATGGCCCCGGCGAAAGCCAACTTGCCGCGAAACCATCGGGCGACGACCATTCCGCATCGATTGCCTGCACCATGGTCTTCAGATTGACGGCGATAGCCTTCGCGAAGCCGCATCTAAACTGAACGTTTTCATTATCTGTTGTTGACTCTGACTCTGGTCCGAACAGGACCATCTCGAGCGCCGGCAGCCCCTGCATGCCGACGCTTTTCTTCGCCAGGAGCGCGGGATCGAGCACGTCCGAAGAGCGCTCTTTCAGCGCCTTTTCCACCTGCCGGCCAGCGATGCCACGGCGGTCCGGCCAGAACATGATGCGCTCCAGACGCTGGTCCACCGTCACGGGGCCGAAGCCGATATGCTCGGCGCGCCCCCACGCCGTGACCATCGCATCGAAGGCCTGCTCGACAGGCGCGCGCGCCGATGCGCCCCCGCCACAACGCGCGGATAAGGCTGCGTCGAGAGATTGGGCCGCATCGAGCAGACGACGATAGCTCGGCCGGATGTGCTTCTCGAGCGCTTGGCGCGCGAGGCGCTCATGATCGAACTCGGACGGGCCGCCAGCCGCCGCCACCGGTGAAACCCCGAGCGATAGAACGGCCCCCGCAAACGCCAGTGCTGCCAGTTCGTGCATTGCGACGTCTCCTAGAGAGAATTGAGAAACGCAAGCAGCCGCTGCCGGTCCTCGGCCGCCAATGCGGCAAACGCGTCCCGGGCGCGCTGAGCCTCCCCCCCGTGCCAGAGAATGGCCTCTGTCACGTTTCGAGCGCGCCCGTCGTGGAGGAAAAAGGCATGTCCGTTGACGATCTCGGTCAACCCGATGCCCCAAAGCGGCGCGGTCCGCCATTCCCGCCCATTTGCGCGACCTTCAGGGCGACCGTCCACAAGCCCGTCCCCCATGTCATGCAGCAGGAGATCGGTAAAAGGCCAGATGAGCTGCCCGCGCAGATGTTCGTCGGGCGATGTCTCTCCGGTCGTGAAGGACGGCACATGACAACGTGCACATCCGATGTCATGGAAAATCTGCTTGCCGCGCAGGACTTCGGGCGCATCGGGAGTCCGGCGCACGGGAACGGCGAGGTTGCGGGAGTAGAACGCCACCAGATCGAGGAGCTTTGCATTGATCTCCTCGGCAGGCTTTACAGCACTGCCACCGTGCGGCGCATTCCGGCACAGTGTTTGCGCAGGCATGCAATCGCCATACGGCAGCGGCGCCATCCAGCTCCCGATGCCGATATCGCTGGCAAACGCTTCGGCGGACTGCTGCTTGATGGTCGGCTGGCCCGCTTTCCAGCCGAAGCGACCGAGCACCACCGCCTGCGCTTCGACCGACCACACGCGGTTGGCACGTCCCGAAATACCATCGCCATCCTTGTCGTCAGGATCCTCCCGGGCAACGATGTCCCTCTCGGGAATCGCTTCCAGAAGCCCCAGCCCGATCATTTGTGGCGCCAGCCGTGGCGACATCATCACTTGGGGATGCAGCGGACCGTAGCCGAGATCGCGAATGCGATAGGTCGGCGCCCGAAGCGTCACCGTCTCACCGCCAGCGAGGACAACAGGCACGTCGCGATACGTAACCTCCATACGCCCCTCGCCCGGGTGTCCCTGTACGCCCAGTTCCTGAAGCTGGCCGCCATACGTCGGCTCGCGCACGATGCTGGCTCGCCCGGTAGCGAGGAGGTCACGCTCTTCCGCCGTTTGCGGCGGGATCGACAGCCGCAGAAACATCGAGATCGTACGCCCGTCTGGGCCTGCGCTCAGAGGTGGGTGACCGCGTCCGTCCTTGAGATGACAGGCCTGGCAGGCACGAGCGTTGTAGAGCGGGCCGAGACCGTCCGACGATTTCGTCGACGATGGCGACGAGACCCAGTTCTTCCGGAAGATGCCGTTACCGATCTTGAAATCCAACTCGCGCGCAAAGGGCATATTTGCCGAGAGTTGTGAGAAGGCGTCGGCCGTGGTCGTCCCGGTCCGTGTCGTTGCTTGGCCCCCGGGATCTTGCTCGCCGGGCTCGAGGATGGCTCGCCCTGCCGCCTCTCGCGCAATCGCGCTCGCTGGAGGGGCACCGCTCTCTCCCAATGCGATGCCCATCGTCAGAACCAGCGCTCCGGCCACCATCCCCCAAGCACAAGGACGAACGCAGAAGCGGCGGCGCGCATTCAGTCCCATGAAGCTATCTCTTGCCCGACAGTGCCTTATCAGGAGCGTCAAGACTGTCCGAGCCTTCGATCTTCACGTTCGCCAGCTCGAGTGCCGCAATCGCTCTTTCGAATTCCCTGGTTTGTGCGATCAGGGCACCGATCGCCGCCTCGACCACGGCATTGCCCTCGGCATTTCCCTCGCCGATCATTTGGTCGTAGGCCTCTTTCGTTTCCGCGCGCTGCTTGAGTGTCGTCATCCGCCCGATCGTTTCGGCGAGCGCCTTGCGGACACGCTCATCGGTCTCCTGAGACTTGGCCCTCACGAGGTCAGACACGCTCGCGCCCGAGACGACCGATCCGTCGACCCGTTTGTACCGGCCCAAATAGACATTCTCGATCCCAACGGCGTCATAGAAATGCGAGTTGTGCGTATTGTCGGAAAAGCAGTCGTGTTCCTCCTCGGGGTCGTTGAGCAAAAGGCCTAGCTTCATGCGCTCGCCCGCCATCTCGCCGTAGGACAGGCTGGCAAGCCCCGTGAAAATTGCCGTCAGCGCTTCGCTTTCCGAGGCGTCGAGCGCCGTGCGGGCTGCACCTTTCGGTTTCCATTGGGCCGCCATGAAGGCGAGGTCGTCGACAAGCAGATCGGTGGCGACCGTCAGATACGCTGCCCGGCGGTCGCAATTGCCACCCGTGCAAGCCTTGCCCTTGGCAAAATCGGTGAACGGTCGGTTTCCTGATCCCGGTTCCGTCCCGTTCAGGTCTTGCCCCCACAGCAGGAACTCGATCGCATGATAGCCCGTCGCGACGTTCGCCTCGATCTTCTCCGCCTCCTGCAATGTATCGGCGAGCAGCTTCTTGGTGATCCGGCTGGTATCGACGGTGCGCCCCGCGACCCTCAGCTTGCGATTGGCCACGACATTGGCCGCATAGAGCGGATTGGAGTCCGTCGCCGTTCCGTAGCTTGGATCGACATAGTCGATGAGGCCTTCGTCGAGAGGCCAGGAATTCACTTTCCCTTCCCATTCATCGACAATTCTATTGCCGAAGCGGAACGCCTCGGTCTGCATATAGGGCACGCGCGCCGCGACCCATGTCTCGCGCGCGACCCTCAACGTTTCCGCGCTCGGCTTGGCGATCAGAGCAGCGACACTCGCCTTGAGCCGACGCGCCGTACTGAGCGCGTCCTCATAGCCAGCCTGCGCAATGTCCGCATAGTTTCTGACGACGTCACGCGTCTCCACCGCTCCGGCCTGCGTCCCACAAAACAGGACGGCAAACAGCGCCGCCGTGCAGAATACGCGCGCCGCCCCAATGCCCGTGCTCATCAACATCCCCCTACACGCCGCCTTCACCATCAGGTGGTCTCACGGAACGCGCCCTCACACAACCGAGCAATCACGACTCAATAAGTATAGATTTTTATTTCGATCAAGCGACCCCATCCAGATACCGCGCGCTCGTCTCCCAAACGCACATCGAGGGGATCCGCGCCCCCTCGATGAAGCACTCACATTCGGAGAGACTTGCGCCAAAAGAATGACGCGCACCGCCAAGACATCTTGTGTCGACGCGAATCATACCGCTGCACTTCTTTGCGTCCACACAAGAAATGTCGTGATTTACACGCACCTACCCACCCAACAGCATCAATACATGGGCAATATAAGCATTTAGTAAGATGAGGCGCGCTCGATTGCATGCCAATCGGGTTTACATTCCTCTTGGGGTTGACACATCGGTATCTGCGCACTACTCAGAATGTCACAGCAAATAATCTGGAAAATCACGCGGGGCTCTTCAGCCGCGCGCTTCATTTGGCGGCGAACACGTCGTCTACACACAGCGGAGGGCGACCGTGATCAACAACGGAGCAGCCACGCGGTTCTGTAACGATGATGTGGGACCGACGGCATTTGGATTAGCGGCGATTGCCGCAACTTGCGCAGTTGCCGCGCCTCTTTCACGTCCAGCTCGCACCACGCCAAGCACAGCGACGTGCGCGGCATGAGCGTGGCGAACGTGGTGCTCGCCACGGATCTCGACGGCACATTTCTCGGTGGATCTGACGACGAGCGCCGGGAACTCTATGCTCACCTCAACGCCCGTGACGACGTTGTGCTCATCTTCGTGACGGGCAGAGACATCGATTTCATCGCATCGCTGATCGAAACACCCGGCATGCCCCGGCCGCGATACATCATCGGCGACGTCGGCACGTCAATCTACGACGGCGAGACGCTTCGGCCGATCGTGGAGCTCGAGGCGCCAATTGCATCACTGTGGGGGAATTCGGGCCCTCGGGTCGTCGCTATGCTCGACGGCGATCCCGGATTGACACTCCAGGACACGCCGTTTCGCTATCGCGTAAGCTACGACTGCGATCCCTCGCGTCTGCGGCCCGAAAGCGCCGAGAAAGTCGAGGCTGCGGGCTTCGACTGGTTGTTGTCGGCGGATCGTTTTTTTGACGTCTTGCCTAAAGGCATTTCGAAAGGTCCAACTCTTGTCCGACTCGTGAACGCGTTGTCGCTCGATGGCCGCGCCGTTCTCGTTGCGGGCGACACGATGAATGATCTGTCGCTGTTCGAGACAGGCTTCAACGGCGTCGCGGTCGGAAATTCCGAGCCGCAGCTCCAAGCCGCAATCCAGAAGCTGGAAAGCGTTTACTGCAGCGAGCGCCCTGGCGCGGCTGGCATTTCCGATGCGCTTCGATACTTCAACTTCAAAGAGGAGCCGAAACCATGAGAAAATCATCTCTGGTCATTGTGTACCATCGGCAGCCAAACGAAGAAGTCGTGGTCGACGGGCAAGTCACGTATCGGAGTCACAAAAGTCCTAACGGCATCGTGCCGACCCTGAAGAGCCTGTTTCATCGGCTTCCTCCCGAGGCGGGCGCTTGGGTTGCCTCGAAGACCTACGATCCCGAGCAAGGCCCCGATTTCGAGCGCGTGATCCATGTCGACGATCCGAACGGCGGCTATATCGTCTCACGTCTTCCGCTGACTTCCGATCAGGTCGAAAGCTTCTACCACGTGACCTCAAAAGAAGCGTTGTGGCCAATTCTTCACTCGTTTCCAGGCCTCTTTCAGTATGAGAACGTCGATTGGGACACCTTCCGCGAGGTCAATCGCCGTTTCGCAGAAGCCGCGGCCGAGCAGGTCGAGGACAACGGCTTGGTATGGGTGCACGATTATAATCTTTGGCTCGTTCCGAAGTATTTGCGCCTATTGAAACCAGACGCGCATGTCGCATTCTTTCATCATACGCCATTCCCAGGCCCCGACGTTTTCAACGTACTGCCGTGGCGCCGGGAAATTGTCGAAAGCTTGCTCGACTGCGATCTCGTCGGCTTCCATATTCCGCGCTACGCAAAGAACTTCGCCGATGTGGCCCGCGCCCTCAGCCACGCGGAGATCGAGAATGTTGCGCCCGTGGAAGACGGGCTCACAGCATCCGGAACCGCGCTTTCGGAACCGGAGGTGCCGACAAGCCTTCGCGTCGGCGAGCGATCGGTTCGGCTCGGCGTGACGCCCGTTGGAACGAACCCCGATCTCGTCGAGAGCTATATCGAGTCGGACGAAAATCAGGCGTTGCAGAAGCAGCTTCTCGATGAACTCGGCGGCCGCAGGCTGTTGATGGCTGTCGGGCGCACCGACTACACCAAAGGCATGATCGAAAGCCTTTTCGCGTTCGAGCGCCTGCTGGAGCGCCGACCGGAGATGATCGGCAACGTGAAAATGTTAGTCACGTCCGTGCGAGCGGCATCGACGATGAAGGTCTACGAAGAAACGCAGCGCGAAATAGAAGCCCTTGTCGGGCGCATCAACGGCCGCTTCTCGACTCTCGATTGGACGCCGGCGGTTCTCTTTTCCAATGCCATTCCGTTCGATCGGCTCGTGGCCCATTTTCGTGTTGCGGACGTTTGCGTAACGACACCGCTCCGTGACGGCTTGAATCTCGTCGCAAAAGAGTTCGTCGCCGCCAACAAGGGGCAGGCCGGCACCCTCATTCTATCCGAGTTCGCGGGCTGCGCGGTGGAGCTTCCCGAAGCCGTTCTCACCAATCCCTATTCCAATCGGGCTATGGATCGCGCGCTGGACGAGGCAATCGACATGCCCGAAGCGGAAGCCCGTCAGCGCATGGAAAAGATGAACCAGGTCGTGCGCCACTTCGATCTCGAGCGATGGGTCGGACAGGTCGCCATGCAGTTCGACGGCATTGCGCATCTGCCGTTGCTCGGAAAGTCTCCGCAGGCCGCCGCGTAATGTCTCGGCTTGCCATCCGCCTGCTCTGCGCGCTGTGGATCACACTATCCATCGCGAAGACACCAGCAGCGGCGGTTGAACTCACGATCTCATGCGGCGCGCTCGGTGTCGAATTGAGCTTGTGCACCGATGCGGTGCAGCACTGGGAAAAGAAGACGGGCAACAAGGTCACCATTATCACCACGCCCAATTCCTCGACCGATCGGCTCGCGCTCTATCTCCAAATGCTCGCATCTCGCACGAGCCAGATCGACGTCCTGCAAATCGACGTCGTCTGGGCGGGAATTCTGGCAGCTCATTTGGCTGACCTCGGTCCATACATGGGCGATAAAACCGCGTCGCATTTCCCGGCCCTCATCGAGAACAACACCATCGAAGGACGGTTGGTCGCGATGCCCTGGTGGGCGGATGTCGGCCTTCTCTATTATCGAGCAGACCTGCTTGAGCGATTTGGATCGAAGCCGCCTGATACATGGCAGCAGATGGCCGACATTGCTGAGCGGATTCAGACGGCCGAGCGAGCCGCGGGCAATGACCGCATTTGGGGATTCGTTTTTCAGGGCAAGGCTTATGAAGGATTGACGTGCAACGCCCTGGAATGGATCGACGCCTATCGCGGCGGTACGGTGGTCGACACCAATGGTAACATCACCGTACAGAATCCGCGCGCAATCGAGGCGTTGATGCTCGCGGGGAGCTGGGTCGGAAAGATCTCCCCGAAGGGCGTGCTCAATTACGACGAAGAAGCCGCACGCGGTGTTTTCCAGACCGGCAACGCGGTGTTCATGCGCAACTGGCCCTACGCTTGGTCCCTGGCCCAACGCGACGACAGCCCTGTCCGGGCAAAAATCGGCGTCATGCCACTCCCGCGGGGCGGCCCGGACGGCAAAACACCCGGGGTGCTTGGCGGATGGCATCTCGCTGTTTCACGGTATTCGCGAGCGCCGGAAGCGGCCGCCGATCTGGTTGCATTCCTGACCAGCCGTGAGCAACAAAAAAGAAGAGCCATCTCGGCATCGTACAATCCCACCATCCCTGAACTCTACGACGACCCGGACATTCTCGCAGCCAATCCCTTCTTCGCCGATCTTCTCGCCCCCCTACGCAATGCTACTGCCCGGCCATCACGCATTGCCGGCCCTCACTACAACCGTCTGTCGAACGACATCTTCCGCGCTGTGCACGATATTCTCGGCGGCGCTCCCGCGACAGAGCGAACCGCACAGCTATCCGATGATCTCGACCGGCTGAAGTACAGGGCGAACTGGTAATGCCTCGGCGCGCATCAATCTCGTCTCAGAGAGTGCGAGCGGCGTGGCTCTTTCTGTCGCCGATGTTGGTCATTCTTGCGGTCGTTGCCTTCTGGCCGCTAGGCCGGACCCTCTATTTCAGCCTGACGAACGCGACCTTGGTCGACATGACGCACTATGATTTCGTCGGGTTGTCCAACTACCTGGCATACGAAAACGGCCGCTGGTACGGCGTGCTCAGCGATCCTCAATGGCGGACGGCTCTTCGCAACACCCTCGTCTTTGCGATCATTTCCGTAACGCTCGAAACAATTCTGGGCGTCCTTATCGCCGTCCTTCTGAACACTACATTTCGCGGACGCGGCTTCATGCGTGCGGCGATGCTCGTGCCCTGGGCTATTCCCACGGTCGTTTCAGCCCAAATGTGGAGTTGGATGCTCAACGACCAATTCGGCGTTATCAATGACATCCTGCTGAAAGCAGGCGCCATCTCCGAGCCTGTGGCCTGGCTGGCAGATCCGGTCTTGTCGATGGCATCGATCGTTCTCGTCGACGTCTGGAAAACGACGCCGTTCGTCGCCCTATTGGCGTTGGCTGCCCTGCAAATGGTGCCGAAGGATTGCTACGAAGCCGCCCGCGTCGACGGCGTGCATCCGGTCCGAGTTTTCTTTCATGTTACGCTGCCCTTGATCAGTCCGGCTCTGGCAGTCGCTGTCATTTTCCGCTTGCTCGACGCGATGCGGATGTTCGATCTCGTTTACATCATGACGGGAGCCACGGACGCCACGATGACCATTTCGGTTCTTGCGCGGCGCGAATTGGTCGATTTCCAGGATGTCGGATACGGATCCGCGGTGTCGACACTTCTCTTCTTCATTATCGCCCTGCTGACGTCGGTCTACATGGTGGCCATGCGGCTTGACCTCGGAGGAAAGAGGCCATGAGGCACCTGCTTCTGCGCGTCGCGTTTGCCATCGCCTGTGGCCTCCTTCTCGTGTTTCTTTTGTTCCCACTCTACTACGCATTGCTGACGTCCCTCAAATCGGGATCGGAGCTTTTTCGCGTCACCTACTGGCCCGCGGAAATCGATTTCGGCAATTATATCCGAATCTGGAGCGAGCAAAGTTTCGCGCGCAATATCGCGAACTCTATCCTTGTCTCGACCTGCGTGGTCGGCATCTCCCTGGCGGTTGCGCTGACGGCAGCCTTTGCGCTCGGCCGCGTCCGCTTCGCCGGGCGAAGCACTCTGCTTTATACGATACTCGGCATCTCAATGTTCCCGCAGATCGCCGTACTGTCCGGCCTCTTCGAGGTCATCCGCGTATTTGGGCTCTATAACAACCTCGCAGGCCTCATCTTCTCATACATGATCTTCACGCTGCCGTTCACCGTATGGGTGTTGACGACATTCATGCGAGATCTCCCGGTCGAGATCGAGGAAGCCGCCATTCTCGATGGTCTTGGCCCGTTCGTTATCATAACCCGGATTTTCCTGCCGCTGATGGCGCCGGCAATGGCTGCGACCGGACTGCTCGCGTTCATCGCCGCCTGGAATGAGTTTCTGTTTGCCTTGACCTTCACTCTATCCAACGAGCAGCGCACCGTGCCCGTGGCAATCGCGCTCATTACGGGCGCCAGCGAATATGAACTGCCGTGGGGCAACGTCATGGCTGCCTCCGTCATCGTCACGCTGCCGCTTATCGCTCTGGTGCTGGTTCTCCAGCGCCGTCTCGTAGCTGGCTTGACCGCTGGCGCAGTGAAGGGATGACGCCATGGCACGTGTCCGGCTCGCGGATCTGAGCAAGAGCTTCGGGACGACCGAGGTCATCCGCAATATCAATCTTGATATCGGGGATGGCGAGTTCGTCGTGTTCGTCGGGCCGTCCGGCTGCGGGAAATCGACACTCCTGCGGCTGATCGCGGGGCTCGAGGAAGCCTCATCCGGCTCAATCTCGATTGGCGACAATGATGTGACGCTTGCGCCTCCGTCGAAGCGCGGCGTTTCGATGGTTTTTCAATCGTACGCGCTCTATCCGCACATGGATGCCTATCGCAATATCTCATTCGGCCTCAAAGTGTCGAGTGCCGCGGGCGATACGATTGATCGCCGCGTGCGCGAGGTATCCGAAATGCTCGAAATTACCGACTTGCTGCATCGCAAGCCGCGCGAGCTTTCGGGCGGTCAACGGCAACGCGTCGCCATCGCACGCGCCATCGTTAGAAAACCAGATGTGTTTCTTTTTGACGAACCACTGTCGAACTTGGATGCCGCATTGCGCGCAAGGACTCGCCTTGAGATAGCTCGGCTGCACGAGACGCTCACCTCAACCATGATCTTCGTTACGCATGATCAGCTCGAAGCGATGACGCTCGCAGACCGGATCGTTCTTCTGAACAAGGGCCGAATAGAGCAGGACGGCACCCCCGCCGATCTCTACAGGCGTCCCGCCACTCGCTTTGCCGCCGAGTTCATTGGATCACCAACCATGAACGTGTTGCCGGTCGAGATTGCTGCCGGACACGCCACGCTTCCATCCGGAGAGCGTGTGGTGGTTGGGACGGAGTATGAGGGCCGGGCAGATCTCGGCGTCCGCCCTGAAAATGTCGCGCAGGTGGGCCCGGAGGAACGCGGCGCGATTCGCGCCAGCGTCATTCGCGTCGAGGATCTGGGAGATGCCCGGATCGTGCATGCAGCGCTCGCGGATGGAACGCTTTTGGCCATCCGCGACACCACCGATCTCCCCTCGCCACGTCGCGGCGCTACGATTGCGCTGCGCTTCGATCCTCATCACTTGCACATATTTGACCGAGACGGCACGCGCCTGAATTGAGACTGCCTCTCAGGCGGCAAGCGCTTTCTTCCTCAGCCTCGGCCTGCGAGACCGGTAAATGCGACGGTCACGCATGAAGCACTATCGCAAAGCAGTCAGACGATGGCCGGAAGGATTCCCTCCGGCCAGCTCTCGCAGGACGAAGCAGAACGGATAATTGCCGACGCTGGGCTACCGGATTGTCGGAGCAGACCAACCAGCTCCTTGAGCGCCTTATGCTGCGGCCGGTCGCGCCGACTGATGATGGCCAGCCGCCGATGAAGCCGCGGCGAAAGGGACGGAGGAAGCAGATGCGCGATGATGGCATCTGCCGTGACACCGATTGCGCCTGTATACACTTTCCGAAGATCCCATGCTCCGGTTGACTGTCCTGTGGTCTTTTCGTTCCTATGACGCGCTGGCGCGCAATCCGGCCGCGACATGCCGTCGCGCTAATGTCTCGTCGATTTGACGCCGGTCAACGCTGAGACGCGAGGCGGCCGAAAAATGGCGCTCGCAGCAGGGAACGGCGCCCGGAGCTTGCTGGAAACCGCGCGTCGGAGAGAACGGAGGGTCCCGTGAGCACCAAGGTTTCAATCGAATCGTTTTGGGACGAAGCGACCGGGAGTTGGCAGTACGTCTTTCATGATCCAGCCACGATGAAGGGCGCGATCGTCGACCCGGTCTGGAATTTTGACCTTCAGTCAGGATCGACCGCGACGCAAAGCGCCGAAGAGCTTCTGGACTACGTGCGCAAGACAGGCATCGAAGTCGTTTGGATCCTCGACACTCACCCGCACGCGGATCACTTCTCGGCAGCACCCTGGTTGAAGGACCGCCTCGGTGCCTCCACCGGCATAGGCGAGCACGTCGTCCGGGTGCAGAAGCTCTGGAAGGAGATTTACAATCTGCCGGACGACTTCGCGACCGACGGTCGACAATGGGACCGGATGTTTCGGGACGGCGAGACCTTCATGGTTGGCGACCTCGAGGTCAGCGTCATGTTCTCGCCAGGACACACGCTGGCGTCTGTGACGTATGTCGTGGGCGATGCCGCATTCGTTCACGACACGCTGATGATGCCTGACAGCGGCACCAGCCGGGCTGATTTCCCCGGCGGCGACTCCGGAGCGCTGTACCGGAGCATCTCCGCGATCCTCGCTCTGCCGGACGAAACGCGATTGTTCGTCGGGCACGACTATGCCCCGCAAGGCCGGAAGCCGATGTGCGTGGCAACCGTCGCCGAGCAGAAGCGCTCCAACATTCACCTCAAAGGTGATGTTTCAGAGGTTGAGTACAGGAAGATCCGGGACGCGCGCGATGCCACGTTACCCTTGCCCAGATTGATGCTTGCCGCGCTCCAGATAAACATCCGCGGCGGCCGAAAACCGGAGCCGGAAGCCAATGGTCGATCATATTTGAAGATACCGCTCGATCGATTCGCGGCGCCAGTCCAAAGCACGAAGTGAGAGCCCGCACCGGTCTCTCACCCCCTGTCCGCCCCAACTCTTGGCTCGGAGCCGATGTCACTGTCCCGAGCCACTCGGCCGCAATGGCCGAGCTTATGCCCGAGGCGACTATTCCGCCGCATCCAATCCGAAGTAGATGCGCTCGAGACGACCCGGCAGCTCAGGCTCATTGGCGGGCGCCTCGAGGACAACCGTCCCCCGCACCATGGCATAGGCGCGGTCGGCAACAGCCAGCGACTTCTCGATGAGCTGTTCGACCAGCAGGATGGCCGTCCCTGCTTCCCTCAGTTGCGATGCAACAGCGAAGACGCGGTCGACGAGCACGGGCGACAGGCCCGCAGACGGCTCATCGAGCATGAGCAACTTCGGCTTTCGCACAAGACCCTGCGCGACCGCCAGCATCTGCTGCTGACCGCCGGACAGGGTCGCCGCCTTGTCGCGGCGCTTCGCCTTGATCTCAGGGAAGAAGTCCAACGCCTCCTCGACGCGGGGCCATATCTGAGCCGAAGGCATGCCGTAACCAGCCAGCAGCACGTTGTCTTCGACCGTAAGCTGGGTGAAGATGCGATGGCCTTCGACGACGTGGACGAGGCCGGCCTCGACGCAATCGCGGGGTTGCTTTCCCGTCATATCGCGCCCTTCGAATTGCACCTGCCCCGTCCACGGGAGCAAGCCCGAGATGGCTTTCAGAAGGGTCGATTTCCCGGCGCCGTTGGGTCCCAGAAGAGCAACGATCTCGCCCGGATAGACCACAAGATTGACGCCCTTTAGCACACCGATCTTGCCGTAACCGGCGGCAAGACCCGTGACAGCCAGCAACGGCTCACGCGCCGAGGTAGGCATTGACCACCTCCCGATGCGTCCGCACCTCCTCGGGTTCGCCGGAAGCGAGCACTTTACCGAGATTGAGAACGGTGACGCGATCACAGATTTCAAAGATCAGGTCCGCGTGGTGCTCGACGAGCAGCACACCCGTACCCTGCTGACTGATTGCCGAAATAAGGCCGCCGAGGCGCCGTATCTCATCAACTGAAAGCCCCGCCGCAGGCTCGTCCAGAAGCAGGAACCGTGGACGCATCATCACCGCGCGAGCGATCTCCACGAAGCGCAGCTCGCTGTGCTGGAGGCGATCGGCCCGGACGTCGGCGAGCTGCTCGAGGCCAACCAGCCTCAACGCCGTCATCGCGTCGCGATGAAGACGCGCTTCGTCGCGACGGTGACGTGGCAGGGCGAACAGGGCTTCCGCGAACGTGCCTTCCCCTGACGTCGTGCCGCCCACCATCACATTCTCTATGACGGATTCCTCCCCGACGATACGCGGCGTCTGGAATGTGCGGGCGATATGGAAATCCGCGCGTCGATGCGGCCCAAGCTGAGTAATGTCCGTCCCATCGACGCTCACCGAGCCCACCTGCGGGACATAGTAGCCCGAAATGGCGTTCAAGGTGGTCGTCTTGCCGCTCCCGTTCGGACCGATCAGGCCGTGGATCTCTCCTCCGCGGATCTCGAGATCAACGCCGTCGACGGCTCGAACACCACCGAAGGCGAGCACGATCCCTTTCAGACTGAGCAGGGACCTCGGCGTTTCCGCCCCCATGATCTCCGGCAGAAGCTCCGGACGTGGGCGGATCTCCCGATGCTGATCGATCGGCTTCCTGTTCGAGAAATCCAGAAGCTCGGCAATACCGCCCGGCACGAGAAGCACGATCGCCAGCAGCAGCACCGCGTAGAGGAATGTCGACCATTGAACCAGCGGAGCAGCGAAATCCGGCAGGATCGTCAACACCGCCGTTCCAATCAACGGTCCGAGGATGGATCCCCGCCCGCCGATCAG
>Ga0182736_1002415_pt1 | contig 14336 bp, 10 predicted proteins | sample eDN5th30CKraftBY_FD_128882 | JGI IMG/M metagenome (GOLD analysis project Ga0182736, IMG submission 128882) | Enriched backyard soil microbial communities from Emeryville, California, USA - eDNA 5th pass 30_C Kraft BY (version 2) (version 2) | ecosystem: Environmental > Terrestrial > Soil >...
CAAAGCGCTGATCAGCTATTGGCTCGCGCTGAACGCGGGCATGTTCGTGCGCATCGATACGCCCTTGCGTTACGGCCTTTCCTCGTGGCTGGAAGGACTCGGCCTGCCGCTCGTCGATACCATCGAGCAGATGGCGCTCAACGGCAAGCCATCCACCGATGCGACGTTCACGCAATTTGCGCTGACGAGCCAGGCCGTGTGGTAATCGATCGTCACGCCTTCGCGAGCCACGCGAACTCCGCGAACCGATAGCCCATCACGCGTCCTGACGGCGTCCCCTTCAAGCCGCGCAAGTTCGAGCTTTGCGCGTCGATGAAGTTGATGAAGGCCGGAATCACGAGACTGTTCTTCTCGTAGACGATGGTCTGCATGTCGCCGTACATCTGCTTGCGCTTCGCTTCGTCGCGTTCGCGGCGCGCCTGTATCAACAGTTGATCGAACTGCTCGTTCTTCCAGCCGGACTCGTTCCAGTTCGCGTTCGAGCGAAAGAACTGCGTGTACAGCAGATCGAGCGTCGGGCGCGGCAGGATCGAGCCGTAGGTCATCGGATACTTCATCCAGTAGGTCGTCCAGTAACCATCGGCGGGCACGCGGCGCACGTTGATGTCGACGCCCGCCTGTTTCGCCGCCTGCTGGATCAGCATCGCGGAATCGAGCGCGGTCTCGACGGATGGCGGCGCGATGATCTCCGCACGCGCGCCCGGCGTGCCGGCCTTCTTGAAGTGGAACTGCGCCTTGTCCGGATCGAACGTGCGCTGAGGCAATCCCTTCATGAAGTATGGATGCCACTCGGGCACCGGATGATCGTTCGCGAGCGTGCCGTGTCCGCGCAACATCACGTTCACGATGCGCTGGCGATCATGCAGATACTTGATGCCTTCGTTGAAGTCCGCGCTCTTCGTCGGCAGCATGTCCTGCCGCAGCGCGAGATCGGAATAGAGTTGCGACGGACTTTCGAGCACGGTCACCTTGCCGGTCTGCTTCACGCGGTCGACATCGCGCGCGGGCAGTGGCGAGATGAGCTGCACATCGCCCGCGAGCAGCGCATTGGTGCGCGCTGCATCATCGCCGATGCCGATGATCTCCACTTCATCCAGATACGGACGCCCCGGCTTCCAGAAGTTCGCATTGCGCGCGCCGATGCAGCGTTGCGCCGGCGTGAACTCCTTGCATGTGAACGGTCCCGTGCCGTTGCCCTTCGAAAAATCGGTCGTGTTCGCGGCGACAATCACGAGATGCGGAATCGCGAGCAGCGCGGGAAGATCGACGTTCGGCTCGGTCAGCGTGATCTCGACTTTCAACGGTCCCGCCGCCTTCACCGAGCTGATGCCATCCGCTATCGATTTCGCTTTCGAGCCGGTCGCCGGGTCCTTGTGGCGCATCAACGAGAACACGACATCGTCGGATGTCAGCGGCTTGCCGTCGTGGAAATGCACGTTGGGCCGCAGTGTGACGGTCCATGTCGTGAAGTCGTCCGATTCGAGCTTCTCCGCGAGCGCGTTCTGCGTCTTGAAGTCGGCGTCGAGTTCGGTGAGGCCGCTATAGAACATGTACGCGCGAGCGTAATCGCCGGTATGCGTTCCCTTCGCGGGATCGAGCGAGTCCATCAACGACTGATTCGCGAGCGCCACGCGGATGCGTCCGCCGCGTTGCGGCGCGGGCTCGTTCGCGGCGAATGCAAGCGACGATGCGCCCGGCAAGATCAGCGTCGCCGCACCCGCCGCGGCAAGCGTTTTGATCGCCTTGCGGCGGCTCGGATCGGCAACTACGAAGTCCTTCGGCAATGTCATGTGAGCCTCGCTCGTTCATTGTCGTTTCAACGGATGAGATGCAACCTGCCTTCACAGCGCCATGCAAAGCCGATAGGCGTCATAGATGGCCGTATGGATATCGCGCGACGCGCTGGCATCGCCGATGCGGTACAAGTGGAACTGTCCTTCCTCGCGTTCCTTCGCTTCGGGTTGCGGCTTGCCTGTCGCGAATGCTTCGAGATCGGTGTAGCCGTCATTGGCCGAATACATGCGCGCCGCTTCGAAGAGATCCTCGACCGCGAGCATGCCGCGCTCGACCACGACATGATCCGCTTCCATCTCGACGAGCTCGTTCGTCAGATGATGACGGAACACGGCGCGGCGCCTGCCGCCATCGGTCGCGCTCACTTCGATCAATTCGATGTTCGTGCGGACCGGCACATCCCAGCGCGCGATATTGCGCATCCAGACCTGATCGTCGCCGCGTCCGCCGGTTTCCTGCGCGGGCACGCTGTCGATGAGCGCGAGCGATACAGCAAGGCCCGCATCGACATAACGCTCGGCGCAGAGATACGCGTTATGCCGGCCCGTGCCGTCGTAGACGAGCACGCTGCCTTCGCGCGGCGGCGTTTCGGTGAGCGCATCGAAGACGGACTTGCAGAGCTCGCCGCCCGGCAACGCATCGAGATTCGGCAGGCCGCCCGTCGCGACGATGACCACATCCGCGCCATGATCGAGCACGTCGCTCAACTCGGCGTAGTGGTTGTAGCGCACATCGACAGCGAGCTTGTCGAGTTGCGCCACGCGCCAGTCGACGATGCCGATAAGATCGCGCCGCCAGCTTCCCGTCGCCGCGAGCAACGTCTGTCCGCCCGCCTCCGAGTTCGCCTCGAGCACGGTGACGTCATGGCCGCGCGTCGCGCAGATGCGCGCGGCTTCGAGGCCCGCAGGTCCCGCGCCGACGATGAGCACGCGCTTCTTCTGCTCGGCCTCCGGTATGTCATGCGTGAGATACGTCTCGCGCGACGTCGCCGGGTTATGAATGCACGTCGCGCGAAAGTTGCGGCAGAACGATGCGCCGACGCACGGCCTCGCTTCATCCTCCTTGCCTGCTTCGACGAGCTTCACGAGATGCGGCTCCGCGATATGCGCGCGCGTCATGCCGACCATGTCGAGCAGACCTTCGCGTATCGCATAACGCGCCGTGGCGAGATCGGCGATCTTCGCTGCGTGGAAGACGGGCAGATCGACCGCGCGCTTGAACGCGGCCGCTTTGGGCAGCCACGGTGCAGACGGCACGAACATGCCCGGCATCGAGTTGACCGCGAGCGACATCTTCGTGTCCATGCGCCCGAACGTGACGTTGAAGAAATCGAACAGACCCGTGCTCTGCAGGATGCGCGACATCTCCAGCCCTTCCTCGAAGCTGCATCCGTCTTCGAGCGCGAAGCGAAAGCCGACGATGAAATCGTCGCCCACCTGCTTGCGTATTTCTTCGTGAACCTCGATTGCGAAGCGCACGCGATTCGCCGTCGAACCGCCGTATTTATCGGTGCGCAGGTTCACGGTCGGGTCCATGAACTGGCCGATGAGATGCCCGCCCGCATGCGTTTCGATGCCGTCCAGACCGCCATCGCGGCAGCGCTTCGCCGCAAGGCCGAAGTCGCGGATCACGCGTTTGATGTCGGCATCGTGGATAGCCTGCGGCATCGCCCGATGCAGCGTTTCGCGCACGGCCGATGGCGCGATCATCGGCAGCCACGGTTCCGTGTATGCATCGCCGCGCCGCCCGAGATGTGTGATCTGGCACATGAGCGCTGCGCCGTGCGTATGGACGCGATCGGAAAAGCGCCGCAGATGCGGCACCACGGCATCGGTCGAGACGTTGATCTGCTGGAACGTATTGGGACTGTCGAGACTGACGTTCGACGAGCCGCCGAACATCGTCAGCGCGATACCCCCTTTCGCCTTTTCCTCGTGATACCGTTGATAAACCTCCTGAGGGAATTCATCACGCGTGAGACGGCTCGCGTGACTCGTGCTCATCACACGGTTTCTGAGTACGAGATGCCTGAGGGCAAAGGGCTGAAGCAACGGGTCCGACGAAGCAGTGGTCATGGCCTGCGAGAAGAAGTAAGCGTCGGACTCAAGGTAAGGAGGTCAATATGCGCCGTCAAATTACAAATGGATGCACGCCCCTTAACATGGTGTTGTATGAGTCTGCGACTTCCGTCCCTTCAGGCACTGCTCGTCTTCGAAACATCCGCGCGGCTCTTGAGTTTCACCAAGGCGGCCGGCGAACTCAACGTGACGCCCGTCGCCGTGAGCCGCATGGTGGCGCGTCTCGAAGACGCGCTCGGCTTCAGGCTCTTCGATCGCACGAAGCTAGGGCTTACCCTGACCGATCGCGGCGCAACATTGCAGCGCGCCGTTGCATCGGGTTTCGGGCAGATCGGCGATACCATCGATGAACTCAAGCGCGATCATGCGCAAGGCGAGATCGTCACGCTGTCGCTCGCGAGCGGCTTCGCCGCGTTGTGGCTCTTGCCGCGTTATGCGGGGTTTCGCCGCGCGTTTCCTTCCATCAATCTGCGCTTGCAAGTGATGGCCGGGCGGCTCTACGGACCGCTCGAAGATGCGGACCTCGGCATCCGGCTGCATGGTCCGGGTTCGGAGAAGGAACCGCTTCTTCTTTGTCCGGAGATCATCGTCCCTGTCTGTAGTCCGAACTATCGCGCCGAATTCGGCCCGCTCGATACGCCGGCGAGCATCGAAGGTCACGCCTATATTCATCTCGACGTGACCACGCTTTCCTGGGCGGATTTTCATCGTGCGACGGGGCTGTCCGACAAGGGCATCGGCGAAGCGGTGCATCACACCGATCCCGGACTCGCCGTGCAATGCGCGATGCTCGGACAAGGCGTCGTGCTCGGCTGGCTGCTCGCGATCGCGGCGCCGTTGAACGAGGGCAAGGTCATTCCCGCGTGGGACCGATACATCGAAACGGGCTGCAATTACGTGCTCGAACATCGCTCGTCGAATCCGTCGGAGAGTACGCGCGCGGTGGCGCAATGGCTCATCGACGAGATGAGGAAGGAACTCGAGGATGCTCGTCGCGTGCTCGCGCCGCTGAAAGCGGTGCCCAAGCACCGCGCCGATCACGCAAGCATGGTTCGATCACCTTCCTGAGGGCGCGGACACCGAACGCTCGCGCTGCCAGCAGCGCAGGCCGAAAAACGGCACGACGCCATAAGCGTGATCGAGCATGTCCGATAGCAACGCCTCGTAGCGCTCCCAGCGAATCTCGTCGATGAACACGCAGATCTCCAGTGCCACGACCGCCGTCGTGGACTGGACGTGGCGAATCACGAGCGGCATGTCGCGACGCACGGCCGGGTGCGCGCGCAAATATCCGCTGAGATAGTGCCGATACAAACCGAGGTTCGTGCGGCGCTCGCCTTCGACGGTCACGAGCGGCTGTTCTATCGCTGCGTGCAATTGCGCGAGCAACGCGTCGTCGGGATAGCGGATCGTGTCCACGTCGAAGTGAATCGCATGCCGCAAGCGTCGCGCGCCCGACGCGACCATGCCGCGCCAGTTCTTCACGCTGTTCGTCAGCAGCAGTTGGCTCGGCAACATGACGACGGTGTTGTCGAAGTTGCGCACCTTGATCGTGTTCAAGGCAATATCGATGACGATGCCATCGGCTACATATCCGGGCACTTCGATCCAGTCGCCCACGCGCAGCATGTCGTACGCGGCGAGCTGGATGCTGGCGACGAAGCCGAGCAGCGAGTCGCGAAAAATGATGATGAGCAGCGCCGTGATCGCGGAGAGACCGGTGAGCAGATAAACGGGCGAACGCTCGAGCAGCAGCGAAACGACCGCGATGAGCGCGACGAGATACACGACGATCGTGGCGATCTGCAGAAAGCTCTTGATGGGCCGCTCGCTCGCCGAAGGAAAGTGGCTATAGCGCTCGTCGATGCTGTCGCGCAATGCAAGCGCCGCGCGCACCATCGTGTAGACCATGTAGCAGGCCGCGAGTATGGCGAGCGGCTTACCGAGCGCCGGGATCACCGGAAACGTGAGCCCCGTGAGCAACGGCGCCGCGGCATAGACGATAGCGGCAGGCACGAGCGGCGCAAGCCGATGAAACACGCGATGTCGCTCCGCCGCGATCAGCCACTTGCGCCCTTCCTTGCGTGCGAGCCGGTTGACGATCACGAGCATGATCCAGCGCGTCAGGTAGTAGCAGATGACGCTCGCGAGGAAAATCGCCAGCAGCATGGCGATCACGAGAAGCGTCGCGATGAGCCAGCTATCGGTGGCGACGTTGACTTGCCAGTCGGGTCCCACTTCGAAACGCAAGCTGTTGCCGAACATGGACGCTCCCGTATGGGCGAACCGATGTGATTATTCAGGCGAATCGGACGAGACCGTTGCTTTGCCGAATATTGTAGTAGCGTCGCGACGATGCACGCGATGATCGAAGCCCTTCGCATTTTCCGATTTTCCCGCTACAATTCGGTCCCCTTGCCCAGGTGGCGGAATTGGTAGACGCACTATCTTGAGGGGGTAGCGCCGCGAGGCGTTCGGGTTCGAGTCCCGACCTGGGCACCAGTTGCATCCGCAACGACTTCTGTTTTCTTCTCTCTGCGCGTCGAACGCAGCTTGTGCGTTTCCGGCGGCGCAGTCAGGCCCGCGACGGCCGCTCCCGACTGAATCAAGAATTCCCTGAACGCATTGGCGACCTGAGGCAGGCGTCGCTCCGACATATGCACGACATGCCAAGCGCGCTCGATCGGCGTCGAAGGCACGGGAAGCGTCGCGAGCAAGCCCGCCTGCATTTCGAGCGCGCACGCGTGCAGCGAAAGAAACGCCACGCCGAGTCCCGCTTCGACGAGCTGCTTGATCGCTTCATTGCTCGATAACTCGGACGCGGCATGCAGCTTCAGACCCGCTTCCTTGAACAGCCCTTCGATCGCGACGCGCGTGCCCGAGCCGCGCTCTCTGACGAGCAGATTCGCCGATTCGAGATCGGTCAGACGCAGGCGCTTCGCGCGCATCAGCGGATGCGAAGGCGCGGCGACGAACGCCATCGGATGCTTCGCGAATGCGGCGGCGCTCGTGCGCAGTTCGCGCGGCTGCCGTCCCATGATCGCGAGATCGATTTCATTCGTCGCGAGCATGCGGACGATGTCATCGCGATTGCCGATGCGAAACTGCAGCTTCACGCCGGGCCGCTCCTTCGTGAAGCGCACGAGCAGCGGCGGCACGAGATATTCCGCCGTCGTGATCGCACCGATGCGCAACGTGCCGCCCAGTTCGCCGCGCAACGCCGCCACTTCTTCGCCCGCTTCGTTCCAAAGGCTCAGGATTTCGTTCGCGTAACGCGCCATTACTTCGCCCGCAGCCGTGAGCTGCACTTCGCGGCCGACGCGGCGCAAAAGCGGCGTGCCCGCGGCTTCGCCGAGCAACGAGATTTGCAACGAGACCGCCGGCTGCGTGAGATGCAGTTCATCGGCGGCGCCCGAGATGCTGCCCACGCGCGCGACGGTCTGCAGCGTGCGCAACTGACGGAAGGTCGTGGTCTTTAACATTAGTGAAAACTTATGAGTCGGCGATAAATACTAAATAGCGCATATGTTTTCGGGACCTTATATTTTTCCCAACGAGGTCGTCAAGCATCCACACAGCACTTCCGGGAGAGCCATGATGTTGAATCCTTACGCCCAACGGCAGGTCGATTCGCCTCATCGCATCGTGATCGTCGGCGGCGGCGCCGCGGGGCTGGAACTCGCGACGCGTCTCGGCAATAGCGTCGGCAAGCGGCGGCGCGCCGAGGTGATCCTCATCGACCGCTTTCCGACGCACTTCTGGAAGCCGCTTCTGCATGAAGTCGCGTCGGGACAGATCGATGCATCGAGTCATCAGATCGATTACGCCGCGCACGCGAAGTGGAATCACTTTCGCTTCGAGCAGGGCGCGCTCGCGAACATCGATCGTGGACGCCGCGAGATCGTCATCGACGAGACGACCGATATCGACGGACGTCCGCTCCTGCCGAAGCGAACGCTCGCCTTCGATTCGCTCGTGCTCGCGCTCGGCAGCGTGACGAACTTCTTCTCGATTCCCGGCGCGGCGCAGCATGCGCTGACGCTCGAAACGGTGGAGCAGGCGGAAACGTTCCGGCGGCGTCTTTTGTCGAGCCTTCTGCGTTCGAGTCATGCGCGGCAGGCGACGCCCGGCGCGGCGCGCACGCCGGTTTCGGTGACGGTGATCGGCGGCGGCGCGACGGGCGTCGAACTGGCCGCCGCGCTGCGCGGATCGGCGGAAATGCTGCGCGAGTATCACCTCGCGTCGATCGACCCGGCCAGCGACATCCGCATTCGTCTGCTGGAAGGCGCGCCGCGCGTGCTGCCCGCGCTGCCCGAACGCATTTCGACGCGCGCTCAGGACGTGCTCGCCAAGCTCGGCGTGGAAGTGCGGCTGGGTTGCCGCGTGCGTTCGGTGGACGAGCACGCCGTATCGACCGCGGATGGCGAAACGCTCACAAGCGACATCACGATCTGGGCCGCGGGCGTGGAAGGCGCGCCGGTGTTGCGCACGCTGGAAGGATTGCCGCTGAACCGGCTGGGACAGGTGATCGTCGATGCAACCTTGCAGGTCGAACCCGGCTCAGGCATCTACGCGATGGGCGACTGCGCCGCGTGCGCCGCAGCGAAAGGCGACGCGCTTGTGCCGCCGCGCGCGCAGGCCGCGTTTCAGCAGGCCGTCTATCTCGCCGATGCCCTCGCGCGCCGCCTCGACGAACGCGCCGTGCCGCTCTTCGCGTACCGCGATCAGGGCACGCTCGTCTCCTTCGGACGCGCAGGCGCGGCGGGCGCGCTGATGAGCGAGTTGCTGCGCCGGCCGCTGTTCATCGACGGATGGTTCGCGGCGTCGTGCTACCGGCATCTGTATCGCCGGCACATCATGGGGCTGACGGGCGTCAAGCGGGCGCTGATGTACGCCGCGAGCCAATGGCTGCGCGAGCGCGTGCGGCCTACCGTGAAGCTGAACTGACGCCGTTTCAGCGCATTGCGACGGCCGTGCCGGACTCGGCGCGGCCCGACACGAGGCATTGCGACCGGAACGCGTCGCGCTGGCTGCTCGCGGCGGCGTGGCTGAAGCCCTTGCTCAGGGCGTCGAATTCGATCTGCGCCGCGCTCTGCACGCACGACGACGCGGCCAGGTCGCGTCCCTGCGCGTGGAGCATGGCGCGATCGGCGACGAGATACGCGACGAGCGCAAAGACGACGGCCTTGAATGTTTTCTTCATGCTTGTCTCCTTCCTTGCGTTCTAGGCTAAGGGCCACGCGGCTTCCGGCAAATCAGGGCAAGCCCGAAGCGAACGAACGATTCATTCACGTCGACGTGCCGCCGAGCCGGAATCGGTAAAAAAGTCAAGGCCGTTCGGCGCAATGAATTTGATACGCCGCAATGCACAAAAAACTATTCTTTTGAGTTATCCTCGTTAACCCTTAGGAATACGCCTAAGTCATTCGGGCTGCGCGCCGGATTCAAGCCTCCGCGCACTCGTCCTGCCTTACATTCCACTGTCAGCGCCTTTCCAGCGAGCACGTTTCTTCGCGTGCTGGCCGTGCTTTGCGCCCGATTTCGACCGAGCTATGCATCTGCCGTCAGTTCTCAGTTTTCTTATCTGGATTCCAGTGGTGTCGGGCATCTTCGTGCTGACGTTCAGCGCATCCGCGACGCTCTCGCGCGCCGTCGCCCTGTTCGGCGCGATTCTCAGCCTGTTGCCCGTCGTGCCGCTGCTCTCCCGCTTCGACGCGTCGTCCAGTGCGATGCAGTTCGTCGAGCGCGTCGAGTGGCTGCCGCAGTTCGGCATTTCGTACCATCTGGGCGTCGACGGCATTTCGCTGTGGTTCACGGTGCTGACGGCCGTCACCACGCTCATCATCTTCGTCGCGTCGTGGCGCTCGGTCACGAAGCAGGTCGCGCAATACTACGGCGCGTTCCTCGTGCTGTCGGGCTGCATGCAGGGCGTGTTCGCGTCGCTGGATGGCATGCTGTTCTTCGTGTTCTTCGAGGCTTCGCTGATTCCGCTGTATCTGCTGATCGGCACGTGGGGCGGCGAGCGGCGCGTGTACGCGGCGATTCGCTTCTTCTTTTTCTCGCTGCTCGGCTCGCTTGCAATGCTGGCCGCGCTCGTTTATCTGTGGACGCAGGCGCATACCTTCGATATCGACGCATGGCGCAACCTGAAGCTCGGCTTCACGCCGCAGATCGTCGTCTTCGTCTGCTTCCTCGCGGCCTTTTCGGTCAAGGTGCCGATGTGGCCCGTCCATACGTGGCTGCCCGACGTGAACTCGGAAGGCCCGACGGGCGCGGCGGTGCTGCTCGGCATGCTGAAGATCGGCGGCTACGGCATGTTGCGCTACGTGTTGCCGATCGTGCCCGACGCATCGCACTTCTTCGCCCCGGCGATGATCGCGCTGTCGCTCGTCGCGGTGATCTACGGCAGCCTCGTCGCGCTCGCGCAGACGGACATGCGCAAGCTGCTTGCCTACTCGGCAGTCGCGCACATGGGTCTCGTGACGCTCGGCCTCTTTACCTTCGACCGCCTCGGCACCGAAGGCGCGGTCGTGCAGATGCTGTCGTACGGCATCGTGTCCGGCGCGATGCTGCTGTGCACCGGCGTGCTCGTCGAGCGCACGAAAAATGGCTCGATCGATGCCTACGGCGGCGTCGCCAACACGATGCCCCGCTTCGCGGTCTGCGCGATGCTGTTCGCGATGGCCAATGTCGGCCTGCCGGGCACCTCGGGTTTCGTCGGCGAGTTTCTAGTGTTGATGGGCGCGATCCGCCTGAACTTCTGGATCGGCGCGGCTGCGGCCACGTCGCTGATCCTGAGCGCGGCCTATACGCTGTGGATGGTCAAGCGTGTGATTTTCGGCGCGGTGAAGAACGAGCGCGTCGCCGGTCTGCGCGATCTCGGCAAGCGCGAACTCGTGCTGTTCGGCGCGATGGCCGTGCTGGTGCTGGGTATCGGCGTGCATCCGAAGACCTTCACGGACGCGATGGGCCCGTCCGTCGAAAGACTGCTCGCGGCGGCGCAAAGCTCGACGCTGCCCGACGACGGCAGCGCGCCGTCCTACAACGCGCGCCGCGAAGCGGTTTCGGAGCGCACGCCGGGCTGAGTTCCGGCAAAGATGGAACTACGCCGCTAACATTTCGAGTGTTCGCGGACACACGCCGCGGCGCCGCTCTATACTGAGCGGCGCCGCGTTCGTTTTTGCATCGCCTGATCCATCCGAAATTCGCCATTGCATTCGTTCGATATGCAGTCAATGGAGGCCTGGACATGAAGAAGAACTCCGCAGCCATCTGGATTCTCGGCGCGATGGTCATCGGCATAGTGGTTGGCTACATGATCTTCACGAGCTTTCCCGACAAGAAAACCGCCACGGAGATCGCCGGCTACATCTCCCTCGTGTCCGACGTGTTCCTGCGCCTCATCAAGATGCTGATCGGGCCGCTCGTGTTCTCCACACTGGTCGTCGGCATCGCGCACATGGGCGACGCCGCCTCGGTCGGACGCGTGTTCGCCAAGGCGCTCGGCTGGTTCCTCACCGCGTCGCTCATTTCGCTGCTGCTCGGCCTCGTGATGTCGAACTTGCTCAAGCCCGGCGATAACCTCGGCTTGCCGCTTCCCGACATCGGCGCATCGGCGAATCTCGCGACATCGAAGTTCACGCTGAAAGACTTCGTCAGTCACATGGTGCCGCGCTCGTTTGCCGAAGCGATGACCAACAACGAGATCCTGCAGATCGTCGTGTTCTCGATGTTCTTCGGCGTCGCGCTCGCCGCGCTCGGCGAACGCGGCAAGATCCTGCTCGCCGCGATCGATCAGCTGTCGCACGTCATGCTCAAGATCACCGGCTACGTGATGAAGCTCGCGCCGCTAGCCGTGCTCGCCGCGATGGCCGCGACCGTCGCGGTCAACGGGCTGACGATCCTTCTGAAGTTCGCGGTCTTCATGGCCGACTTTTATATCAGCCTCTTTCTGCTGTGGGGCCTGCTCGTGCTCGCGGGCTTCCTGTTTCTGCGGCGGCGCGTGTTCAAGCTGCTGTCGCTCATCAAGGAAGCGTTCATGCTTTCGTTCGCGACCGCGAGCTCGGAGGCCGCGTATCCGAAGATCCTCGACGCGCTCGATCGTTTCGGCGTGAAGCGCAAGATCTCCAGCTTCGTGATGCCGATGGGCTACTCCTTCAACCTCGACGGCTCGATGATGTATTGCACGTTCGCGACGCTCTTCATCGCGCAGGCGTACGGCATTCATCTGCCGATCAGCACGCAGATCACGATGCTGCTGATCCTCATGCTGACATCCAAAGGCATGGCCGGCGTGCCGCGCGCGTCGCTGGTCGTGATCGCGGCCACGCTCAATCACTTCAACATTCCCGAGGCGGGACTGCTGCTGATCCTCGGCGTCGATACCTTCCTCGACATGGGGCGCTCGGCGACCAACGCCGTCGGCAATTCGATCGCGAGCGCGGTCGTCGCGAAGTGGGAAGGCGAGCTGCTGACGGAATCGGAGGCGGCGAAGAATGCGGCGCGCATCGAGGCCGAACAGGACGCGTCGCTCGCGCATCCCGCGCAGGTCTGACGGAGGCGAGCCATGAAGACGCAGCGCTTCTGGTCGGCGCTGGCTGCGGCCAGCCTGATCGCGATCGCTCCGAACGCGCGCGCGGCCGACGACGTGCAGACACCGCCGCCCGACAACGACGCCTACGCGCCCGCGACGCTGACCGGCACGCTCGCCAAGGCGCGCGACACGGGCACGATCGCGATCGGCTATCGCGATGCCTCAGTGCCGTTCTCGTATCTGAACGCGCGCAAGGAGCCGATCGGCTATTCGATCGAACTCTGCAAGTCGATCGTCGCCGCGATCGGCAATGCGGTGCATAAGAACCTGAACATCCGGTGGGTGCCCGTGACGCCGGAGAATCGCATCGAAGCGGTCGTCGATGGCCGTGTCGATCTCGAATGCGGCTCGACCACGAGCAACGTCGAGCGGCAGAAACGCGTGGCCTTTTCGCCGATCTTCTTCGTGGCCGGCACCAAGGTGATGGTCAGGAAAGGGTCGCCGATCCGCTCGTTTCGCGATCTCGCGGGCAAGAAGGTCGCGGTGACGGCAGGCACGACGAACGAGAAGGCGCTGCGCGATCTCGACCGGAAGTTCGCGCTCGGCCTGCAGTTGCAGATCGTGCCGGATCACGCGGAAGGCTTCGCGCGCGTCGCGAACGGCGAGGCCGATGCCTTCGCCACCGACGACGTGCTGCTCTACGGCCTCATCGCGGAGAACGCGGCGAAGGGCGGCGCGTATCAGGTGATCGGCGATTATCTGTCGTATGACCCGTACGGCATCATGTATCGCAGGGACGATCCCCAGCTTGCGCAAGTCGTGAAGGATACGTTCCAGAACCTCGCCGCCGATGGCGAAATCGAGCGTCAATACAAGCGCTGGTTCCTGCAACGTCTGCCGTCGGGAAAAAGCCTCGACATGCCGATGAGCGCGCAACTCGAGAGCATCATCGAGTCGATGGCGGGCGGCGAGGCGCAGTAGCGCGCGGGCGTCCTTACTCGTCGACGAGCTGGCGCACGCGCGCGGCCAGCGTTTCGATCGCGAACGGCTTGGTCAGCACTTGCATGCCGGGCTCCAGGCGTCCATTGCCGATCACCGAATTCTCCGCATAGCCGGTGATGAAGAGCACTTTCAGATCGGGACGCGCCTCGCGCGCCGCATCGGCCATCTGGCGTCCGTTCATGCCGCCGGGCAAGCCGACATCGCTGATGAGCAGATCGATCCGCACATTCGACTGCAACAGCTTGAGGCCCGCGATGCTGTCGGCGGCTTCGATCACCGCGTAGCCGGCCTCTTCCAGCACATCGACGATAAGCATGCGAACGCTCGGTTCATCGTCGACGACGAGCACGGTTTCGCCCGACTCCGCGCCCGAGATCGGCGATGCGGATTGATCGGCGGCATCGTCATCGACACCGCCATAGAAGCGCGGCAGATAGATGCAGACCGTCGTGCCCTGCCCGACTTCGGAATAGATCCGAACCTGGCCGCCCGATTGCTTCGCGAAGCCGTAGATCATCGATAGACCGAGGCCCGTGCCCATGCCGATCGGCTTGGTCGTGAAGAACGGATCGAACGCATTCGCGATGACATCGGGCGTCATGCCGGTGCCGGTATCCGTCACGCACAGCGACAGGAACTGGCCTTCGGGCATGTCGTGGCTTTGGGCCGCGCGGTGGTCGATCCACTTGTTGGCCGTTTCGATGGTGATGCGCCCGCCATCGGGCATCGCGTCTCGTGCATTGATGCACAGGTTGAGCAGCGCGTTTTCCAGTTGTCCCGAATCGACGAGCGCGGGCCACAGGCCCGTCGCGCCGACAGACTCCACCTTGATGCCCGGGCCGACCGTGCGCTGGATCAGTTCGGTCATGCCGTTGACGAGCGCGTTGACGTCCGTGGGACGCGGATCGAGCGTTTGCCGCCGCGAAAAC
>Ga0182736_1002418_pt1 | contig 14326 bp, 8 predicted proteins | sample eDN5th30CKraftBY_FD_128882 | JGI IMG/M metagenome (GOLD analysis project Ga0182736, IMG submission 128882) | Enriched backyard soil microbial communities from Emeryville, California, USA - eDNA 5th pass 30_C Kraft BY (version 2) (version 2) | ecosystem: Environmental > Terrestrial > Soil >...
GAAGTGTCACCGGCTGCGAGCGGTGGTGACGCGGGGGCCGGTCGTCACGCATCCTGGGTCGACCCGACACGCGCCGACACCACCCTGGGGGTACCCCTCCGAGATGGCGACGACCGACCAGCGGCTGCCCGACGCACCGCCGACGACCCGGCGGAGAGGGCTGCGGCCGCGGGCGCTGTGGCGGGAGCTGCGCTCGTGGCAGACCGTGCTGCTGCTGGTGGTCTGTCTGCTGGGCGGGCTGCCGACGGCGATCGCGCTGACCCCGGCGCAGGACGTCACGATCCTGGGCCAGCACGTCGAGCTGGGGGCCCGGGTGCCGACGCCGACGCTCTCGGGCCCGGCGCAGCTGGTGCAGATCGGCAACACCCGCCTCGACATCACCCCGCTGCAGGTGTGGGGCCCGATGCGGCCGCAGCTCACCCTCGGGCCCGTCCAGCGCAACGCCGCCGCGGCGGAGGTGCTCGATCCCGACCGCACCGCCGCCGCCCGCGCCCAGGCCACCGACACCCTCGTCGGCGGGTTCGTCCGCTGGTACGCCTTCGGCGCGCTCGGCATGGTCGGGCTGTGCCTGGCGATCTGCGCCGTCGCGGGCTGCGCGCGGATGCTCGCCCTGCTGCGCCGGCAGAGCCGGGCCCACGAGGGACACATCACCGTCGCCGAGCTGTGGCACCGCAGCGCCGGCACCGTCGGGCGCACGACGGTGCTCGCGGTCGCCGTGTCGCTGCTGGCCTGGGGTGCGTGCGGCTGGTTCGCGTGGTCGGGCGCGACGCGCGGGCTGTCCGACGTCCGTTCGCTGACCCAGCTCGTCGGGTCCTACCACCTCTCGCCGTCACCGGTCGGGCCCGCGGTCTCCGGCTACACCGGCGCGGTCATCGGGGACTCGCGCGCCGCGCGGGTGGGCGGGCCGCCGGTCCCGGAGGCGACGTCGGACGACATCGCCTGCGAGCGCAGCGCCGACTCGCTGGCCGCCGAGCTCGGTGCGGTCACCGCGACGTCGGTGCGCAACCTGGCCTGTTCGGGCGCCACGATCGCGCAGGGCCTGCGCGGACCGCAGGCGCGCGGCCCGTCGTCGGTCCCCGCCCAGGTCAGCCTGCTCAAGCAGATGACCGGGCTGCGCTACGTCGTCGTCGAGATCGGGCCCAACGACCTGGGCTGGAGCGATTTCCTGACCTACTGCTACGGCGTCCCCGACTGCGCGGACCGGTTCACCGCGGGCGAGTTCGACTACCGGCTCGCCGCCTTCGACCGCGACTACGGCGACCTGCTGCAGGACCTCGCTGCGCTCCCCGACCGGCCACAGATCGTGATCATGACGTCGTACGACGTGTTCGCGCCCGGCACCGACCCCGGCGCCTGCCCGGACGGCCGCGGCCCGGCGGGCGTCCCGGGGCTCGACGCCGCCAAGACCGAGCTCATGCACGAGCGCAACCAGGCGCTCAACGACGTGCTGCGCGCCGGCGCGGCGAAGTACGACATGACGGTGGTCGACCCGCCACTCGAACCGCTGTGCAGCCCCGGCGCGGCCGACGGGCTCGGGCCCGACCTGCAGGGGCTCGCCGACCGCTACCCGTTCCACCCGACGGGCGTCGGGTCGCTGCGGGTGGCGGCGGCGACGGCGCGGCTGCTCGACCTCGACGAACGGCCGTCCTGACCGGCCGGCCGCGGGCTCAGCCCGCCGACTCCACCGTCCCGGCCGGCATCGCGTCGAGCCGCAGGTCGGGATAGCGGCGGCGCACCGACTCCAGCCGCCACGGGTGCGCGAACACCGCGAGCAACGCGCCGTCGGAACGCCGGGTGAAGACCTCGACCTCGCTCTGGCCCTGCAGCGTCGCCGCGCCCTCGGCGTCGGTGACCCTCGCGACGGAGTAGCCCAGCGGCTCCAGCGTGACCGGCGCGTGGAACTCCGACTCGAGCCGGTGCGTCGCGACCTCGAACTGCAGCGGACCGACGGCGGCGAGCACCGGCGCCTGGTCGCCGCGCAGGTCCGAACGCAGCACCTGGACCACGCCCTCGCCGTCGAGCTGGTCGATGCCCCGGCGGAACTGCTTGTGCTTGCCGGAGTCGGCGCTGCGCACGACCGCGAAGTGCTCCGGCGCGAAGCTCGGGATCGGTGGGAACTCGACGCGGGGCCCGTCGTGCAGGGTGTCCCCCGGGCGCAGCGCGCCCGCGTTCACCAGGCCGACGATGTCGCCGGGGTAGGCCTCGTCGAGCGTCGTCCGCTGCTGGCCGAAGACGGCCTGCGCGTACTTCGTGGCGAACGGCTTGCCCGTCGCGGCGTGGGTGAGCACCATGCCGCGTTCGAACCGTCCCGAGCAGACCCGCATGAACGCCATCCGGTCGCGGTGCGACGGGTCCATCCCGGCCTGCACCTTGAACACGAATCCGGAGAACGGCGCGTCGAGCGGGCGCGGCCGGCCGTCGACGTCGTCGCGCTCGCCGGGGCCGGGCGCCAGCGCGACGAGCGCGTCGAGGAGGCGGGCGACGCCGATGTTCGACAGCGCCGCGCCGAACAGCACCGGCGTCGCGGTGCCGGCGAGGAAGTCCTTCTCGTCGAACCCCGCGCCGATCTCGGTGAGCAGCGCGAGCTCGTCCTGCGCCGTCGACCAGGCGGCGCCCTCCTCGGCGGCCGCGCGCTCGGCGGGGACGTGCTCGGCCTCGGCCCGCGTCGCGCCGCCCGCCGTGCGGCGGAAGCGGGTGAAGTCACCCGTCGCGACCTCGACGAGGCCGCGCAGGTCGCCCGCGAACCCGACGGGCCAGGTCACCGGCATGGGCCGCAGCCCGATCCGCTGCTCCACCTCGTCGAGCAGCTCGAGCGCCTCGCGCCCCGGCCGGTCCCACTTGTTGACGAACGTCAGCACGGGGACGCCGCGGCTGCGGCAGACGTCGAAGAGCTTGAGGGTCTGCGGCTCGAGGCCCTTGGCCGCGTCGAGCAGCATCACCGCGGCGTCGACGGCCGCGAGCACCCGGTAGGTGTCCTCGGAGAAGTCGCCGTGGCCCGGGGTGTCGAGCAGGTTGATCACGGCGTCGCCGTAGGTGAACTCCAGCACCGCCGAGGTGATCGAGATGCCGCGCTTGCGCTCCATCTCCATCCAGTCCGACGTCACGCCGCGGCGCCCGGACTTGCCGTGCACCGCTCCCGCGGAGTCGATGACCTCCGCGTGCAGGGCGAGCGCCTCGGTGAGCGTCGACTTGCCCGCGTCGGGGTGGCTGATGACCGCGAAGGTCCGGCGGCGGGCGGCTTCGGCGAGGACTGGCGACGTGGGCTGGTCGGCGACGGCGGTCACCGGCGCACCGCCGCCGCGCGGTGCGGGCGGTGGACACAGGATGGGACCGGCACGCCGAGGACCTCCACGTCAGGGGTGTCGCCGGGGACGTCCCGGCGTGGTCCAGGGTACGTCCCCGGCGCTCCACCCCCGTGAGTGGCGTTGCCGGCCATGACACCGGCCGTGGCCGGTGACGCCGCGCCCGAGCTCTGGCCGCGGCCGCGCGGCCGCGGGGCGCGGCTCACGGCTGCGGGGTGACCGTTCCGGCGGCGCCGTCGACGCGGACCATCTGGCCGGTCCGCAGCCGGGTCGTCGCGCCGGGGACGCCGACGACCGCCGGGATGCCGTACTCCCTGGCGACGACGGCGCCGTGCGAGTTCGACCCGCCCATCTCCATCACGAGCGCGCCGGCGGTGAGGAACAGCGGCGTCCAGCCGGGGTCGGTCGAGGGCACGACGAGCACCTCGCCGGGCTGCACCGCAGCCTCGGCCGGGTCGAACACCACCCGGACCGGCGCGGTCACCGTGCCCGCCGACGCCGCGCTGCCGACGAGCGTGCCCGGCTCGGTCCCGCGACCGGGGGCGCGGACGGCCTCCGGCTCGGTGCCGTCGGCGAGCAGCACCCGCGGCACGTGCCGGCGGCGCAGCTCGCGGTCGTGGTCGGCCCGCCTGCGGGCGACGAGGTCGCGCTGGTCGACGCCACCGAGGGCCGCGGCCGTCTCGGCGAGGTCGAGCAGGTGGACGTCGTCGGCGACGGCGAGCAGTCCGCGCCCGGCCAGGTCGGCCCCGACGTGCCCGAGGTGTGCCCGGACCGCGGCGAGCAGCCGCACGAGCAGGTCCTTGTGCTCCTCGCGCAGCCCGGCCAGGGCCCGCGCCCGGCGCAACCCGAACCCGACGAGCGCCGCCCGTACCCGCGACCGGCGCCGGACCCGGGTCACGACGCGGGCCAGCGCCGCCTCCGCGGCCCGGGCACCCCGCGCGAACTGGACGTCGGGGGCCGTGCCGGGACGCTCCTCCACCGGCAGTCGCAGGTACCCGGCGAGGACCGCGAGCACCGGCGCCGGGTCGTCGGACCAGCGCGGGGCACCGACGTCGATCTCGGCCGCCGCCCGGTGCCCGTGCTCGGCGAGGAAGGCGCCCAGGCCGCCCTGCAGCCGCCCGGGCAGCTCTCCGCGGCCGAACGCCGCGGCCAGTGCGGCCGGCTCCCGGTCGCGCAGCGCCGCGACCGACGCCGGATCGTCGCGCAACGTCGCGGCGAGGGCCCACAGCCGCAGGTCCATCTCGGTGGTGACGTTGTGCGGCAAGGACCGCAGCACCTCGTGGACGTCGGCGGCGGGCAGGTCGCCACGGGCGAGCAGCCGGGCCAGCCCGAGGCCGACGAAGCCGGCGCCCGCGACGGGCGCGACCGTCGGCAGGATCGGGAAGACGCTGTCGAGGAGGCGTTCGGCGCGGCGCAGGTGGTCGCCGGGGGCGAGCGCCGGGTCGACGACGCACAGCGGCGCGACCCGCGCGCGGACCCGTTGCACGTGTGCGAGCGCGGAGCGGGGCCGGACGAGCGCGACGAGCATCCTGGGCGGGACCCGGAACCGCACCGCGATGCGGGCGACGCCGCGCAGGAACGGCAGCCAGCTGCGGCGTCCCGCCGGCGCCCCGAGCAGGTGCGCGGGGTCGCCGTCGCCGGCGAGCAGCTCGCGCAGGACGACGGCCGAGCGCGCCTCCATCACGTCGAGGATGCGGGGCAGCAGGACACGGCCGGGCGCGGTGCGCAGCGGCGTCGTGACGTCGGCGAAGGGGCGCCCGCCCGCGACGACGAGCCCGCGCGGGCCGACGTCGGGGTCGGCGGGCGGGCGGCCGGTCATCCCGGCGACCGCGGCCGTGGCGATCCGCCGGGCCGCGGCGATCCCCATCGGCGTCATGGGCCGCACGAGGCCCTGCGCGAGGCTGATGCAGAAGTAGACGTGCCCCGCCTCGACCGGCTCGGGCAGCGGGAACAGCGTCGTGATCGGGCGCGACTGGGTGAGCCACGCGCCGCCGGCGGCGTCGATGGCCCACTCCAGGTCCTGCGGGGCACCGAAGTGCGCCTGTGCCCGCTCTCCCAGCGCGACCAGCTCCTTCACCTGGGCGTCGGTCAGGCAGCGGCCGCGCTCGGCCCCGTGCGGCACCCGCACGGTGCCGCCGCCGGCCACGGCACGGACCGCGGTGCCCGCGCGGCCGACGTGATAGTCGAGAACCCGGCCCCGGGGATCGGCGACGACGTGATCGGGGTCGACGGCGCCCGACACGACCGACTCCCCGAGCCCGGGAGCCGCGTCGAGGACGGTGCGCGACCGGCTGCCGGTCAGCGGGTCGGCGGTGAACATCACCCCGGCGGCCGCGGCGTCGACCATGCGTTGCACCACGACGGCGATCGCGACCCCGGCCGGGTCGACGCCCGCGGTGGCGCGGTAGGCCACCGCGCGGTCGGTGAACAGCGAGGCCCAGCACCGCCGGACGGCATCGACGACCGCGTCGGCACCGACGACGTTCAGGTAGGTGTCCTGCTGGCCCGCGAAGCTCGACTCGGGCAGGTCCTCGGCGGTGGCCGACGACCGGACGGCGACGGGCACGTCGTCACCGAGCGCGGCGTAGGCACCGCGGACGGCGGCGGCGACCGCCGCGGGGACGGGAGCGGTCAGGACCTGCGCCCGCGCCGCGGCCGGGTCGGTGCCCGCCGCGGCGGTGGCCGTGTCGGCCGTCGCCAGGCGGTACGCGGCGGTGGTGACGCAGAACCCGCCGGGCACCGGCAGCCCCGCGGCGAGGAGCTCGCCGAGGTTGGCCGCCTTGCCCCCGGCGACCGGCAGCGCCGCCCGGTCCAGGCTCGCGAGATCGACGACGAGTGCGCGATCGATGCTGGTGAGGGCGACCATCCAGGAACGGTAGCGCCGCGGCGCACCGATCTCAACGTCTGATGAATAGTTGCGTCGATCAGGTCACGCCCGGACGGCGGCGCCGGCGCCGAGCGGGTAGTCGGGCAGGTCGATGGCGTCGGCACGGGCGAAGATCCGCGCGACGAGCGGGCGCACCGGCCAACGCGTCATCCAGCGCATCGACGCCCGGCTCAGCGCGATCCGCGCGCGGGTGCGCGGGGCGAAGCCGTCGGTGCCCCCGGGCGGCAGCTCCTGCGCCTGGTCCACATAGGCGCGCATCCGCTGCTCGTACCCCTCGAAGGCACGGACGTGGTCCCCACCCGCGGCCGCCAGCTCGCCCGCGAGCACGTACCCCCCGACGAGCGCGAGGCTCGTGCCGAGCCCGGTCAGCGGCGACGGGCAGAACGCCGCGTCGCCCAGCAGCGCGACGCGCCCGCGCGCCCACGACGTCATCCTCACCTGGCCGATGCTCTCGACGTAGAAGTCACGACTGGCGGCCATCTCGTCGAGGACCTGCGGGCCGAGCCATCCCGCGTCGGCCAGCGCGGCGCGCAACACCGCGAGCTGGCGCTCGCGCGGGAGCCGGTGCAGCGGCTCGGCGGTGTGCGTCGCGACCATCGCCTTCGCCTGCCCGGGTACCCGGTCCGGGCGCAGCGCGACCACGCCGCCCGGCACGTGGTGCATGCCGAACCAGCCGTCCAGCCCGCCGTGGTCGGGAACGGTGAAGAACGCCATGGCGAGCCCGAGGGGGTGCACGAACTCGTCCTCGGGGCCGAACGCGAGGCCACGGACCCCGGAGTGCAGGCCGTCGGCGCCGACCACCAGGCCGAACCGCCGCCGCGTCCCGCTCGCGAGCTCGACGTCCACGCCGTCGGCGTCCTGGGTCAGCGAGACGATCCGGTCCCCGAAGAGGTACTCGACGTCGTCGCGGGTGGCGGTGTGCAGCACCTCGGCCAGGTCGCCGCGCAGCACCTCGATCTCGGCGACGATCCCCTCGCCGCCGAACGCCTCGGCCGGGACCTCGGCGAGATGGCGGCCGTCGCGGTCGACGTAGACGAGCCCGCGCTCGTGCACCTGCACCGCGCGCACCGCGTCGAGCAGCCCCATCCGTTCGACGACCGTCCGGCCCGCGCCGCGCAGGTCGACCGTCTGACCACCCGGCCGCAGCACGGGCGCGCGCTCGACGATCGTGACCCGATGGCCCGCGCGGCGCAGCCAGTAGGCCAGCGCCGGGCCCGCGATGCTCGCCCCGGAGATGAGGACATCCGTCTTCTCGTGCACCGTACGCTCCTTGGTCGTCCCCGCCGTCGGTCGGCCTGGGTGATACGGACCGTACGGCGTACAGAGCGCACTCCTCAAGGCTTTCGTGCTGGAAAACGGCGTCGCACTAGTGCACTATGTCAACGACCTGCGGCGGCGCCTCGCGCGTCCTGCACCGCACTAGTACACCAGGAGGCCCGGATGACGGCGTCGGCATCGGAACGCATCGCCGCGACACTGCGCGAGCGCATCCGCAGCGGCGAGCTGCCTCCCGGCGCCCGGGTGCCGTCGACGCGCGAGATCGTCCGCCGGCACGGCGTCGCGATGGCGACCGCGACGAAGGTCCTCACCACGCTGCGCCGCGAGGGCCTCGTCGACACCCGGCCGGGCGTGGGCACCGTGGTCGCGGGCACCGGAGTCGTGGGCACCGCGGCCGCGGGCACCGCAGCCGTGGGCACCGCGGCCGTGGGCACCGCAGCCGTGGACACGGTGATCACCGGGGCGGCGACACCCACTGCCCGACCGCCGTCGCACGCGACCCGGGCGAGCGACGGAACCCTCGACCGCGCCACGCTCGTCGCGGCGGCGGTCGCGATCGCCGACGCCGAGGGCCTGTCCGGACTGTCGATGCGCCGGGTCGCGGCGGCGCTCGGCGTCGCGACGATGTCGCTGTACCGCCACGTCGCCGACAAGGACGACCTCGTCCTGCAGATGCTCGACTCGGCGCTCGGCGAGATGACCGTCCCGACGACGCGGCCCCGCGACCTGCGCGCCGGCCTCGAGACGGGCGCGCGACTGATCTGGCGGACGTTCCGCCGGCACCCCTGGGTGGCTCCGGCGATGTCGCTCACCAGACCGCAGCCCATCGCCAACGGGCTGCGCTACGCGGAGTGGCTGCTGGGGATCCTCGACGAGCACGGTGTCGACGCGGCGACGGCGTTCAGCACACACCTCATGCTCTTCAATCTCGCACGCGGCATCGCGATCAACCTCGAACCGGAGCGGGAGGCGCAGGCGGAGACGGGCATGGACAACGAGGACTGGATGGATGCCAACGAGGGCGCGCTACGGGCGATCCTCTCCCCCGGTGCCCACCCCCGGTTCGAGCGGATCCTCGAAAGCGGCTACGACCTCGACCTCGACGCGTTGTTCGAGTTCGGGCTGCAGTGCGTGCTCGACGGGCTCGTCCCGGCGCTGGAGCCGTAGCCCCCCGGGTCAGCTCTCGCGCAGCGGGGTGGCGCGGCGACGTCGGCCCTCGTCGGAATCGAGTTGCTGCTGGACCGAGCGCAACGAGTTGCCGAGGCGGCGCATCGAGTCCGGGCTCAGCGACCCCACGACGAAGGCCTCCTCGGCCCCGAAGCGCGGGAACAGCTTGTCGACGAGCGCGCCGCCCTCCGACGTCAGCTCGACCAGCACCAACCTGCCCTCGGACTCGTGCCCGCGGCGCGTGAGCAACCCGCGGCGTTCGAGCGTCGAGAGCACCCCGCTGAGAGTGCTGCGGTTCACCCCGACCTCGTCGGCGAGGTAGCGCGTCTGCATCTCGCCGAAGAGCCACAGCACCCACAGGACGAGGAAACCCGTCCAGGTGAGCTCGCTGTCCTTGAGGACGCCCTGCTCGAGGTGGTGGCGGATGCGCATCGCGACGCGCTGGATCGCCGCGATGGTCGTCATCGCGGCGACGGTCTCCGCCGGGATCTCGCGTTCGCTGAGGATGTCGGCCGCGGATCTGTCGACAGGCGGTTCCCCCGCGAGCGCGGGTCCCGTCCTGACCTCCGACCCGGGCCGCGCCCGCCGCTGTGAAGAACTGCCTGCCATGCCCGGATAATAACCATGAAACGCATGCCGAGCGTCGGGCCGGGGGGCATCGGGCACCGTTTCGTGACTGGCGGCTCAGCGCAGGTCGAGCGACGATCTCGACGCTGCGGTAATCCGCCGACACCGGCGGATTCTCCAGAATGGACTGAACGGTCGTCCAGCTATTATCGTGCGCGTGACGAGCCGTGCCCGCAGCGTCACTGCGGACACGAACGGCCACCGAGTCGCGGCGAACGACCACTCTGCGTGAGCACGCGCCGTACCGCACGGTCCACTCTCGCCGGCCGCTGCCGATCGTCGGCACCGCCCGCACCCCGGTCGCCGGACTGCCGGGCACGGCCGGGGAGCAGTGCCGGATCGGTGACGTGGACCGGCGCGGACGGCCGAATCCGGACGCGGCGACGGCCGAATGGTCCAGCGACCGCTGCGACGGGCCACTGTGGTCAGCTCGTGCAGACCCGGGCGCCCGTCCCCGTCGCCCTCCGCGACCACCGGATGCGCCGGCGACGCCACCGACCGGGTCACGGATGCGCTGAGCATTCGTGCAGGATCACACCGGCCGGGGCCTCCCGCGCCGCCGGGGGACGGATCCCATGCACGCAAGATCACGACGGCGGAAATCAGTTCCGCCGACGGCGATGTCGCTCTTGGTAGCGCCGGAATTACGATTTCGCAGGGGATTTCGCAGCCGGCCCCGCGAACCTGTGAAAAACATTAGCGGGACAGAACCAGGTCCGGAGCGGCTTCGTCGAGCGGCCGGGGCGGCGGTTCGCCGGCGGGACGGACGTAACCTCGCCGGGTGCCGTTCCCACCCGCCCTGAAGGACCGCTTCTTCGACGCCGTGCTGTTCGACATGGACGGCACGTTGATCGACTCCACGCCCGCCGTCGCCCGCTCGTGGGCGACCTGGGCGGTCGAGCACGACGTCGCGCCCCGCGCGCTGGTGAACAGCCACGGCCGCCCGGCCGTCGAGATCATCGCCGACGTCCTGCCGGCCGGGCGTGTCCCCGCGGCGCTCGACCGCATCGTCGCGCTCGAGCTCGCCGACACCGACGGCGTCGTCCCCCTCCCCGGAGCGGTCGAGGCCCTGCGCGCCTGTTCCCGCGCCGCGATCGTCACCTCCTGCACCCGTGCGCTCGCGCGGGCGCGCATCGCCGCGGCCGGGCTGCCCGCCCCGGCCGTCGTCGTCACGGCCGACGACGTCACCGCCGGCAAGCCCGACCCCGAGCCGTTCCTGCTGGCCGCGGAGCACCTGCAGGTCGTGGCCGCGCGCTGCCTCGTCGTCGAGGACGCGCCGGCCGGCCTGGCGGCGGCACGCGCGGCCGGGATGGCGACGCTCGCCGTCGCCGGCACCCACGCCCTGGCCGACCTCGACGCCGACGCCGGCGTGCCCGACCTGTCGCACGTGCGCTTCGCGTCGGGCCCGACCGGGATCCGGGTCGCCGCCTGAACCGCCGGCACCCGTCCTGACCGGCACGGGGACCGGTGTCGGCCCGCCCACGCGCCCGTGGTGCAATCGCAGGGATGCTCCCCAGACTCCGACCCGGCCCCGCGGCCGTCGGGGCGACAGCGCTGGCCTCGGCCGCGGTCGCCGTCGGCGGTCTCATCGTCGCCGCGTCGGTGTCCTCCCCCGCCCCGCAGGAGGCGATGCCCGCCGCCGCGGCCGTGGCCCCTGTCGACCCGACCCCGACCTCCCCGCCGAGCGTCGAGCCCGCCCCCGCCGCAGCGCCCGTGACACGGCCGCCGGCCACGTCGGAGGAGCCGGCGCCCGCCCGGCACGACGGGCCGGTACTCGTCGTCGGGGACTCGATCTCGCTCGGCAGCACCGCGGCGCTCAAGGCCGCGCTGGGCGCGGACACCACCGTCGACGCGGAGGTCGGCCGGCAGTTCGCCACCGGTGTGCCGAAGGTGAGAGCCTGGGCGGCGCGCAACCCCGGCCCGATCGTCGTCGACCTCGGCGCCAACGGCACCGTCTCCGCCGCCGACGTCGATGCCGTCCTCGATGCCGCGGGCGACCGGCCCGTCGTGCTCGTCGGCACCTGCGTCCCACGGGTGTGGCAGAACAGCAACAACGCGATCCTCGAGGCCGCCGCCGCGAGGGCCGGGTCGCACGTCGTGTTCCTCGACTGGGCGTCGGTCGTACGGTCCGCGGGCGCCGGGATCCTCGGCACCGACCACGTCCACCCGACGCCCGCGGGGCGGACCGTCCTGGCGACGGCGATCCGCGACGCCCTCGCCCGCGCCGCCTGAGACCCCGCTCTTCCGACGGCGGCCGCCGCCACGGGCGCCGGTCCGCACGACGGCCGCCGCCTCAGGCCCGGTCTCGGCAGGCCCGGGAGATCGCGTCCCACCCAGCCGCGCCACGCCCAGCCGCGTCACCCCCAGCCACGTCACCCCCAGCCGCGTCAGGCCTGGTGCTCATGCCACGCCCGGTCAATCGCCTCACGCCCAGTCGATCGCGTCGAACAGCGCGCGGAGGCGCTGCGCCCGAGCCGGGCTGCCCGTCGCGACCCACCCGATGCGGCCCAGCAGGTGCGCACGGAAGTCGGGATGCCCGTCGCGGTTCTGCCGGGCCGGGCCGGTGCGGGCGCAGTTGTGCAGCAGGGCGCGCAACGCGTCGTACTCGTGGCGGGGCACCCGCGGCGCGCTGTTGACGACGAGCCCGACCACCCGCTGGCGATGGTGTGCGGGCATCACCCTGGTCTTCGCGGGCCGGACGTCGAACCCTTCGTCGGCGGCGATTTCCCGCGCCCGGCGCAGCAGCCCCTGCACGGGCAGCGGGCCGTCGCCGGACAGGACCAGGTCGTCGGCGTAGCGGCCGTAGCGCGCGCCGGCGGCCGCGGCGAGCGCCGAGAGCCGCCGGTCCAGTCCGTGGGCGAGGACGTTGGCGACGGCCGGTGACGTCGGCGCGCCCTGCGGGAGGTGCGGTGCGCGCAACCGGTCCCGGACGGCGTCGGCCGGTCGCTCGGGTGCGCGGCGCAGCACCGCGGCGGGTGTCGACGTCACCAGCAGCCCTGCCAGGGCCCCGGCCACCGCGGCCGGGTAGCCCGCCGCCCCGAGGAGCCCCGCGATGCGCGCCGGGCCGATCCGGCTGAAGAAGCCCTCGACGTCCAGCCGCAGCACCCACTGCCGCCCGCTGTGCTCGCGCGCGAGCGTGAGCGGCGACCGGCCCGCGACGAAACCGTGCGCCGCGTCGTGCACCGGGATGTGCGCCAGCACCCGGCGCCCCACCCGACGCTGCAGCTCCGCCAGCCGCGGCGCGGGGGTCTCGATCAGCCGCTGCCCGTGCCAGCGTCTGCGGTAGTGCGCGAGCCGCGGCGACGCCGACCGGTCGAGCCAGCCGCCGGGGTCGGCGAACCAGTCCAGCTCGCCGGCACGCAGGTCGAGGCCGGCGGCGAGGGCCTCGACGTCCTCCCACGGCTGCACGGGCCAGCGCCGGCGCGGCGGCGGCAGCGGGTCGAGCACGATCCGCTGCCCGAGCGACGCGCCGATCCCGGCGACGATCGCCGCGTGGGTGTCGCGGGGCGCCACGGGCCAGCGCTCCAGCAGCCGCGCGACGAGCTCGGGTGCCGCGTCGGCGCCGACCTCGCCCGCGACCGCCGCGGTGAGGGCGTCCGCCCGCCACGGCACCCGGAGGACGGCGACGAGCACCGCCTCGGGGTCGGGCCGGCGTCGCCTCATGGGAGCGCCCTGGTGATGCGGCGGGGCACGGTCGACCTGGGTTCCTGTCCGCCGCGCGCAGACTCACGCGGGAGCAGTGACCACGCGCGCGGGACGCCGAGTCCCGCTGAGAAGGTGCACCCCGGGGTTGCCCCGGAGCCGCGGTCCGCGCCGTGGTGGCCGAGACCACCACACCGGACCGCCGACTCGTCCGCCCCCCGCCGCATCGCGATCACCGTAGCGCGCCGACCGGCCACCGAGCCGGTTCCTGTCCCGCCGGGATCGGCACCCGACGGACGGCCCCGCCCCGATCTTCTCGGCACGTCCGCCGCAACCCCGGCAACGCGGGTCAACGGACCGCTCGTGGCCCGCGCAGGATCGTCCGGTGCGTGTCGGCGGCATCTCAGGCGTCGGCGAACATCCTCGCGGACGGCGACCGGGTTGCTGGGGCACGGAACCGGATCGGAGCCCGCGGTGGGCGGCTCCGTGGTCGGCGGCCGCGGTCGATCCATCGGGGTGGGCGGAACTCGGGCAGCCCGTCGCGCAGCCGCACGTCCCATCCGCCGTGATGGACGAGGCGATGGCACGCCCGGCAGAGCATCGCGCAGTCGTCGATCGAGGTGGGGCCGCCTGACTCCCACGGGACCACATGATGGATCTCGCACCACGAGGGCGGGCGTCCGCAGCGGGCGCAGCCGCGGTCGCGAGCGGCGATGGCGCGGCGCAGCCCATCGGGGATGACGCGGCGGGCGCGTCCGACGTCGAGTGGCTGGCCCGCGCCGCCGAGGACGACGGGTACGACGCGGGCGTCGCAGCAGAGCAGCCGCAGCTGCTCGGGTGAGAGGGGCCCGCCGAGGTCGAGGCACGCGGCACGGGCCCTGTTCTCCAGGTCCTCGAGCCCGACCGCCACGGTCAGGTGGGGGCGTTCGCCGCCTCGGGCGGGGACGTCGCCGTGGTCGAGGACGAACGCGCAGACGTCGGCGAGTGCCTCCGCCTTGCGCTGCGCGTCGGGCCGGTCGTCGTCGGCGGTGGCCGGGCGGGCATGGGCGTCGAGGACGGTGACGATCGCGTCGTACATCGTGGGGTCGTCGATGCGAGCCTTGAGCCTGCCGCCGGCGCCGTCGGGGTTGCGGGTGAGGAGCAGCTCGTTCACGGGGACCGGTGGACGGTCGTCGGGCTCCGGACCGTCCTGGTCCAGCGTCTCGACGAGCGCCGTCGCCCAGGCGTGCAGGTCGGCAGCACTGTAGTCGCCCGCCTTCGCCGCCAGCTGGGCTTCCGCGGCGGCCCACACGTCCGGGGGCAGCCGGCGGGCTGCGGGGCCGTCGAGCACGCGGGCGACGATCTCGACGTGCCGCGCCGAGCACATCCCGGCGGCGAACACCGCGGCGGTCGCGGCGAGCCGGGCAGGCAACCGGGCACCGTC
>Ga0182736_1002419_pt1 | contig 14322 bp, 13 predicted proteins | sample eDN5th30CKraftBY_FD_128882 | JGI IMG/M metagenome (GOLD analysis project Ga0182736, IMG submission 128882) | Enriched backyard soil microbial communities from Emeryville, California, USA - eDNA 5th pass 30_C Kraft BY (version 2) (version 2) | ecosystem: Environmental > Terrestrial > Soil >...
GCCCGCGCGCAGGTGCGCATAAACGCCCGCGCACGCGCCCTGCGCGACCGGCATGCCCTTCGCCAGCATCGCGCCGATCACGCCCGAGAGGACGTCCCCCGTCCCCGCGGTGGCCAGCCCGGGCGCCTTCCCGCGCGAGACCGCGACGCGACCGGACGGCGCGGCGACCAGCGTGTCGTCGCCCTTGAGGACGACGAACGCCTTCGTGCGCGCCGCCGCCTCGCGGACGTGGCGCAGGCGCGTGCGCTCGATCTCGTGCGAGTCGACCTCGAGCAGCCGCGCCAGCTCGCCCGCGTGTGGCGTGAGAACGGTCGGCCACGGCCGCTGGGCGACCGTCTCCTCGAGGTGGCCGGCGAGCGCGTTGAGGCCGTCCGCGTCGATCACCAGCGGCACGTCGATCCGCGGCGCCACGCCGCGCGCGAGCGCCTGCGCGTTCGGGTCCTTCGACAGGCCCGGGCCGAGGACGACGGCGTCCGCGCGCGCGACCGCCTTGAGCACCGGCTCGATCGCCGACGCCTCGAGGTGCCCGGCGCCGTCCTCGGGCAGCGTCACCAGCATCGCTTCCAGCAGTCTCACCGTGAAGCTCAGCTCGAGGGAAGCCGGCGCGCCCACGGTCACGTAGCCCGCGCCGGCGCGCATCGCGGCCAGCGCCGACATGCACGGCGCGCCGGTCAGCCCGCGCGACCCGCCGACGATGAAGACGTTGCCCGAGGTGAACTTCGTCGAGCTGACGCCGCGCCGCGGGACCTCGCGCAGCACGTTCGCGCCGATCAGCCCCGCCTCCGGGCTCGCCGGCCCGCCGCTCGGGATGCCGATGTCGATCACGTCGACCTCGCCGGCGTACGCCTTCCCGGGCCGCACCCAGTGGCCGACCTTGGCCTTGTGGAACGTCGCGGTGGCGACGCAGTGGACCGCGTAGCCGGCCACCTCGCCGGTCGTCGCGTCCACGCCCGAGGGGATGTCGCAGGCGATCACCGGCGCTTTCGCGGCCTCCATCTCCTGGATCACCTGCGCCGCCGGCTCGCGCGGCGCGCCGCTCGCGCCCGTGCCGAGCAGGCAGTCGACGATCACGTGCGCCTTGTTCAGGCGGCCCGCCTCGAACGCGATGGGCGGCGGCCCGGGGAGCTTCTTGAGCTGCGCCTGCGCGTCCTCGCCCATCCACTCCGGCGGCCAGACGGTCAGCACCTCGACGTCCCGGCCGGCCTGGCGCAGCAGCCGCGCGGCGACGACTCCGTCCCCGCCGTTGTTGCCCTTGCCGCAGACGATCGCGATCCGCCCGGCGGGCGCGCGCCGCGCCACGACGCCCGCGAGGCCCTCCCCCGCGCGCTCCATCAGCGTCTCGACGGCGATCTTGCGCTCGTTGATCGCCCAGCGGTCGACCTCGCGCATCTCGCCGCCCTCGAGCAGCGGGTCCATCCAGCGGGGAAGGCTCATCTACGGCGGAACGCTACCCGCCGCGGAGGCTATGTGGGCAGCCCGCTGAGGCTGCGCATGCGCGACGCCGCCCGGACGGCGTCCTCGCGCGAGTTGACTTCGAGCTTCTTGTAGAGGTTCTTGAGGTGCGAGCGCACGGTTTCGCTCGACAGGACCAGCTGCTTCGCGATCTGGTCCGTGGTCGCCCCGGTCGAGAGCAGGTCGAGGACCTCCCACTCGCGGTCGGTCAGGCGCGAGCGCACGGGACGCAGGCCGGCGCCGCCGGTCGGCGCGGCGCGGTAGCGCTCGATCAGCTTCATCGCCAGCTGGCGCGAGATCGCGGCCTCGCCATCGAGCGCGCCGCGCAGCGCGCGCGGGAGCGCCTCGAGCTCGACCTCCTTGGACAGGTAGCCCGCCGCGCCGGCCCGCAGGCCCCGCAGACCGAGCTCCTCGTCGCCGGCGCCCGTGAGCATCACCACGCGGATCGACGGATCGTTCTCATAGATCCGCCGCGTGGCCTCGATGCCGTCCATCTCCGGCATCATGTAATCCATCACAACGACGTCGGGCCGGTAGAAGAGCGCCAGCTCGACCGCCTCACGGCCCGTGGAGGCCTCGGCGATCACGGTCACGTCCGCGCGCTGGAGCGTGTCGCGGATCAGCCGGCGAACCAGGGGATCGTCATCCGCGACGATGGTCCGCAGCGCAGGCTCTTCGTTCATGTCGTCCTTGTCATTCACGTTTTCGGATCCTCCGGGTCCGGCCCTGCCTGGCGGCAATCCTACGTAGGTCATCGGCGGCTGTGGGGTATTTTTCTACCCGGGGGACGTCGAACATCTGTTGAGCAGGGGATTCTCGTCCCCCAAACACGCGCAGGAACTCCCCGTAGCGGCCGGGGAAATCCACCTTCTAACCCCGGCCCCGAGCCGCCACTCTTGTGAAGGTGCCCCCGGCAGAATCCAAACCCACGGCGTCGAGCCTGCGCGAGCTGCGCGAAGAACGCGGCCTCGACCAGACGCTTCAGAACCTGCTGAAGGCGCTGACGTTGAACCTCGAGCTCCGCGCCCGCTACCGCGTGTTCGAGTTCGAGGCCACGCAGGACGGCCACCCGGAGGTCGCGGACCTCTTCCACCGCCTGCGCGTCACCGAAGCCGAGCAGATCGCCGAGCTGATGCACGGGCTGCACGAGCGGATGGTCGGCGTCGACCTTCCGGGGCTCACGGGCACTTCCGACTGACGCCGCGGCGCAAGTACGCTGCGCCGATGCCTGACGCACCGAGCAACGACGCGCCCTACCGGCTGATCAACGACGTCGAGTTCGGCGACGAGGCCGTCGTCTACGCGTTCACGAACTTGTACGGGTGCGCGATCGGCGACCGCACGCGGGTCGGCACGTTCGTCGAGATCCAGCGCGGCGCTCGGATCGGCGCCGACTGCAAGATCCAGAGCCACACGTTCATCTGCGACGGCGTGACGATCGGCGATCGCGTGTTCGTCGGGCACGGCGTGATGTTCATCAACGACAAGGTGCCGCGCGCGACCGCCCAAGGCGGCGGGCTGCAGACCGAGGACGACTGGCAGCTGCTGTCGACGACGATCGAGGACGGCGCGAGCCTCGGCTCCGGCGTGGTGATCCTCGGCGGCGTGACCGTCGGGGCCGGCGCGGTCGTCGGGGCGGGGGCCGTGGTCACGCGTGACGTGGCGCCCGGTGGGGTCGTCGCGGGCGTGCCGGCCAAGTTCATCCGTTCCTCGTCCTCATGAGCCGAAAGCGCGGCGCTCGTGGTCGCGTTATTTGGCCAGCGTGCAGTTCCGCACGCACGGTCTGAAGGGCAGCGATCTACCCCACGCCAGGGGTACACCGCCTCCCCCGCAGGGGCACGCTCGTCCTCGTGCGCGGGTGAGGACATTCCGCATACCGCAGACAAGGTTCCCCTTCCAGAAGGGTCCTCCGAAAATCAAACTCCGTGGAGACGGATGAACGCTCTGGCACCCCCTGAGACCCAGCCACAGCGGACGCCGTTCACGACCACCCGCGTGCAGGTCGAGATCACTTGGGTCGCTCGACTTCGCTCGCTCGCCCGGCCCTGACCAAGCCGGGTGGCCAGACGCCGCCTGAGACGCCTCGACCGTGAGGCGATGGGCGCCGCATGGACGAACGGCAGGAGGACACGAATGTCATCAGCCCCGATCGCACTTCACCCCAAGGAATCCCGGCAGTCCGGCGTGCTCACCGGGCGCTTCCGCCGGACCGCCCGGCTCGTCGACGACACCGAGACCAACCGCGTCGTCGACCAGGCGGTGATCCGGGCCAAGCAGGGCGACCGTGAAGCCCTCCGTTACCTCTACATCCGCTACGCCGACCACGTCTACGGCTACGTCGCCAGCATCGTGCGCGACGACTACGAGGCCGAGGACGTCACCCAGCACGTGTTCGCGAAGCTGATTACTAAGCTCGAGAAGTACGAGCCTCGTTCGGTGCCGTTCTCGGCCTGGATCATCCGCGTCGCCCGCAACGTCGCGGTCGACCACATGCGCCAGCGCCGCGCGATCCCTTGCGAGGAGGTGCGTGAACTCGAGGTGCACCGCGGCGACGACGAGTCGTCCCGCCACCGCGCCCTCGACCTTCGCAACGCGCTCGCCAGCCTTCCGGAGGACCAGCGCCAGGTCGTCGTCATGCGTCACCTCGTCGGGCTCACCCCCGGCGAGATCGCCGGCAAGCTGGGCCGCACCGAGCCCTCGATCCACGGGCTCCATCACCGCGGCCGCGGCGCCCTGCGCGCCGTGCTGACCGAGATGGAGTGCGCCCCGACCATCAACCACAAGGTGGCCGCGTGACCCATTCGATCGCGTCGATCCCGACGACCAAGCTCGACCAGTCCGATCCAGCGCTGCTCGAAGAGCTGCTCGAGGTCGTCGAGCGCGTCGCCCGCGCCGGCGCCTTTACGATGGGCGCCGAGCTCGACGGCTTCGAGGAGGAGTTCGCGGCGTACTGCGGCTCCCGCCGGTCCGTGGGTGTGTCGTCCGGCACCGAGGCGCTCTCGCTCGCACTGCGCGCGCTGGAGATCGGGCCCGGCGACGAGGTGATCGTCCCCACCAACTCCTTCATCGCCACAGCCGAGGCCGTGAGCTGGGTCGGAGCGACACCGAAGCTCGTCGACGTCGACCCGCATTCGCACCTCGTGACCGCCGAGCACGTGGCGGCAGCGATCGGCCCGCGCACGCGAGCGGTCATCCCGGTGCACCTCATGGGATCCACGGTCGATCTCGAACCGATCATTGCGGTCGCCCACGAGCATGGGATCCGGGTGATCGAGGACACCGCGCAGGCCCACGGGGCCGACGTCCGCGGGCGCCGCGCCGGCTCGATCGGCGACATCGGCTGCTTCTCCTTCTACCCGACCAAGAACCTCGGTGGCTGGGGCGACGGCGGTGCGATCGTCACCAACGACGACGCGCTCGCCGACCGCGTGCGCCTGCTGCGCTCGCACGGCGAGCAGCCGCGCTACCACCACCAGATGGTGGGGACCACCGCGCGGCTGGACGCGCTCCAGGCCGCGATCCTGCGCGTCAAGCTCCGCCGACTGGACGAGCGCAACGCGGATCGGCGCCGGATCGGCGCGGCGCTGCGCGAGGGTCTGTCCAGCACGAGCGTTGAGCTGCCCGCGCCGGCGTACGCCGGGGCCGATCACGTCTACCACCTGTTCATCGTGCGGTCCAAGCAGCGTGACGCGCTGCGCGAGCACCTCGCGTCGCACGGTGTGGGCAACGCGGTCCATTACCCGTTCGCGATTCACCGCACGGACGCGTACGGGCCACAGCCGGAAGGCTCCCTGCCCGCCGCCGAGCGGCTGGCGCAGGAGATCTGCACGCTGCCGCTGTTCCCGACCATGACCGACGACGAGGTCGAGCGCGTGATCGCCGCCGTCGCGTCCTTCGAGACCGAGGAGTAGCCAGGATGGCCGCCAACCCTTCGCCCTTGCGTGTCGCCGTCGTCGGCTACGGCTACTGGGGACCGAACCTCGTCCGCAACGTGATCGAGCGGCCGGAGATGGTGTTCGCCGGCCTCTGCGACCGCGATGCGGAACGCCAGGCGGCGTTCCTGCAGCGCTACCCGGGGCAGCCGGTGTTCTCGGATCTGGACGAGCTGCTCGCCGATCCGTCGCTCGACGCCGTCCTGGTCGCCACGCCGCCGAACACGCATCACGCGCTCGTCCGCAAAGCCCTCTTGGCCGGCAAGCACGTGCTGGTCGAGAAGCCGCTGGCCAAGACCGCGGCCGAGGCGCGCGACCTGATCGAGGTCGCCGACGCGAACGGCCTGGTCCTGATGCCGGGCCACACGTTCCTCTACAGCCCTGCCGTGAACAAGGTCAAGGAGCTAGTCGACGCCGGCGCGCTCGGCGAGATCTACTTCATCACCTCCTCGCGCCTGAACCTCGGCAAGTACCAGACCGACGGCGTCGTCTGCGACCTCGCGCCGCACGACCTCTCGATCCTGCTCTACCTGCTCGACTCGCCGATCGTCTCGATCAGTGCGTCGGCGCGCAGTGTCTTCCAGGACGGCGTCCCGGAGGCCGCGTTCGTGACCGCGACGTTCGCGTCGGCCGCGATGGCGAACATCCAGCTCTCCTGGCTCTCGCCGCGCAAGGTGCGCGAGATGGTCGTCGTCGGCAGCCGCCAGATGGTGCAGTACGACGACACCGCCAACGACGAGGCAGTCCGCGTCTATGACCGCGGCATGGACTTCCAGACGCCGACCAACTTCGGTGAGCACCAGCTCTCCTACCGCAGCGGCGACATCCTGATCCCGCGCGTCGGCGCCGCCGAGCCGCTCAGCCTCGAGCTGGCGGACTTCGCCGGCTCGATCCGCACCGGTGACCGCCCCCGCTCGCACGCGGAGCTCGGTTACGAGATCGTTGCGGCGGTCGAGGCCGCCGAGGCGTCGCTACGCTCGAACGGTCACCCGGTCGAGATCGCCCCGCTCGTCACCACGTAGCGGCGCGGCGACAGCCACGTGCCACACGGGGCCGGCAGGCGATCCAGCGGCCGGCCCCTTCACGCGCGCCACAGACGCAAACCCCCAAAAAGACGAGGGTGCGTTCGGGTAGCGTGCGCCCGTGGATACCACTGCCCTCCGCAAGGCCGTCGCACAGCGCGTGTTCGCGAGCGGCCACGACGAGACCAGCGTCCGCGCCACGATGCGCGACCTCGGACTTGAGCACCCGGACCGCCAGCCGTACATCCCATCGGCCTGGTGGGTCCTGCGGTGGCTGCTGCCGCAATCGTCGGTGAGCTCATCGGACGTGTTCGTCGAGTTCGGCTGCGGCAAGGGCCGCATCGTGCTCGACGCGGCGCACCGCTACCGGTTCCGGACGGTGGTCGGCGTCGACCTGTCGAGCGAGCTGACCGCGGTCGCCCGCGAGCTGGTCGACCAGCAGGGCCACAAGCTGCGCTGCCCGGACGTCCGCCTGGTCACACAAGATGCCACCGAGTTCGCCATCCCGGACGACATGACGCATGCCTACATGTTCAATCCGTTCAACGGATCGACGTTTGCGCGGGTCTGCGACAACATCGTCGAGTCGCTCGACCACGCGCCGCGCGCGCTGCGACTCATCTACGTCAACCCGGTCGAGCACGAGACCGTCATGGCGACCGGGCAGTTCCGCGTCGTACGCCATGTGCGCACCACGCGGCTCGTGACGCCGGTCGAGGCCGCAATCTACGACACGCGCTAGGAGGAAGGCCCGCGGCTACGCGGGGCCGCGGTCCCACCAACTGCCGGAGGATTTCGCGGCTTCGGCGGGATCGACCGGAGGGGGCGCGGGCTCGACGGCCGCCTTCCGCGGCGCCGCAGAGCCGTCGGCGCGCGCGGCACTCGCGCCATGCGCATATGCGGCGGACCCGTTTGCGACCGTCGGCGCGGTCAGAACCTCATCCTCTAGCCAGACGTCGAGCGGCTCGCGCGGGGTTGGCGCGGCGTCCGCATCACGCTCCGGCGCGCTGGGCGGCCCAGGCGGGGGCGCCTGGTCGGCACGCAGGCCGCGGACCACGGCGGAGACGGCGAGAATCGTGCCGCACCCGAACGCGAACAGCAGCAAGGCCGCGGCGACCGCGAAGATGCTGCGCGGACCACGCGTGACGAGCCGGCCCTGGGCGACGCCGAGACCGCTGACACGCAGACGCTGCTCATCGGGCACGTGCTCAGCGACCGCCTTGGCGTCCAGGTACGAACGCAGGCCGGTGATCGCCGCATTCGCCAGCTTTTCCGCCCCAGCGGCGGTCGGCGCCTGGGCGTCGACCTCGATGATCGGAAGCGAGTCGCCGCCCGTGGCCGTGAGCACCTTCGTGCCGATCTGGAAGCCGCGAGGGTCGAGCGGCGCCGTCGCGGCGACCTGCGCAGAGTCGTTGAGACCTGCCAGCTTGGCCGGTGACACGCCGGCCTGGCGCGCGATCGCCGTCTTGATCTCGCCGTCGACCATCAGATTGGCCAGCAACGTCGCGCGCGCGCCAAGCACGTCTGAGCCCTTCGGAGCCACGTCCACGACCTGTGAGGCGGGCGTGTCGAGAAGGAGACGCGCGGTCGCGACGCCGACCTCGTACTTGCGGCTCTCCGTCGACGGCAGCTTGAACGTCACCGCGAGCCCCGCGAACACCGACACCAACGCCACGACGATGACGAGGAATCGGAAGCGCCAGAGCTGGCGGAGAATTGTGACTGTGTCCATCGAGTCGAGGCGTTCTACCGAAGAAGCGGGGCGTGTCTCAGATCAACGCCCGCTTGGACGGGGTTCTTCTGGACCCCACGCGGTCCGGTGCTGTGCAAGTGCGGCGCCGCCGGTTGCGTTGATGAGGAAGCGTGCCCACACAGCTGATCAATCTCACGTTCCACGGCGTCGGCCGTCACGAGCGCACCCTGGAGGAGGGCGAGGATACCGTTTGGGTCACGGAGGAACGGTTCCTCTCCGTGCTCGACGGCGTCGCCGGGCGGCCCGATGTCCAGATCAGCTTCGACGACGGCAACGCGTCTGACGTGGCGGTCGCGCTTCCCGCGCTGCGTGAGCGTGGTCTCACCGCCACGTTCTTCGTCGTCGCCGGCCGCATCGGCGTGCCCGAGTTTCTCTCCGCTACGGACCTCCGGACGCTGGATGAGGCGGGCATGCGCATCGGCAACCACGGCATGCGGCACCGACCGTGGCGCGGCGCCGATCTCAACGACGAGCTCGTGGTGGCGAAGCAGATGCTCGAAGACGCTCTCGGTCGGCCGATCACGGACGCGGCATGCCCGTTCGGCTCCTACGACCGCCGCGTCCTGCGGGCGTTGCACCGCACGGGCTATGCGCGCGTGTACACGAGCGACCGCGGCCCGGCGCGGTCGGACCACTGGCTTCAGGCCCGCACGACGATCAGACAGGATGACGCCCTGGCGCCGATCCTGGCACCGCCCGTGACGTCCCTTCGACGCCGAGCCCAGCTCGCGGTCAAGCGATGGCGGTGACGCTCGCGCCGATCGAGCTCGCCGACGCCCCCCGCGTCGGTGAGTTCCTGCACACCCACCTCAACCCGCGTGTCAGCGCGACGGCGTGGGCCGGCTCGATGTGCGTGCCGTGGGCAGTCGAGCAGCCGAACGCGGGGTTCATGCTGCTCGACGAGGGCCAGATCGTCGGGGCGCACCTGGCGTTCTACTCGGAGCGTGAGCTGGAGGGCCAGGTCGAGCGCTTTTGCAACCTCGGCGCCTGGGCCGTCCTGGAAACGCACCGCTTCCACAGCCTGCGGCTGCTCAAGGCCCTGCTCGCGCAGCCGGGCTATCACTTCACTGACCTGTCGCCCAGCGGCAACGTCGTCAAACTCAACGAGAGGCTGCGGTTCCAGTCGCTGGACACCAGCGCCGCGCTCGTTCCGAACCTTCCCTGGCCTTCGTTCGCCGGCCGCGGCCGTGTCAGCTCAGACCCGGCGGTGATCGAGCGCACGCTGACCGGTGAGCAGTTGCGGCTGTATCGCGATCACCGGCAGGCGGCCGCGGCGCGCCACGTCGTGCTCGAACGCCGGGACGAGTGGTGCTACGTCGTGTTCCGTCGCGACCGGCGCAAGCAACTGCCGCTGTTCGCCTCGCTGCTGCACGTCAGCCACCCGGACCTGTTCCGGGTGATGTCCGGCCAGTTCTTCCGTCACCTGCTGCTGCGTCACGGCATTCCGGCGACGCTCGCTGAGGACCGCGTGGTGAGGATCCGCCCCCGGCTGTCGTTCGCGCTGGGCGCGCCGCGCCGCAAGATGTTCCAGAGCCCCCACCTGGCCCCCGCCCAGATCGACTACTTCTACAGCGAGCTGGTCTGCGTCGCCTGGTGAGGCCGCAGCACCCGGATGAGGAACCCGATGCGCACACAACTGCACGAGATCGTTATGGCGATGGCCGCGCGCCGTCCCGACGCGCCGGCGCTGACGTTCAAGGACCGCACGGCCAGCTACGCCGAACTCTGGCGCGAGGCGCGGGCGTTCGGCGCGGGCCTCAACACGATCGGCCTGGCTCGCGGAGAGCGCGTCGGCCTCCTGCTCGACAAACGCGTCGAGACCGTGGTGTCGATCCTCGGCAGCTCCGTGGGCGGCGGCGTATTCGTGCCGGTGAACCCGCTTCTCAAGGGCCATCAGGTGGCCTACATCCTCGGTGACTGCGCCGTGCGGGTGCTGGTCACGACCGCGCAGCGCTACGAGCTCATCCGCGAGGACCTCGCAGAGCTCGAGACGCTCGAGCACGTGATCGTGCTCGACGGCATCGCCGACGGCGCAATCGCCTGGGACCAGTTCTTGTCGCAGGCCGAGCCGGTCGACCACGGCGTGATCGACGTCGACGTCGCCGCGATCTTCTACACGTCGGGGAGCACCGGCCGGCCGAAGGGCGTCGTGCTGTCCCACCGCAATCTCGTGGTCGGTGGCGCGAGCGTGAGCCAGTACCTCGGCAACCACGCCGACGACGTGATCCTGGCGGCGCTGCCGCTCTCGTTCGACGCGGGCTTCAGCCAGCTCACGACCGCGTTCACCGTCGGGGCGCACGTGATCCTGCTCAACTACCTGCTCCCGAGCGACGTGATCAAGCTGTGCGCCAAGCACCGTGTCACGGGACTCACCTGCGTCCCGCCGCTGTTCATCCAGCTCACCGAGCTGAAGTGGCCGAAGGACGCCATCCGCAGCTTGCGCTACTTCGCCAACACCGGTGGACGAATGCCGCGCGCGACGCTGGACAAGCTGCGCGCGATCTTCCCGGCAGCCAAGCCGTACCTGATGTATGGGTTGACCGAGGCGTTCCGATCGACCTATCTCGACCCGGCCGAGGTCGACCGCCGCCCGGACTCGATCGGCAAGGCGATCCCGAACGCCGAGATCCTCGTGGTCCGCGATGACGGGTCGCTCTGCGGTCCCGGCGAGGAGGGCGAGCTCGTCCATCGCGGCGCGCTCGTGTCGCTCGGCTACTGGAACGACCCGGTGCGTACCGCCGAACGCTTCAAGCCGGCGCCCGGTCGTGAGCCTGGTGTGCCAAATCCGGAGCTCGCCGTGTTCTCCGGCGACCTCGTCAAAGCCGACGAGGACGGCTTCCTCTACTTCGTCAGCCGTAAGGACGAGATGATCAAGACGTCCGGCTACCGCGTCAGCCCGACCGAGGTCGAGGAGGTGGCGTTCGGGACCGGTTTGGTGGGCGACGCCGTCGCGCTCGGTCTCGACGACGACCGTCTGGGCCAGAAGATCGTGCTCGCGGTCAGCCCGGCGAACGGTGCGGAGTTGAAGCCCGAGACCCTACTGGCCGAGCTGAAGGCGAAGCTTCCGCTCTATATGGTCCCGAAGGAGGTTGTCGTGCGCGCGAGCTTGCCGCGTTCGCCCAACAACAAGTACGACCGCACGCTGCTGCGCGCGGAGCTCGCCGTCCGATGATCACTGCCGCTCCGTCGCTGCGCGTTGGCGGTATCGAGTTCGACCTGCTCGCCGAGCAGGTCGGCAGCACGCCGTTCTTCGCCTACGATCGCGCGCAACTGACCGAGCGCATCGCGCTCCTGCGAGCGACCATGCCCGCCGATCTGCAGCTCAGCTACGCGATCAAGGCCAATCCAATGACGGCCGTCGTCGAGCATCTCGCAAGGCTCGTCGACTCGCTTGACGTGGCCTCCGCGGAGGAGATGCGCATCGCACTGAACACGCCGACACCGGCCTCGCGCGTGAGTTTCGCCGGGCCGGGCAAGGTCCCCGCCGAGTTGACGCGCGCGGTCGCCGCGGGCGTGACCATCGAGATGGAGTCCGAGACCGAGGCACGCCGCGTCGCCGAGATCGGCGAGCGGCTCGGCATCCGTCCGCGGGCCGCGGTGCGCGTGAACCCGGACTTCAAGATCAAGGGCTCGGGCATGCGCATGGGCGGAGGGCCGCAGCAGTTCGGCGTGGATGCCGAGGTAGTCCCTGCGCTGCTCCGCGAGCTGGCGCGTGCCGACATCGACTTCCAGGGCTTCCACATCTTCGGCGGGTCGCAGAACCTCAACGCGGAGGTGCTCTGCGAGGCGCAGCGACGGACAGTCGACCTCGCGCTGCGACTTGCCGCGGATGCGCCCGCCCCGATCCGCTACCTGAACATTGGCGGCGGGTTTGGCATCCCGTACTTCGAGAAGGACGAGCCGCTCGACCTCGCGACGATCGGCGTCAACCTCAAGAGCCTGCTGCGCGACGTCGTTCGCCCAGCCGTCGGCGAGGAGCCGCGGGTCGTCATCGAGCTCGGGCGCTACATCGTGGGCGAGGCCGGCTATTACGTGACGCGCGTGGTCGACCGCAAGGTGTCGCGCGGCAAGACGTTCCTCGTCGTCGACGGCGGGATGCACCACCAGCTCGCCGCATCCGGGAACTTCGGCCAGGTCATCCGCCGCAACTATCCGGTGTCGGTGGTTCCGCGCTCCGACACCGGGGGCTCCGAGACCGTCAGCGTCGTCGGTTGCCTGTGCACACCGCTGGACCTGCTCGCCGACGGCGCGACCCTGCCGACGGCCGAGATCGGCGACCTGGTGGTCGTCCACCAGGCCGGCGCATACGGCCTGACCGCGAGCCCGACCGCATTCCTAAGCCATCCGGCACCGGTCGAGGTGCTCGTATGACCGATCGAGAGGACACAGTGAACACCAGCACCGTCACCATCGATGACGTCAAGGCCGTCGTGGTTGAGACGCTCGACGTCGACGATCGCGCGACGACCTTCGACGCATCGACCGCGCTCCTCGGCTCGCTGCCCGAGCTCGATTCGATGGCCGTCCTCGAACTCGTCCACGCGCTCGAGACCCGCTTCGGGATCGCGGTGGACGGCGAGGACGTCAGTGCCGAGGTCTTCGAGACGCTCGGGACGTTGACGGCGTTCGTCGAATCGAAGCTCGTCTAGACACAGAGCGAACATCGCGCCTGACCAGGGGCGTCGCCGGTATACCGGCGGCGCCCCTTTTTTGTGTCTGTTGGCGAGCGCTGAAGTTCTCGTTTGGCCCGCCCGGACCACGGGAATTCACACGGCGCGCCCCACCGCCGGCAGGGATCGGGCGGACACGGACTGGGCGGCGCAGCGGACGGATTCGTACGTCATTGCGGCGGCGTCTCAGGGATCTGGGCAGGGTGGCGGTTCGTATGCTGACAGCGCCTGGGGTCTCCAACCCATCACAGGTCGCTGGCAGCGCGCCGATGTAGTCATCAAGCGCATCCGGATACGCCTCCGATAACGGGTCTCGGAGGCCACTTCGAGCCGGCGGAACCACATGGCCGGAGGCTCGAGCGGTGGGTGTGCCGTCCCAGCAAAAGGAGTTTGGTCGATGTTCGTTGGTCGCAACGCCGATGGTCGGCGTGCATCTGGTCCACGCGTCAGCGCGCGCAACGTTGCTGCCGCCCTGTCCGCCTTGGCGGTGTTCGGTCTTATGGGCGGTCCAGCCGACGCTGCGGTGAAGCGCAAGCAAGAGCGCAACCTTCGCGCGGCCGAAGCCGTCGCGGGAACGATCTTTGGCACCGCGAAGCCGAAGCTGGCGTCGGATCCGGATACGGACTCGACCGAGATCGGCGTTCGATTCACGTCCTCGAAAGCCGGCTACGTCACCGGTCTGCGCTTCTACAAGGGGAGCGGCAACACCGGGACGCACACCGGCGCCATGTGGTCATCGAGCGGCTCGAAGCTCGCGACGCTGACCTTCAAGAACGAGACCGCGTCCGGCTGGCAGTCGGCGCGGTTCTCCAAGCCGGTGGCAATCAGCGCGAACACCACATACGTGGCCAGCTATCACGCGCCGAAAGGCCACTACGCGGGAGACACGGGGTACTTCAGCTCGTCGCAGGTCAGCTCGCCGCTGACCGCGACCGGCGGCCGATACACGTACAGCTCGCGGACGTCGTTCCCAACGAAGAACTACAAGGACTCCAACTACTGGGTCGACGTGACGTTCAGCCCGTCCGCGACGGAACCGGCGCAGCCCGCTCCCGTGCCGCCCGTTCCGGCGCAGCCCGCTCCGGCGCCGACGCCCCCGCCGGCGCCCCCGGCCCCTACGCCGACGCCCGCGCCCCCCACGCCCACACCCGCGCCGCCGGCTCCCAGCCCGACGCCTGCGCCGCCGACCGCAGCGTTCTCGTTCGCTCCGGCGGCGCCGGTCGCAGGACGCGAGACGACCTTCACGGCGAGTACCGGCACGAGCTGCCCGGCCGCCCCGTGCACCTACTCCTGGACCGACGTGGGCAGCGACGGCACCGGCAGCTGGCCGCTCGGCTCCGGCTCGACCCTGAGGTTCACGTTCCAGAATTCGGGGACCAAGTACGTCCGGCTCGCCGTCACCGATGCGCGGTCGCGCACGGCGACAATCACGGAGCAGGTCTCGGTCAAGGCGGCGCCGCCCAGCCCGACCCCGACGCCCAGCCCGAGCCCGA
>Ga0182736_1002423_pt1 | contig 14308 bp, 16 predicted proteins | sample eDN5th30CKraftBY_FD_128882 | JGI IMG/M metagenome (GOLD analysis project Ga0182736, IMG submission 128882) | Enriched backyard soil microbial communities from Emeryville, California, USA - eDNA 5th pass 30_C Kraft BY (version 2) (version 2) | ecosystem: Environmental > Terrestrial > Soil >...
ATCCTTACGCATCGCGTACGGACAAAACCTCCGCCATTATTGCCCGCCGGGATCCGGTGGTGTACCGGGACGGGACCTATGCCGACGCCCTGGCGGCCGAACAGGTGGCGTCCTATGAGCGCGATGGGTTTTTGATGCTGGAGCATGTTTTCAGCCAGGACGAGGTGCAAGGCTTGCTTGACGAAGTCAGGCGCATGAGCGCAGACCCGTCCATTGTCGGCCTTGAAGAAGCCATAGCCGAGCCGGGCAGCGATGCGGTCAGGTCCATCTTCAGGGTGCATGAAATCAGCCCGGTGCTGGGCAGGCTGGCATGCGATCCGCGCCTTTTGCATGTTGCCAGGCAATTGCTGGGTTCCGAAGTGTATATGCACCAATCGCGCGCGAACATGAAGCCCGGCTTCAAGGGCAAAGAGTTCTATTGGCATTCCGACTTTGAAACCTGGCATGTGGAAGACGGCATGCCGGGCATGCGGGCGCTGAGCTGCTCGGTTTTGCTGACCGACAACAATGCCTGCAATGGTCCTTTGATGCTGCTGCCCGGATCGCATCGGCAATTCATTTCATGCCAGGGCGTCACGCCCGAGAACCACTACAAGAAGTCGCTCAAGAAACAGGAGTATGGCGTTCCCGACCCGCTGAGTCTGCAGTTGCTGGCGGAGCAGGGCGGTATTCGGGCCATGACGGCCAGCGCCGGTTCGGTGGTGTTTTTCGATTGCAACACCATGCACGGTTCGAATGGCAATATTTCGCCGTGGCCGCGCGCCAATGTGTTCATGGTGTACAACAGCGTGGAAAATACTCTGGAGTCGCCCAAATATGGACTGGCGCCGCGCCCGGAGCACATCGCGACGCGCAAGAGCTTCCATCCACTGGCGCCGCTAGCCGCGGCCGCCACCGCTTGAAAGCGTGGCCGAGTCATCCGTCATGAAAAGCACACGCCGGAAGCTGGGCGATATGTCCACCTTTCCGGGGTGTTTCCGCGTCTGAATGCCACGCCGGCCGGCGGTCCGCGGCCTGCGGCCTGCGACCGCCGGCAGGGGCGCCGCGCGCCAGTCCTCAGTCCGGATTGATGAAGCCTTTCAGGAACTCTTGCGTGCGCGCCTCGCGCGGCGAGCACAATACCTGTTCCGGCGGTCCTTCCTCGACGATCCGGCCTTTGTCGAAAAAGCAGACGCGATCGGATATTTGCTTGGCAAACTGCATCTCGTGAGTGACCAGCAGCATGGTCAGATCCTGTTCTTCAGACAGCCGCTGAATGACATTGAGCACCTCGCCGACCAGCTCGGGGTCCAGCGCCGAGGTTGGCTCATCGAACAGCATGATATTGGGCTGCATGGCCAAAGCCCGTGCGATGGCGACCCGCTGCTGCTGTCCGCCGGAAAGTTGACTGGGGAATTTATCGGCCTGGTCCGATAGCCCGACGAGTTCCAGATATTCTTCCGCGCGTTGATGTGCCTTGTCTTTGGACAGCCCCAGGACGTGCACCGGCGCTTCGGTAATGTTGCGCCTGACCGTCATATGGGGAAACAGGTTGAACTGCTGGAATACCATGCCCATCTCCTTGCGCATGTCCCGCAGATGTTCCTCGCCGGCCGGAACCCATTGATCGTTGCGGCGCTCATGCCAGAGGGGGCGTCCCGCGACATGAATGAAGCCCTCATTAATCGTTTCCAGCGTCATGAGTATGCGCAGGACGGTCGATTTCCCCGAGCCCGACGGGCCGATGATGGTGACCTTCTCGCCCTTTTGCACATTGAAATCCAGGCTGTCCAGCACGGTGACATCGCCGAAGCGTTTTATCACTTTGTCGAACTGGATGATGGCGTCCGCGCCTGGAGCGGTCGGGGCCTGTGTCCGGGCGGGAGCCAGGCTCTCCCTGGTTTCAGGTTCGTTCATTTCAAGGGTATCCCTTGCTTGGGCAGACGCCGGTCAAGATGGCGCACGGCTGCCGAAGCCACTAAAGTCAGAATAAGGTACAGCCCGCCCACCATCGAAAGCGGGACCAGGTAGTTGAATGTGCGATCACCGATGATCTTGGCCACGTTGAGCATTTCGAGCACCGACACCACCGACAGCACCGGCACGTCTTTCATGATGGAAACCAGGTAGTTGCCCAGCGCCGGGATGATCCGGGGAATGGCCTGCGGCACAATAATGACGCCGAAGGTGCGCAGCGGAGACAGGTCCAGGGCGCGCGCGGCTTCGGTCTGGCCGTGCGTAATCGACTCGATGCCTGCCCGATATACCTCTGATGTGTAGGCGCTGTACTGGATGCCCAGCGCCAGGGCGCCGGTCAGGAAGGCGGGCAGCACAATGCCGTATTCGGGCAGTACGTAATACAGGAAGAACAACTGCACCAGCAGCGGCGTGTCCCGGATGAACTCGGTGATGAGGCGCGCCGGCCACGAAATAATGCGCAGCCTGGACGCTTTCAGGGCGGCCAGCACCAATCCCAGCACGGCCGCCACAAAAAAGCCCAGCACCGTGGCTTGTATGGTGATGACCAGTCCCTTGAGCAGGATGGGCAGTATCGAAGAGGCGAACAGCCAGTTGCTGGAGGTATCCCACGCTATGCCGAACAGCACGGTCAGGTCCTCCCCGGGCGCCAGCGCCCGACGGAGCGTTCCAGCAGCTTCATGATGGCGGTCAGGACCAGCGCCATGCCGAAATACATGAACAGCAGCAGGGTATAGACCGTGACACTGTCTTGTGTGAAGTTGCGGATCTGCTCGGCCCGGAACGCCAGATCGCCCAGGCTGATCAGCGAAACCAGCGCTGTGTCTTTCAGATTCTGGACAGCCAGATTGCCAAAGCTAGGCATCATTTCGGGGATGGCCTGAGGCAGCGATATCCGCCACAGCACCTGCCTTTGCGTGAAATCAAGCGCCTTGGCGGCTTCGTGCTGGGAGGGCGGCACCGCCTGGATGGCGCCGCGCACCACTTCGGCGCCGTAAGCTCCTATGTTCAGGCTGAGAGCCAGCGTGCCGGCAACCACGGGCGGGAGACGCAGGTCGACGCCTATGGACTGTCCCAGGATCGGCAGGGCGAAATACAGCCAGAACAGCTGCACCAGCAATGACGTGCCCCGGAATATCTCAATGAAGAAAATCGATACGCCTTTGGCCATCCAGTTATTGGAAATTTTTCCAATGCCAAAGGCAAAGGCGAAGAAAGCGCCCAGGATGGTCGAATAAACAGTCAGTTGTATCGTTACCCAGGCGCCTTGCAGCAACGGTGTGCTGTAGCTTAGCCAATCCATCGGAATTTATGCTTTATTCAGTGCAAAGCTGTTCGGTGGTTTTGCTGAATGATTCCTTGGCATCGGCTTCACTGAAGCCGTAGTCCGACAGGATTTTTCCCCAGTCTTCGGTTTTCTTGACCTTGGCCAGTTCGGCGTTGACGGCGTCGCGAAAGTCTTCCGATTTCTGGCTGAATGTGAACCCCCCCCAGCTGCGCGCCGGGACGCCATTGATCATCGGGTCGGTGAAGTTTTTGGCGGCTTCCACTTTGTCGCTCTTCTTTGCCAGCTCGCCCACGGTCAGGCTGGTGGCCGCATACGCGCTGGCGCGGCCCGTGGACACCGTCGAAATGGCGTCGGCGTTGTTCGAGATCGTGACCATGTGGTCGGCGGGCACACCCAGCGCCTGAAGCATTTCAAGCTGATCGGCGCCCGCCATGATGGCTACCTTCTTGTCGGTTTTGGCAAAATCCTCGTAGGTGTGGACGTCATCGGGATTGCCTTGCGCCACCAGCAGCCCTTCGCCATACGAACTGTTGGGTTCCGAAAAAAGAACTTCCCGGCATCGCTGGGGCAGGATGGCCATCTCGGCCGCCACCATATCGAAGCGGTTCGCCTGCAGCCCGGGGATCAGCGAGCCGAAATTGGTGGTGACCCATTCGATGTTTTGAATGCCCAATCGCTCCATGATGTGCTTGGCTGTGTCGGGGCCGACACCCTTGGCCTTGCCGTCGAGGTCCATGTAGCCGTAGGGAATTTCATTGGCCACGGCAATGCGAACGGTGCCTCGATCCTTGATTTCTTGCAGGCTGGCCGCGCCAACCTGGCCGGCCAGTCCGCTGGTCAGCGCGGCAGCCAGGGCGCACAGGGCGAATTTCATGATCGTGTTCATTGCGTATCCTTGTCCTTGTATTGAAGCGGCATGGCTCAGCCATCGTCCATCTGATTCAATTAGCGCAGAAATGATTATCAAGGAAATCATACATCATAAAATCATTTGTACTCAAATCAATATTAGTGTAATGATTCCCTGGGCATGCGTGGATCCACCATTCCGGGTCGCGTCCCGCACAGGCTTTCGCGCAGCGCGGCCACGCAGCTCATCGATATCCAAAACATAGTGATAATGGGCTAAACTTTTCGGCACGGAACCCGAATGCCCCCATGGAATGCACGACTATGGCGAACGACCAGCCCCGATTCAAGACTTATGACCGTCCCGCGGGCGGGTGGGGCGCCGCGGCGGCGACCACAAAGATATTGCTCGAGCAAAGCGTGGCGGCCAAAGGCTCCCGGGCGCTGCTGGCCATGAACCAGCCGGGCGGATTCAAGTGCCCCAGTTGCGCCTTCCCCGACGCGCATTGCCAAAAAAAGCTTGATTTCTGCGAGAACGGCGCCAAGGCGCTTGCCTTCGAGGCGACCAAATTCAGGGTGACCCGCGAATTCTTCGAAAGGCACACGGTTTCCGAACTTATGCGGCAATCGGACTACTGGCTCGAGATGCAGGGGCGCCTGACCGAGCCGATGCGTTACGACGCCGCGTCCGACCGCTATGTGCCGTGCGACTGGGACAGCGCGTTCGCCCTGATCGCCAGCCACCTGCAGGCGCTCGAAAGTCCCCATCAGGCCGAGTTCTACACGTCGGGGCGCACGCCCAATGAGGCCGCGTTTCTTTATTCGATTTTCGTGCGCGAGTTCGGAACCAATAACTTTCCCGACTGTTCGAACATGTGCCACGAGCCGACGAGCCGCGGCCTGCCGTCGTCCATCGGCGTCGGAAAAGGGACGGTCATCATGGAAGACTTCGAGCACGCCGAAGCCATATTCGTGATCGGACAGAACACGGGCACCAACTCGCCGCGCATGATGGCCAATCTGTTCGGGGCCAGAAAGCGCGGGGTCCCGATCATCGCTGTCAATCCCATGCCGGAACGCGCTTTCATCCGTTTTACCGAGCCGCAGGACATCGTGCAGATGGCCACGTTCGGGTCGACGCAAATCGCGAGCGAGTTCGTGCATGTGAACATCGGCGGCGACCTCGCCCTGCTCAAAGGCATGATGAAAGTGATGTTCGAGCGCGAGGCCCGCGGCGAGAAGGTGATAGACCATGATTTCGTTTCCAGGCATACGTACGGCCTGGAGGCCGTGCGCGAAGAGGTGCTTGCTCAGGAGTGGCCCGAAATCGTCAGGATCTCGGGGGTGGGCCAAGAGCAGATCCGGCGCATTGCGGAGATCTATATCCGGTCCCGGGCGACAATGATTTGCTATGGAATGGGGGTGACGCAGCACCAGCAGGGATCCCGCCTTGTGCAGCAAATCGCGAATCTCCTGCTGCTCAAAGGGAATTTCGGAAAGCCCGGCGCGGGCATCTCGCCCATCCGCGGCCATTCGAACGTCCAGGGAGACCGTACGGTCGGCATCGACGAGAAGCCGTCGCAAGCTTATCTCGATCGCGTGCGCGATGTGTTCGGCTTCGAGCCACCGCGCGAGCACGGACACCATACGGTTCAATCCATTGCGGCCATGCAGCGCGGCACGGCGAAGGTATTCATCGGGTTGGGCGGCAACTTCGTGCGCGCGGTGCCCGATAGCGACAACGCGCGTGCGGCGATGCGCAAGCTGGCGCTGACGGTGGGCATCGCCACGAAATTGAATCGTGGGCATCTCGTCCACGGCCGCGATGCTCTCATCCTGCCCGTGGTTTCCCGTTCGGAAGTGATACACACGCCGGCGGGAGAGCAATTCGTCACGATCGAGGATTCCATGTCCAACGTGACCGCGTCACGCGGCGTGCTGGCGCCCGCCAGCCCCCACCTGCTTCCAGAGGTGGAGATCGTTTGCCGGATCGCGCGCGCCACATTGCCCGACAGCAAGGTGCCGTGGGAAAGCTATATCGACGACTACAATCCGATCCGCGACAAGATCGCCGAGGTCTATCCGCAGATCTACGCCGGATTCTCGGAGAAAATCAGGAATCCGAATGGTTTCCATCTGGATATACCGCCGCGCCGCCTCGTCTGGCCAACGCCGAACGGCAAGGCGAATTTTCTTTTGCTTCCGGGCCTTGAAGTGAACGCCCCTGTTTCCGATCCGGCGATGCTGCGATTGGCCACGGTTCGCTCGCACGATCAATTCAATACCACGATCTACAGCAATAGCGATCGCTATCGCGGGGTCTACAACGACCGCATGGTGCTGTTCATGAATGCCGGGGACCGCGCCGCAAGAGGGCTGGAATCCGGCTGTACCATCGCACTGGAAACGATCAGCGACGATGGCATCGAGCGGCGCGTCGACGGATTGACGGTGCTGGACTATCCGATGCCGCGCGGCTCGGTTGCGGGATACTTTCCCGAGCTCAATCCTTTGCTGCCGCTGCAACACCACGATCAGATCAGCGGAACACCGGCGGCCAAAGCCATTCCGGTGCGGGTGGCGCCGCCGCGGACTGTGTCCGCCCCCTGACGAAGCGCAAGGCGGCCGGCGGACAGGGCCTGACGGTTTATTTCATCCGTTGCCGGAAGCGATCATGTCAAAGCGGCCAGGCGCCCGGGGTGGCGCGGGAAAATGGCGCCGCCCGTCGTGCGCTGCAGATTGATTCGCATCATGCCGCGATGTTTCCGCGGGCGTCGCAGACGACCAGCGCGGAATCCGGCCGCGCCAGCGCGACCAGCGTCAGGCCGGCATCGACGGCGCGCTCGACGGCCAGGCTCGTCGGCGCGGAAATGGTGACGAGCATTGCACAGCCGGCGCGCACTGTCTTTTCCACAAGTTCATAGCTGCATCGCGCGGAGAGCAAAATGAACCCCGCCGACGGATCCGTGCCATCGGTCGCCAGCGCGCCGATCAGTTTGTCGAGGGCGTTGTGCCGGCCCACGTCCTCGCGGGCACACAGAATGCGACCGTCCGGCGCGCAAAGCGCCGCGACATGGACGGCCCCTGTCGCCTGGCCAAGCGGCTGATGGTCCTTCAGCGCCGACAAGGCTTTCGCGATGGCGGCCCGGTTGGTCTTGATCCGCGCCGTGATCGGCGGCAGGGGACGAAGCACTTGCCCGATGTTGTCCATGCCGCAAAGTCCGCAACTGCTTTCGGAAACCCGCCTGCGCGACCGCTCCAGCGCAATGGCCGCCTTCCCGGGCGGCAAGATGAGACGGACGATCCAGCCGCCCTCGGTCTGGTGAATGTAGATGTCATTCACTTCCTCCCGGCGGCCGACCAGGCCCTCGGCCAGTGCGAACCCCAGTGCGTAGTCGCGCAGGTCCGAGGGCGTGGCCATCATGACGGCGTAGTCCATCCCGCACACCTCGATGGCAACGGGAGCCTCGATCGGGACGCTGCGCAGCACTTCGCGGTCGTCATCGTCGTTGAACTCGAGCCGCAGGACCGGGTAGTCTCGCGATTGACACGTCAGCACAGTCATTGAGTGATGATCCGGTTGCTATTCGGCTTGCGCCTTCCATTCAAATCAAGGTCTGTATGCGAGGCGCAATTGCATCGGCATATGCCTTATCTTCCGCAACGAGTTTATCATGTGCCTTCCCGCTTGCGCATGGGCGCATTTCCGTCCTCCCGGCTGTTTTCCGGCTGTTCCGGCAAACATGGCGTACCGGTCCGGATGGCTGTGAACATGCCTTTTAACCGAGATGACGCCGCATGTTCCGGGCAGTACACTGTCTTTCCAGGGTCCGCATCATGGGGACCCGCACTACGATAGTGATATTGGCGGCCGCCGGCCGTGATCCGGGCGGCCTGCGCTTTGACGTGGAATTCAAGCAAAAGGCACACGCATGACAAGATCTTCGCTTCCTGCATCGCATCTTCGGCTGAAGCGGGCCTACGAGCCGGCCGAAACCGGGGATGGCGTGCGGATACTCGTTGACAGGCTTTGGCCCCGCGGGGTCAGCAAGGCCAAAGCCGCGCTCGATGAATGGATGAAGGACATCGCTCCAAGCACCGAGTTGCGGCAGTGGTTCGGCCACGATCCCGGGCGCTGGGCGGAGTTTCAGCGCCGCTACAAAGCCGAGCTTGAACAGCACCCGCAGGAGTTGGCCCGCCTCGGCGCGCTCGCAAAGGCGCAAACAGTCACTCTTGTCTATAGTGCCCATGACGAAAAGCACAACGATGCGGTCGTGCTGAGAGATGTCCTTCTGAATGGAAAGGGGTCCGCGCAATGAGTACGAGATTCAAGATCGGCTGAAAATGCGAGTGAAGCGCACAGCCAGTACCGTCGATGTCAGCGTGCCCGGCGATGACGAGTCGTTAGAAGCCTATGTCGCCGCCATCCGCGCATGCAGGGTTTGTCGTGATCGGCCGCGTTATGGGAGGGCGCTGGACCACGAACCGCGACCGGTCATCCAGGTTTCGAGAACAGCGCGGATTTGCATAGCCAGCCAGGCCCCGGGAACCCGGGTTCATGAAAGCGGGCGCCCGTTCGACGACCCATCGGGGGTTCGGCTCAGGCAGTGGATGGGAATTGAAGAGCGCGACTTCTACGACTCTTCCAGGGTCGCGATTCTTCCCATGGGGTTCTGTTTCCCGGGATTGAGGCCCGACGGCAGCGATTTGCCGCCTCGCCGGGAGTGCAAGGAAGTCTGGCGGGGGCAACTATTCGCGCACCTGCCCGACCTGGAATTATTTCTGGTGATTGGCGGATATGCGCAACGGTGGCATCTGGGGCCCGCGGTCGCCCGGCAAGGCGTCACCGAGACAGTGCGGCGATGGCATCGGATTTATCGGGCCACTCCGTCGCATCGCATCTATCCGTTACCGCATCCATCATGGCACAACAACAAATGGCTCAAGCAGAACCCTTGGTTCGAATCCGACCTGCTGCCGGTGCTTCAGGCGGATATACGCGACGTTCTTTCGCCGAGCCGATGACGCCCTGTGGCATGAAGCCGGCGTGGCGGCCGGGCGTCGGCATCCCCCCGGGGCAATGGCCTTCACGGTCCGGGGCGCGCCGTCGCCATGGCGGCGTACGGCGGCCGGCATCAAGGGGCCGCCTGCGGCTCATCCGGCCCCGGCGAAAGCCAGGATCAACCGGTCCATGGCGTCGTAGCCGGACTGAAACAGCCTGGACAGGAACAGTGAAGTCTGGGGCAGCACGGTCATCAGCAGCATCAGCCCGGTCATCAGGCTGATCGGAAAGCCGACGGCGAAAACCGAGAGTTGCTGGGCCGTCCGGTTCAGGATTCCCAGCGCCAGATTGATGGTGAGCAACACAATGATCAGCGGCAGCGCCAGCAGCATGCCCGAAAGCATGATCTGCGCGCTCCATTCGAACAACACGCCCCAGCCGTTGAGGTCCAGGGCGTGGACGCCCACGGGCAAGACCGCGAACGTGCGGACCAGGCCGGCCAGCATCAGCAAATGGCCATCCAGGGCCAGAAATACCAGCATGGCGATCATATTCATGATGCGCGACAGCACAGCGGTGTTGGCGCCGGTGGATGGGTCGAAGAACGAGGCGAATGACAGGCCCATCTGAAGTCCTATGAATTCGCCGGCGGTCTGCACCGCGGCGAAGACGATGCGCATGGTCAGGCCCAGGGCGATGCCTATCAATACCTGCTTCAGTCCGATCCACAGTCCGGCGAACGATGCCGTGGCGATGTCCGGCATGGGCGGCAGCGATGGCGCCGCGGCCATCGCGACGAGTACGGCAAAGCCCGTCTTCACTTTTATCGGAATCGACGAGTCGCCCAGGACGGGGGCGGTTCCCAGCAAGCCCAGAAGGCGGAACAAGGGCCAGATGAAAGCGTTGATCCAGGCATAGGCCTGGGCGATGTCCAGGGTAATCATGGAAGTTCCATTCTCGCGGCGCGCCGACCGTACCCTGCCGCATTCCTGCCGCCGGCCGGATCCGTGCGTGCCGTTGCAAAAATCAGGCGTCGCAATGCGACCGGACACTAAGCCGCCGAGGCCAGGCTGGGGATTTGAGACAGCAGATACTGGATGTAGTCCGACATTTCTCCGATCATCCAGGGCCCCAGGAGAACCAGGGCGATGCCGACCGCCAGCAGTTTCGGAATGAACGACAGCGTCATTTCGTTGATTTGCGTGGCGGCCTGGAAGATGCTGATGAACAAGCCGACGAGCAGCGTGACCAGCAGCAGGGGGCCGGCTATGGTCAGGGCCATCTTCATGGCCATGTACGTCATGGACATCACGGTTTCAGGCGTCATTCAGGCCTCGTTCATTGATAGAAGCTGCGCGCCAGCGAACCCAGCAGCAAATGCCAGCCGTCCGCCAGTACAAACAGCATGAGCTTGAAAGGAAGGGAAATGGTGACGGGCGGCACCATCATCATGCCCAGGGCCATCAGCACGCTGGCGACGACCAGGTCGATGATCAGGAAGGGAATGAAAATCGTGAAACCTATCTGGAATGCCGTCTTCAGTTCGCTGGCGACGAATGCGGGAACCAGGACTCGCAGGGGCACCTGGTCGGGGCCCTGCATTTCGCCCGCATCGGCCATGCGGGCGAACAGGGACAGATCCGCCTCCCGCGTCTGGCGCAGCATGAATGTATGCAGCGGCCGGGCGCCGCGCTCCAGCGCCGTTTCGAAGGTGATGGCGCCCGCGCTCAGCGGCTGGTAGGCCTGGCTGTGGATCTGGTCGAATACGGGGGCCATGGCGAAGAATGTCAGGAACATCGCCAGTCCTATCAATACCGAATTGGGCGGCGAAGCGCCCGTGCCCAGCGCGCTGCGCAACAGGCCCAGCACGATGATGATGCGGGTGAAGCCCGTCATCATGAGCAGCATGGCGGGCAGGAACGACATCAGGGTCAGCAGCAGCAGCGTCTGGACGCTGAGCGAGTACGTCTGGCTGCCGTCGGCGCCGGGGATTGCGGTGATCGCCGGAAGCGTTGCCTGGGCCAGGCCGGCCGGCGGAAACACGAGCAGCAGCGCTCCGCCGCAGACGATGGCGGGTACAAGGCGCCCGGCCACGTTCAGGGTCCGGCGGATCAAAGCCGGCTTGTCCATGTTCGGGGCTGCCGCGGGGCCTGCCGATCTCCGTCCAGGGACCTATCGAGCGCGTCGTGAAAGCTTTCATGCGGCGGGTCGCAGGCCGCATGCCCGTCGTGGGCGCCCGCGTCCCCGGTCCAGGTGTGGAGCAATGAAACCTGTTGCGCGGTGATGCCTACGGCCATGCGGATGGCGCCGATCTGGATTAGGGCGACATGCGCCCGCGCGCCCAGGTTCTTCGTGCCGAGGATCTGTACCGTCTGATTGGCGCCGGCCCGCAGCCAGCCGGCGCGGCGGATGACCCAGGCGCCTGCCAGGATAAGCATGATGATGAACACCAGGCTGAGGGCGAGCCGCAACGCGGCGGTGTCGGTCATGGGTGTTCAGCGCCTTGCGTTGAGCCGGCCGAGCCGGTCGGCCGGTGTAACGATATCGGTCAGGCGGATGCCGTATTTTTCGTCGACGACGACGACTTCCCCCTGGGCGATCAGATAGCCGTTCACGAAGATATCCATGGGCTCGCCGGCCAGTCCGTCGAGTTCCACGACCGAGCCCTGGCCCAGTTGCAGGATGCTCTTGATCGTAAGGCGCGTGCGTCCCAGCTCGACGGACAACTGGACGGGAATGTCCATGATCATGTCCATGTCGCCGCTGGATGGGGCGGCTTGATCGAGCAGCGGCGCAAAGACATGGTGCGCGGGGGTCGCAGCCGGCGTCTCGGCGGCGGCCTGTTCGGCCAGCGCGCTGGCCCAGTCGTCGTCGGCCTGTCCGGGCGCGCCGCCGGCCTGGTCCTGGCCGGCGTCACGGTTGCCGGAAGCCGCGCCGTCGGGATGCGTCTGCCCGACGGGCGGCGCTGCGGCCAGGTCGGCGGCATCGCCGCCGGGGTCGTCGCCGTCGCCGGCGGAATGTCGGTGGGGGTCGCTCATGTCAGCTTGCCTTGGGAAGGTCTGTTTCGGTGTTTGACAGCCGCCGTATCACGCGCAGCGCGTATCGGCGGTTGAAGGTTCCGTACGAGCATTCCAGAACCGGCACCTCGCCCGCGCGCAGGGTGATGGTCGGGGGAAGCTCGATCGGCAGAATGTCATTGACCCGCATTTTCATGAGGGCCGAGATGCTGGACGGTATTTGCGCGAACCGGGCGATCAGTTCCACGTCCGCGCTTTGCACCTGGCGCGAGAGCTGATGCAGCCAGCGCTGATCCACCGATTCCATGCTGGCATCCTGCAACGGCCGTATGAGCAGGTCGCGCACCGGCTCTATCATCGAGTAGGGCAGGCAGATATTGAGTTTTCCGCCGGAGGCGCCCAGTTCGATGCTGAACGATGAAACGACCACGAGCTCGTTGCCGCCGGTGATGCTGGCGAATTTCGTGTGCATTTCGGATCGGATGTAATCGAACTCGACCGGATAAACCGCCGCCCAGGCGCCGGCGTAGCTTTCGAGCGTGAGATTGAGCAGGCGGTTGATGATCCGCTGTTCGGTGACGGTGAAGTCGCGCCCCTCGATGCGGGTGTTGTAGCGGCCGTGCCCCCCGAACAGATTGTCTATGATCAGGAAAACCAGATTGGGGTCGAACGTGAACAGCGCCACGCCCCGCAAGGGTTTCATGGTCACCATGTTCAAGTTGCTGGGAACCGGGAGATTGCGTTCGAAGTCGGAGTATTTTTTTACCTGGACCGAGCCCACGGTGATGTCCGCGTTGCGGCGCATGAAACTGAGCAGGACCGAGCGCAGGCGCCGCGCGAACCGTTCGTTGATGAGTTCCAGGGTCTGCATGCGGTGGCGCACCACTCGATCGGGCGAGCCCAGATCGTACGCTCTCACGCCCGCGGCGGCTTCGGGCGCCGCGGTGTCGTGTTTGTGCTCGCCGCTCACTCCAGCCAGCAGCGCGTCGACTTCGTCTTGCGAAAGAAAACTTTGGTAGGCCATTTATTGAATCACGAAGGCGGTGAACAGGACATTCGAAATATCGGGCCCGCGGGGCATGGGCGCGTAGGGCGCCCGCAGTTCGCGCGCCAGGGCATGCACCAGTGCGGCGCGCCCCTCTTGCGTCTGGATGGCCAGGGGATCCTGCACCGCCAGTACGGACAGGACACGGTTGCGGACTTCCGGCATGTAGGTATGGATCTGGCGCCCGGATCCCTGGTCGGCGACCCGCAGCGTGATGGCGACATGCAGGATGCGCCGCGTCTGCGTAGTGCCCAGGGTGACGGTGAATGGTTCCAGCGACACGAAGATCGGGCTGGCCTCGGCTTCGGAAGCGGGCGTTTCCGGCTTGCCGGCCTCGAGAATGGGGAGATCGAAGCGGGCGCCGTACAGCATGGCCGCGCCCGCCGAGGCGGCCGCGATGGCCAGGATGGCAAGGCCGGTCTTGATGGGCTTCATGCGGTGTTTCGTAGGGGGCTGAGTCACTGCGCGGTTCTCAGGCGAACGTATCGATCATCGTTGCCGAGGTCCTGGCGCGTGGCGCGGCCGCCAGGTTCGCATCGGCTCCGGATTCGACCGGGGCCGCCGCGGCGCCGGCGGCCGAACCGCGCCTGGAGGCCAAGGAATGATCGAGCGCTTCGCCGGGCGCGCCCTGATCATTCACGCTGGTTTGCCCGAGCGAGATGCCGGCCTGTTCCAGCGCCTGCTGCAACGCCGGCAGGGCATGCTCGACCGCGTGCCGGACGGCGGCATGCGGCGATACGAATTGAGCATGGGCCACACCGTCGCTGATTGTGATCGAAACGCGTAGAGGCCCCAGATCCGGAGGGTCCAGGCGCAGATCGGCCGCCTGCGTGCGGCCACTGGCGGTCATGCGCGCCAGCGCGAGGAACTGCCGGCCAAAGTCGCCGGACCAGTGCGGGCTCGGCAATGGCGTCGTCACGGCCAGCCAGGCCCCCGGCGCGGCGGCCGGGCTGGCTGGCGCGCCCGGCGGCACGTGGAGGGCGGCCAGCGGGCCGCCGCCGGCGGCCGCGACGGTATTGGCCGGGGCGTCGAAGTGCGGCTCGAATCCCGCCGGCCGCGCGCCGTCGCGGTCGACGATGAAATCAGCCGACGGCGGCCGCCCGGGCACCGATGCGCGGCGGTCTTCGAGCGCATTGCCCGGCGCTGTCGCG
>Ga0182736_1002424_pt1 | contig 14306 bp, 14 predicted proteins | sample eDN5th30CKraftBY_FD_128882 | JGI IMG/M metagenome (GOLD analysis project Ga0182736, IMG submission 128882) | Enriched backyard soil microbial communities from Emeryville, California, USA - eDNA 5th pass 30_C Kraft BY (version 2) (version 2) | ecosystem: Environmental > Terrestrial > Soil >...
GTTCCGGGTGACGGTGGATTCATAAGGCGGGTTGAAGTTGCCCAGGATCTTGGAGCCCGCCGTCGTGGTCACGCCGTCGGTGCAGAACAGGTCCTTGATGCCGAGCGGAATGCCTTCGAGCGCCCCGCCTTCGCCGCGGGACAGCTTCTCGTCCGAGGCCTTGGCCATGGCGAGCGCCTTTTCCGGCGTCTCGAGCACATAGGCGTTGAGCGCCCTCGCCTTCTCCATGGCGGCGAGATGGGCCTGGGCCAGCTCGGTGGCGGAGAAGGACTTGGCCTTCAGGCCGTCGCGGGCCTCGGCAATCGTGAGATGGGTCAGTTCGGTCACGGGACTGGATCTCTGGTTCTACGTCATGGCCGGGCTTGTCCCGGCCATCCACGCCTTATTCTGCGGGAGATCCCGGGTTGCACTGCATTTGCCCGGGGATGGTCGATAAGGCTCGCGCCTTACTCGACCACCTTCGGCACGAGGAAGAAGTTGTCTTCCGTGGCGGGGGCGTTGCGGACGATCTTGTCCGCGTAGCCGCCATCGGTCACGCCGTCCTGGCGCTTCTTCATGACCATAGGGGTCACGGAGGTCATCGGCTCGATACCCTCCACGTTCACCTCGTTGAGCTGCTCGACGAAGGAGAGAATCGCGTTGAGCTCGCCCTGGAGATGAGGCACCTCCGCATCCGTCACGGCAATGCGCGCCAGATGGGCGATGCGGCGGACCGTTTTCTCATCGACCGACATGAATGGTCTAACCTCTTGGAAATCTGCTTGGCGGCCTATAGCACCCGCCCGCCTCGGGGGGCAACGCCGGATGTGGGAAAGCGGGCTCCACCCCGACCTCATACCGAGCAACCCTCCCGGAAGAAACCAAACGGCCAGTGCCCCTGACCAACCAACCTCACAACGTGCATCCCAGGACCTGGGAGCCTATCAACAGTAGACATTTTACATAATAATATTGCGTATATGACGAGAAACTAGAGCTGAGATTTTGGGGCAGATTCGATGCGTACCCACGGGGCAAGAACGGGCGCTTTGTTTGTCGCCATGACCACCCTTGTCGTAGGCACCTCGTTGCCGATGTTGGCCCAGGCCGCCAGCCGGAAAGGAGCGCCGCAGCAGGCGCAAGCCGGTGAACCAGCCATCATTTTCGTGCGCGTGCTGAAGGATGGCGAAGGTTGCAGGGGTGTCGCACGCCTGCGTCCATTCAAGGGCGGGCAGCTGGACAGGAGCCGGTTCGTCGATATCGGCTATGTCGTCGAAACCGACTCGAAGCCCCAATTGGAAGCCATAGGAGAGCTTCTCGGAAAGGGCGCTACCCTCGACTTCAAAGGGATGTTCGCGAGCATGAATAAAAGTCGCAAGGACCAGTTCGTTGCGATTGCACCCGGCACCTACGTCATGACGAACATTCTCTGCGACCAGGGCCAAAGGAAGACATGGATTGGCGGAGACCACTCCAACCTGTTCGCCGCGGAAACTGGACAGGCTTCTCCCATCAAGGGTGCGAACATCATCGAGGTGAGGCCCGGTGAAATCCTCGATGCGGGAATTCTAGAGATTAAAAGTGATTCGGTCGGCTTTTTCGAAACCAAGACGGCGTCAGTCGCGGCGGCCCCAACTCCCGAAGGCGAACAGCAGCAGATTCGAGAGATCTTTCAGGGAACGGGAAGAAAGCTGCGCTTCACGACCTTCCGCGCAGGTGTCAGATAGGTTTCTCAGGATCTGACGACCGCGAAGTTGCTTTGCGCTCCAGCCTTGCGACAGGAGCACAAAGCGCTTCGTCAGTTGATCAAACCGTCACGCCCACCGTCTTGTGCGGCACCACCACCTGAACGCCCTTGCCGTCGAGGGCCGCGACGAAGCGGTCGGCGTTGGGGACGAGCGGCGGGAAGGAGGCGTAGTGGCAGGGAATGGCGGCCTTGGCACCGCTGAAATAGCGCTCGATGGCCAGGGCGGCGACCTCCGGGCCCATGGTGAAGCGGTCGCCGATGGGCACGATCACCACGTCGGGCTTATGGATCTCGGCGATCAGGGCCATGTCGCCGAAGATGTCCGTGTCGCCCATGTGGTAGACGGTCGGCTCGCCCGGCGCCTTGACGACGATGCCGTTGGCGCTGCCGAGCGGGAAGTTCACGTCCATCTCCACGAGGCCGGAGGAATGATCCGCCCGCACCAGGGTGACGGTGAAGCCGTCCTGGTCCGTCGTGCCGCCGGTGTTCATTGGATCGAAGTTCTGGACGCCCTGCTTGGCGAGGTACATGCAGAGCTCGAAATTGGTCACGACCTTGGCGCCCGTCGACTTCGCGATATCGGCGGTATCGCCCACGTGGTCGCCGTGGCCGTGGGTGACGAGGATGTGAGAGACGCCCTCGGTGATCTTCGCCCTGTCGCCCTCGAAGGCCGGATTGCCGGTGAAGAACGGATCGATGAGCACGGCCTTGCCGGCGAAATCGAGCCGGAAGGCGGAATGACCGAACCACGTAATTTTCATGGAAATACCCTCGCTTTCGGCAACATGACATGGGGCAGCCGCGCCCGCCGACCACGTTCCACAGGAACAAATCGGCAGGTCGGGCTTTAAGAAGCTAAGCAATAAACATCAAGCCTGCAGGAGGATTGCCATGTCCCGCCTCATCGCCAGCTTCGCCGCAGCCGCCGGGCTTCTTGCGTCCACCAGCGCCTGGGCCGTCGAGATTTCGATCTCGTGCAGCGCGCTCGGCCAGGAATACGAGATCTGCAAGCAGGGCACCGACGCCTGGGCATCGAGGACCGGCAACACGGTCAAGATCGTCTCGACGCCCAACTCCGCCACGGAGCGCCTCGCGCTCTACCAGCAGCTTCTCGCGGCCGGCGCCGGGGACATCGACGTATTCCAGATCGACGTGGTCTGGACCGGCATCCTGGGCAACCACCTCCTCGACCTGACCTCCAAGGCGCAGGGAACGATCGGCGACCATCTCCCCGCCATGATCGAGACCAGCCGCGTCGAGGGCAAGCTGATGGCCGTGCCGTGGTTCGCCGATGCCGGCCTGCTCTATTACCGCAAGGACCTCCTGGACAAGTACAAGCGGCCCGTGCCGCAGACCTGGGCCGACCTCACCGAAACCGCCCGCCTCGTCCAGGACGGCGAGCGCAAGGAAGGCCGCAACGATTTCTGGGGCTACACCTGGCAGGGCCGCGCCTATGAGGGCCTGACCACCAACGCGCTCGAATGGATCGCCTCCTACAACGGTGGCACGATCGTGGACGAGAAGGGCGATATCACCATCGAGAACCCGAAGGCCACCGAAGCCCTGAAGACCGCCGCCGGCTGGGTCGGCACGATCACGCCCGAGGGCGTGCTCAACTACACGGAAGAGGAAGCGCGCGGAATCTTCCAGGCCGGCAATGCCCTGTTCATGCGCAACTGGCCCTATGCCTGGGCGCTGGCGCAAGGGTCTGACAGCTCCATCAAGGACAAGGTCGGCATCGCGCCCCTGCCGAAGGGCGGCGCGGACGGTCGCCACGCGGGCACCCTCGGCGGCCAGCTGCTCGCCGTCTCCAAATATTCGAAGAACGCCGATGCCGCGACCGACCTCGTCCTGTACCTGACGAGCGAGGCCGAGCAGAAGCGCCGCGCGGTCGAAGGCTCCTTCAACCCGACCATCGTGTCGCTCTACAGCGATGCCGACATCGCCAAGGCCAATCCTTTCATCGGCGACCTCGTCGATGTGTTCAGCAATGCGGTCGCCCGACCTGCCACCGTGACGGGACAGAACTACAACAAGGTCTCCACCGAGTTCTTCAACGCGGTGCATCAGGTTCTCTCGAAGCGTTCCGAGCCCGCGCAGGCGTTGAACCGCCTCGACCGCGACCTGAAGCGGATCAAGCGCAACGGCTGGCAATGATCATGGGCAGTGCCGTCGCGCAGGCCGGCGTCCCTGATCGGCAACAGGCACAGGGACGCCGCTCTTCGCTGACGCGCTCACGCGTCAGGGCGGCGTGGCTCTTCATCGCGCCGAGCCTGATCGTCGTGGCGCTCATCGCGGGCTGGCCCCTGGCGCGGACGATCTGGTTCAGCTTCACGGATGCCAACCTCACCGACTTGAGCGACTACGAATTCATCGGCCTGGAGAACTACCTCGCCAATTACGACGGCGAATGGTTCGGCATCCTGATCGAGCCCGACTGGTGGCGCTCGGTCTGGAACACCCTGTGGTTCACCCTCGTGTCCGTCTCGCTCGAAACGGTGCTCGGCATCGTCGTGGCGCTGATCCTGAACGCGGCGTTCCCCGGGCGCGGCCTCATGCGGGCCATCATCCTCATTCCCTGGGCGATTCCCACCATCGTGTCCGCCAAGATGTGGAGCTGGATGCTGCACGACCAGTTCGGCGTGATCAACGACCTCCTCCTGCGCATCGGCCTGATCGCCACTCCCATCACCTGGACGGCCAATGCCGACACGGCCCTGTGGGCCGCCGTCATGGTGGATGTCTGGAAGCATACCTCCTTCATGGCGCTGCTCATCCTGGCCGCGCTCCAGATGCTGCCGCAGGACATCTACGAAGCCGCGAAGGTGGACGGCGTCTCGCCCGTCCGCGTGTTCTTCCGCGTGACCCTGCCGCTCATCAGGCCGGCGCTGCTGGTCGCGGTGATCTTCCGTTCCCTCGATGCGCTGCGGGTCTTCGACCTGATCTACGTCCTGACGTCGAACTCCAAGGACACGGCGTCCATGTCCGTCTATGCGCGCCAGCAGCTCGTCGATTTCCAGGAAGTGGGCCTCGGCTCCGCCGCATCGACCCTGATCTTCCTCATCATCGCCCTCGTGGTCGTGATCACGCTGGCGGCCGGACGCGTGCGGCTCGGGGAGGATCCGCGATGAAGATTCTCGCCCGGACCGGCTTCTGGCTGCTCGTCATCGTCATCGCGTTCTTCGCGCTGTTTCCGTTCTACTACGCGATCATCTCGTCGTTCCGGACGGGGAGCGCCCTGTTCTCGGTGGCCTATCTGCCGGAGAGCTTCGATCCCTCGAACTACATCGCCGTGTTCGAGCGCCAGCCCTTCGGCCGCAACATCCTGAACTCCGTCATCGTCTCCGGCGCCGTGGTGGTTCTGTCGCTGGGATTGGGCATCACGGCGGCCTACGCCTTCGGGCGCATCGCCTTTCGCGGCCGCTCGCTGCTGCTCATGACGATCCTGGCCGTCTCCATGTTCCCGCAGGTGGCGGTGCTCGCCGGCATGTTCGAGCTGATCCGGGCTTTCGGCCTCTACAACACCCTGCCCGGCCTGATCCTCGCCAATCTCATGCTCACCCTGCCCTTCACGATCTGGGTGCTCACCACCTTCATGCGCGAGCTGCCGAAGGAGATCGAGGAAGCGGCCTTCGTCGACGGCGCGACGCCGTGGATCGTGGTGCGGCGCGTGTTCCTGCCGCTCATGGCGCCCGCCGCCGTCACCACGGGACTGCTCGCCTTCATCGTCTCGTGGAACGAGTTTCTCTTCGCCCTCACCTTCACGCTCACCAACGAACAGCGCACGGTGCCGCCCGCCATTGCTCTCATGAGCGGCTCGACGGCCTATGAACTGCCCTGGGGCACGATCATGGCGGGCTCCGTCATCGTGACCATCCCGATCATCGTCCTGGTGCTCGTGTTCCAACGCAAGATCGTCGCGGGCCTCACGGCCGGCGCGGTGAAGGGCTAATTCAGGAAATCCACGCAATGGCTGATGTCGTCCTCAAGAACGTCCAGAAATCCTTCGGCCGGGTAAACGTCATCCACGGCGTCGACCTCGAGATCCGCGATGGCGAGTTCGTGGTCTTCGTCGGCCCGTCCGGCTGCGGGAAATCCACGCTGCTGCGCCTCATCGCCGGGCTCGAGGACATCACGGCGGGCGATCTCTTCATCGGCGGCGAGCGCGTGAACGATCTCGTGCCGGCCAAGCGAGGGATCGCGATGGTGTTCCAGTCCTACGCGCTCTACCCGCACATGAACGTCTACGACAACATGGCTTTCGGCCTCGAACTCGCGAAGTCCTCGAAGGCGGAGATCGACGCCAAGGTGCGGGAGGCCGCGCGCATGCTGCAGATCGACACCCTCCTCGACCGCAAGCCCCGGCAGCTCTCCGGCGGCCAGCGCCAGCGCGTCGCCATCGGCCGCGCCATCGTGCGCGACCCGAAGGTCTTCCTCTTCGACGAGCCCCTCTCCAACCTCGACGCGGCGCTTCGCGTGCAGACCCGCATCGAGATCGCCAAGCTCCACAACGATACCGGCGCGACCATGATCTACGTGACGCACGATCAGGTGGAGGCAATGACGCTCGCTGATCGGATCGTGGTGCTGAACGGCGGGCGGATCGAGCAGGTCGGCACGCCGCTGGAGCTCTATCATCGGCCGGCCAATCTCTTCGTCGCCGGCTTCATCGGCTCGCCGCAGATGAACTTCATCGAATGCGAGGTCGCGGGGGTCGGACCGGACGAGGTGCTGGTGGGCCTTCCCAGCGGCGGAACCCTTTCGGTCCCGGTGGCCCCGGAGGCTCTCCAGCCGGGCGAGACCGTCACTCTCGGCGTCAGGCCCGACCACGTGCGGGTCAGCCCCCAGGGCCCCCTCGCGGGACGGGTCGAACTGGTGGAGGAGCTTGGCGAGAACCACCTCCTCTACGTCGATGTGGGCCAGGGCCGCCGCCTGACCGTCCGCGAGCCGGGCGACGCGCGCCACGAGGTGGGCACGACCGTCAGCCTCGACCTTGCTCGCGTGTCCTGCCACCTGTTCAAGCGCTCCGGGGAAGCGCTGCCGTCCCGCGCCGGCAGCCCGAACCCCGCCCCGTCATCGCCGGACCTGACGAGCGCGGCTTGAGACACACCGGTCCATTCCCGTCTCGACGCCGGCCCGCTTCCCCTATACTGGCTGGGACCCGGCAGGGATGACGAGGAGGCCGCCCATGATCTCACGCGACGACGAACTGGTCGCCTTCATCGACGGCCTGCCGCCCCGTGCCCGGCTCATGGGCCTCGACCTCGGCACCAAGACCATCGGCCTTGCCCTGTCGGACGTGGAGCGGCGCATCGCCACCCCGCTCGAGACGATCAAGCGGGTGAAGTTCACCCCGGACGTGGGCCGCATCAAGGATCTCGTCGCCCGCTATGAGGTCGGCGGCCTCGTCTTCGGCCTGCCGCTCAACATGGACGGCACGGAGGGGCCCCGCTCCCAGGCGACCCGCGCCTTCGTGCGCAACATGAAGCCCCTCCTGCCGCTGCCCGTCCTGTTCTGGGACGAGCGCATGTCCACCATGGTGGTGACCCGCACCCTGCTGGACGCGGACACCTCGCGGGCCAAACGGGCCGATGCCGTCGACAAGATGGCCGCCGCCTACATCCTCCAAGGCGCCCTCGACCGCCACGAGCGCATCGCGACCGATGCGCAGGACGCCGCGGACGAAGCCGCCCTCCGGTCCGGTCTCGACCTGGACGCCCCGCCGGAAGGCGGGTCGCTCGACGATTAGCGGACACCTCACACGTATCCCCATTTCAAGGCTTGACGCGCCGTCAAAAGCCCCCTATCTCACCGCCAACCGCGACGCCGGTTCCGAATCCCCGCCCCCGATGCTTGAGATAAAGCCTCAGGAAAGGCCAAGGGTTCGATGGCTTCGGTGGGGGATAGTTTAATGGTAGAACAGCGGACTCTGACTCCGTTAGTCTTGGTTCGAATCCAGGTCCCCCAGCCAGCCTCAAACGCCCATCTCCGCAGATAACCCGTTGAAATCAGACGAGAGAGCGCTCTTCGCACGGCGAAACGGGCGGTTTTTTCGTTGCGCAACAGAGTGTCGTCGCAACTGTTCGAATGGCTTCCTCACCGCCAGGGTGACGTATTCCGCCCAGCGTTCTTGCCGCCTCGGACGAGGTGATCGAGTGAACGCCTCGCGAGGGCGGAGCCAAGGAACAAATTGCTGGCGAGGCGCCGCTTCCGGCTTCATAGTTGATCGAATGGGATTGCTCCCGGTCGAGGGCCTTCGATGATCGCCTTGCCTTCCGTCTTGTCGCGCCCCGCCCGGCACCGCTGAGATGGGCTGAAGCGCGTGTCGTCATGACCAGGCACCGTCTCCGGTTCAGCGGCCTCTTTCAGAAGTACTTTCTCGTGCTGTTCCTGGCCGTGGTGATTCCATTGGCGACCAATGGGGTCAGCGAGGCATGGTTCGGCTACCGCGATCAGAGGGCGACGGTCGACCAGATGCTCGGTGTCGAGGCGAGATCCGCGGCGGCCAGGATCCAGGGCTTTCTCGACGGCATCACCAACCAGCTCGGCTGGCTGATCCAGCTCCCCTGGACCGAGGAACCGGACGAGCAGCGGCGGATCGATGCCCTGCGTCTTCTCCGGCAGGTACCCGCCATCGTGAGCCTCACCCTGGTCGATGGCGCCGGACGGGAACGCCTGTATGTCTCGCGGATCGGCCTGAACCGCACCGATAGCCGGACGGATCTCTCGACCGATCAGGCCGTCACCGCCGCCCGCTCGAGCCGGCTCTGGTACAGCGAGGTTCGCTACTATCGGGATTCCGAACCCTACCTGACCATCGCGATTGCCGGTAACCGGCCTTCGGTCGGCGTCGTGGTCGCCGAGGCGAACCTGAAGCTGATCTGGGATGTCATCTCGGCCATCAAGATCGGAAAGACGGGCTACGCCTTCGTGCTCGACGGTCCGGGACGGCTCGTGGCCCATCCGGACATCAGCCTCGTCCTGCGCGGGGCGGATGAAACCACGCTCGCTCCCTTGCGGGCGATCCGGGACGCGATCACGCGGTCCGGGGCGGATGTCACGACGACCCGGGACGCGCAGGGACGTGCCATCGCCGCCGCCGCCGCGCCCATCGCCGGTCCGGAATGGACGGTCGTGGTCGAGCAGCCCATTTCAGAGGCCTTCGGGCCGATCTATGCCGCCCTGTGGCGAACGGCGGGTCTTCTTCTCGCCGGCATCTCCTTCGCGGGCCTTCTGGCCTATGTCCTGGCAAGCCGGATGACCGAGCCGATCCGGCAGCTCGAGGAAGGCACAGAACGCATCGGTGCCGGGCAGTTCGACCACCGCATCCATATCGCGACCGGCGACGAGCTTCAGCGGCTGGCCAACAGCTTCAACATCATGGCGGCCGAACTCGCCATCTCCCAGGAGCGCCAGGAGCGTATCGCCAAGCTCAAGCGGTTCCTGGCGCCCCAGGTCGCCGAACTGGTCGACCGCAAAGGCGACGACGGCGTGCTGGAGGGCCGCCGCGCCGAGGTGGCGGTGGTGTTCTGCGATCTGCGCGGGTTCACCGCCTTTTCCGTGCGGGCGACACCGGACGAGGTGATGAGCGTGCTGTCGGAATATTACGAGGCCCTCGGCCGGATCATCACGAAACATGCCGCGACGCTGACGAGCTTCTCGGGCGATGGTCTGATGGTCCTCGTGAACGCTCCCGTTCCGGTCGAGGAGCCGGCCCTCCGGGCGCTCGATCTGGCGGTGGAGATGCAGCAATGCGTGCAGGAACTCATCCTCCACTGGAGCACGCGGGGGCACCGGATCGGCTTCGGTGTCGGCCTGGCGATCGGATCCGCCACCGTGGGGCGGATCGGATACGAGAGCCGCTTCGACTACACCGCCATCGGCACCGTGGTGAACCTCGCCGCCCGCCTGTGCGCCTCGGCGGCGGATCGGGAGATCCTGGCCGATCGGGCCATTGCCGAGGCCGCGAAAGGCAAACGCGCCCTGGTCCCGCTGGGACTGCGGCATATCAAGGGCTATGAGGAAGACCTCCCCGTCTACGGCATGCCGTTCGAAGGGCAGACCGACGTGGCCTGACTCGGACAACTGTCTCACGCAACCGGCCTTCGGCCGCGACGGGCGCTTTCATGAAGGAAACGACAGCATCTGCAAACATTTGCCATCATTGGACCCGACAAACGAGGCCGTATGCGGAGTAAGTCGCCGGTTTCATACGCGCACATCAAGGGGATCGCCCGATGGCCGTTGGAAGCAGACCGAACCTCGGGCTTCGGGTCCTCGCTCGCACGAGGAGGCCGATCGGATGAGACGGCGCGATGCCCTCGTGCTCGTCTGCGGCGCCGCGGCGTCGGCACTCCCGTTCCGCGTTCGATCCCAGCAGTCCGTGCCGGTCATCGGATATCTTGCTCCTGAATCGCCCGAGCCCTTCGCCAGCCGCCTCAAGGCCTTCCACGACGGTCTCGCCGAGAGCGGGTTCGTCGAGGGTCGCAATATCGCGATCGAATACCGATGGGCTGAAGACCAGTACAACCGATTGCCCGCCCTCGCGGCGGACCTCGTGAGCCGGAAGGTCGCCGTCCTTGTCGCCACGGGCGGCGCGCCCTCGGCGCTTGCGGCGAAAACCGCGACGACCACGACGACGGTTGTCTTCGAGATGGGCGGTGACCCGGTGGCGCTCGGCGTGGTGGACAGCCTGTCGCGGCCGGGAGGAAACCTCACGGGCGTATCGAGCCTGAGCGTGGAAGTCTCCCGCAAGCGCCTCGAATTCATGCACGAGCTGCTCCCGGCTGCGAGGGAGTTCACCGTCGTCGCGAACCCGACCAGTCCGACGACCGACTCGCAATTGAGGAACCTCCGCGCGGCGGCCGAGGCGCTCAAGGTCCGGCTTTATATCCTGACCACCAACGATGAGCGGGAATTCGAGACCATCTTCGCATCCGTCGCGCAGCAGAAGGTAGGCGGGATCGTCTTTACCTCCGATCCCTACTTCGCCTTCCGCAGCCAGCGACTTGCCACGCTGGCCCTTCGCTACGTCGTCCCTGCCGTCACCCAATCGCGCGACTTCCCGGTTGCAGGTGGCCTGATGAGCTATGGGGGCGATTTCACGGAATCGCATCGTCGCGCCGGCATCTATACCGGACGCATCCTGAAGGGTGAGAAGCCCGCTGATCTTCCGGTCCATCTGGTCACGAAAGTCGAAATGTTCGTCAACCTGAAAGCCGCCGCAGCGTTGGGCGTCACCGTCCCGCCCTCGCTGATCAGCAGCGCCGATGTGGTGATCGAGTGAATTCATCTTGAACATCCGACACGCGGCCATGCGCGGATATTCCACACCTCACGTTGCGCTCGATGCTCTGGCTCCCACGCTCACCGGCACTACAATGATCGGATGCCGACGACCTTGCGGGCCCAAGGCCCATTCATGCCGCGTGGTTTGCGAAGACATTCCGCAACAACCGCTCCCCGGAGGTGACGACCTTGAGATGGCAATATGACATGAAGGAAATCATTGCCGACGGAATCGTGCATGCCGTCGGCGTGACGATCGGGATCGTCTCCATCGTCGCCCTCCTCGTCATGGCCGCCCCCGCCGTCGGAGCATGGGAGTTCACGTCCCTTCTGGTCTATGGCATCGGGCTTCTGACGGTTCTCACCGTATCGGCGCTCTATAACCTTTGGCCGGTCTCGCCCACCAAATGGATCCTGCGGCGCTTCGACCATTCGGCCATTTACCTCCTGATTGCCGGCACCTACACGCCGTTCATCACGCAGATGAAGGCGAGCGCCGAGTCCCTGGTGCTGCTGGTCGGCGTGTGGCTCACCTCTGTGCTGGGGATCACCCTGAAACTCTGCTTCCCGGGCCGCTTCGACCGCCTTTCGATCCTGCTCTACCTGCTCCTGGGATGGAGCGGCGTCATGGCTTACGAATCCGTGTTCGGAGCGCTTCCCGCCTCAACCCTCTGGCTGCTCGCCATCGGGGGCATTCTCTACACGGCCGGCGTGCTGTTCCATCTCTGGGAGAGCCTGCGTTTCCAGAACGCCATCTGGCACTGCTTCGTCCTCGTCGCGGCCGGCTTCCATTACGGTGCCGTGCTGGACTGCCTGGTGCTGGCCCGGGCCTGACAAACATCAGCCGGACATGTAGCGCTGGCAATCGAATGATCGTCGCGGGTTATTCAGGAGCCTGATGCAGCGCATGCTTGCTCCTGAGAATGTCTTCGGCGCACCGCAGAAAACTACGATCCCTGAGGGCCCTGCATCATTTCCGTGATGTGCCGCACGAGAGTGGCGCCATGGTAAGGCTTCGGCACGAAATGGCCGTGATCCGGGATTTCATCGGGATCAGGCCGGGCATGGCCGGAGGAAATCAGCAGCAGCACATGCGGCCAGCGCCGATAGACCTGCTCGGCCAAGGCCATGCCGTTCATGGAACCGGGCATGTCCACATCCGTGAACAGCACCCGCACCTCATTGGAATGCGCTTCGAGCAGCGTCAGCGCTTCGTCGGCATTCGCTGCCTCGAGCACCTGGAATCCGGCCTCGTCCAGCTGATCCGCGGCCGTCATGCGCACCAGCGGCTCGTCATCGACGACGAGGACCACGGGTGGAATGAAGGAATCCTCGTGGCTCATTCAGGTCACCGGCGGCTGTGGTTCGCGCACGGCCTTGTCCGCCTCGATCAGCACATCGAGTCCGCGCCAGGGCTTGGGCATGAAGGTGACACAGTCGGGCCAATCGTCCCGCCGATCGGGCGTGGCCCCGGAGGTCAGAACGATTCGAATCGTCGGCCAGAGGGTGCAGGCCGCCTTGGCAAGCTGCACTCCGTCCATGCTGCCGGACAGGCGGATGTCGGCGAAGATCATCGCCACGTCTCCTCCGCGCTCCTGGAGACAGTCCAGCGCGGCCTCGGCGCTCTCGACCTCCACCACGTCGAGCGCGGTTTCCTCCAGCAGGGCAGCGGCGAGTTCCCGGACATGGGGATCGTCCTCGACGATCAGGGCGATGTGCGGCTCAGGCTGCGTCATGCTCATGTCCAGCGTCTTTCCTTTCCATGCGCCGCAGGATCGCCATGAGCGGCTCGGGAACAGGTTCCGCAAGAACGTCGCGATATGCCTCGGCAAAGGCACGGGCGATCATGAAGGTGGCGACGTCCGGACTGACGTCGGTGACACGGGGCAGGCGCACGTCGCCTGCGGCGTCGTGGGACATCATCATTCTCCTCAATTGTGGTTTTCAGCCCTTCGGATCGGCTCTGGTTCGCTCGGGCTAACATGCGTTAATCAAGGGAACCGCCGTCATGCCGGCTGGTTTCAGCGTGGCGGCAAAAAACAATGCCGGGCGGACCACAAGCGTGACCATTGCATCGCCCCTTTTTAGCCTTCGCCGTTGGGGCGACACGTTCTGGAAGATGCGATATGATGCCTAGGTCAGCACAAGGATAAAGCTACTTGCCATCGGCCCAGGGGGCGATCACGGGAGAGTGTCGTGACGCGTTGGCAACCAGATCCGAGTTTCTACCCTTCACCCCGCCTGGCCGGAAAAAGCCCGCCCGAGACACTGGCCTACGTGGCTATGTTCGACCCGGACCGGCAGCAGCCCGACGGCATCGCGGTCGTCGATCTCGACCCGGCCTCCCCGTCCTATGCCGAAATCGTCGGCTCGGTCGCCATGCCGAATACCGGGGACGAATTGCACCATTTCGGCTGGAATGCGTGTTCGTCCTGCCTCTGTCCGAACATGCCTCACCCGCATGTCGAGCGGCGCTACCTCGTGGTGCCCGGACTGCGCTCGTCGCGCATCCACATCCTCGACACCAAGCCCGACCCGCGCCATCCCACCATCGTGAAGGTCATCGAGCCGGAGGTCATCGCCGAACGGACCGGGTACACGCGGCCGCACACGGTTCATTGCGGACCCGACGGCATCTACGTCACGGCCCTCGGCAACGCGGAAGGTCAGGCACCGGGCGGCATCTTCATCATGGACCACGAGACCTTCGAGCCGCTCGGCCGCTGGGAGGTCGACCGGGGACCGCAGCAACTCGCCTATGACGGCTGGTGGCATCTCGGATACGACACGCTGGTGACCAGCGAATGGGGCACGCCCGATACCTTCGAGAACGGCCTCGTGCCGGAGGTCCTGCTCGGGTCGAAATACGGCCGCCGCCTCCATTTCTGGGATCTCCTGAAGCGCAGGCACCTACAGGAGATCGACTTCGGCGAGGAGCATCAGCTCGTGTTCGAGCTGAGGCCGGCGCACGATCCGACGAAGGCTTATGGGTTCGTGAACTGCGTGATCAGCCTCAAGGATCTCTCGTCGTCGATCTGGACTTGGTATCGCGAAGGCGATCGCTGGGCCGTCAAGAAGATCATCACCATCCCGGCCGAGCCCGCGAGCCCGGACGACCTGCCCGAGATGCTGAAGGGCTTCGGAGCGGTGCCCCCGCTCGTCACGGATATCGATCTTTCCATGGACGACCGGTTTCTCTACGTCTCCTGCTGGGGCACGGGGGATCTGCAGCAATACGACGTCTCGGACCCGATGAACCCCAAGCTCACCGGCAAGGTGCGGATCGGCGGGA
>Ga0182736_1002425_pt1 | contig 14291 bp, 22 predicted proteins | sample eDN5th30CKraftBY_FD_128882 | JGI IMG/M metagenome (GOLD analysis project Ga0182736, IMG submission 128882) | Enriched backyard soil microbial communities from Emeryville, California, USA - eDNA 5th pass 30_C Kraft BY (version 2) (version 2) | ecosystem: Environmental > Terrestrial > Soil >...
ATTTGCCAGGAGGTGAGATGGCGAGGAGCCTGAGCGGCGACCTTCGCGGTCGCGTGATTGCTGAGATCGAAGATGGGGTTTCGACGCGTGAGGCGGCGCGGCGCTTCCGCATCGGGATCTCGACCGCCGGGGCCTGGTATCGCCGCTATCGCGAGACTGGCGAGATGGAGGCTCGCAAGCAGGGTCAGCCGTCGCGCTCGAAGCTCGACGCGCACGAGACCTTCATTCTCGGCCTTATCAACGAGGCGCCGGACATCACCCTCGCCGAGATCGGGGCGCGCCTTGCCGCCGAGCGCGGCGTGCAGGCTGCGCCGTCGACGGTCTGGCTGTTCCTCGATCGGCGCGGCATCACGTTCAAAAAAAGACTGCGCACGCCTCGGAGCAGCAGCGTCCCGATGTTCTGCGCCGCCGCATAGCCTGGTTCGACGGCCAGCTCGACCTCGATCCCGAGAAGCTGATCTTCATCGATGAGACCGCGGCATCCACGAAGATGGCCCGGCTGCGCGGGCGGGCGCCCTGCGGCGAGCGATGCCGGGCGGCCGTTCCTCACGGCCATTGGAAGACGACCACCTTCACCGCCGGGCTGCGCCTGGATGGCATGGCGGCGCCGATGCTGCTCGACGGCCCGATGAACGGTCCGGCCTTCCTGGCCTATGCCGAGCAGGTTCTCGCGCCCGCGCTTCGCTCCGGCGACGTCGTGGTCATGGACAATTTGCCGTCCCACAAGATCAGTGGCGTGCGCGACGCCATCGAGAAGGCCGGAGCGCGGCTCCTGTTCCTGCCGCCATACTCGCCCGACTTCAACCCGATCGAGATGGCTTTTTCCAAGCTCAAGGCCCTGCTCAGAAAGGCCGCCGCCAGAACCGTCGACGAGTTGTGGTCGGTCGTTGCCGACTGCTTCTCCGCATTCACGCCAGAGGAATGCCGACACTATTTCCAGGCCGCCGGATATGACCCGGATTAGGTCGAATCTGCTCTAGTCCTGTGGTCAGAGGCAGAGATCACCGGCGGAGGAAACGGATATGGCGGCGATGCGGACTGGATTGGCGGGCCTGGCGGCGGCGGCGCTGTCCGTGCTGGCGCTGGCCGCGCCGGGAGAGGCACGGGCGGAGAACGAGGACCGATCGAACGATGCCCAGTACGTCCTGAATTGTGCCATCGAATATGCAAAGAGTGCTTCGGCGGATTCAAGTTTCCTGGAGCGGCAAATGGCGTTGAGAGATCGTTTCGATCTCGATCATGAAAATATCTGGCTCATGGCCAAGCTCGGAGATGTCTCCGATATAATACCCGTAGAATGGATTGTAGACGGTCTGGCCGAATGTGACCGGACATTCGGGTTCAGCCCAATCACCGAATTGATCGATTCGAGACCGGGCATACCTCTAACCCCCTCCAGTCCTCAGATAGCCGATTTCGACTGCGCTGTCGCTTATCGGCTCCTTGCCGCGATCCGGCATGATGTTGATCAGGATCAGGTGCAGGCTCAGAACGCGATGCAGCGCGCGGAATATGCGCTCCGGCTTCACCAGACCGCCAACCCCGAACTGGACCCCGGCAGCCTTGGCCCGCAGGTGAACGGGCTGGCAAGGACACGCGGCGAGCAGATTCAGCAGGGTCAGGAATCGGGCGAGGCGCTGACCAACGACATCAATGCCTGCGAGGCAAAATACGGCTTCGCGCAGGCCGGTGGACAGTAGGCGCGCCATGTGGTGGGCATGAAAGTGGGGAACCGCGATGAAACGGAAAGTGATGATGGTTTTTGCCGCGATGCTGACAGCGGCGGCCTTCGCCGTAATGCCGCAGGAAGCGCGCGCGGATGAAACCAGAGAGGAAGCTGGGCGCTGTGCCGTGCGCTACTTACAGGTGAATCATTCCACCAACGCGAGCCGGATCATTGCCGGATACGAGGCCATCGATTTGCGGGATCGGGCGTGGCAATTGATCCGGACGCACGAACTGGCGCCTGCCATTTCGACCGGACCATCCACCTTTGCTGAAGACCTCAACAATTTTGCAAGGGGGCAGGCCAGCTACCTGCAGCTCGGACGCATGCGGGATATCACGCTTCTCCCGGAGCTCCCTCTCCAGGCGGATATCGATTCCGGGGATACAGACCTGCAGGAAAGCGCCGTTTCGCGCCTCGCCGACTGCGACCGGACGTTCGGCTTTGCGCCAGTGATCGCGCTTGCCCCCGCGCATGCGATCAGCGATTTCGACTGCGCAGCCGCCTATTGGCTTCGCGGTGCCATGTACCCGATGGACCAGGCCGCTGCCGGGGAACGCGCGCAATTCGCGCTCGGGCGCTATCAAGCGGAAAACGCAGGCTTATCGGTGGAACAGATCGTCGGGCAGGTGCAGGCCGCAGGCAACGCCCGCTACGAGCGCATCATGCACGAGTCCCGCGGCCTTGAGGAGCTTCGGCAGGAGATGATCGCCGACGGACAGAACCCCGACGAAGCCGCCTTCACGGAGCGGCTGCAGCGCCGGGCGGTGGAGGCGCTGAGTTTTCAGCAGGATATTGTCGCCTGCGAGGCGAAATACGGCTTTGCCCAGGCCGGCGGACAGTAGGCGCACCGGGATGAGCATGAAGGCTTTCGCGGTCATCCTGGCAATGTCCATCGGCGTTTCGGCCGGGCCGGCAAAGGCACTCGAACGCGCCGAGGCCCACCTCGACTGCCTCGGCCTCTATGCCCTGCTCAGGATGGCGGCACCGAACTTCGCCGATTGGGCCGAAGATCGCATGGCCCATACCCGGCAGGCATATTTCCGCGATCTGCCCTTTCCCTCGCCCGTGCCCATGCCACTGACCAGCGGCGAAATGGAAGCCGAGACCCGCGTGCGAATGCAGGCGCGGGGGGCACGACTTGCAGACGCGGATTCCGACGAAGATGTGTCGCGCGAAACCGACGCCCTCCTTGCCGACATTCACGCCTGCGACGCCCGCTACGATCTTCCCCCGACGCCGACACCCTGGCGGGATTGATACCCCCCTGAACAGGGGGGTGCGCCGACCTTCCGCCTCGCCGATTCTGCCGCAACGGATGATCAGACAATCGGCGAAGGAAAGGAGCGAATGCGATGAGAGGAGGGTGGACGGCAGCTTGCGCCGCGATGCTGATGGCGCTTGCGCCCGGTACGTCGAAATCAGCCCAGGCTGAGGAATTTGCCCCTGATCTCCATGGCTGCGCGGCGCTCTATGACACGCTCGACAAGGCTAAGAAATCGCAGCAACAAATGGCCCTAAGATTGAACTCTTTGTACGGATTTGCGGAAGAGGACGCGCGGTGGCGGGACGCCGGCGCGTTCTGGGCGTTCAGCAATGCCCGTCAAATCGATTTCGGTGAACGAAGGGAGGCGTTGAAGGAGAGGTCCGGCGAGAGCGATCTTGCCTTCGATATCCAGGTGCTCGGCATTTCCGGACGCCCCCGCTTTCCCAACCCCGGAAGCGCCGAGGCCGGCTTTCCCCAAGGCGCGGTCTTGCACAATACGCAAGCGCCCCCCGCGAGCGCCACACCCCCTTACGGCCACCGGATCAGCACCTGCGACCGGGAGCATGGGTTCTGGCCCGTGTTTTACTTCGGCGCCACCGATCACCTCCAGTGTGTCGCGCATTACTGGACATTGGGCGCACTCCGCCCCGATCTCCAGTCCGAGACGACACCGCGTGTGCGGCATGCCGCGCAGGCCTATGCCAGGGAAACGCCGACGGCGACCGAAGCCGGCATTCGTGAGGACGTGCTGCCGCGCGTGCAGGCGCGCGGGCAACGGATTCAGACGGGCGAGGAAAACCCCGCCGCCCTCGTCGCCGACGCTCGGGCCTGCGATGCGCGATACGGCCTGGAACCGCTCGAATCATAGGAGAAATGCCCCATGAAAATCAGACCCACCATCCTGCCCCTTATCCTGTTCCCCACGCTGGCCGCGCCGGCCTTCGCCGAAATCCCCGCCGATGGCGAAGGGATCGCCGGTCTCTATGCCGGCAGCTATATGTGCCAGGACGGAGAGCATGGCGTTGTGCTCGATATCGAAATGAGCGAAATCGAGGGCCGATCCGAACTGCGCCTCACCGGCACCTTGGGATTCGCTCCTGTGCTTGGCGGAGCGGGTGGCGAGTTTGCGCATGTGGCGGGGAGTTTTACCATTTCCGGCCATGTCGTTACGGAGCCGGCCGGTAATTACGAGGCGGGTCATCTCCAGTTCCAGCACGAAGAGTGGCTGCTCGAGCCCGAGGGTTACGGTTCGGCCAACTTCCGCGGTCAGTTGACCCGGCGCGACGATGGCTTGTGGCAGATCACCGGCACACCTCTGGCCGGGCCGACATCGGAGTTCTGCTCCGATCTGATCGCCACCCGGTTCCTGCCGTAAACGGGGGGGATTGGCGCGATGACCAACGCCCGCGAACAGAGCCAGCATGGCCATGCCTTCCGCCCCGGCCCGTTTCACCGGCGACGTGCCTACTGGCTGGACGGGGCCATGCTGCATTGGCGTATCGGTTCCAGCGAGGGTCATGTGGCGCTCACCGATATCGCGTCCATGCGACTCAACCTGGCCGAAAGGACCGGCGCGGCGTCGCGTTGCATGCTGGTCGAGAAAACGGGCCGGGTCCACAAGCTCTCGGACATCTACTGGCCGCGCTGGACGAAGGAAGAGCGCCGATACTGGGGTCGGCTCCAAAGGCGCGATGCGACCTTCCGAAGCCTGACCTTCACCCTGGCGCGGCGACTGAAGAAAGCCAACCCCGAAGCCGTTATCCAAACCGGACCTGGCCGGGGCGAATGGCTTGCCACCTGTATCGTGGCCGCGCTCGCCATCGCCATCGTCATCGGCGGGACCGCGCTGATGGTTGCTCACGGCAGGTTCGAGCCCGCCGCCGCCGCCTTCATGGCGCTGGCGGCGATCTATCTGCCTATGCTCTGGCCGGTCATCCGTTCCGGCGGCCCCAAACCCCTCGACCCGGAAACTTTGCACAACGCCAAACCGCCGCCCGATTGGGTGGATTGCTGACGGGGGCGACGCGGGGCCTGTCCTCAACCATCGGCAAGCTGGTCGAGGCAGGGCTTTTGCATCGGGCTTCCCTCCGGCAGCGGACCGCGCAGATTTCTGATCCTTCCACCGAGGTGATCGGGTACCGTGACGGTTATGCTGCCTCCGCCCGCCGTGATACTCAACGTACCCGGCGTTTCGAGCTCGTCCAGCACGAGATGGAATGAAGCCTCGTCGACGCCGACGACAAACCGGCCGGGTGCTACGAGCTGAAACGGTGTCGATACACGCCATCCGGAAGGAAAGACGAAGGTGACTTCACCACCATGCGATGCTCTTTCGAAGGCCGGGTCTCCGATTAAAAGCCGGAAATCGCCAACATATGCGTTGCTGGTCAGAACCATCACGACTCTCGGCTCGTCCGCATACCCCAGATAGCAATGGAGGGTGCCATCGCCACCCGTGCTCGGCCAGGGCGTGGAACTCCAGCCATCCGCAAGCGCGGGAGACGCGGCAAAGGCAAGCGCAAGGCCAAACAGCCCTGCTTTCAGGCAACGGATCATGTGATGCTCCCCACCTAGATCGTCTCCACCCTAACACCTTGCGTCACCCATCCACCCCCCCTGAACAGGGGGGTGCACAGCCGCCCGCGTCCCGACAATGTCTACGCGTGTCCAGATTGGAGGGAGCAATGTCACGAATCCTGATCTCAACGCTGCTCGTCGGCGCAACGCTTCTTACTGCCGGCTGCGCCAACAGCGTTCTCAACGACCCCGAGGAGATGGCCCGCCGCCAAGCGTTTGTCGAGCGGCAACAGGCCGGCTGGGACAGGTTCTGGGGTGGCGGTTCCGGTGGCGGCAGTACCGCGTCAAGCTCAGGGAGCAGCACGTCGCAGCGAACCAGTCCCGGTCTCATGCAGACCTCGATTTCAACGCCGAGCCAATGCCGTGCCATTGGCGGCACCTGGAACACCGCGAGCAATTATTGCTGGAAACTCTGATGACTCGCGCTGGCCGCACCTTTGGCGGAGCATGGTCGCGCTTGTCCGGCATCATGCTCGCCGTCATCGTCGCGCTGCCCGCACATGCCCAACTTCCCTTCACGCTAAGGGAGTGCCTCGCGGACCGGGACGAGGACGCCAGGATCCATATCTGCTCGATCATGTCCGGCACCGACGAGGAAAAGGCGCTGGGTGCGGTCGAGGCATCGCGCATCCTGCGCGCACGCGGCGAATACGATGCGGCTGTCGATCTCCTCGAAAGCAGCAGGGGCAGCAGTGCGTTGCTTTATCCCGAACTCGGCCATGTCTGGTTCGACCAGGGCGACCACATGATGGCCGATCTTCATTTCGAGATGGCGCTTGAGAGAGGCTATGAGCCCGATGCCCTGACACGTGAGCGCATGGTCATTGCGGCGCATATGTATGGCGAGGAATTGCAGTATTCGAGCGAAAGTTTCGCCGGCGCCATCGGCGCCTATTCCCGCGCGCTGGAACTGGATCCGGATTACATGACCAGCCTGCTCGGCCGGGCCGAAGCCTCGGGGGTACTCGGCCGACACGAAGAGGCGCTCGCCGATCTCGACCGGGCGATCGCGCTCGGCGCGGATTGGACAGGCTATCTTCTGCGCGCCCGAACCCGCCAGGAGCTCGGCGACGCGGCGGGCGCCATCGCCGATTTCCGACGCGTGCTTGAGGAAAATCCTCAGCACACAGAAGCTCGCGAGGCGCTGGCCGGGTCCGGCACCCTGCCCTGACACAACAAAGGAGCCTTCGCACATGACCTCCCGAAGAACGCTGACCATCGCGGCCCTCGTTCTGCTCGGCATCCTTCTGGCCGGGTTCGCCGCGCTGGGGTTCTGCGATATTTACCAGAACCACATCATCAGGGATTGCGGCCCGGATTGCGACGCTCCACCGTCCGACGGAACCGTTGAGGGCGGCTTTTGAGCGGTGGCAGGGTGAGCGATCGCTACGAGCATCATTTCCATGAGCACACCGTCGAACAGTACGACAATCTGCTGACGCTGGCGCGCTATCTGGTCGTCAATGCCGGGAAGATCGACGCCGCTGGCGGGCTGCTGTTCGATCGCGCCTATATGCTGGATTTCGAGCCGATGCCCGAGGGTATTGCCGCTCATCCCCCCGCCGCCATGCCGCCGCTGGCCTATGGTCCGCCGGCCGGCATCGTGGCGCTGCCCGGCGAGGATTGGCAAGACTATTGCCAACGCGCTTTCGGCATCGAGATTTTACCATACGACCCCTTCTGCCTGTGGCTGCAATCGCCGCTCTGGGCCAGGACCGAACCGAGCGCCTTGGGCGCTGGATTGAGGATCGTCTATGTGCTGGATCTCGGCGTGCCGCACGATCATGTCGAGATTTCCATGGGTCAGGCCTGGACCGATTATGACGCCAGCGGTTTTCTGTGGGACAAACTCGATATGGTGCCGGATGCCGGCAGGTTGCCCCTCCGTCAATGGCCCGAATGGATCGGCGCGCCCACGCTCAACGCACGTCGTGCCTCAATCACGCTCAATGCGAGCAATCTGCGCCAGACGCTGATCGAACACGGCATCGCCCGGCCCGAGGACATTGCCGGGCTGAGTGAAGAGGAAATCCGTCAGCTCGAATTCACGACCGGCGCGTTGCCGCGCAGCTACCGGCAGGTGCTTTCCGTGATCGGTCGCCGTGCCGGTCGGCTGGTGGACGACCGCGAGCTCCAGATCTACGCCGATCAGTTGCCCGAAGTGAACCGCATGGGGCGCGAAAGGCGCGCGGAATGGGAGGCGGAGGGTGGCGACCCCATCCCCGACGACGCAATCTTCATCGGCGCGCGCTATGGCATGTCGCCCTGGTTCATCCTGCAGGACAGCCGCGCCCACCACCCCCCTCGCGGGGATTCCCCGGTCTTTTTGTTCGATACGGACACGGGAAAGGTCACACAGGTCTCGATCGGCGTCTGGGGCTGGGTCGAGGGGCTAGTCCGTGATGCCGAAATCTTTATCGCCGAGGGCATCCCCGAGAAGAACGCCCGCCGGGGCCATCGGACAGAACTTCCGCCCCTGGCGCTGCAATACAAGCAGCAAGCGCAAAGGGATCGCAATATCACCATCATCATGATGGCGGGCGCAGTGTTGCTCGGTGCAACCCTTTACCTCATCTATCGCCTGACGACCTGACCGGCACGAACATCTGTCGCGCGAGCCAGGCGCAGGCCAGCGCAGCCATCAGGTGGCCCAGTGCCAACCAGAGGTAATCGTGGTTGTCGAGCGACAGCGGCTCCCGTCCCCCGAAATGCGGCGGCCCCATGATACCGAGCCGCAGGCCGAGCGCCGCGAGGGCGCAAAGCACAGCGCCCCAGTACGAAATAGCGCCGGTGCGGCGATACCAGAATCCCATGACAAGGCCGGTAACCAGAGCCTGAGGGGCGCCGAGAACATAAGCGATGATCACTCCGAAAGCGAAGATGAAGCCGAACGCCTTGAGCGGGGACCCGATCTGCATCAGTTCCGGCAATTCGCCGAAGCTGAGCATGATCGGGATAATGGCCCCGATGAGCGGCCCCATGAGCGCGAACAGCGCCACGATGCCGGCAAAGCGTTTCCAGGAAGGCTGATGCCACTGATCTGGCCCTGGAATTGGTTCAGTCGCCACTGCTTCCCTTTCCCGGTTTCAGAAATGCCAGGCGCTACCGGAATATCCGGCGCGCAGCCCAGGTGCAGAGGATCGTGGCGCCGATATAGGCGGGGAGCATCCCGCTTGTTCGGCTCAGCGTGACTCCATCGGCTGCAAATCGGTCACCCGAGTAAAGAAGCGGGACAAGCCAAACGACGAATGCTGCCCCACCGGCCGCCAACCAAGAGATTGTCCTGAACCGCCATTCCCAAAGCGCCACGACCAAGCCGACCACGGCGGCCGCCGGGAAGCCGATCGAATAGGCATTCGGCAGGCCGAAGAACATGCCGATCACGGCAATCTTCAGCAGTTCCAATACGCCCCCGGCCAAGTCGCTGATCGATGCCGGCGTTCCAGAGACTATCCCAAGCAGGACGAACCAGACCAGAAAGGTCGCCAGACCGGCCAAGGGACCCGTCGCCGCGAAAAATGCGACAATTCCCACCGAGCGGCCCCAGTGGCGCCTGTCCTGCCCGCCTTTGACCTTTTCCACGATTTTCTCTCGCCTGTCGCCGGAATTGTCCGGCTACCGGAAGATCCGGCGCGCGATCCAGGTGCAGACAGCCGCCGCCAGCACATGCGCGGCAAGCAGCGCTCCGATCCATTGCACCAATCCTTGCGGTGGCACGACGGCGGTGGCGGCCAGCGACATCAGCAGCCAGAATGCGAGCGCGGCAACCAATGATGTTCTCCACGAAATCCCGCCCTTGCGACGGTCCCGGAACGCAACGACCAGCCCGACGCCCGCCGCCGATACGATCCCGTAGGCGTAGGCGAGGATCGCCGAGACAATGGTGCCGACCAACATGCCGCCCACGAACCGCCGGGCGATGTCATCGAAATTGCCAATCGCGATTTCGACGCCCACGGCATAGACAGTGAAAAGCCCGGTTACGCTGATCGCGCCCACCAACGGTCCAAGCAAGGCATAAATGGCGACGATTCCGGCAAATCGCCCCCAGGATTGCGAACCGGGCCGAGGCCGGCCCGCCACGGTTTGGCTTTGCGTGTTCATTGGTTTTTCCCCATTCCGGAAGTGTTCGACACCGCTGGACGACCGAAGATCGCTCGCGCGAGGAACCAGCACAGCCCCGCTGCGGCCAGATGCGCCAACAGAATCGCGATCTGCGCGGCGCGTTCACCTTCCGACGCGGAGACGAGACCTGCCGACTGCAACGCTGCCAGAACGCCCAGCACCAGGGCGGCCCCGAGCGCGACGTAGAGTGAAATGTTTCCCGTGCGTGCATCCCATGCAGCAATTGCAAGTCCGACCAGCGCCGCCGGGGCTGTGCCGACGATGTAGGAAATCGGCAGGCCGAACACGATGCCGAGTAGCATCACCCCCACGGCGAAACGGCCCTGGTCCAGCCAACCGTCGGCGGCGAGACCCGAACCGAGGCCCAAACCGGCAAGGAGAAGCGTAACCGCCAAGGCTCCGACGGGAGGTCCGAGCGCCACAAACACGGCGACGATGCCGACGAAGCGGCCGACGGAGGGCTGGGGTTTGCTGTCCTGGACCTGTCCAATATCTGTCATGCTGGCAGATTGAACGCCGGCTGGAAGGGCCGCACCCCCCCGTTCAGGGGGGTGTGGGATCGACGGACATCCATACGCTCATGCCATGTCGGAGAGCTTTGCAAGCATCGTCACCCTGATCGCCTTCACCGCCGGTCTTTTCTATGCGGCGGGCGGGGTTGTGCACATGCGTGCCCTTGTCATGGACGCCATGGCCGATGGGCTGCTCACCATGCTCGGAGACGGTGACGCCGGCAAGGAGCGCCGGCGCACGCAGATCATGACCCTCGGCGCTGCGCTGACCTTTGCCTCCGGGCTCTCGCTGTTGGCGATGTCGCGCTGGACGCTGCCGATCTTCGCGGTCAACGCGGCGCTTCAGGGCGCATACCTCCTCTGGGCGGCCCGGGCCTTCCCGCCGCGGGACCACAACGAGCGGCGGGGACGGCGCAGCACCGTTCGCGCCTTCCTCATCTATCTCGTGGCATTGGGCTTCGTGGTTGCGCTCGACCGGCTTGGCCTGTGGCGCATATGGTTCGAGCCTGCCCTTGTTGAGCTTGCGATCATCGTCGCATCGGCAATTGCGGTTTCATGGTTTTTCCGGCGCGGCTTACGCGCTCCGAGCGAGGGGGCTGCCCCGATGCACGCACCCGCCCCGGAGGCGCACGCACCTGCCCCGCAGGCGGAAGCCCAAGTCTCGCTGCCTCCGGAACGGTTGAGGCTGGCCCCCGAGTATCACTGTTCTCCCCTGTGGGATGACGAGCGCGGAAACATGCTCCTTCCCGGTGATCTGGCGTTGAGCCCCGAGCTGGTGGCGCGGATAGACGCATGGGACGATGAATTTCAGGCGACCTATCGCGAGGACAATCCGCTCGGCGCCATTTTCCCGGATGTCGCGGCGGAATGTGCCTGGGTTCGGGAAGGCTACGCCATAGCCGGGGATCTTGGGCGCGAATGGCCCGGACCGCTCAACGTGCAGATCTCCGCCCTCGACATGTTGATGCGCGATGCCCGGCACGATCTTTCACCATTGACCCCGATGCCCGAAGATCGGGGGCAATGGATCGGGGAGCTTTGCGGCGTTGCGGAGATCGAGGCGGCGATCGAAAGGCTCGACGCGCTCTCGCGTGAAAGGGATGAACTGCCGGACTGGGACGGGGACAGCCGCGACGACATCGCCCGGACCCAGGAGCTGTTCCAGCGCATCCTCGCCCACGTTCCCGCGCGCTATATCGAGGATGTCGCCGCCGGGCTCGAAAGCCCGCAATGGGGGACGCGCGTCTATGTCGCGGGCGCGCTGGCCGGCCATGAGCGCGAGACTGCGTTGCCGATCCTGCGCGATGCGCTGGCGCGCGAGAAAGACGAAACCGCCCGCCAACTGATCACTGTGATTCTGGCCAATGCCGAAAGTGAGGGACGATGACACTTAGCATATCCAACCGCATCGCCTGCCTCGCGCTTGCTCTCGCGGCCATGAGCGCGCAGGTGGCAATGGCTCAGGACTTCTCGCCCTATCTCAAAACGACCGGCCGGGGCGCCTACGACCTCTATAACGATACCGTCCTGTGCAACGCGGTGCTGGAGCGGGCGTTTGAGGCCGAGCCGGAGAGCGAACAGCTTCCGCTGCTTGAAAAGGGCATCGACTACACCGCCAGTTTCGCGCTGTTCCTGCTCGAAAGCCGCGATGTGGTCGATATGAGCGGGGCGATCCTCGCGCCAGACAACCTGCCCATCGACCGGCGCAATGCCCGCGCCGACTGGCAGGCCGTGCTCTCGTCGCTAGAGGACGAGGGCGAGGCACCAGATGCCGAGATCGTCCGCTGCCTTCGTCTCTACGGGCATGACTGGGAATAGGATGCACCACCATAAACCGAGGGGCGCATGAACCCCGACGACAAAGAGCAGTTGCTCGACACGAGTTTCCGCTTCGTGAGCTGGCTGCGCAATCACTTTCCCGAGGCGAAAGACCGCATCCTTGAGGACGCGATTTCCTTCAACGGCAGTTTCGGAGAGCTCATTCGCACGACACCCACTCTGTTCTGGAGCTACGTCGGCGACCGGGACTATGACATCCTGACCCGGAAATCGGATAACGGCGAAAGCATCCTCGACCGGGTGACGGAAATCATCCGAAACGCGCCGCCCGCAGTCCGCAACGAGGTCGTGGTCGGCTTTGTCGAAGGGCATATGTTCCCGCGTCCCGATTCACCGCTCGCCCACGACCTGCGCAAGGCCCTGGGGCCGGATATCGGGCTGGGCGATGTGTTTTGACCCCCCTGAACAGGGGGGTGAGCCCGATTCCGACGGTCGATAACGTGCCGGCATGGTTTCGCAGACTGGAGGCAGGAGATGCGATTTTCGACCGTTAAGGCCAGTGCTCTGCCCGCCCTTGCGGTGGCGCTCATGGCTATTGCAACACCTGCAATCGCGCAGGAGTGGCGCGTCACACCAGCACCGCTTGAAGTCCAGGGGATCACTACTTGCAGTATGGGCCTGATGGATCATCCCGAGTACTCTTTGGCCATCACGCTCAATGGCGATAAGCCCAATTTGCTTATCCGATCACCCCTCCTAATGGGTGTCCATGGCTCTACAGACATCGTGCTCAGATTCCCTGACGGATTCCAGTCCAGGGTACCGCTGATCAAGGATAGCACAGACAGCGACACGGCGATGGTGGAGATTCAGTCGGACGCTAACCTGTACGACATGATCGACGGCTTCGCAGTGCCCGGTGACTTCTCGGTCGTAGTTTTGGGAGGGAGGCCCACTGCGTTCAGACTCCCTGAAGTGCCCGCCGCGAAGCACGCGATCCCCACGATGAAAGACTGCGTTGAAGAGTTCTACTATGGCTGACCGTCCCGCCCGGCGCGCAACCGCGCCATCCATTGCCCTGTTGCTAGCGGCATTCCTCTGCGCCCCCGCCTTCGCCCAGAGCTTCGAGGACGGTCGCGCCGCCGCGCAACAGGGCGATCCAGCCACGGCCATCGCGATCTGGACGCCATTGGCCGAGGCAGGCGATCCGGAAGCGCAATACTGGCTGGCGGAGTCCTTCTGGGGCGGATGGTGGGGCGTGCCCGAAAATCTCGAGCGAAGGGCCTTCTGGCACATGCAGGCCGCCGGGCAAGGTCATGTCCCATCCTTCATGGAATTGGGTGGCATGTACGCTCACGGGCATCATTTCGCGCAGGACGATCGGGCGGCCGCCGAATGGTATGCCCGCGCCGCCGAGACCGGAAACGCGGACGGACAATACCACCTTGGCTATTTTTACTATGAGGGCCGCGGGGTGCCCCGCGATTTCGGCCGGGCCTACGGCCTCTGGCGGCAGGCAGCGGCCCAGGGACATGTGGCCGCCCGAAACGTCCTGTGCGCGGAGATCGCCGACTTCTGCGAAGAGTGACGCCCCCCTGAACAGGGGGGTGAGCGTGCCGTCCGCCGCCCTTAGCCTCCGGGTAAACGCACCCACGCCTGAAGGTTCGCCGCCAATGCTGCAACATGTCTCCAGACCCGCCGCTCTCGCCCTTGTCTCCGCCGTCTTGTCTCTATCCGCCGCACCGGCGCTTGCCGGCACGGTGACGCTCCAGTCCATGCAGTTCTCGGCCGGCAAGCCGGTGCCGCATCTCCACTACGAAGGCGAGGTCATTGAAGGCGATCTGGAGCGGATCGCCGCCGCGGTCAGCCAGTATGTCGATTGCGACCCCAAAACGCTGCCCGATACGGGCGGGAATTGCGCCGTCATCACCATGACCAGTGAGGGCGGCAATTATGTCAAGGGATTGCGGATCGCGCATTTCTTCCGCGAGAACGCCATCGCCACCTGGGTGAAGACCGGCTCGTATTGCTATTCGGCCTGCGCCTTTGCCTTTCTCGGCGGTTCAGGCCATTCGTCCTGGCCCGCGACGGGCGATTATATAGACCGCACCATCGAGCCGGGGGGCACGCTGGGCTTTCACGCGCCCTATGTTGTGGCGGACTCCCTTGGGGAGCTTGTTGCTCAATACGGCGTCCAGGAGGTGTTGGGCGCATCGCGGGAAAACATCGCCCTGATGATCGACCAGCTCGTCTACTGGAATGTCGATGACGGCGTTCTCTCGCGCATCACCAATATGGGCGCCGA
>Ga0182736_1002426_pt1 | contig 14289 bp, 15 predicted proteins | sample eDN5th30CKraftBY_FD_128882 | JGI IMG/M metagenome (GOLD analysis project Ga0182736, IMG submission 128882) | Enriched backyard soil microbial communities from Emeryville, California, USA - eDNA 5th pass 30_C Kraft BY (version 2) (version 2) | ecosystem: Environmental > Terrestrial > Soil >...
CAAGCCCGTCGCCGATGCCGTACTCGACGTGTGGCAGGCCGACACCGACGGGCGCTACGAGTCGCAGGTCGTCACCGACGAGGCGCGGCTGCGGGCCAAGTACACCTCCCGCGCCGACGGGGAGTACTGCCTGCGCACCGTCGCGCCGCTGGGGTACGCGATCCCGATGGACGGGCCTGTCGGCGAGCTGGTCGCGCGCACCGACATCAGCCACTTCCGGCCCGCGCACGTGCACTTCCTGATCGCGGTCGAGGGCTACGAGCCGCTGATCACCCACCTGTTCCGGGAGGGCGCGCAGTACCTCGACAGCGACGTCGTCTTCGGGACGAAGCAGGAGCTGGTGGTGCCGTTCGTCGAGCACGAGCCGGGTCCCGCGCCCGGCGGCGGCCACTGTGACGTCCCGTTCCTCGTCGCGGAGTACGACTTCGTGTTGCAGCCCACGGCCCGGTAGCCGCGTGTCCGGTTAGGCTCCCCTGCGCGTCGCCCGTCGTGGGACGGGCGCCGGAGGAGGAACGGTGCACGGCCGGACGAACCACGACGGGGACCCCACGCGACTGCCGCTGTCCGGGGTCCGCGTCCTGGAGCTGGGCAACTACATCGCGGCACCGACCGCCGGACGGCTGCTGGCCGACTTCGGCGCCGACGTCGTCAAGGTCGAGCGTCCGCGCACCGGCGACGAGCTGCGCAACTGGCGGCTCTACGCCGGGACGACGTCGATGCTCTACCGGACGATCAACCGCAACAAGCGGTCGGTGACGCTCGACCTGCGCTCGCCGGAGGGCCGCGAGGCGGTGCTGGCGCTGGCCGCGCGCTCGGACGTCCTGCTGGAGAACTTCCGGCCCGGGACGCTCGAGAAGTGGGACCTCGGGCCCGACGTGCTCGACGCGGTCAACCCCGAGCTCGTCGTCGTGCGGGTGTCGGCGTTCGGCCAGACCGGCCCGCTGTCGTCGCGGCCCGGGTTCGCCGCGGTCGCCGAGGCCATGGGCGGGCTGCGTGAGCTCGTCGGCGAGGAGGACCGCCAGCCGGTGCGGGTCGGGGTGTCGATCGGCGACTCGATCGCGGGCCTCTACGCCGCGTTCGGCGCGATGATGGCCCTGTTCGAGCGCGAGCGCGCGCGTGCCGCCGACGCGCGGGTCCCGGTGTCGGACAGGACGATCGACGTCGCGCTGAGCGAGGCCGTCTTCTCGATGATGGAGTCGCTCGTCCCCGACCATCTCGCGTACGGCGTCGAGCGGCGCCGGACCGGCGGGCGGATGGAGGGCATCGCGCCGTCCAACGCCTACCCCTGCGCGGACGACTCCAGCGTCGTCATCGCCGGCAACGGCGACGGCATCTTCGGCAGGCTGATGACGCTGATCGGCCGCGCCGACCTGGGCGCCGACCCAGACCTGGCGGCCAACGCGGGCCGGTGGGCCCGGCGCGACGAGCTCGACGACGCCATCGGCGCCTGGACGGCACAGCACCCCCGAGCCGAGGTGCTGCGGCTGCTGGAGGAGGCGGGCGTGCCGGCGGGTCCGATCTACACGGCTGCCGACATCGTCGCCGACGAGCAGTTCAGGGCCCGCGACATGATCCAGTACCTGCCCGTCGACGTCGGCGGGGACGCCCCGCGCGAGGTGGGCTTCCCCGGCATCGTCCCGGTGCTGGGGGAGCGGTCGCTGCCGATCCGGTCGCTGGGCCCGGATCTGGGCGAGCACACCGACGAGGTCCTCGCCGAGCTGCGCGCCGACCCCCGCAGCTGACCAGGTCGGGCGTCAAGGTCTCGTCAAGGACCGTTGTCCGCCGGGCCCGCCGGGTGTCAGCTGGTCGGCATGGGGACCAGGACGTGGGCAGGGCCGTGGGCGCTGACGTGGGCGGTGGTGCTGCCCGTCGCGACGGCCGCGGTTCTCGGGCTGCTGCGTGCGGTGGTGGTCAACACGAGCGCCTCACTGATCCTGGTGCTGGTCGTCACGGCGGTCGCGGTCCGTGCCGAGCGGGCCGCCGGCCTCCTCGCGGCGGTGATCGCCGCGCTCGCCTTCGACTTCTTCCTCGCGCCGCCCTTCTACGAGCTGACGATCTTCGAACGAGCCGATCTCGAGACCACCTTGTTACTCCTCGCCGTCGGTGCTGCCGTCACCGAGCTCGCGCAGTGGGGCAGGCGGGAGCGGGCGCGCGCGAGTCGGCGTGAGGGCTACGTCGCGGGCGTGGCCGGGGTCGCGCGGATGGCCGTGGACGGGGCCACGTCCGACCTCGTCACGACGGTCGGCGCGATGATCGCCGAGGTGCTCGACCTCGACCGCTGCGAGTTCCGGCCCGGACCGCCGCGCCCCGATCGGCCCCGGCTGCACCCGGACGGGAGCGTCACGTGGAACAGGCGCCCCGTCGACGTCGGACGCGAGGGCCTGCCCACGATGGACCGCATCGAGCTGGCGACCGGCCGCGGCGACGGGGTCTACGAGCTGACGGCCTCGACCCGCGTCCGGCGCCCCGACCTGGAGCGACGGCTGGTCGCGGCGACCCTGGCCGAGCAGGTCGACACCCGCCCCACGGCGTCTGCTCATACGAGCAGCTCCGGCGTCCAGGACCGCGGCAGCGGCTCGGGCCCGTCGTAACGCGTGCACCCGCAGCGGTGGACACCCTGGATCCCGTTGAGCCGCAGCACCTCCGAGCCGTGGCAGCGGGCCTCGCCCTCGTGCGTGCCGTAGCCGTGACCGCACGAGCAGATCTCCCGTGCGCCGGGCCGTGGGCCTCGACCCCGGCGGCGTTGCGAGGCGCGGCCGATGAGGTAGCCCGCCCATCCCGGGACCAGTGCCAGCAGCGCGCCGACGAGCAGCGTCGTCGTGGTCGCGTCCATCGGTGTGCTCCTTGCCGGTCGTCGTGGTGCTCAGCCGTGGTGGCGGATCGAGGCGCGTTCGTAGAGGCGGCGCGACCACGCGAACCCGGCGCCCGTGATCACGACGCACCAGCCGAGCGCGAGCCACCCGGTCGCGCCCGCCGGGGCCGTGCCCGTCAGGAACGCGCGCAGCGTCTCGATGACCGGGGTGAACGGCTGGTACTCGGCGAACCAGCGCAGCACCGTCGGCATCGAGTCGGTGGGCACGAACCCGCTGCTCAGGAACGGCAGCAGGATCAGGAACATCGGGGTGTTGCTCGCCGTCTCGACGCTCTTGGCCTTCAGCCCGAGCGCGACCGCGAGCCAGATCATCGCGAGTCCGGCGAGCGCGAGGATGCCGATCGCGCCCAGCCAGCCGAGGACGCCGGCAGTCGGCCGGAACCCGACCGCCAGCGCGACGGCCGTGACGACGGCGAGCCCCACGAACACCTGCAGGAGACTGCCGATGACGTGGCCGGTGAGCACCGCCGTCCGCGAGATCGACATCGTCCGGAACCGGGCGACGATGCCCTCGGTCATGTCCATCGCGATCGAGATCGCGGTGCCCTGGACCGCGCCGGCCACGGTCATGAGCAGGATGCCGGGGACGACGTAGTTCGCGTAGGCCGCGCGGCCGGTGAGGCCGGCCGCCGACCCGGGCAGCCCGCTGCCGAGCGTCCCCCCGAAGACGTAGACGAACAGCAGCAGGAACACCACGGGCATCCCGACGAGCAGGACGGTCAGTGACGGGTAGCGCAGCATCCTCCGGACGTTGCGGCGCAACATGGTGCGGGAGTCGCGCAGCGGCAGCGCGGGGGCGAGGGCGGTCATCGGACCAGCTCCTTCTGCTGGGCCTCCGCCGCGGGGCGGGGGCGACCGGTGAGGGACAGGAACACGTCGTCGAGGTCGGGACGGTGGACGGTGAGCTCGTCGGCCTCGACGTGTGCCGCGTCGAGGCCGTCGAGCACGGCGCGCAGCGAGCGGACCCCGCCGTCGGCGGGGATCTGGAGGGTCAGGGTGTCGTCGTCGCGACGTGCCCGGGAGAACGTCCGCGCGGCCGTGTCGAAGGCGGCGCGGCCGGTGAACCGGACCTCGATGTGGCCGCCCGGGATCATCCGCTTGAGCTCGGCGGAGGTGCCCTCGGCGACGATCCGGCCGCGGTCGAGCACCGCGATCCGGTCGGCCAGCTCGTCGGCCTCGTCGAGGTACTGCGTGGTGAGGAAGATCGTGACGCCGCCGGCCGCGAGATCGCGGACGACGTCCCACATCATCCGGCGGGTGCGCGGATCGAGACCGGTGGTGGGTTCGTCGAGGAAGATCACTGCCGGGTCGCCCATCAAGGTCATCGCGAGGTCGAGCTTGCGACGCATCCCGCCCGAGTAGGCCGACGGTGCCTTGCCGGCCGCGTCGACGAGGTCGAACTGCTCGAGCAGCGCTGCGGTGCGCCGCCGTCCATCGGCCCGGTCCAGGTGCAGCAGATCGGCCATGAGCCGCAGGTTCTCCTCCCCGGTGAGCAGGTTGTCGACCGCGGAGAACTGCCCCGTGACCCCGATGGCGCGACGAGCGGCATCGGGGTCGGTGGCCAGGTCGTGACCGGCGATGCGGACGGTTCCGCCGTCGGCGGCCAGCAGGGTCGTGAGGATGTGGACGGTCGTGGTCTTGCCGGCGCCGTTGGGTCCCAGCAGGGCGAAGACGGAGCCGGCAGGGACGGCGAGATCGATGCCGTCGAGCACGACCTCGGTTCCGAACGACTTGCGCAGGCCGGTCGCGACGACGGCCTCCGGGCGGGTTGCGGACATGGGTTGTCTCTCCTCGTTGATCGGGAGCTCTCGGTGGTCTCGGGACGGCATCAGGCACGGCGGACGACGATGTCGCCGCCGGCGGTGCGGGCGTGGACCTCGACGGTGTCGGTGAACCCGTCCGGGTTGTCGCGGGGGTCGAGGGAGTTGCGGATCCGGCCGGACGCGGAGCTCACGTCGAGCCATGCGGCCGTCCCCGCCCGGATGCCGACCTCGAGGACGCCCGAGGTCGTCACCAGGTCGACGACGCCGCGCGCGACGTCGTCGACCCGGACGCCGCCGTAGGCGGTGCGGGCGGTGACACCCGCCTCCGCGCGGTCGACGCGGATGTCCCCGTAGAGGCCGGTGACCTGCAGGTCGCCGCCGACGTGGCCGACACGGGTCTCGCCGTAGTCGTTCTTGAGGACGCCGCCCGCGTCGAGGGTGCGGACGTGCAGCTCACCGGCGCTCGTCGTGAGCTCGGCGTCGTCGGTGGCGCGGTCGACGCGGATGTCGCCGTAGGCCGTACTCGCCTGCAACGGGCCGGCCTGCTCGACCCGGATGTCGCCGTAGCGGGTCGTCAGCCGGCACTCGCCGAGCGGGCCCGCGCACCGGTACTCGCCCATCGCGAGCGTGGCCTGGATCCGGGTCCCGGCCGGCGCCTCGATCAGGACGTCCTCCGCGGCGCTGCCGCGGAGCCGGTCGAGCGCCCAGCCGAAGCGGCGCCGGGTGGGGCCGGTGATCGCGAGGACACCCTCGGCCAGGACGACCTTCGATGTCGGCGGGCTGTCGGAGCCCGTGCTGACGGTGACCCGGGTGTCGGTGCGGTCGCCTGCCACCACGCGCACGCCGCCGTGCGGGAGGTCGACGGTGACGAGGACCGGCTCGGGGGTGTCGAAGACGTAGGACTCGTCCACGTCGCTCACCCCACCCAGCCGGTGAGCCGGCCGCTGCGCGAGCGCGCCGCGGGGTCGGGACGGTCGCGGGCCTCGAGCGCCGTCGTCGCCGCGCGGACGAGCCACGCGTTGACCGACAGGCCCTCGCGGCCCGCCGCCTCCTCGATCCGGGCCTTCAGGCTCTCCGGCGGCCGGAAGTTGATCCGCGACGTGGCGCCATCGGTGGCGTCAGCCTGGCTCGCCGGCGGCGGCTCCTCCGGTGCCGCGGTGCCGGCGGGCTCCGGCTGCGCGGGCAGGGCCACGACGAAGTCGGGCTCGCGGCCGCGCAGCCGCAGGTGGACCGAGCCGGGTGCCAGCTCACGGGTGATCTCGTCCGCCGCCACCGACAGCGCGTCGAGCAGCATCAGCCGCGTTGCCGAGTCGAGGGCGCGCACGAGCCGCTCCGCGAGCGCCCGCACGTCGTCGCCGCCGGCCTCCGCCGCGACGACCAGCTCGCGGTGCAAGCCGTCGACAAAGCCGTCGAGTTCCATGGCGCCATCATGGCGCCATGATGGCGCCATGTGCAAGTGTCACCAGCGATTTGCTCGTAGCAGGCGCAGAGCGAGGGCGATCGCGAGCCGGGTCCGCCCCGCGGGAGTGACGACCGACCAGCCCAGTGCGTGGCCGATCTGGTCGACGCGCTCCTGCAGCGTCGAATGATGGACGTGCAGCCGGGTCGCCGCGGCCCGCAGGCTCGGGTCGGCGGCCACGGCGAACAGGGTCGTCGGGGCCCAGCCGAAGCGGGCGACCACCCGCTCGATCGCGGCGACCTCGATCGACGCCGCGCCCGAGTCACAGCCGTCGGCGAGGGCGAGCAGACCCGTGACCTCGGCGGCATCGACGCTGGTGGGGCCGGGCTCGTCGGGTGCGGTGGTGAGGCGCAACGCGAGCCGGGCCAGCTCGTGCGAGAGGGGCAGGTCGTCGAGCCCGACCGCAGGCCCGACGGCGTGCCGCGCGGGCCGGGGACCGGGGGTCCCGGCGGCCTCGACCGTGACGACGAGATCGCCGGGCCGGACCGCGACCCGGCTCCCCGCGGGCGGCGCGCCGCTCCCGACCGTGACGACGAACGCGTCGCCGACCAGCGCGAGCCGGCGCGCGGCCGCCCGCCGGACCTCCGGCGCCGCCCCGGGATCGACCAGCAGCTCGACGGCAGCCGGGTCCTCCCGCCGGCCCAGCGGCCGGGTGCGGTCGAGCACGATCCGCGCGGTCGCGGCCATCCGCTCCAGGATCACGGCGTCGAGCGCGTCGCGGGCGGGGTCGCCGGCGCCGGCGGGGCGCTCGAGCCAGACGACCGCGCCGTCGTCGTCGTGCAGCGGAGCCCGGGTGCCGGTGGGCTCGCCGTCCTCGCGCCGTCCGTCCGGCAGCACGCGGACGACGGCCCGCCGGGCGGGGTCCCGCAGCCCCGCCGCGCAGCCGGCCAGCACCGCGGCGGCGCGGACGACCGCCTCCAGCCCGGCCCGCGACTCGACGAGCGCGTCGAAGTAGGCGATGGCGTGCAGCGCGGCGCCCGCGTCCGGGTCCAACGAGCTCACACGGCCCGCGAGTTCGCGCATCCCGGCAGTCTCCTTCGCCGAGCCCCGTGCCGTCGAGCAGGTACCGGGTCCGGCCCGTCAGCCGGACAGGACCCGGCGCAACCAGTTCTCGCGCGCGGCGCGGGCCTCGCGCGAGAGCGTCGCCGTGGGCACGACCGAGTCGAACCCGTGGAACGCGCCCGGCCAGACGTGCAGCTCGGCCTGCCCGCCCGCCTGCCAGAGCCGCGTCGCGTAGTCGACGGTCTCGTCGCGGAACGTCTCGACCGCTCCCGCGTCGAGGAACGCGGGCGGCAGCCCGGCGAGCGACGTCGCCCGGGCGGGTGCGGCGTAGGGGGAGACGTCCGGGCCGCCCGCGGCGTCACCGAGCAGTGCCGCCCAGCCCGTCGCGTTCGACGTCCGGTCCCACAGGCCTTCACCGTCGAGCTCGGTGCTGGACGGGGTGCGGGCACGGTCGTCGATCATGGGACAGATCAGCAGCTGCGCCGCGAGGGCCGGGCCGCCGCGGTCCCGCGCGAGCAGCGCGACGCCCGCCGCGAGCCCCCCGCCCGCGCTGCCGCCCGCGACGATCAGCCGGGACGGGTCGACACCCAGCTCGGCGGCCTTGCCCGCCAGCCACTCCAGGCCCGCGTAGCAGTCCTCGAGCGGTGCCGGGTGCGGGTGCTCCGGCGCGAGCCGGTACTCGACCGACGCGACGACCATCGGCACGGTACGCAGCCAGTCCGCGGCCCAGTCCAGACCCACCCGCCGGTTGCCCGCGACCATGCCGCCGCCGTGGATGTGCAGCATCCCGGGCAGCGGCACGGCGGGGTCCGCGTCGGCCGGTCGCAGTACGGTCAGCGCGACGTCCGGCGCACCGGCCGGGCCCGGCGCGACGTGCTCCGCCACGTCGATCCCGGCCAACGACTCCTCGGCGATCCGGTAGGCGTCGGTGATCGCGCGCAGGTCGGCGATCCGTTCGGGTGTCACCGTCGGTGGGTTCACCTGGTGCACGAGGCGCAGCGCGGCCTCGAGCTCCGGGTCGAACGGCGGGTGGGTGCGGGTCATCGTCGGCTCCTCGCTGTCGGACGACCCGACGCTATGCGTGCGCCGCGCACCTCCCCAGCCGTCGCGCGGCGGGCGTGCCCCGCCGGATGGCGGGTCACGCGCCGGCCGGGCAGGTCGAGGCAGGAGGCGTGCCCCGCTCCACCGCGGCGAGCCAGGGGAGCAGCGTCGGGAGGGCGTCGAGCGCGACGAAGCCGTGGTCGACGCCGGGCAACGGCAGCGAGGTCACGTGCGTGCCGAGGGCGCACTGCCGGGCCACGAACGCCGTGGTCACCTGGGGCCGCACGAGGGTGTCGGCGCCGCCCTGCGCGACGAGCAGCGGCACGTCCAGCCGGGTCGTGCCGGGGGTGTTGGCGGCCAGCAGCCGCGCCCATGGCTGGACGAGGCCCGGATCGCCCCCGAGATAGTGTCCGACCAGCGGCGTCGCGATGTCGTGCAGCTGCGCGTTCTGGCCGATCAGGCACAGCCGCGCCATCGCCGGGGTCGCGGCGGCGCCGGCGGGGGTGAGGATCGTGTCGAGCGGTACGCCGTACGCCGCCGAGTACGCGGCGAACGCGTAGGCGCCGATCGTCACGCCCGAGACGTCGCCGATGTCGGCGCGCAGCAGGTCGGCGAGGTCGGTCGCCGGGGCCGCGGTGGCGACGCCGAGCAGGCGCAGCTCGGGTGCGTAGGCGGCGGCCAGCTGCGCCGCGAACAGCACCGCGTGCCCGCCCTGCGAGTGCCCCCACAGCAGCAGCCGGTCCGACGCCCCCGCCTCGGGCAGGGCCCGCGCGGCGCGGGCGGCGTCGAGCACGCTGTCGCCCGCCGTCGCCCCGATCAGGTAGGACGCCGGGCCGGGTGCACCCATCCCCGGGTAGTCCGCGGCCGCCACCACGTACCCGGCCCGCAGCAGGTCGGACAGGCCCTCGACGAGATCGAACGGGTCGTCGCCGACCGACGGCGCGCACCGCTGCGCGGTACCGGTCGTCGGGTGCCCCCAGGACACGACGGTCCGCCCGCCGGCGGGAGCGGGGCCTGCCGGGGCGACCACGACGCCGGAGGTGAGCAGGTCGGCACCGGTGACGTCGCGCGAGTGGTAGAGCACCCGCCACGCGATCGCGCCCGCGGGCGCGCTGCCCAGCCGCTCCGACCGCACGAGGGTGCCCGGCGCACCGGGCGGGATCGGGTCGGGCAGCGTGTAGAACGGCCCGGCGGTCCACGAGTCGACGAGTCCGTCGACGGCCCGGCGCTCGGTGTCGCTGCCGCACGACGCGAGCAGCAGGACTCCCGCGAGCAGGAGCGGCAGCCACCGCATGCGTCGGGCCCTCCCGTCGTCCGCGGTCGCCGTCGTCGTGAACGCGGACGACGATCCTCGCCCACCGGACGCCGTGGGCGCCAGTGCCCGTCGCTCGGCGCCACGGCGTCCGAGGTGGACGGGCCGTGCCCGCCAGGAGTCGGGATTCCCCCCGCGGGATCGGGGGCGCACTCGATCGTCCGCCGCGGCCCGGGACGGCAGGGTTCTCGTCAGCAGGAACACCCCCACGGCACGAACCCCCCAGCACGAACCACACCGAGAAGAGGCCCGAGATGTTCAAGTCCCACTGCAGCACCGGCAAGTACCACAACGACAACACCTGGAACCGCGAGTGCAACGACAGCTGGTCGGAGAAGCACCACAGCTGGGACGACAAGTACTCGCACTGCTGGGACAACGGCCGCTACGACGGCAACGACGACTGGTGCGACAAGTCCTACGACGACAAGAGCTGCCACGACTCCTACGACAAGGGCTGCCACGACTCGTACGACCACTCGTCGTCGGGCTACGGCGGACACCACGTCTACAACTGAGCGACCGCGCCCGCGACCGCCCCGGTCCCCGTGACCGGGGCGGTCGTGTGTCAGAGCTCGACGACAGTGCCCAGGCCTCGGGTGCCGGCCGCCCGCAACACGACCGCCGCCGCCGCGACGTCCTGCACCGCGAGGCCGACCGAGCGGTAGACCGTGCGCTGCCGGTCGTCGGTCCGGCCGGCGCGGGTGCCCGCGACGAGCTCGCCGATCTCCACGACGTCGTCGAGCGCGACGAGGCCGCGCGCCACCGCGTCGATGACGTCGTCGGCACCGGCGGGCCACGCGGTCAGGACGGTGTCGCGGTGCTCGACGACGAGCAGCGCGGAGGCCATCAGCGCCGGGTCGACCTCCCCGCCGCCACGGGCGTAGCCGACCGCGGCGACGTGGACGCCGTCGCGCACCTCGCCCGCGCGCACGAGCGGTTCGACGGCGCTGGTCGTGCCACACACGACGTCGCCCTCGCCGACGGCCTCCGCGATCGTGCACGCCGTCGCGTCGACACCGTGCGCGGCGAGATCGGCGACGACCCGCTCCGCGCGCTCGCGGTTCCGGCCGCCGACGAGCACCCGGTCGAACGGCCGCTCCCGCACGACGACCCGGGCGTGCGCGAGCGCCTGCGGACCGGTGCCGACGACCGCGAGCGTCCGCGCGTCCGGCCGCGCGAGCAGCCGCACCGACAGCGCCGAGCCCGCGGCGGTCCGCAGCTCGGTGATCGCGTCGCCGTCGAGCAGGGCCACGGGACTGCCGGTCTCCGGGTCGACCGCCACGACGACCGCCTGGTGCACGGGCCGGCCGGCCGCCGCGTTACCGGGGTAGACCGTCAGCAGCTTCGCCGCGGCCAGCCCGAGTGACGGGCAGTAAGCGGGCATGGCGACCAGGACGCCGGCGGCAGCGATCGCCGCGCCCGTGCGCGGTGGGACGGTGGCGCGGCCGGCACTGAGGTCGGTCATCGCGACGGCGAGCGCGTCGACGAGCTGGTCGAGGTCGAGCAGCTCGGCCACGGTGGCCCGGTCGAGGATGCGCATCGACGCATGATCGGCCGGGTGGGCGCCGGGGGCCCAGGGCCGTTCGGCACGTCCCGCGCGAGGTGTCCGGATCGCGCGGGATGTGCCGGTGTCGGTCGGGTCGGCCGGGGCCGGTCAGCGGTACGGGCGCCCGAGCCGGTCGGGGACCTCCTCGTACTGCCAGCGCCCGCCGACGACGGGGCAGTCCGCCGACAGCTGGTAGACCGCGCGCCAGCGGTCGTCGTCGTCGGTGAGGTAGAGCCGGGGCACCGGCGACGACATGGTGTCGTACTCGTCGTCCCTGCCGTCGGCCGGACCGCCCACGAAATGCACGGACAGATTCATGGCGCGCACCATGCCCTACCGGGGTCCGTCCGGTCCAGTCCCCTACCCCGACCGGGTCCGTCGCGACCACGAGGCCGTGACCGCCGTCCGGGCCCGATGTCGAAGTCGGCGAGATCCCAGGTCACCGTCTCGAAGTCCGGTACGAGCTCGAGGATGCCGGAGGTGCCGAACAGCTCGATGCGGTTGCCGCCGGCCTCGAAGACGTGGAGGAACGCGCCCCGCGTGATCCCGTGGACGTCCGGACCCCGCGCCGAGCTCGTGCACTGGACGACCTGGACGCCGTCGGCCACGGCCAGGTGCACGACGTCGGCACCGGAGCGGCAGTGTCACGACGTCGGGGCGGTGCGGTCCTGCAGGTACGCCAGCACGGCCGCGACCCGCCTGTGCACGGGCTCCTCGACCAGCCCGAGCTTGGCGAGGATCGCGTTGACGGCGATCACCACGCGCAGCAGCTCAGCCATCGCAGGCAGCTCCGCGCACACCCGCGTGCCCACACCGGGCACGCCGTCGACCTGCAACCGGCCGCCGACGGCCTCGACCCGGTCGCGCAGGTTGGTCAGGCCCCGGCCCGTGGCGTTGCCGTTGGCACCGCCGCTGCCATCGGCACTGCCGTTGCCTGCCGTTGCCCGACGTCGTGGTGCCGCACCCGTCGTCGCGCACCGACACCGTGGGCCGGCCGTCGACCGCCGACAGTTCGACGTCGGCGCCGGCCGCGCCCGCGTGCTTGACGACGTTGGTCAACGCTTCGCAGACGACGAAGTAGGCGGTCGCCTCCACGTCGGCGGCCGCGTCCTTCTCGACGACGACCTTCGGGGTCACGGCGCCTCCGTCCCGACGCCGCCCGCTGCCGCGCCACGTCCTGGGTCTACCGGTTGCTCGTGAGTGGCGATGGTCGCCCGGGCGACCATCGCCACTCACCGCGTCGCAGAACTAGACGGCATGGTCGTCCACGGCGGGAGAGAATGCGGCGACCACGACGACGAGGACGAGCGCGATGACCACCACTCTGGGCGACGAGCTCGCCGCGGCCGTACCCGGCGTCAGCACCCGCGCGCTGGACCGGTTCGGGATGGCGCACGACGCCTCACACTTCCTGCGCACGCCGCAGGCCGTCGCGACGGTGCGCGACGCGGGCGAGGTCGCCCGCCTGTTCACCGCGGTCGCGGCGGTGGGGACCCACCTGACGTTCCGCTCGGGCGGCACCAGCCTGTCGGGCCAGGCCGTGACCGACGGCGTCCTCGTCGACACCCGGAAGTTCTTCCGCGGCATCGAGATCCTCGACGACGGGCAGCGCGTGCGGGTCGGGCCGGGCGCGACGGTCCGGCAGGTCAACACCAAGCTGGCCCGCTACGGGCGGGTGCTCGGGCCGGACCCGGCCAGCGAGTCGGCGTGCACGCTGGGCGGGGTCGTCGCCAACAACTCCAGCGGGATGTCGTGTGGGACGACGGCGAACAGCTACGTGCTGGTGGAGTCGGTCGAGGTCGTCCTGCCGTCCGGGACGGTGCTCGACACCGGCGCACCCGATGCCGACGAGCGGCTCCGCGACCGCGAGCCGGACCTGTGGGCGGGGCTGGCCCGGCTGCGCGACCGGGTACGCGGGAACGCCGACTCGCGGCGACGTGTCGAGACGCTGTTCTCGATCAAGAACACGATGGGCTACGGGCTGAACTCGTTCCTCGACCACGAGCGGCCGGTCGACATCCTCACGAGGCTGATGGTCGGCAGCGAGGGCACGCTCGCGTTCGTCGCCTCGGTCGTCATGCGCACGGTGCCGCTGTACCCGCACGCGCGCACCGGGTTGCTGGTCTTCGCCGACCTCGCCGACGCGAACCGGGCGCTGCCCGATCTCGTCGCCACCGCGCCCGCGACGGTCGAGCTCCTCGACGCGACGTCGCTGCGGGTCGGCCAGGGCGACGCCGACGCCGCGCCGGTGCTGCGCGACCTGGTCGTGCGCGACCACGCGGCGCTGCTCGTGGAGTACCGCGCGGGGACCGCGGAGGAGGCCGACGCGCTCGCCGGGGCCGCCGCGCCGGTGCTGGAGCGGCTGCCGGTCGAGGGCCCGCGCACGCTCGCGGGTGACCCTGCCGCCAAGGCCGCGCTGTGGCACCTGCGCAAGGGGCTGTACGCGAAGGTCGCGGGCGCCCGCCCGGCCGGGACGGCCGCGCTGCTCGAGGACATCGCGGTCCCGGTCCCCGAGCTGCTCCCGACGTGCCAGGAGCTCACCCGGCTCTTCGAGAAGCACGCCTACGACCACGCCGTGATCTTCGGCCACGCCAAGGACGGCAACATCCACTTCATGCTCACCGAGCGCCTCGGCGACGGCTCGGGGCGCGACCGGTTCGGCCGCTTCACCGAGGACATGGTGACGCTGGTGCTCGGCCGCGGCGGCACCCTCAAGGCCGAGCACGGCACGGGCCGGATGATGTCGCCGTTCGTCCGCCGCCAGTACGGCGACGAGCTCTACGCCGTGCTGCAGGAGATCAAACGGCTCTTCGACCCGCGTGGCCTGCTCAGCCCGGGTGTCGTGCTCGACGAGGACCCGCAGGCGCACCTGGCCGACCTCAAGTCGGCGCCCGTTGTCGAGGACGAGGTCGAGCGGTGCGTCGAGTGCGGGTTCTGCGAGCCCGTCTGTCCCAGCCGCGACGTCACGACGACGCCGCGGCAGCGGATCGTCCTGCGCCGCGAGACCGAGCGGGCCCGGCTCGCCGGCGACACCGACCTGGTCGCCGAGCTGGAGTCCGGCTACGTCCACGACGGCGTCGACACCTGCGCGGTCGACGGCATGTGCCAGACCGCGTGCCCGGTGCTGATCAACACCGGTGACCTGGTCCGGCGGCTGCGCGCCGAACGCCCGCAGCGCGCGGTCTCCGCGGCGTGGACGGTCGCGGCGCGGCACTGGTCGGCGACGACGACCGCCGCCGGGGCCGCGCTCGACCTGGCCGGCCGGCTGCCGGCCCGGACCGTGGAGCGGGC
>Ga0182736_1002431_pt1 | contig 14260 bp, 16 predicted proteins | sample eDN5th30CKraftBY_FD_128882 | JGI IMG/M metagenome (GOLD analysis project Ga0182736, IMG submission 128882) | Enriched backyard soil microbial communities from Emeryville, California, USA - eDNA 5th pass 30_C Kraft BY (version 2) (version 2) | ecosystem: Environmental > Terrestrial > Soil >...
CTGCAAGCCTTGGGCTTTGCCGACGAAACCTTGCGCGCCCTGCGCCGGTTGGCGGCAGAACCCTACGGCATGATCCTGGTCACCGGCCCTACAGGCAGCGGCAAGACCACCACCCTGTACGCCATGATCAGCGAGATCAACCATGGCGTGGACAAGATCATCACCATCGAGGACCCGGTCGAGTATCAATTGCCCGGCGTGCTGCAGATCCCGGTCAACGAGAAGAAGGGCCTGACCTTCGCCCGCGGCCTGCGCTCGATCCTGCGTCACGACCCGGACAAGATCCTGGTCGGCGAAATCCGTGACCCCGACACGGCCCAGATTGCCGTGCAATCGGCGCTCACCGGCCACCTGGTGTTCACCACCATCCACGCCAACAACGTGTTTGACGTGATTGGCCGCTTCAGCCAGATGCAGGTCGACCCCTACAGCTTCGTTTCCGCGCTCAACGCGGTGCTGGCCCAGCGCCTGATTCGCCTAGCCTGCCCGCACTGCGCCACGCCCTGCGAACACGATGACGACACCCTGTATGGCTCAGGCCTGACCCGCGAGGGGGTGGCCGGCTGGACGTTCGTCCGCGTCAAGGGCTGCGGCCACTGCCGTGGCAGTGGTTACCGCGGCCGCAGTGCCATTGCCGAACTGCTGCACCTGGATGACGACCTGCGGCAAATGATCGTCGAGCGCCGCCCGCTGGCGCAGATCAAGACGCTTGCCTGCCAGCGCGGCCTGCGCCTGCTGCGGGCCTCGGCCCTGGACCTGGTCCGCGATGGCCGCACCACCCTTGAGGAGATCAACCGTGTCACATTCATCTGACCGTTACTGCGCCGTAGTGGGCGCCGAGGGTGTCGGCCTGGGTCGCTGGCACAAGAACCACCACCAATGGCTGGGCAGCCGTGCGTTCAGTAGCGACGTCGCCCAATCGGCCTGGGAAGCTGCCGTCGATGCACTTGCTGCGCTGTTGGCCGAGCATGCGGTGCGGGGTGCCCAGTTGCGGGTGCTGCTGTCCGCCCGCTACAGCCGCTTCTGCCTGGTGCCCTGGAGTGACGCCATTGGCCACCCTCGCGAGCTGGACGCCTATGCCCGTGCTTGCTTCGAAAACCTCTACGGGCAGCCGTTGGACGACTGGCGCATCGTGCTGTCACCCGAGCCTGCCGGTGCGGCCCGCATCGCCACGGCACTGCCCGAAGCCTTGCTGCAACGGCTGCAGGCACTGGGCCAGGAAAGCCGCCTGAGCCTGCGCTCGGTGCAGCCGTACCTGATGGCTGCCTACAACCGCTGCTGGTCACAGCTGGAGCAGGGTGACTTCCTGTTCGTGCTGGCCGAGCCGCGCCGCAGTGTATTGCTGCTGGCCGCCGGTGGTGCCTGGCAGCAAGTGCTGGCACAAGGCTGCGCTGACAGCGACCAGGCCCTGCAAGCACTGATCGAGCGTACCTGTGAGCTGTACGGCGAGCACCTGCCACGGGTGTACCTGCATGCCCCGGGTCGCTGCGACATGCCGCAACTGGCGGCCGTGCAACTGTGCCAGCCGGCCAGTGAAGCCGACCCGCTGTGCGCCATGTGGCGGGCGGTGGCCTGACATGCGCCGCCTCGACCTGGAATTTCAGCCACGGCGCAGCGGACCGCTGGTTTGGTCGCTGCTCGTCCTTGCCAGCGCCATGGTCGCCGGCCTGGTGCTGCTGCAGCAAAGCTTGCAGACCGAGCAAGTGGCACTGGAAGCCAGCGTCCATAGCCTGGAACTGCAACTGGGCCGCCGCCCGGCCAGCGCCGAACCCAGAAACAGCGCTGCCAGCCGGGAGCAGGCTGAGCGCCTGGCACAGATGCGCAGTGTGTCGCAGCAACTGCAGCGCCCTTGGCAGCAACTGTTCGCCATGCTTGAAGCCATGCCGCAGGACGACGTCGCGCTGCTTGCTCTGACGCCGGATGCGCGCAAGGGCCAGGTGCGCATTGCCGCCGAGGCGCGCAACCTCGAAGCGATGCTGCAGTACCACCAGCGGCTGGAAGCCAGCGACGAGCTCAGCGACGTGTCGTTGCTCAACCACGAGGTGCTCGCTGCGCGGCCCGAGCACCCGGTGCGCTTCACCCTCACTGCCACCTGGGAGACCGGCCATGCGCGCCCTTGAATCGTTCAGCAGCCTGATCCTCCATGAGCGCCTGCGCGTTGTCGGCCCGGTAGGCCTGGCTGCGGTCGCCGTAGGTCTGCTCGCCATTGGTGTGGGGTGTGCCGGTGTGCTGCCGCAATGGCAAAGCGTACGCGAACTGCGCGCCACCGAAGCGCAGGCCAGCGTACAGGTAGGGCGTGTCAAGCGGGGTGAGCTGAAGATTGCGGCCCAGCCCGAGCAGCAGGCCCTCGACAGCCTGCGCCAGCAACTGCCCGGGCAGCCCCAGGCCAGCGAACTGATCGAGCGTCTGTACCGCCTGGCCAGCGCCGAGCGCATCAGCTTGGCCCGTGGTGAATACGCGTTGGGCATCGACCCCAAGACCCAGTTGGCCCGCTATCAGATCGTGCTGCCTGTGCGCGGCAGCTACCCGCAGATTCGCGGCTTTATCAAAGGCCTGCTCAAGCAACTGCCGACCCTGGTACTGGAAGACCTTGAGCTGCAACGCAAACGCATCGGCGACAGCGAGCTCAATGCCCGCCTGCGCATGACCCTTTACCTGTCGAGGTCGTGATGAACACACAACGTGCAGTCATCTGGGTCGGCTTCCTCGGCGTGAGTGCGGCGCTGGCCTGGGCACCGGACCATTGGTTTGGCCAGGACGATGGCGTCGCGGCCTTCGCGGGTAAGCCCGCTCCTGCAACAGAAAGCGCTGCGCCCATTGTGGGAGCGGGCTTGCCCGCGAAAGGGCCGGAGCAGGCTTCCCGCGACCTGTTCCCAACCCAGCAATGGACCCAACCCAAAGCCCTGGCCACGGTCATCGAACAGCCCGTGGTCGTCGCGCCAGTACTGGCACCCGCTCCGACCGCCCCAGCCTTGCCATTTGAATTCATCGGCCGCATGGGTGACCGCGACGACCTGCAGGTCTTCCTGCAGAGCGGCGAAAAACTCTACGTCGTGCGCCAAGGCGACGTGATCGAAGACACCTATCGCCTCGATCGGGTATCGGCCAGCGAGCTGAACCTGGTCTACCTGCCTTTGCACCAGTCGCAGACCTTGTCTGTCGGGAGCGCACCATGATGTCGTCAAAGCTGTGCAAGCCTGCTCCGTTTCTGCTCGTTGCGCTGTGCGTGGCCATTGCCGGTTGCGGCTCCAGCGCGGTACGCAAGGACAGCGATCAATTGATGAAGGAGGGCCAGTACGAAGCCGGCATCGCCCGCCTGGAAGAGGCGTTGCGCGACGACCCGCGTGACACAGAGCTGAACATCGCCCTGGCCCACAGCCGCCAGGCGGCTGTCGAGGCCCTGATTACCCAGGCCGACAGCGACCGCGTCCGCCACGACTTCGCCAACGCCCGCATGGGCTATGGCCGGGTGCTGACCCTTGAGCCGAACAACCGCCGTGCCCAGGAAGGCATTCGCCAGCTGGAGCTGATCCGCACCCTGGACGAACGCGTCGCGCTTGGCCAGGCAGCGCTGCGCCAGGGCGACCTGTTCGGTGCCGAACGCTACATGCGCGAAGTATTGCGTCTGGACCCGCAGAATCAGAAGGGCATGACCCTGCGCAGCGACATCGAAAACGTGCAGGCACGCACCGCGCAGCCGTACCCGCAATTGCGCAGCAAGCTCGAGCGGCCGGTAACCCTGGAGTTTCGCGATGCCAACCTGAAGACCATCTTCGAAGTGCTGTCGCAGGTGGCCGGCATCAACTTCATCTTCGACAAGGACCTGCGCCCGGACATGAAGGCCACCATCTTCGTGCGCGAGGTGCGCATCGAGGACGCGATAGCGCTGCTGCTGGAGCAAAACCAGCTGCGCCAGAAGATCGTCAACGACAACACCGTGATGGTCTACCCCGACTCGCCGCAGAAGACCAAGGACTACCAGGAACTGGTCATGCGCACCTTCTACCTGACCAGCATCGATGCCAACACCGCGCTGAACATGGTCAAGACCATGCTCAAGACCCGTGACGTGTTCGTTGACGAGCGCCTCAATACCCTGACCATGCGCGACACCCCGGACGCCGTGCGCATGGCCGAGAAGCTGCTGCAATCGCAGGACCAGTCCAACCCCGAGGTGGTGCTGGAGGTGGAAGTGATGGAAGTGGCCACCTCGCGGATCCTTGACCTCGGCCTGCAATGGCCCAACACCTTTGGTGTGCTGAGCAACGACGGCAAACCGGTCAGTGTGCTCGACCAACTGAGGGGCATCGACTCCAGCCGCATCAGCATTTCTCCGTCCCCGCAGGCCAAGATCAACGCCCAGGACAAAGACATCAACACCCTGGCCAGCCCGGTGATCCGCGTCAGCAACCGCGAACAGGCGCGCATCCACATCGGCCAGCGGGTACCGATCATCAGCGCCACCTCGGTGCCGTCGACCCAAGGGCCGGTCATTACCGAGAGCGTCACCTACCTGGACGTCGGCCTGAAGCTTGAAGTGCAGCCCACCGTGCACCTGAACAATGAAGTGGCAATCAAGGTTGCGCTTGAGGTGAGTAATGCCACGCCGCTGGAAGCCACGCGCCAGGGCACCATTCCGGTTCAGGTCGACACCCGCAACGCGCAGACCAGCCTGCGCCTGCATGATGGCGAAACCCAGGTGCTGGCTGGCCTGGTGCGCAACGACCACAACGCCAGCGGCAACAAGATCCCTGGCCTTGGCGACATCCCTGGCCTGGGCCGGCTGTTTGGCAGCAACAAGGACGACATGAGCAAGAGTGAGCTGGTGCTGGCGATCACCCCGCGCATCGTGCGCAACCTGCCGTACCAGAGCCCGTCGGACATGGAGTTTCCCACTGGCACCGAGTCGGCCATGCAGGTGCGCCAGATGGCGCCACTGCCGCCGATGGACATGCCCGGTAACGCGCCGGCCACTGATGCACCGGTCGTGGACAGCCAGATGGCGGTCGTCCCGACCAACGGGAGCCCACGGCCATGAAAGCCCGGCGCCCCATGCACGGCTTCAGCCTGATCGAGGTGGTGCTGACCCTGGCACTGCTCGGGCTGCTCGCCAGCATGGCCGCGCCGCTGACCGAAACCGTGGTACGCCGCGGCAAGGAGCAGCAACTGCGCGAGGCGCTGTACCAGATTCGCGACGCCATCGATGCCTACAAGCGGGCCTTCGACGCCGGCTACATCGAGAAGCGCGTGGATAGCAGTGGCTATCCGCCGAACCTGCAGGTGCTGGTAGAGGGCGTGCGCGATGTGCGCAGTGCCAAGGGCGCCAAGTTCTACTTCCTGCGGCGCATCCCGCACGACCCGCTGGTGGCGGCAAAGGATGAAGACGAAGGCGGCTGGGGCCTGCGCGCCTATGACAGCAGCCCAGACAACCCGCGCGAAGGCGAAGACGTGTTCGACGTGTATTCCAGGGCCCGCGGCAAAGGCCTGAACAACATCCCTTACGGGCAATGGTGACAGCCATGAAACGCAGCAAAGGCTTCACCCTGATCGAACTGCTGGTGGTGATGGCGATCATCGCCACGCTGATGACCATTGCCATGCCGCGCTACTTCAACAGCCTGGAAAGCTCGCGCGAGGCCACCCTGCGTCAAAGCCTGGCAGTGCTGCGCGAGGCGCTGGACCACTACTACGGTGACACCGGCCATTACCCCGATTCACTGGAACAGCTGGTGGAACAGCGCTACCTGCGCAACACGCCGGTCGACCCGATCACCGAGCGCAGCGATGCCTGGCAGCTGGTGCCACCGCCCGAGGGCGTGGCCGGCGGCGTGGCCGATATCAAGAGCGGTGCCACAGGGAGGGCGCGTGATGGCAGCCTCTTCGCTGAATGGTAAGGCCAGTGGCGGCTTCACCTACCTGGGTGTGCTGCTGCTGATTGCGGTCAGCAGCGTGGCCCTGGCCGCCACCGGCACGATCTGGGCGAGCGCCGCCCAGCGCGACCGCGAACGCCAGTTGCTGTGGGTTGGCGGCCAGTATGCCCAGGCCTTGCGCAGCTACTACCGCGCCTCGCCAGGGCTGGCCCAGTACCCCCAGGATCTGACCGACCTGCTACAGGACAACCGCTTCCCGCAGGCCAAACGGCACATCCGCAGGCTTTACCCTGACCCGATCAGCAACAGCGACGAGTGGGGCCTGCTGCGCTCGATCGACGGCCGTATCACTGGCGTCTACAGCCGCTCGGACGCCACCCCTTTCAAGCGCAGTGGCTTCAGCGCCGAATGGAGCGGATTCGAGGGGCTGGAACACTACAGCGACTGGCAGTTCGTCGCCGAGCAGGCCTTTACCGAAAGTGCACGCGGTGTGCAGATGAATGCGGGCCCGGGAGATACGCCATGAAGCGCCTGGCTGCGCTGTGCCTAGGCCTGCTGCTGTTGGCAGGGGTGGCCACCTGCGCCAAGGCGGGTGCCGAAGACGAGATGCAGGGCTTTATCGTCGATAACACCATCTCGCACATCGGCCACGACTTTTACTACTACTTCGCCGACCGCCTGCGTGCCACCAGCCGTCTGGACTTCAACCTGGTGGTACGCGAACGCCCCGATGCCCGCTGGGGCAGCCTGGTGACGGTGGAGTTCGAGCGTGAAGTGGTGTACCGCCGGTTCCTGCCACCGAACACCACCGAGCTCAAAGACGAGGCCGTCGCCGCCGCCGACCTGGTCAAGCAGCAGATCATTCAACGCAAGCTGCAACGCCTGTTACAGGACACCACCGACTTGGAGAGGGACGAGCTATGAACCACCGTATTCCACGTTGCATTGCCGCCTGCCTGCTGGCCAGCGCCTGTGCTTCCCAGGCCACCGAGCTGGTGTACACCCCGGTCAACCCGGCGTTTGGCGGTAACCCGTTGAACGGCACTTGGCTGTTGAACAACGCCCAGGCGCAGAACGACTACGACGACCCGGACCTCAAGGACCGTGCCTCGGCCTTTACCGGCACCACAGCCCTTGAGCGGTTCAGCAACCAGCTGGAGTCGCGGATGTTGTCGCAGTTGCTGGACAACATCAGCAACGGCAACACCGGCAGCATGGCGACCGATGCGTTTCTCATCGACGTCATCGACGATTCCGGGGCCTTGAGCATCAAGGTCACCGATCGTGCCACAGGAGAAATTTCGATCATTGAGGTCAGCGGCCTGAACCCCTGAGAGGGAAGGGCTTTTATGTTGGGGAGAGAACACCATGAAACGTCTGCTGAGCACGCTGCTGATCCTCACCGCCCTGGGCCTGCAAAGTGGTTGCAGCCTGCGCGAACCCATGTCGGCTGAACTGGACTCGGAAACCCCGACCCTGACCCCTCGGGCCTCGACTTACTACGACCTGATCAACATGCCACGGCCCAAAGGCCGGCTGATGGCCGTGGTGTACGGCTTCCGCGACCAGACCGGGCAGTACAAGCCGACCCCGGCCAGTTCGTTCTCCACCAGCGTCACCCAGGGCGCGGCCAGCATGTTGATGGACGCACTGAGTGCCAGCGGCTGGTTCGTGGTGCTGGAGCGTGAAGGGCTGCAGAACCTGCTGACCGAGCGCAAGATCATCCGTGCATCGCAGAAAAAGCCTGATGTGGCGGAAAACATCATGGGCGAGCTGCCACCGCTGCAAGCCGCCAACCTGATGCTCGAAGGCGGCATCATTGCCTACGACACCAACGTGCGTAGCGGCGGCGAGGGCGCCCGCTACCTGGGGATCGACATTTCCCGTGAGTACCGGGTGGACCAGGTCACCGTTAACCTGCGCGCCGTGGACGTGCGCACCGGGCAGGTGCTGGCCAACGTGATGACCAGCAAGACCATCTACTCGGTAGGGCGCAGTGCCGGGGTGTTCAAGTTCATCGAGTTCAAGAAACTGCTGGAGGCCGAGGTGGGGTATACCACCAATGAACCGGCGCAGTTGTGCGTGCTGTCGGCGATCGAAGCGGCGGTGGGGCACTTGCTGGCGCAGGGGATCGAGCGGCGGCTGTGGCAGGTGGCGGGGGATGCGGGGGAAGGCACGGCGATGGTGGACAAGTTTTTGAGCCAGAATCAGCAGCCGTGATCAGGCTTGAGGGCCTCTTCGCCGGTAAACCCGCTCAAGTGCAGCGCTGGCCTCAGGCTTGGCGCGGTCCCTTGTAGGAGCGGGTTTACCCGCGAAGAGGCCAGTGCAGGTGGCACGATCATTTGAACAATGCTGATACCCCAGGGCCGCTTTTTTGTGTCCCGCTGCTTCGTTTTATGGCGGCCCCAGTGAATCAAGGCGCGACGCGATGACAAAAGGCTTACCTGATTCTCCTGTACGCGCCACCGTTGTTCGCCGTTCGTTCGGGCATGGTTTGAAGATGCGCTGGTGCACCTGCCCACGCGGCTGAGAGGGGCGTTTGCGACCAACCTCAAGGCGCTGGAACTGGCCAAGGGCACCTGGCGTGATCTGTTGTTGAGCAATGACCATGGGGTGGACTCGGCCAAGGCGGTGCAGCCGGTGTTTGAAGGCTTGGGTCTGTGTTTGGGTTTCGAGGTCTTGGCGATAGGGATTCGTCGCCTGTGAGATCGAGCGCCGCCCGCGCGGCGCATCGCGAGCTACGCTCGCTCCTACGTTTGTTTCGGGCCAGTCATGCCTGTGACAGGTGCGCGCGACAGCTTGGTTTGTACGACGTGATAGAAGGGCCGCGCGGGCTAGGTTCGATTTCCCACCAGCACAACCCGGGCTGGGCGAGGGGTTATAGGCGATAGGCAGTATCTAGAACCCACGAAGCATCTCCCAGAACGATGCCGCCACCCCCATGATGCTCTCACCGGCAATCAACCCCGCCGCCGCGGTAATCGCAAAACGCTCCGTCACCCTCGGCCACCGGCAACTGACCAGCCAGGTCACTACGGCACCAAACCCCATCATCAGGCTGATCGATGCAGGCAGGATGAACGCCAACCCCAGCGCCGCCGTACTCGGCAGCCAGCGGGCTGCCCGTTGCGGCAACAGGCTGTCCAGTGCCCCCAGCAGTACGCCAACAGCACTCCCAGTCGCAATCGCCCAGCGCGACTCCAAGGACAGCGCCCCCAGCCCCTGGGTCAGCGTCTGCGCAACCGCTTTCCAGGTCGCCGCTGCCGGTGCCGGCCACTGCTCAGTGAGCAACAAGGCCTGCGGATCGGGAATCAGCACTCGATACACCAGCACGCCGACCACGCTACCGATGAAAATACCGACGCACTGAGCAATCAGCTGTTTGTGCGGCGTAGCGCCGATCGCCTGGCCAACCTTGAAGTCGTTCATCAGGTCGGTGGATTGCCCGGCCGCGCCACCCGCCGTGTTGGCACTCATCAGGTTGATCGCCACCTGGCCGGGGGCGATCAGGCCGAAGCTGAGCTGCGACAGCTTGCCGATGGCGCCAATCGGTGCGATGCCAGTGGCGCCGACCACGCGCGCCGCGACCACGGCAAGGCACACGGCCAACGGAATGCTCAACAGCGCCATCCACCAGTCGATGCCAAACAACAACACCTGCAGGGTAATGATCAGCGCCGTGGACAGCAGCAGCCCCGACGCAGGCCAGGGGCTAAAACGCATCCTGGCGCGCGGCGTTCGCTGTTCAGCGGGCGATCGCCGGGGCACTTGGAACAGGCGAACCAACAATGAAGTCAGCGTCGCGCAGACCATCAGGCTCACGCCAGGCCACAACAGCCATTCCACCAGCGCGGCAAACTGCGGGCCGCTGGCGTTCGGAGCAAGCGCCACCAAGGCCTGTTCGATCAACCACGGCGCCAGTCCGCCCCAGGCCAGCGCGGCGCCAATCAGTAACGTCACGCCCACGCGAATGCCGATGATGCTGCCGAAGCCGATCAGCATCAGCGAAGGGTCGACCGTGAAGGTCAGGCGCTCGAGCGCCGGCGTGGGCGCCCAGCGCGGTATCGCCCAGACGAACCCGTCTACCCATTTGACCAGTGCTGAAAGCAACGCGGCGCTGCATAGCACCTTGATCCGCGCCATGGCTTCGCGCCCGTGGTTGTAGATCTGCTGCAGCGTTTCCAAGGTCGCCATGCCTTCGGGAAACTTCAGGCCATGGTCGTTGAGCAGGGCGGGGCGCAGGTACCAGGCGATCCAGATGCCCAGGAAGCTCACCGAGAACACCCAGGCCATCATCGGCAGCGGGTCCAGTTGGTGTCCGGTGAGCAGGGTATAGGCGGGGATCGGCGCGACCAGCCCGCCGGAGATGATGGAGGCGGCGGCTGACGCCACGGTCTGGTTGATGTTGCTTTCGTGCAACGTCCACGCGGAGCGGTTGTTGCGATGCCTTGCCAGGCCCTGCCACAGGGCGAAACCGACCAGCAAGGCGATGATCGACATGTTGAATGACCAGCCGATCTTCAGCCCTGCGTACACATTCGAGGGCGTGAGCAAGATGCCCAGCACCGTGCCGGTGAGCACCGCCCGCAGGCTCAGTTCACGTTCGATGCGAACCTGGGGGAGGGCGGTTGAGGAGGCATGTCCCATGGCAATCCTTTGTCGACGTCGCAAACGCGCTCTGGACAACTGAGCCCCGCCAGCCACGAAGGTTCACTGCTGGCGCCAAAGACGAGCCTGAAGGCTGTAGCAGCCCTGCGCGTGTGCGGCTTTATCCGATGTGTTAACCAAACGTCGCTTGTGACTTGGCCTGTTGGAGAATTCGGGCCTTATCTGGGCAATGCTATCTAAGTCGAAACTGGATCATGCCTGGCTTGCTTGCTGAAACAATCCGCGCACGACGTCCCTCAACCATCGATTTCCATTGTCCTGATGATAGCGGGCATGCCAATGCTGCTTGACCGTGAACCCCTCCACTTCGAACGGGCAGTCATGGACCTGTAGCCCATGCATATCGGCCAGTGTCTGCCCGATATGCCGCGGCAAGGTGCCTAGCAGATCGGTAGTCCCGATTATCATCCCTAACCCGAGAAACGCTGGCAGCTCCAGCATGATCCGCCGTTCGATCCCGGCCCGCGCCAACCCTGCTTCCAGCAGCTTTTGCCCGGTGCCGAAACTGATCTGCACATGCCCCTCGGCCCGATACCGCTCCAGGCTCATGCCATTGCTCAGGCGTGGATGCTGCGGGTTGCTCAGGCATACCCAGTCCTGTTCGAACAGCACCTGCTGATACATCCCCCCGCCCAGCCAGGGCACGAAGCCGATGGCCAGGTCCGCTTCGCCCGACTCCAGCGCGCTCTCGGTATTGCCGTCGATCCGCGCCGCCTCCAGGCGAATACCCGGCGCATGGCTGCGCAGATGGTTGAGGATGCTTGGCAGCAAGGTGATGTGGCTGGCATCGCTGACACACAGGCGAAAACGCCGCTGCGCTGTGGCGGCGATGAACTGCGGCTCCCAGGCGGTCAGCCGGCGCAGCGATTCCAGCACCTCGCGGCACGGCCCTATCAGCTGATCGGCGCGGGGGGTAGGGGCCATGCCGCCCGGCGTGCGCACGAACAGCGGGTCGTTCAATTGCTCGCGCAGGCGCGCCAGCCAGATGCTGATGGTCGGCTGGCTCTGCCCTAGCTGTTCGGCGGCGCGGGTCACGCTGCGGCATTGGTAAAGCACGTCGAACAACTGCAGCAGCTTGGGTTCGGGCAGGGCCTCCAGGGTAGCCGTCATTGCGATTCTCAATAGTCGTATTGAGGCCATTGTATAGCGCAAATAACCCCTGCTGCATAAGGTGATCGCAAATCACAGGAGGTCTGCGACGTGAAAATCTGCATTCTGGGCGCCGGAGCACTGGGTTGCGCCATTGGCGCGGCCCTGAGCGAGGCAGGGCATGAAACCTGGCTGCTGAACCGCGGCCGCGCGCACATCGAGGCGATGAACCAGCACGGGCTGCGGGTGCAGGACGAACGGGGCGAGCGCTATGTACCGGTCAACGCGGCCATTGAAGCCGAAGACGTTGGCGTGACCGATTTGGTGGTGGTGCTGGTGAAGTCGTTTCACACCGCCGAGGCCATCGCCGGCGCTGTCGCGCTGATCGGGCCGCAGACGCTGGTGCTGTCGCTGCAGAACGGCCTCGGCCACGAGGACATCCTGGCCGAGGCGGTGGGGCGTGAGCGGGTGCTGGCTGGCAAGACCTATGTCGGCGGCGTGCTGCTCGCGCCGGGCTCGATCCGTGCCGGTGTGGCCGGCAAACAGACCTTCATCGGCGAGCTCGACGGCCAGCTGACGCCGCGCGTGCAGGCCATCGCCGAAGCGTTCAACCACGCCGGGCTGGCCACCACGGTAAGCGACAACATCCTCGGCACCATGTGGGACAAGCTGCTGGTCAACGTCGCCACCGGTGCATTGAGCGGTATCACCATGCTCAGCTACGGCCAGCTATACAGCGAGCCGCTACTGGAAAGTACCGCCAAGGCCGCTGTGGCCGAGGCCATCGCCGTGGCCGAGCGCGCCGGCATCCGCTTGAGCCTGACCAGCCCCGAAGCTGCCTGGACACTGGCCGCCGAAGGCCTGCCGGCGAGCTTCCGCACCTCGATGCTGCAGAGCCTGGAAAAAAACTCGATCACCGAAATCGACTTCATCAACGGCTCCGTCGTGCGCTGGGGCCAGCGCCATGGCGTGGCCACGCCGGTCAACGCGACCCTGGTGGCCTGCATCAAGGGTATCGAGCGCGCCATGGCCGATCACCAGAAGGGAGAAACCCCATGAGCCAGCCAAAAGCCTACCTCGAACACGTGGCGTTCTGGGTGCAGGACATTCAGTGGCATATCCGTTTTTTCAGCGAGGTGTGCGGCATGAGCATGCGTGAAGTGCAGGGTGACGTCGAGCAACCGGCGCAGTACTGGACCCTCGGCGGCCTGCAGTTCATTCACCAGCCGGACTTCACTGGCCCGGAAGGGCGCATGGCGCACCTGGGCATCATGTGTGAGGACCTGGAAGCGGCGCTGGCCGCCGCCCAACGCTTTGGCGTCAGCGAAATGCCTCAGGGCCGCAACTGGTTACGCCTGCCTGATGGCCTGGCGGTGGAGTTCATCCAGGCGCTGCCGGCCAAATGCGTAGCCCAGGCACTGGCCATCGACCCGCGCGCGGAGGTGCAGGCATGAGCGTAATTGAAAAGTACTGGGACGATGCCCGCGAGGGCGACGAGTGCATCAGCCCGACCTACACCGTGACCCGCGAACGCATCCTGGCCTACGCCGACCTTACCGGCGATCACACCCCGGTGCATGTCGACGAGGCTTACGCCAACGCCAGCCACTTTGGCTGCCTGGTTGCCCACGGCCTGTTCGGGCTGTCGATCGCCGACGGCCTGAAGACCCAGTGCGAGTACCGCTTCCTGCCGGGCATGTCGCTGGGCTGGACCTGGGACTTCGTGCTGCCGATCAAGGTCAACGACGTGCTCCACGTACGCATGCGAGTGGGTGCGATGCGCCCGAGCAACAGCCGACCTGGCTGGGGCATCGTGGTGTTGCCTTCGGAACTGATCAACCAGCACGGCGAAGTCGTGCAACGTGGCGAGCACCGGTTGATGGTGCCGCGGAGGGCTGCAGCATGAGCCAGGCATTGCCATTGACGGGTATCCGCGTCATTGACTACAGCCACTTCCTCGCCGGCCCCTATGTCGGCCGTTGCCTGGCGGCGCTCGGCGCAGAGGTGATCAAGGTCGAGCGGCCGGGTAGCGGCGACGCTGGCCGCCAGCACGCGTTCACCCTGGACGACCAGCAGAGCGGCTATTTCCTGCAGCTGAACATGGGCAAGCAGGGCGTCAGCGTCAACATGAAGGACCCGCGCGGCAAGGCGTTCATGCAGCGCCTGACCGATTCGGCCGACGTGTTCATCGAGAACTACCGCCCCGGCGCCCTGGACAAGCTGGGCCTGGGCTACGCCGAGCTGTCGGCGCGCAACCCGCGCCTGGTGTACTGCTCGATTTCCGCCTACGGCCATACCGGGCCGGACGCCCACCGCGCCGGCTTCGGCCTGATCGCCGAGGCCAAGAGCGGGATCATGCAGATGGTGGGCGTGCCGGGCGAGGCACCGCCGCTGCTGCGTATTTCCCTGGGCGACATGTACACCGGCATCCACGCGGTGGCGGCGATCAATGCCGCGCTGCTCGGCCGGGTGAGCAGTGGCCGTGGCCAGCATATCGACATGGCGCTGTACGACACCCTGGTGTCGATGCACGAATACGCGGTGCAGTGTTACACGCTGTCCGGTGGCACTGTGTTGCCCCAGCAGACCGGCCACGACATGCCCACCTCGACCCTGTACGGCGTGTTCCGCGC
>Ga0182736_1002432_pt1 | contig 14255 bp, 13 predicted proteins | sample eDN5th30CKraftBY_FD_128882 | JGI IMG/M metagenome (GOLD analysis project Ga0182736, IMG submission 128882) | Enriched backyard soil microbial communities from Emeryville, California, USA - eDNA 5th pass 30_C Kraft BY (version 2) (version 2) | ecosystem: Environmental > Terrestrial > Soil >...
AACGCCAACCGGGCGCAGTAGCGCACCGTGACGAATTCGTTGCGGCGCTTGGCGACCGAACGCACCACCAGCGGCTCCTCCTCGGGCAGCGGCGCCAGTCCGGGCGGGTCGTCGTAGCGTTCGACCCAGGCCAGCGACTGCCCAGGAGTCAGCACCGTGTCCAGCAGCTTGCTCATCGCGACTGCCGTTGCCGCAGCCGTTCGGCGAACTTCGCACTGGCCGCGCGCATCTCGTCGGTGATGACGAAGTGCCCGCCGAACTCGTTGAGATAACCGGGCGGATATTGCGGGTCGGGCAGTATCTGGCGCAGCCACCGATGCGGCCTGCGGCGCTGCCACTCCCGCGGGTAGCCCACCGAGACCTCTTCGAAGCGCACCCCGTCGTAGTAGGTGGTGCGCGGGATGTGCAGGTGACCGTAGACCGAGCAGGTCGCGTTGTAGCGGGTGTGCCAGTCGGCGGTCTCGGTGGTGCCGCACCACAGCGAGAACTCCGGGTAGAACAGTGCGTCGCACGGCTGGCGCACCATCGGGAAATGGTTGACCAGCACGGTCGGGGTCATCCAGTCCAGCTCCTCGAGGCGCTTGCGGGTGACGGCAACCCGGTCGCGGCACCACGCATCCCGGGTGCCGTAGGGCTCGGGCGAGAGCAGGAACTCATCGGTGGCCACCACGTTGTTCTCCCGCGCGATGGCCAGGCCCTCGGCCTTGCTGGACGCGCCGGCGGGCAGGAACGTGTAGTCGTACAGCAGAAACATCGGCACGATGGTGGCCGGGCCGCCTTCCTCGGTCCAGAGCGGGAAGGGGTGCTCGGGGGTGATGACGCCCATCTGGTCGCACATGTCGACCAGGTAGTCGTAGCGCGAGCGCCCGAAGATCTGCATCGGGTCCTTGGTGGTGGTCCACAGCTCGTGGTTGCCGGGCACCCAGATCACCTTGTCGAACCGTTTCCGCAGCAGGTCCAGCGACCAACGGATCTCATCGGTGCGTTCGGCGACATCACCCGCGACGATCAGCCAGTCGTCACCGGTGGCCGGATGCAGCGACTCGGTGACCGGCTTGTTGCCCATGTGGCCGGTGTGTAGATCGGAGATCGCCCACAGGGTCGGGCCGTGCGAGGCCGTCGGCTCGTGGATGGTCACGATCCTCAAGACTAGCGGCGCCCCCCGGTGCGGCTGCGGCGGGCGAATTAGAACGTGTTCTCGCCTTTGCCGCAGTGGTCGGCGCCACAACTTGTACACTCCCGGGGAAAGTCCGGGCGGAAGCGAGGAGTGGCATGCTCACCAAACTGCGTCTGGCCACGGCGTTCAGCGCGCTGGTGATGGCCGTCGTCATGGTCTGGCAGCAGGCGCCGCCCACCAGCAACCCGGCCACCGCCGGGGCGCACGGCGTGCAGTTGCGCTCCACCGCCGCCCCGCTGGCACCGCCGCCCACCTCGAGCAAGCCGGTCAACATCACCAACCCGCGCCCGTTCGACGCCTGCGAAGACATCCCCTTCGACGTCATCGCCCAGCTCGGTCTGGCCTTCACCCCACCCAAACCGGTGGAGGGCGTGCGCTGTGAATTCGACGCCGGCAACTACCAGATGGCCGTCGAGACCTTCGTGTGGCGCAGCTACGACGAGTCCATCCCCGCCGACGCGATCGAGATGGACATCAACGGGCACCGTGCGGCCCAGTACTGGGTCATGAAACCCACCGAGTGGAACAACCGGTGGTGGTTCTCCTGCATGGTGGCGTTCAAGACCAGCTACGGCGTGATCCAGCAGTCGCTGTACTACTCGCCGGTGTACTCCAACCCGGACATGGACTGCCAGACCGAGAACCTGATGCGCGCCCACCAACTGGCGCCGCACTACAAATACTGATCCGGGTGAGCACCGCCCCGCGCCTCGCCGACGTCGTCCTGAATCGGGCACTGCGACGGCTGCCGCCGCCCACCACCGGCTACACCGTGCGCCGAGAGCGCATCCCGATGCGCGACGGCGTCATCCTGCTCGCCGACCACTATGAGCCGACCGCAACGGTGGACGGAACCCTGCTCGTTCGCTGCCCGTACGGTCGGGGATTCCCGTTCTCGCTGGTGTTCGCCCGGATGTACGCCGCGCGCGGCTACCGGGTGATCCTGCAGAGTGTGCGCGGCACATTCGGATCCGCCGGCGATTTCGAGCCGATGGTCAACGAGGCCGCCGACGGCGCCGACACCGTGGCCTGGATGCGTACCCAGCCGTGGTTCACCGGCTCCTTCGCGACCATCGGGATCTCCTATCTCGGATTCACCCAGTGGGCGTTGCTGGCCGATCCGCCACCGGAGCTGGCCGCCGCCGTCATCACCGTGGGGCCGCACGATCTTTACCAGTCGACCTGGGGTGTCGGCTCGTTCGCGCTCAACGACTTCTTGGGCTGGAGCCATCTGATGGCCCACCAGGAGGACCGCCCGCGGATCCGGGCCGGTATCCACCAGCTGACCGCTCAGCGCAGGGTGCGGCGCGCCGCGGCCGGACTGCCCCTGGGCGCGGCCGGCCGCACACTGCTGGGCGCCGGCTCACCCTGGTACGAATCGTGGGTCGAACACCCCGAGGCCGACGACCCGTTCTGGGACGCGCTACGCCACCCGGCGGCACTGCAGCGCGCGCAGGTTCCGGTGCTGCTGTTCGGCGGCTGGCAGGACCTGTTCCTGGATCAGACCCTGGCCCAGTACCGGGCGTTACGCGACCGGGGCGTCGACGTGGCGATGACCATAGGGCCGTGGACGCATACCCAGATGCTGACCTCCGGTCTGGGCCGGGTCACCGCCGAGTCGTTGCAGTGGCTGAACACCCATCTGCGCGGCTCGGGCAGTGCCCCGCGCACCAGCCGGGTCCGGATCTTCTCCGCCGGCCGGGGCTGGCAGGACCTGCCGGATTGGAATCCGGCCGATGCTGCCGACGCGTGGTACCTGCAGCCCGGCGGGACGCTCGCGACCACTCCACCCGACGCCGACGCCCCGGCGGCCACCTTCCGATTCGACCCCGGCGACCCGCCGCCCACCATCGGGGGACGTCTGCTGTCGGCGGCCGGCGGGTACCGCAACGACAACCGACTGCACCGCCGCGACGACATGCTCAGCTTCACCGGGGCCGCGTTGACCGGGGATCTGGACGTCTGCGGCGTGCCGGTGCTGGAGTTGGACCACAGCTCGGACCTCCCCGACGTCGACCTGTTCGTCAGGGTCAGCGAGGTCGACGCGCGCGGCCGCTCGGTCAACGTCACCGACGGCTACCGGCGGCTGCGGCGCCACACCGGACCGGTGCGCATCGAGTTGGACGCCATTGCACACCGTTTCCCCGCCGGCGCCCGGATCCGGGTGCTGATCGGCGGCGGCAACCACCCCCGCTACGCGGTGAACCCGGGCACCGGCGAAGCGCCGATCAGCGCGACCCGGGTGCAACCGGCGCTGCACACGCTGCGGTTCGGCCGGTCACGATTGCTGCTGCCCGCGGACCGCGTCGACGGCCTTGACCAGTAGATCCGACATCAGGCGCTGCGGATCCAGCTGATCGCCCGCACTGCCCATCACCACGATCGACGTCCGGTCGTCGAGCGCCGCTGTGTAGAGGTAGTCGGGATCCTCCTCGGGATCCGCGACGGACAGCTTGACTCCGGTTGTGGTGGCGCCGGCGATGGCGGGTGCCGGTATTCGCTCCACGGTCCCGGTCGCCTCCGGCGAACCGGACAGTGAGATCCGGTCGCAGCCTGCCGGATCATCGCCGGCCGCAATCGGATTCGGTGATCGCAGGGCGACGACATACATGTTTCCCTGGTCGCCCTGTCCGATCACACCGGCGGCTTCGGTGCCGGCCTTCGGATCGACGTAGGGCGGGATGACCACCGACCGGCACTGCGGCGGTTCGACCGTGGCGTCGGTGAACGCGGCGACCGCCGACCCGCCGATGTCCTGCTCCCCCAGCGTCTTGGCCGGGTGTGCCTGCACGGTGAAGCCCGCCGGGAAGTCGTCCTTGATGGCATCGACCCGGGAGATGTCGTACGGTGCCGGGCTGGGCTCAGCGGCGGGCTGCTGCGACACAACCGACCCCGCCGGAGCCACCTCGGTGCTGGCACCGCACCCGGCGAGGGTTGCCCCGACACCGAGTGCGGCCAGTAGCACCAGACCGTGGCGGGCGGCAGTTTGCCGCCCGCCATCAGGTTTCGGTTCGACCGCCATCGCCGTCACCACCACCACCACCAGTGGTGCCAGAAGTGGTGATGATGATGACGCCACCAGTGATGCCCCCACCACTGAGGCATCGGCCCGGACTGCGGGCCGGTGGCCAGCACGCTCGGACCCGCGGATTGCGGCTGACCGACGAGCGCAGGCGGCGCGTCGGCGACCTGGACCGTGGCCGGCGGGGATGCCGGGAATCCCTCCGGGGCGGCCTGCGCCGGTCCCGCAGCACCCGACAACAGCGCACCGGCGAACACGCCGGCTCCGATCGCCCCGGCGGCCACACGTCGGCACGAATTCCGTGAAATCGTCATGATTTCCTCCCTCGTCAAGATTCCCGAATTCTCTTGATATTCCGCAGAGTAGCACTCATGGCGGCGTCACAACAATGGTTGGACCGGTATTTTTTTCGGTTCGTCTTATTTCGCATCCAGCGCGTTCGAAACAATAAGTTCCGCCTCAGTTTCAGCAGGTCATAAGACATTTACTGATCTACTGATTCACTGATTCACTGGTATCCGTATTTCATGAAATCATGGCCGATCCGGTCCAAACCATGTCTTTTTGCACGCGCACTGGCAATAGGCTGCGAATTGACTTCTGACGGTATTTCGATTCGGGGTCCGGGGTGCACCGCCATGTCGCCCCAGGGATCCGGCTTGGGCGACCCGGACAACACGCTGAGTTCGGCATCCGTTGCTCTGGCGCTCACGCGCGAGCGTCGACGGGCTACTCTGGCGTGAGTACCAGGGCGAGGTTCCACCGCTACCGAAGGTCCACACGATGAGCACCGCCAGCGATCCCCTCAAGAACCGCAGTGTCCGCGTCACGCCCACCGGCTGGGCGCCGGCGCGTGAGCCGGGAATGAAGCCGACGGAGCCGATCCCGCTGCGTCAAACCCGAACCCGCCGCACCGTCGATCTGTCGCCTGCCCAACACCGCGGGCTGGATATGTGGCAGCGTGAGGCCGCCGACCGCGTGGGGTGCGCCCGGATCACCGGGCAGGAAGTGATGACGGCACTGATCGACCAGCTGCTGTCCGACCCGGACCTCTCGGCACAGATCATCCGGACCCTGCGATCCCGGCGGTGACACCGCGGCGACCGCGGGGTCCGCATTCCCCTGATCGCCGGCGAACCTCACTCGGCCTGGATCGCCGCGCAGTTGGAGTTGGTCGGCAGCCCGTTGAAGCGATCACTGACCCACGCCATGCTCCGCTCACCGTCGACGAACTGCGGTAGCAGGATGTTGATGTCCATCTTGTTCAGGAACGGAGGCTGTTCGTTGGTCCACAGTTCGACGTCAGCGCCCAACCTGCACCAGTCGCGCGCGGTGTCACGAGCCGACGTGTAGGGCGCCAACGGGTCCCAGCGGTTGTGCGAGATGTACACCGGCCCCTTGGGCTTGATGTTGCCGACCCGCTGCGAGGCGAAGATCGTCTTGATGGGCTCGGAGGAGGCGATGGCATTCAGGTCGTCCTTGAACCAGAACTCCAGGTGGCGGAACGCGTAGTCGACGCCGCCCTGCACCAGGCAGGTGTGCCCGCTCCAGTCCAGCATCTGGGCTCCGCGAGGGGTCAGCACATCCCAGATGGCTTGTTCGGTCTCGGGATAGGACGCCTGAATGCCGCGCAACAGGTAGCCGGCGAGCACGGCCAGGAAGTTGCCGTCGACGGACGGAATCGCCTCGACCACGTTGGTCAGCGGCGCGTTGGCGTAGCTGCCCACGATGTTGAGCTCCGGCGCGTAGGTCGGTGCCAACTCGGCAGCCGACAACGACGCCTGCCCGCCGGACGCCCAGCCCCAGAACGCGACCGGACCGTGCGGATCCAGCGAGGTGCCGGGCAGCTTCTGGGCTGCACGAGCGGCGTCGAGCAGCGCCGTTCCGGCAGCAACCCGGTTCAGGAACTGGGGCGAGTGCGGGCCGTGCGTGCCCATCCCGACCCCGTCGGTCACCACGACGGCGAAGCCGCGCGCCAACAGCGTGGCGATGAAGCCCTCTTCGTAGTTGAAGGTCAGGTCGAAGCCCTGGGAAAAGTGGATGCCCTGGTCGAGCAGTCGCGACGGGGCGCACTGCTCACCGACCCCGTACGGACCGGTCGCGTAGGCGATCAGGGGACGCGGACCGTTACCCGGCCAAGGCACATCGGGTTCGATGTAGGCCCCGGTGACCGCGACCGGCTGCGCCTGAGCATCCGTGCTGCGGTACATGATTCGCGTTCCGGTTCCGACGAAGGCGCCCAGCTGACCCGACGGTTCCAGCACCAGCCGCAGCGGTTCGGTCCGGATCAGATCCCCCGGATTCCCGGGCGGAAGCGGTGCCGGCGGCGTATAGAACGCTTCGTATTTGACGTCGTCGGCGTTCGCCACCGGGTCAGCCACCAGGGCCAGCGAACCGGCGGCCACCAGGACCGCGACCACTGCCGCTGCCACCTGTGCCCCCGATCGCCGTCGCGCCCCCGCCCTGACCACCGACTCCGAAGCGCTGCAGTCGCTGCGCGTCCGGCGCCGAAGGGTCACCCTGGACAAGTCCTGACGATTCATCGAAAACCTCATTGGCTCTTTCTGTTTGGACGCTGCGACCGCAGGTGCGCACGACGCGTGAGACCACCGTGCGCCGGACGGCGATTCAAGTCGGAATGAAATTTCAGTCGACGCCGATACGCAACAGACGGCCGACGAGAGCGCACCGCTCACAGAGCTGTGGTCAGCGGCTTAGCATTTGATGCCAATAAGCTCCAGTCCGAGCGAAACCTGGCGCATCGGCTCGTCTTTCGACAAGGCGAACGCCCCGGCGGCGCTCCGCCGGGCCCACAACGCGCACCGGCGCGCGAAGCGCCACAGCAGACCGGCCACCAAGCCCCGCCGGATTCGGTTCAGCTTGCTTTTTAGCGCATCAGACCGCTATAGGGGCTGCTCAGCATCGGTTCAGCCGGCGAGCTCGGCCGGCGCCGGTGTTGTTCGGGAACGGGTCATCCGCGTTGTATCTCATGTCAACACCACACATCCGTTGTGCCACTTAGTTCCCCAAGGAGTCCCCCATGACCGTCGTCACCGAGCGGCCGGCCGCCAGCGGCCAGACCCTCGCTCACGTGCTCGCCACCGCCGACCGGGTCGCCGAAGAGCTGCGCCAGACCGCGGCCGAGCGCGACAAGGCGAACGCGACCCCGCGCGCCGAGATCGAACTGCTGCGCGCCAACGACCTGCTGCAGATCCAGGAGCCGGTCGAATACGGCGGATCCGGGCTGAACTTCGCCCAGGCCTCTGTTGTCACCCGGCGGATCGCCCGAGGCGACACCTCGATCGCCCACCTGCTCGGCTACCACTACGCCCAAACCCGCGTTGCCCAGCTGTTCGGCACGCACGCACAGGCCGAAGCCCAGTCACGTCGCAACGCCGCCGAGAAGTTGTTCTGGGGCGGCATCCAAAACCCGCGTGGCAGTTCGGGATTGGTCTTGACGCGCGACGGTGACGGCTTCCGGCTCAACGGCAGCCGGACCTTCGCCAGCGGCGCCAGCACGGGCGACCAACTCTCGGTCACCGCACTGCTGGACGGGTCGCAGGTCTTCCTGTCCCTCGACGCCCGCGGCGGACGACAGGGCTTCACCTTCCTCGACGACTGGGACAACATCGGTCAGCGTCTGACCGACTCTGGCGGGGTCCGGGTCGTCGATGCCCGTATCGAACATCACGAGGTACTCGGTGAGGAGCCGTTCATCGGTGGCATCCTCACGCCGTACCAGACGTTGATCACCCCGCACTGGCAGCTGGCCTTCGTCAACTTCTACGTCGGCACCGCCGAGGGCGCGCTCACCGAGGCATTGGCGTGGACCAGGGAGAAGGCCACGCCGTGGGAGTCCTCGGGCGTCGAGCGTGCCACCGACGATCCCTACATCCTGCAGACCGTCGGGCAGCTGGTCAGTCAGGTTCGCGCCGCAGCACTGTTGGCCGACCGCGCCGGTGAGGCATTGCAGGAGGCCGTCGACATCGGTCCCGCACTGACCGAGGACCAGCGCGCCGAAGCCGCGATCGCCGTGTACGAAGCGAAGTATCTGTCCACCGAGGTCGGCCTGCAGGCCGCCAGCCGGCTGTTCGAGATCCAGGGCGCCCGCGCCACCACCAGTGCCTACGGCTTCGACCGGCATTGGCGCAACCTGCGTACGCACACCTTGCACGACCCGGTCGCCTACAAGGCGCGCGAGGTCGGTGACTGGGTGCTCAACCACCGGCACCCCGAGTTCTCGCTCTACCGCTGATGGCCATCACACTGCACTGGTTCCTGCCCACCAACGGCGATTCCCGCAGCGACCTGAGTCTGGGCAACGCCGTCGGTGCCGCAGGCAGCCGCGTGAATCCCTACGGCGCCGACCGCGCCCCCGACCTGGACTACCTGCGTCTGGTCGCCGGAGCGGCGGAGCAGTTGGGATTCACCGGGGCGCTGACCCCGACCAGCAGCTGGTGCGAGGACGCCTGGGTGTTCACCGCTGCGCTCAGCCAACTCACCACGCGGTTCAAGTTCCTGGTGGCCTTCCGTCCGGGCCTGCAGGCGCCGACGCTGGTAGCCCAGGCAGCGGCGACCTTCCAGCGGGTGTCGGGGGGCCGGCTACTGCTCAACGTCGTCACCGGCGGTGACGACGCCGAGCAGCGGCGGTTCGGCGACGACTTGGACAAGGACGCGCGCTACGCCCGTGCCGCCGAGTTCCTCACCGTCTTCCGGCAGCTGTGGACCGGAGATCCGGTCACGTTCCGCGGCGAGCACCTCTTCGTCGAGGATGCGACCATCGTGCCCGCCGGGACCTGGCCGGAGATCTATCTCGGCGGATCCTCGGCCGCGGCTATCGACGTGGCGGCCGAGCACGCCGATGTCTACCTGACCTGGGGCGAACCACCTGCCCAGGTCGCCGACAAGCTCGACGCGGTGCGCCGGCGGGTCAAGGATGTCGGTTCGGCCCGGGTGGCCTCCGGCGAGCTGCGGTTCGGAATCCGGCTGCACGTGATCACCCGCCCCACCGCGGCCGAGGCGTGGGCCCAGGCCGACCGACTGCTGGCAGGCCTGCGCCCCGAGCAGATCCAGCGGGCCCAGCAGATCCAACAGAAGTCCGGGTCCGAGGGCCAGCGACGGATGACTGCGCTGCACGGCGGGCGGACCGACCAGCTCGAGGTGTCACCGAACCTGTGGGCCGGTGTAGGCCTGGTCCGAGGCGGCGCCGGAACCGCACTGGTCGGTAGCCACGAGGAGGTCGCGGACCGCATCGAGGAGTACTACCAGCTGGGACTGGACGAGTTCGTCCTGTCCGGCTATCCGCACCTGGAAGAGGCGTTCTCGTTCGGAGAGGGCGTGGTGCCGATTCTGGCCGAGCGCGGCCTGCTCGAGAACCCCGTCACCTCATACACGTAAGGAAGACAAGGCAATGCCGACCAATGCCCCCACGCCGCTGAGCTTCGCCTACTGGGTTCCCAACGTCAGCGGTGGACTGGTCACCTCGACGATCGAGCAACGCACCGACTGGAGCTACGACTACAACGTCGCGCTGGCCCGGATCGCCGAGGAAGCCGGGTTCGAGTACGCCCTGACTCAGGTCCGCTACACGGCGAGCTACAGCGCCCAATATCAGCACGAGTCAACCAGTTTCAGCCTGGCCCTGCTGCTGGCCACGCAGCGGCTCAAGGTGATCGCGGCGGTGCACCCCGGGATGTGGCAGCCGGGAGTGCTGGCGAAGTGGCTGGCGACCGCCGACCACCTGTCCAACGGGCGGGTGGCGGTCAACATCGTCAGCGGCTGGCTCAAGGACGAGTTCACCAAGCTCGGCGAACCGTGGCTCGAGCACGACGAACGCTACCGGCGCAGCGCTGAATTCATCCAGGCGCTGCGGGAAATCTGGACCAACGACCACGCCGAGCTGGCCGGCGACTTCTACCGCATCCGCGACTTCAATCTGCAGCCCAAGCCGCTCTCCTGGGACGGCCGGCCCCACCCGGAGATCTTCCAGGGCGGCAACTCCACCGCGGCCCGCGACAACGGTGGTCGCCATTCGGACTGGTATTTCTCCAACGGCAACGACTTCGACGGGGTCACCGCACAGTTGGCCGACCTTCGCCGGGTCGCTGCCGATGCCGGTCGCACCGAGCCGCCCCGCTTCGGCCTCAACGGTTTCGTCATCGTGCGTGACACCGAGGCAGAGGCCAAAGAGGTGCTGCGCGAGATCATCGCCAAAGCCGATGTTCGCGCGGTCGAGGGGTTCGGCGCGGCGGTGCGCCAGGCCGGCGCGTCGACCGCAGACCGGCGGGGTATGTGGGCCAACTCCAGCTTCGAGGACTTGGTGCAATACAACGACGGCTTCCGCACCCAGTTGATCGGCACCGCCGAGCAGGTCGCCGAGCGCATCGTCGCCTACCAGAAGCTGGGCGTGAATCTGATCTTGGCCGGGTTCCTGCACTTCCAGGAGGAGGTCGAGGCGTTCGGCCGTGACGTGCTGCCGCTGGTGCGCGAACTGGAAGCACGCGCCGGGCTGGCGCCCGTACCCGAGCCGGCACTGCCGTGACGGCAGGCACCGCGGTGCGACTTGACAGTCACGCCGACGCCGTCGCTGCCGCAAAGACCTTCGCCGACGCGGTACGCCCCGGCGCTGCCGACCGGGACCGGGCTGGGTGCGTTCCGCAGACCGAGCTCGCCGATTTCGACCGCTCCGGACTGCCGGCGATCACCATCCCGGTTGCCGACGGCGGGTCCGGCCTGGGACCGGTGACCCTGGCCGAGGTGATCACAACGATCGCCGGCGCCGACCCGGCGTTGGCGCAGATCCCGCAGGGCCATTTCCTGGCGATCGACATCCTGCGCCTGCTGGGTACTGCCGACCAGCGCAGGACGCTGCTCGGCGCGGTGACCGAGGGTGGGCGCATCGCACCGGTGCTGGCCGAGCGCGGCGGCAGCCACGCCCTCGACCTGAAGACCCGTCTGATCGCCGACGGGCCGGGTTGGCGCCTGGAGGGCGTCAAGTACTACAGCACCGGCGCCATCACCGCACGCTGGCTGGCCGCCAGCGCGCTGGACCCCGACGGCCGGTTGGTGCTGGCACTGGTCGAACGCGACACTGCGGGGGTGGCCGTCGGCGAGGACTGGTCGGCGATGGGACAGCGGGCTACGGTCAGCGGCACAACAACTTTCGACGGGGTGCGCGTCGATGCCGGCTTCGTCGTGCCGTACTGGACCGCGTTCACCGAGCCGCAGCTGCTCGGCGCGCGAACGCAACTGGTGCACGCGGCCATCGAAGCCGGGATCGCGCAGGGGGCGCTGGCCGATGCCGCGGAATTCATCCGGACCCGTAGCCGGCCGTTCGCCGAGGCGTACCGGGCCGGTCACGCACCGACCGCCGCCGAGGACCCGAACATCCGGTTGCGGTTCGGCCGATTGGCCACCCGCACCCGTGCCGCGGTGCAGCTGCTGCGCTGGGCAGCCGACGTCCTCGAGGAGTTGGGCCTGGTCCCGGCCGGCCCCGACACCGCCGCACACGGGTCGATCGCGGTCGCCCAGGCCAAGGCGTTCGCCAGCGAGGTGGCCGTCGACGTGTCCAGCGAGCTGTTCGCGCTGACCGGGGCCAGCGGAACCGACCTCAAGCACGGACTGGATCGGCATTGGCGCAACGCCCGCACCCACAGCGTGCACGATCCGGTGGACTGGAAGTACCACCACATCGGAGCATGGGAACTGACCGCTGTCCGGCCGCCCAATCACGCCCAGATCTGACCCGCTTGTCAGCCGACGGTGTCGCGGACCCGGACGGTCACCGCCTCGAGCTGTTCGGTGGTGAACACCGGGGCACCCAGCTCCGGGTCGGCGATCGGTAGCCGCACCCAACTGTTGCAGCCGGCATAGTCGGGGCTGCGCGCCAACCGCACCGGTGCGGTCAACGGAGACACCTGGACCACCAGGGCCGTCAGCCGGTGTTTAGGCCGGAAATCCAGCCGGTCGGCGCGAACCGACTCAGGCGTCCAGATATGCAGGTCCGCGAGATCATCCAGCGCGTCGGGACGCTCGATGGGCAGCACCGCAACAACTTTCGCCGCGGCCCGCACCAGCAGCTCGTCGGCGGTGGAATCGGCGGCCGCTGCGGCGAGCAGATCACGATGTTCGGGGCGGACCCGTTCGGCATGGCTGTGCGCCACCGTAGGGAACAACAGGAACTCGTCGGCGGTGACGTCGAAGCGCTTCTCGTGAATACCGCCCTTGCGCAGCAAGATTCGCTGCCGACCGGCCAGCAGGGCCGAGACGACGGCGCTCCACTCCTTCAACGCCATACCGCGCATTCCCCTCAGGGTAGTCGGGGTTACGGTGAACCGGTGAGCGACGACATTTTGCTGGTCCAGACACAGGACCGTATCCGCACCCTGACCCTCAACCGCCCCCAGGCCCGCAATGCGCTGTCCAGCGCCTTGCGTGACGCCATCTTCGGCGCGCTGGCCGACGCCGACGCCGACGACGATGTGGACGTGATGATTCTCACCGGCGCCGATCCGGTGTTCTGCGCCGGCTTGGACCTCAAGGAGTTCGGCGATTCGACTGCGCTGCCCGACATCTCACCGCAGTGGCCGACGCTGACCAAGCCGGTGATCGGTGCGATCAACGGCGCGGCGGTGACCGGCGGACTGGAGTTGGCGCTGTACTGCGACATCCTGATCGCCTCGGAGCAGGCCCGCTTCGCCGACACCCACGCCCGGGTCGGACTGATGCCCAGCTGGGGGCTGAGCGTGCGGCTGCCCCAACGCGTCGGGGTGGGCCTGGCCCGCCGGATGAGTTTGACCGGGGACTACCTGTCGGCGGCCGATGCGCTGCGAGCAGGTCTGGTCACCGAGGTGGTGCCGCACACCGAGCTGCTGCCCGCGGCGCGCACCGTGGCCACGGCGATCGTCGGCAACAACCAGGCCGCGGTGCGGGCGCTGTTGTCCTCCTATCACCGCATCGACGAGTCACAGACCGCCACCGGGCTGTGGATCGAAGCGACCGCGGCCAAGCAGTGGTTGAGCCGGGTGAGCAGCGCGGACGTCGCCGCCAACCGGGAGGCCGTGCTGAAACGCGGGCGCGCACAACTGCATTGACAAGACACGTCCCGGGCGGTGTTGGCGTACCGCCCGGGACGTGTCAGTCGAGGCGAACTGCTAGAAGTCCAGCCCCAGGAACGCGGCACCCGGGTCCATCAGGGCCGAGGCGTCGAAGCCACCGAACAACGAGCTCAGGTCGAAGTCGCCGAACGGGGTCACGAAGACGTCCGAGACGGTGCTGTCGGCACCGTCCAGACCCGGAATGGCCGAGTAGACGTTGGCGAAGCCACCACCGAGGTTGAGGACGCTGTACACCGAACCCAGCTCCGGCAGGTCCGCGGCGTCACCAGCACCGGGCGTGACACCGTCGATCACGAACTCCGTGGTGGTCAGGCCCAACAGCTGGGTGACGGTCTCCTGGGCGTGCGCGGTGCCGATGAGGTCGGTCCCGTCATAGATGTTGAAATCCTGCGACGTGATCGGGAGCGGGAAGAACGTGCCACCCAGATCGAGGCCCGGCGTGCCGCCGCCGATGTTGAGCAGTGGCAGCGCACCGACCGTCTGGAAGACCGGCGCGAAGCCCGGGGTGGTGTCGGCCCCGGATCCGGTGAACGGGTCGAAGGTGGTGTCGCCGATGGTGAAGGCGTCCTCACCCACGGCGCTGTCACTCAGGGCGCCGAACGCCGCTCCCGGGTCCAGCGAGATCCCGCCGCCCATGCCGCTGAACAGCGAGCTCAGGTCCATGCTCCCGAACGGCGTCACGAAGGTGTCGGTGATGGTGCCGTCCTCGCCCGGGGTGGCGACGTAAACGTTGGCGAAACCGCCGCCGAAGTTGAATGCGTCGTAGATCGTTCCCGCCGCCGGAAGGCCGTCGCCGGTGTCGGAGCCGTCGGTGACGACGAGCTGAGTGTTGGTCATGCCCAACAGGTTGGTGACATCCACCGCGGTGTTGATGGTGCCGATCTGCGTGGCGTCGTCACCGGTGCCGCTGAAGACATTGAAGTCCTGTGAGGCGAGACCG
>Ga0182736_1002433_pt1 | contig 14252 bp, 19 predicted proteins | sample eDN5th30CKraftBY_FD_128882 | JGI IMG/M metagenome (GOLD analysis project Ga0182736, IMG submission 128882) | Enriched backyard soil microbial communities from Emeryville, California, USA - eDNA 5th pass 30_C Kraft BY (version 2) (version 2) | ecosystem: Environmental > Terrestrial > Soil >...
CCGGACGCGCCGCGCCGTCTGTGGGCGCCCGACCCGGCCGAGGCGCTGCGCAATGCCTGCATGCGGCTGCTCGCTCATCATGAAGATGTCTGGCCCTATGACGTGCGCGACCGGCTTGCCGGCGAGATCGCCTACAATATCGGCACCGACGATCGCGGCTGGGCGCTTTCGGGATACGAGCTCACCGGCAATCCCGGCGGGCTGACCGTCAGCTACTGCGCCGTCCACACCACCGACGCACATCTTGGCGCCAATGCCGACATCGCGCTCTATTACGGCCCCGGCGTCGAAGGCCATATGCGCCCGGCGCTGACTTTCTTCCACCGGCCCGAGGGCTGGTCCACGCTGGGAACCGGCGGCACGGCCGCCCAACGCATTTTCCAGAAGGGCGGGATCGGCCACTTCTTCCTGCCGCCCGAGGCCGAGCTTGGCGGCGCCCATGCCCTGACCTGGCGGCTGGTGGGTGAGGATTTCCTGAAAACCGGCCGGTTGGGGCAATGACCCCCCTGAACAGGGGGGTGAGCGGGATGCTCCCCGCCTCTACCTGCCTGCGCACTTTCACGGATCGGGAGGATAGTTATGCGGTTTTCAGGTTTTGCGGCTCGGACGAAGACCGCATTCACTGCCGGGTTCGCATCCATCGCCGTTCTGCTGTCAGCTCCGACCGTGGCCGTCGCTAATCCCGCGCAGACCGAACTTGATGCCTTGAAGGCCGCGGCGGCCACAGGTGATGTCGTTTCGACCGTGCGCCTGGTTCAGGAACTCCTGATGTCCCTCCCGGCGCAAGCCGGCACTTCCGAACCGCAGCCGGCGCTGTTCGCGGCACGCTGCTGGTGGGATCGTCTCGATCGTGAGCGAGCGGTGGAGAGCGAGGCGATTTCAGATCAGACCGTCCCTAGCGTAGACGCCGCCTTCTCCCGGCGGAGGGCCGATCTCCAGCTCATGCCCGGCCTCACCAGTATGTTCGAGATGAGCCTGGATGAGGAGATCGAGCGCTGGGGACCGGGCGCCGCCGACCCACTGGGATTGCGCAATCGACATGTCCAGGAGACGCTTCCGGAAGCCGGCGCGATACTGATGCAATTTGCCCAGGACAGGAACATTCAGGCAGCGATCGGGCGTGCTGATAGCCTAAGCATGACGGAACCTGACCGGCCTGAACCCTACGCGCTCATCGCTCAGCTTCACTTCATGGCTGGCGATATGAGTAAGGCCCAGGAGGCTGCGCAATTTGCGCTTGACCGCTTCCCAGGTCATTACCTTGCCCATTCTGTGCTTGTCGGCATCGAAGCGAGACGGCTCGCCGGCGATCATTCCTGCGACACGGCGCTCGCTTGGGAGCGAGTCATTCAAGCCGATCGCTACAACGAAGAATCCATGTTGATGATCGAGACGATGTTGGGCCTATACCAAGCCCAACCCGATCCGCACAGGCTACAGGCGCTCCGCGAGCGTGTACACGCACGAATTTACTATCACGAAGAGTCCGAGCGCGAGCGAGCCGCAGCCCAATCGCAACCTTCGGGACAAATTGCGCGTCCACTCTTTCCACCTTACCTTTCGGCGCAGCAGCTATCCCAGTTACAGACCCTGCTGTCCCAGATCGACCAATTGGCGGCGCGCACGCCCTGACCTGTCGGCTGGTCGGCGAGGATTCTCTGAGAACCGGCCGGTTGGGGCAATGCCCCCCCTGAACAGGGGGGTGAGCGGGATGCTTCCCGCCTCTAGCCTGCCCGCACTCATTCACGGATCGGGAGGATAGCGATGCGGATTTCAGGTTTGGTTCGTTGGATGCGGACTGCACTTGCCGGTGCGACCGTATCCTTTGCCCTGCCCTTCGCCGTTATGGCGCAACAGGCTGACGCGCCGCAGAGATGGGAAGTGAACGGCACGCCGCAAACCAGCGCCGACGGGCGCGTAACCTTCTGTTCGCTCTGGTATGGCCGGTCGCCGCAGCCGCGGGTTTCTATATGGCTGGGGCCTGATCGGAGGCAGTTGAATCTAGTTGCCACAGAATTCGGAGGCGGGTCCGGGGATCAGGTTCAGGCTGAGCTGCAATTTCCCAGCGGCCTGACCGGAACCGTAGTTGCCACTCATGGCGATGGCGGGATTGGAATCGGGTTGACGGGAGGGTTGCTAGAGGAAGTGTTGAACGAACTGCGGCACAGCGGTGAGTTGGTCATCACTGCAAACGGCCACAGTTTTTCGTTCCCCGTGGGCAACATCAGCGGGGCCGTCGATGCTGTGCAAGACTGTCATCGCCAATTGCTGGCCTCCTAAGGCGGGCTCCCATGCACATGCCTGACTTCGTCGCTCGGTCCGTGCTTGCCAATATTCTCGCCGCCTTGTGCCTGACACCCGCCCAAGCGGGAACGCCCGACGGCGAGGCCTTCGTTGCCGCCTTCAGCGAGGTCTGCATCCCCGAGCGGTTGAGCTACAAGGGCACGCTGGCGCTGGCCGAAGAACTCGGCTGGGAGCCGGTCGTCACCGGCGAAAACGCGGACTACGACGGCTTCATTGCCCACGCCGAGGCGCTGCTTGCCGAGGAAATCGCGGAAGACCCTGACTTTTCACAAGGATCGGACGGCGCCTGGTTCACCCGCGAGATCGGCGGGCGGTCGCATCTTCTGGCCGTCAGCTACCTGCTGACCGAATATCTCGATGCACTGGGCTGCCATCTCTACGATTTCGCGGCCATGGCGCCCATCGACCCGGAGCCGGTGACGCGGCTGCTTGGCCAGACCATCGCCCACACCACCGATGGGGGCGATCCGTTCTACGCGGTCGATCCGGAGCTGATCGTCACCACCGTCTGGGGGCCGTCGCCCCGCCTGCCGCGCACACTCGACACCTACTTAACGTTCATCCCCCAAGGCAGCGAGGTGGCCGCGCAGACCGGATTTTCCGGGCTGATGCTCAAATTCTCGACCTCGCTGCCGAACCGCGAGGAGTGGCAAGAATGAGCCGGTGCCATTTTCGCTTCGCGATGCGCTGCCCATCCCTGACATTCCTTGGTCGGGTGATGGGCGCATTCGTCAGTTCAAGAAAACGCAATCAAGCATCGTGCAATTGCGAGGGCAGCAAATGGAGCAAGAATTTTCCTATCGACCCGCGCCGCTGGGAAGAGCGGTGAAGATCAGCGTCGGACCGAACCGGATCACTGCGAGAGGGCTCTGGTCGGTTGATCTTTCGGATCTCGATAAGGCGGCCTTCGTCCGTACGCGCCTTGGCGGCAATCAGATGATCCGACTTGATCTATACACCGGCGATGGCCGTCATTCGGTGTCATATAATGGGAGCATGGCGGGGATGGAGGCCAATGAAGATGCGCGGCAGCACCGCGCTGCCATGATTGCCACATTGCACGCGCTTTCGAGGGTTCGTCCTGAAATGCGGGTTGCACTCGGGGCGGTGCAAGGTGCCCGCTGGGGAATGTTCGCGGTCGGCGCCGGAGCCGTCCTGCTTGGGGCTGGTCTCTTGGTCGCCGCCGTCGCCACCGGGGTGTCGGGTGACCGGCTCGTTGCGGCAGCCACGCCGGTCGTTCTGCTGCTGACGCTTGGTGTTTTACTGATCGCAAGCTACGGGCCGTGGCGTGACCGCCCCCAAATCGATCCGGTGGACCTTGCCAACACGCTCGCAGAAACGGCAACAGGATCACCTACACCACGCTCCGCGCCAGACGAGCGGTCACAATGAACCGCCTGATCTCGACATTGACCGTCATTCTGTTTCCCGTCGCTGCAATGGCCCAGGCGCCGGTTATCGGCCCGGCGACCTGCGAGGCCGAGCGGGCCGTCTATGAAATGACCGCCCCCGATACGGACGAGGTCTGGCGCATCGGGCTCGTTCCGGCGCGCAACATGGCCTCCATCGCCTCCGATCTTTATCTCAAGCTCACCACGCCCCAGCGCGACTACTGGTTCACCTTCTCCGTCTCCCAGGGCTATTCCGGCATATCGGTATTTCCCGTCACCGACCCCTATGCGGATAGCGGTCCGCGCGACCTGCTCGGCCCGCCCTTCGGCGCCAACGCCGATGGCGTCACCGATCGCGACATCCTCAGCGCCCTGCGCTTCCTCACGCTCGACGCCGAACTCAACATTGCGTTCGAGCCTCCCATGAGCGGCGAGGAGGCGCCGCCTTACATCCTGCTGCCCGAGATCGGCCGCGCGCTCTGGTACGACGCCGCAGCGCTGACCGACGATGAAGCCGCCGACCGCGATCCGATGCCGCGCGGCGTGTTCAGGCGCACCCAATGCCTTGTCGCTCCGCATCCACAGGCAGGGCTATGAGAACGGCCTTCCTCGCCCTGTTTGCAGCCCTCGCGCTGCCCGTCCCGGCCAGCGCCGCGTGGAGTTGCGCCGATGCAACCTATGCGTCCGAGGTTTGCCCGTGGTTCCGTGAGGCGCCGTGGTTCGGCGAGGCGACGGATGGCTATGCGGTGCCGAGTGTGGCGATGCGGTGGTCGAGCGACGGCTATCCTCCCGGCAGCGCGGCCATGAACTGGAACGATGGCATCTATGTCATCGTCAGCCTTCCCTCGGCCGGGTCGCTTGACGCCGCCGCGCTGCTGGTCGACATCGCCTATGAGCCGCATAGGTGGCAGGGCGAGGCGCGTGCCCTGACGCCGGAAGCCGTGATCGTGCGACTGGGGCAGAGGATTGGCGCGCCGACGCGCCGGAGCACCCGCCGCCTACTTCGGACCGGTTCCACTGGCCGCCGCTCTATGTTGAAGGGAACCTCTTCCGCTTCACCTTCGGCCCCGATCTTGTCGCCGCCATGCTGGCCGCGAGCGAAACTGCGCCTCGACGTTATGGCGACCTCTACGGCGACGCCGCCCAGGGCGTGCTGCGCTTCGAAATCCTCTTCCGAGGGGTCGATGGCGACATCGTTTCCTCGAACGACATTCTCGAGATCGACAGCGGCACATGCGAAACAAATTGCCAGCCGCGCCTGTCCCTTGCCGGCTTTGCCGAGGCTTATGACCGGAGCGTGGCGGATGCCAGTAAGTGAGCATGCGCCGGCAAGCGAGACGTCATCCCCGGTTCCGCCATACTGGTTCGATGGCATGACAGGCGGAGAGATGCCGCCCGGCATCGCCGCCGCTGCCGCGCTCGACGACTTCGCGGATGCGCTGGGCAATACCCTGCATTGGCTGCTGGAAACGGGCTGCGGCGGCGCGATAAGGCTACGGGTTTGCACGCACCGCCAGGGGCAGCGGCTCGAAATCCTGGCAGAGCTGGCCGGCGAGCCTGCGCAGATCGTCCTTGAACCGCACGTTTCGGGCTGGCTGTCGATTGCCGCCATGTGTGGCGGCCAAGAGGTCTTTCGTGCCTGGCTCGACCGCCCCTATGAAGAATACGAGTTCTGGCCCGAAGGTGCGGCGATCCCAGGAGGCAGGACGATCGATCCACCGGGGCGCATCGGCAAGCGGCGCAACTGGATCAACCTCTCGGCAGCGGCATGGCCGCAATTGGCACGATTCGCCAATGCGGCCGGCATCGTGGCGGCGATTGAAGCGGAAGCGCAGACGATGGGAAGGCCCGACAGCCCATGACGATGGCAAGGTATGGGCGCTCGATACGCACCGCATTGGCCGCCGCCGCGATGCTGGCGCTTTCCGGCTGCTACGAGACGCAGCTCCCGATCGTCACGCAGCAGAACGCGCATACCAACCCGCTGATACCGGACGGCCGATATTGCGAGATGACTTTCGAGAATACCCGCCCGGTCACGGGGATTGGCCAGTGCATCACCCTGACCTGGGAGGACGGAGCCAATGGCTGGCGCACCGACAATCCCTTGCTCCCGGGCGACGAGCATGGCGTCTCCATACGCGCGCGCAAGCTGGGTCACGGAAACGACGCGGTCGGTCGCAGCGGCTTCTTCATGGTGCAGGCCGGCCCGCAACCGCGTCAGGCCGCGATTGGCGGGCGCACGGTTCCAGTCGCCACGGCCCGCCTGATGGCGGTGCTGAGACGAGGTGACATGTTCGCCGTTATCGACAGACATCTCCCGCAAGCTCCCGTCATCGAGCGCGCGCACGAGCGCGGTGTCGGCCTCGCGCCGGGAGAGAGCAGGCTGACCATCCCGTCCGTCAGCACCTTGTCCTCGGACAGGGCAGACCTCGTCGGCGCCTGGCTGGCGCGCGAACTGACCTATGAGGTCCATGCCGCCGCCTTTCCTGGGGCGGAGCCGGAAAGGAATGCGATCCGAATCTTCGTCCCCGGCGGCGTCGCCGACAGGGAGGGGCCGGATGGGCTGGCCGCGCGCGCCCGGACGATGCTCGATGCGGTGGTGTTCGAGGCCGGCGTTCTCAATCAGGCGCTGGGCCTCGGCCTGCCGCCGGCCCGGATCGATCCTGAGTTACTCAATCGGACAACACCGTCAGTATCGCCCGCGCCTTCTTCTGCGCCCGTGATACCCGCCCCGCCATCACCGGCGCAACCCGAACCTCCTGCCCGTGGTGCGGCCGTCCAGGCGCCCTATGACAGGTATCGGCATTGTATGGGTTTGCTCGACGGCGCCCGGTCATATGCAACCGTTCTGTCAGCGCATCTGGGAGACATGGCGCGGGAAGCCCGCTTGGCCGGTCATGCAGGGACAGCCGCCGATTTGGAAGGGCTGAGGGAGACGGCGGAAAACGAAGCGGCCGTGCTCACCACGCTCCAGGCGCATTGGGACGATCTGGGTGAACGATTCGAGGCCCTCGGAGCAGACCGGCAAGTGGGCGAAATCAGCTTCCTTCTCGGCAAGACGGAATTCGGCGTACCGGACCAGGACCGCTTATGGTCCGGTGGCGGGGAATTGAGCGCCGCCATTCGAAAATTACGGACCAACAGAGACGCCGTAATGGCCTGCTTCAGTTCAATCCGCGACCCGTCCGCGCGGTAATCACGGCCAGGACGTCCCAGGGAACAGTGGCAGGCGTGGTATTGGATCACTGGCTATTCAAAGCAGCGCGAGCGGTGCGATGGTCTGGAAACGGTGCATCCAGGGCAACACGCTGCGAAGGGACGCAAATATCCATCATTACAAAATAATGGAACGTGCCGGCCTCCGGCGTTTCTATCGGCTCGGCGCCCGTTTCGCCGGCCACCTGACGATCCTCGAGGAACAATTCCACTCTTTGCGATTGCAAGGTCCGTTCCCGGCAATCCACACGCATCAATTTGGCAGCAGCATCGAAGGATATATCACGGACCGTGCGGATGGACTTAAAGAAGGTCCACATCCAGACATCCACCGGTGTCTCCGGCGCAGCTTCCGGCAACTCACCGGCTATCATTGTAGCCATCGTCGGGTTTGAAGCGTTCGAATGAAGCGACGAGAACATATGAGAACATACTGACTACAAGTCCTTCGTGTTCGTTGCGGAACGGTCTTGATCGCTATGTCAGATATTCAATGCGCCGCTTCACTCAGGTCACCGGCTGCGCCAGTGGTACTGACAGAATCAACGCCACCAGTTCCGCCTGCCTTTGCACGCCGGTCTTGGAGAAGATGTTTCGCAGATGGAATGCGACGGTCGTGCCCGAGATCGCCAACCGGTCTGCAATCTGGCTGCGGCGCAGCCCTTCTGCCAACAAACACGCGACCTGGGCTTCCATCGGCGTCAGGCCGAACAACTGGCCAAGCGTCGCAGTGTCCATAGGAGGTTTGCTGTCTGTGCCGCTCAGTATCAGCATGGCGACCGCCTCATCATGGTGCGAGTGCGCTGGCAGCGACATCCCGATAATCATGAGCTGGCACCCATCGTCCAAGCGCAACCCCGTCGGCGCCATCCCTTTACCCGGGGCCAACCCTGCGATCAACGCGGACAGCTTCCGGCCATTTTCGCCGCTGGCGGCAAAACGCCCACTCAGCGAGATTCCGGCCGCGCCCGACAAGCTTTGGGCCAGAGGATTGGCATGGACCACGCCGCCATTGGCATCGAGCAGCACCACGCCAAGAGCCAGGCGGTCGAGGGCGGCCAGGCCAGATCGATCTCCCGGCATTGCGCGCAACCTTTGCATCCGGTTCAGGCGCGCTTCAACGGTGGCACGAAGCAGGTCGTAATCAATGGGCTTGGTCACATAATCGTCGGCCCCCGCCATGCGCCCATCGATTACCTGCTGGCGCGAGGACAGGGCAGTCAGAAAGACAAAGGGCACGTCATCAAGATCGGGTCTCGTCCGGCGCAAATGGGACATGAACCTCTTGCCGTCCATGCCGGGCATCAGGATGTCACAGAGGATCAGATCGGGGCGCTGCCTTTCCAGACAGGCCAGCGCCTCGCGCGCATCTCCGGCGGCGCTCACGATGTAACCGGCCTCGTGCAGTTCGAAGGCGATGTCGTCGCGCAGGGATGGTTCATCCTCGACACACAGGATCAGTGGCGCGGTCATGCGACGTCATCCTTCGGCAGGTAAAGCGCGGCTGTCAGGCCTCCCCCGTCACGCTGCGTCAAGGTCACGTCTCCTCCCTGTATTCGCGCCAGATCGCGCGCAAGCGTCAGCCCCAATCCGGAGCCGGGCAAAGTCTCGTGCCCGCTGCCGCGGTAGAACCTGTCAAAAGCACACTCAATCTCTTCGGGCGACATACCCCTCCCTCTGTCCTCGATCCGACAGACGATGCAGTCCCGCGACTGAAAAACACTCACATCGACGCGGCAATCGGGCGGAGAATACAAGAGCGCATTGCGCAGGAGGTTGGACAGGATTTCGGCGGTCAGCATCGGATCGCACAGCGCGACAGTTGGTTCTGTTTGCACCGACTGCCGAATACGGGCCGGGTCGCGGTCCCACGCCGTCGCCATCAGGTCATCAATGACTGAAGATACAAGATCGTTTAGGTCATGGGCGCGCAGGCTAGGAAGAACCGCATCGCGTTCCAGCCGGGACATCATCAATGCGGTATCTGTCAACTTCACGAGCCGCGCGACCGCCTCACGGGACACCGCCGCCTTTTCCGAGATCAGTTCTGGTGGAACCGGGCCGCCGCTGCGCCGCGTCAGGCGGTGCATCGCGCTGTCGATTACGGCTAGCGGCGTGCGGAACTGATGGGCAATCAGGTCGGCGAACCGGCGGTGGTTCTCGGCGGTTTCGCGTTCGCGTTCCAGATCGCTGGCGAGCTTCTCAGCCCGCAGGTGGTCCAGCTGTCCGCTCATCAGCCGCCTCTCACGATCGATCAGGATTGCCACCAGCCCCAATCCCGCTACAGCAGCCCCCAGCACTGACATCAGCGCAAGCAAATGCAGGTGCCTCAGGCTGTCCAGGCGCGTGGCCTGACTCTGCCATTCATGGGACATCACCAGACTCGCCTTGGTCCTTAGTGCAGCGACCAGCGCCGTGACATGTGCCCGCAGCGCGGCCGGATCGGCACCTTGCGCGGGGTCAAGCGCCAGAAGCCCACTGCGCCAGCGTGCAAGTGTTTCGGACACTCCCGCATTCTCGAGAAAGCGACGTTGCGGCCCATCTTCCAACAGCGTCAGCCGCGAAACCAATATATCAAAACGGGTCTGGATCTGTTGTGGCGCTGCCTCATCCGAGAGCGCCAGCGCAAGGTTCAAGGCCTCGATCTGCGTCTGGCCAAAGACCCAGATCATGTTCTCGGTTGCGGCAATGCGCATCTGGCGTTCCAGCACCACAAGCTGCCACGCAGCCAGCGCCAACAGGCCCAGGCAGATCGCCACCAGCCCACCGAGCCACAGATAGCGGGCCCGCCCGCCTGTGCCGGTCATTGCACATGCAGCGCGACAAGCTGCCAGACCCATCGCATGTCATACCGTATATCGGCCAGAACGCCGTGATTGTCGCGCGGATAGACGATCCAGACTGGACCCTTGTCACGCGGGGTCAGAGGCACGTCATCCATGTAAAGCGCGGCTAGAACATCAAACCGGTGAAAATCCTCGACAGGTATATCGACGACATAGTCGTTCAACGCTGTCGCGCGCACACTACTTCCCTCGGCTCCGGCATGGGCGAGGACGTCTCGCATCAGCACACCGCGGAACTCCGGCCTGCCATCTGTGACGCTGGTCGATGTCGAAAACTCATGCCAGTCCATCGTATCGAAATCCGCGCGTGTCATCTCCACCCTGCCGTCCGTGACCGCGCCGGTCAGGGTCAGCAGGACGTCCTCGGCGGCCACTGGTACGGCCATGAACACAAGTGCCGTCATCAACGCGGTTTGAGCGGTGTACCGCAATCTCATCACCACAATCCAAAATGAAAGCCCGGTTCCAGCCTGAACTCTAGCACAAGAGGCTGCATGTTCCCCGTTTAAACGAACGGGGCGGCCAGTCTTGAGCAAGGCTAAACTCAGAATCAAACAGCAGGAGGATCTACTCTTGACCATCTTCTCGACCATGCGAAGAGCGGGCATACCTGTTCTGGCCTGTCTGCTGGCGCTGCCGGCGCTGGCTGACGAGCCTGGAGGGCTGGTTACCGGCAGTTTTGGCGATCAGCCGCTGGAGCTGACTGTTGCCCCCGAATTGTCCGGCGCGACGATCATCGGCAACTATGCCGATGCCTCCTTGCTTGCCGCGCAGATGGAGGGCGATCAGGGGCCGGTCAATCTGGAACTGACGATCAATGGCGAATTGCCCGCGCCCGGCGAAATGGCGCTGACGATCACCTTCGCGCGCGACATGGGGCGGAACTGGACTGGCGATCAGGACAGCCTGACACTGACCCTGGAGGAATTCACGCCGGGCGACGGGATCGTCGTCTTGAAGGGTACGCTCACCGGGCAAGTCAGCCTTCGCCCCGCAAACGAAACTCGTTGCGCTCTCATCCCGACATCCCCCGGATGCAACAACGGGCAAGTCAGCGGTGGCCCCTCATCCGAAACCCGGCCCGTCACCTTCAGCTTCGACACCCGGCTTGAAGAGCTTGACTGAGATGGCTGGACCCGCCTTTGCCCGAACTGCGGCCCTGCTGCTGATCGCTACGGCAACCTCAGCACTGGCCGGTGAACCGTCCAACCCGGTCTGCCACGCGGACGTCCATCGCGCCGGTAATTTTGACCTGCGACAGATTGGTCCGCTGATCGCGGGAACGTGGACCGAAGCCGCCATCGGAACGAGTGTGGCAATAGGCGTTCAGGAGAGCACCTTCGAGATCATTTATGATCGGAACCGCAACCGATTGTATCTGGGTTCGGACGGCATTCAGACCGAACTGGTGCCGGTTCGAGGTGGCAACAAGCCGCTGCGCTTTGACTTTGTGCGTGGCGAGGCAATGGACCCGCAGTTTTATATGTTGACTTCAACGGGTTCCGAGCCCGGCGCGGAGCCTTGGGAATGGGCGTTGGTTCAGGATTGCCAGATTGCCTCGGCGCCGCAATTCGAATGGCAATTCGGCACCGGTGCGCGGCGCTCGGACGGGATCATCAGTTTCTTCTCGGCCAATGAGGCGATGGGAACAAAACGCAATTCGGCGCGGGGCGTCCGCGAACAGCTGATCAGCCGATAGGAATGCCAATGAAGGTGCTTGTCCCGCTTGTCCTGGCCCTCGGAATCGCAACCCCCGCTGGTGCATTGGACGCCATCGGCGAGATCGGGGCAAACTTGGACGGTGAAGAACTGAACTGGCAGGTGATGCGTCAGGATGATGGCTCGGCGATGGTGCAGATCACCGATATCGGCCCGCTGACCATGATCGAACTGCATGCACTTGGTGACGGCAGCATTTCTATCGGCCTGATCTTTCACGGCAAGCCTTCCGGAGATACGCCGCCCGCCGGTCTGACCATCGACATGCGGCCCGATCGCGGGGCGATGGCGGGCGCGGTCTGGGAAAGCGAGGAAGAGCCGCCGCAGATGTCGATCGACCTGCTGGATCTTGAGGATGAAGGCCGCATCCAGGCCAGCTTTGCGGCAACCCTATGCCGCCGGGATGCCCCGGACGACTGTCGCGACGTCGAGGGGCGGATCGACACGTCGTTGGGTGCAGGCCCATGACACTGGCCGAGTTTCTGGCTGATCCGCTGCGCGTGACGCAAATCTCCGACAGCGTGCTGGAGATCGAGAATCGTCCGGTCCGGCGGGCGGTGATTGCTGCGGCCGTGATATTGGTGGCGATCGCGGCGGGCCTGGCAGCCATCGGGGATGGTGCGACCGGAACGGGGATCATCGTGCTTGCCGTGGTGGGCCTGATCGGTTGGCTCTACATGCACGAGTTGGTGCAGCTGACTCAACTGAGCCTGGACAGGCATGCCGGTCTTGTCCGGCTGCGTGTGACCACATTGCGCGGGCGGCGTGAAGAGACATTCGCACTCTCGGACCTGCACAAGCTGGAAAGCATCGCGCACTATGGCACGGCGGCAGGAAACGATGAGACCCGGCTGGTGCTGATTTGCGGATCGGGACCAGAGCGGCGCGAGATCATAGTGCCCATGTTCCGCCCGGATCCCGAAGAGGTGGCGCATCTGACGGGCGTCGTCAATGGCTGGCTTTCCCGCCAGGGAAAGGGAAACCCGTCATGAGTATTGAGACGAATACGCCCGAACGACTGGAACTGGAACTGGCGATACCGCGCTTTATCCTGTGGTTCGTCATGCTGCCTGTCCTGCCGATCACCCTGATCGGGCTGGCCAATCTGATCGGGGGAGAAATCCTGACCGCGCTGGTGCTGCTGGTCGGGCTGAACGGGGCCTTTCTCGCGGGATATATCGCCCTGTCCGAGCGCACACGGCTCAGGTTGGACGCAGGGTCGGGGCTGGTCAGCATCATCCGGACATCGCGCCTCGGCACGCGTCAGCGGGACTATCCGCTCGAGGCGCTCGACAGTGCCGAACTTGACCGCAGCCATACCTCGCGAGAGGACCGCAGCACCTCGAAGGTGGTTCTGGTTTTTCGCAACACCCGCCCGGCAACACGGGTTCCGTTGTCACGTTGGGGCGTATCGGGCGATGGACCTGGGCAGGTCGCCAATGACATCAATGCCTGGCTGCGACGCCATTTCGGGGGCGAACAGACTGCCCCCGCATCTCAACCTTCAAGCTGATTGCCCCAAAAGGAACCGGAGCCATGTGGGATTTCAATATCGGACAAGCTCTCGGACTGTTGGGCCGAACATTGCCTTTCGTGCTCCTGCGTGCCGCCGTCTATTTCGGAATCACACTGGCCTATATTCTGGCCACCGGCGCCGGTATCGGGGTCGGCTGGGGCGTTGGCGCCTTCGGGGATGACGAGTTCCGCGCGACCGCGATGGCTTGGGGCGGCATTGCCGGCTTTGGCCTGACCGGCGCTGTAATGTACTGGCTTCGGGAATACATTCTCTACATCGTCAAGGCAGGCCATGTCGCGGTTCTTGTCGAACTGATTGACGGCAAGCCCCTGCCGGAAGGACGCGGCCAGATCGCCCATGCAACGGCCGTGGTGAAGGGGCGCTTCGGCCAGGCCTCACTGCTCTTCGCGCTGGACCAACTGGTCAAGGGAGTCATTCGCGCCGTCATCGGCCTTGTGCGCGGTGTATTGTCCATCCTGCCGATCCCCTATGTCCGGCAGTTGATGGGCATTGTGCAGGCCTTCCTGCGCGTGGCGGTGGGCTTCATCGATGAGGTGATCCTCGCCCATGCCATCCGCACCCGCTCGACCGATCCCTGGGGATCCGCACGCGAGGCGCTGGTGCTATATGGCCAGAACTGGAAGGCGATGCTCCGGAACGCCGCCTGGCTGACGCTCTTCACCTATGGTCTCGCCTTCCTGATCTTCCTCGTGATGCTCGCCCCGGCAGCGGCACTGGTCTACGTCATGCCCGGCGCCTGGTCGGCGGGCGGCTTCGTTTTCGCGTTGCTGTTCGCCTGGAGCGTCAAGGCTGCCTTTCTCGAGCCCTTCGCCGTCACCTGCCTGATGCAGGTCTATTTCAGGATCACCGATGGCCAGGAGCCCGACCCTGAGTGGGATGCGCGGCTGGAGCAGATGTCCTCACATTTCCGCAAGCTGAAAGAGCGCGCCGGTGCCCGCTTCGGGACAGCGCGCGATGGAGAAGCCGCATGAGATCTCTTGTGACCGCCGGGCTTATCGCCCTGACATCCGCCCTTGCGCCGGCGGCGCTTGCCCAGGAGCGCCCCAGCACGATCCTTGTTTTGGACGCCTCGGGGTCGATGTGGGGGCAGATCGATGGGATAAACAAAATCACCATCGCGCGCGATGTCGTCGGGGACATTGTGTCGGATTTCCCCGCCGATCAGAATCTCGGTTTCGTCACCTATGGCCATCGCGAGCGCGGGCAATGCGCGGATATCGAAACCTTGGTCGAACC
>Ga0182736_1002434_pt1 | contig 14252 bp, 14 predicted proteins | sample eDN5th30CKraftBY_FD_128882 | JGI IMG/M metagenome (GOLD analysis project Ga0182736, IMG submission 128882) | Enriched backyard soil microbial communities from Emeryville, California, USA - eDNA 5th pass 30_C Kraft BY (version 2) (version 2) | ecosystem: Environmental > Terrestrial > Soil >...
CAGGACGGACGCGTTGGCGAAAGTCCTCACCCCAGAGACAGAGTTGGCGATGTTGCGACACACGCCACTTGGACGCCTGGGTCAACCTGAAGACATCGCCAATGCCGCCCTCTTCTTGTGCGCCCCGGCATCGAGCTGGATCAGCGGGCAGGTGCTCACTGTATCGGGCGGCGGCGTCCAGGAGTTGGACTGAAGGGGCTGAGCGGGCAGCCTCCGCCATAGATGATCCTCTGACGGTATCAATACAGGCGCGAACAGCATTGCCGTAGCTCCGCGGCTCGTCTCGCGATCAGTATCGGCGAAGACCGTCACCGATGAAGACGGCTACTATTATTACCCGCTGACAGCTATCGACAGAAGTCTAAGCAAACAATTGTTCTCACCCGGCGTCATTTTTGAACTTGGACCGGGCCGAGATCGCCGGGGGTCGGGCGGCGGCAGACCGTATTGAGGACGCATTCAATGCGGTCGAACTCATCGGCCCTGGCCGCGTCACGGGTCCGGTAAATCTCGCCTCTGATCCGTTCGGCTTTCGGGCATGAGAAGAATCTCTCCATCGCGGCCCTGTCTCAGACGTTGCCGGATCCGCTCATCGAGCAGGTTACCCTGTTCTCGGGCAGCAATTCATGGGAGTGCTGGCTGGTCTATGGGCTGTCCCGATCCGAGTGGTGCAGCAGCGCATCGGGCTTGCCGCGCCGCCAGATCGCCATGACGAGCGCGTCGGTGACGAGTTGGCCTGTCATCCGGACATTGCGCCAGACTCGGCGGGCGCCACAGGTTCGGTCGCTGGCCTTGAAGCGCGCATAGACCTTGGCGCCAACCACCTCGTCGTTCACGGAGCGCTGGCTCGGCGAGTGCGTCAGCCAAGCATGGAACCCGAAGCGGGTGACATCCAGCCCTTCGCAAAGCCATGCCACCGGCCAGATGCTCCGGGGCCTCGCGATGAAGGCGAACCTCGTAGCCCTTCCCTCGCGAATTAGGCTGCCGCCCTTTTTTTGGGACGTCGCGCTCCGCATTCAGCTTGGCCACATCACGCCGTAGCCGCTCGATATCGAACTACTCGGGCTTCATCTGACCCTGCCCGGCAACAGCTTGCCCTGGATCGCCGGCAAACGCCTTCACCCAACTGCGCAACACATTCTCATAGACATCCGGATCACGAGGCGCTGGAGCGACGCTCACCCCGCTTTCCCTGATCAGGCGAACAGCCTCGATCCTGAACTCACGCCCAATTTGTCGTCGCTGCAGGCGCTGCCTCAGGCTTCATGAAACACCCGACCTCGGTGTCCACGAGCCCAATCATCGCTCCGCCATGTATCGCCCTGGCGAGATGCCAACCGCCTTCTTGAACATAGTTGCGAAGCTGGGCACGCTCTCGTAGCCGAGGTTCGCCGCGACCTGTTGGATTGAAGCGCCGCCCGCCAACCATTTCACTGCGAGCATAACGGCAAGCTGCTGACGCCAGCGCCCGAAACTCATCCCAGTCTCTCGGCTCATCAACCGTTCCAGCGTTCGTCCGCTCATGCCGGTTCGCCTGGCCCATTCATCCAGCGTTCCCCGATCGGCCGGCGTCTCCATGATTACGTCGATGATCCTGCGCAACCGAAGATCAGTCGGCATCGGGAGGTGCAGTGCGTCGATCTTGGCAGATGCGAGTTCATCGAGCAGAACCGCCAGCATACGAGAGTTCGCACCGCCCTCTTCATAGAGAATCGGCAAACTTGCTGCGTGGATCAACAACTCCCGCAGGAGCGGAGTCACCGCGATCGAACAACATTTCGCCGGCAAGATGGCGCCAACCGCAAGAGCGACAAAGGCGCCGTAGCCCTCCAGTTCGCCCGTCACTTTGATCGCGTGAACGGTGCCGCCCGGTATCCAGATCGCACTACGCGGCGGCACGATCCACAACCCGCTTTCTGTCGCGCAGCTCAGCGCACCCCGTTGAACGAGAATGAGCTGGCTCTTGGCATGCTGGTGCGGGTCCAATTCGAAGCTGCCCAACGCTTCGGCGGCGATGCCGTAGGTTACGACCGGGCGGGGCACCTCGTCGGGGTCGACCCAACCGGGTTCTGGCGAAGGATGGCGAAGGAGAGGCATCAACAACTCTCCGATTTGGCGTGATACGATAATAATCTGTCTCTACTTCGTAATGCCGCCACTCCCGCTTTGTCTATATCCTCGTGTGGTCAGCCGATGGTCGAACGACCTCGGCACGGCTTCAAAGGACCCGCGAGGAAAGCGACGACAATGGCCGAAGCAACGCGTGAAGACTATGAAGAGCGTTCTGCCGCCGTTGATCCCGTTGGCGGAAGCCTCGCGAGTCCTTTGTCGATCGTCATTGTCGGAGCCGGCCCAGCGGGCTGCTATGCCGCTCACGCACTTCGGAAGGAACTCCCTTCCGCCGAGATCACGGTCGTCGACCGCCTCCCTACTCCCTTCGGCTTGTTACGCTATGGCGTCGCTGCCGACCATCAGGGCACTAAGGCGGTTCAGCAGCAGTTCGAGCGGCTGTTTCACAGCACGAATGTTGCCTTCATCGGAGGCCTTGAACTTGGCCGAGACTTTCATCTCGGCCAGCTGACCGAGATATTCGATATCGTTGTTCTAGCGACCGGCGCTCCGCAAGATCGGCGTCTCGGCGTCGAGGGGGACACGCTTGAAGGTATCTTAGGTGCCGGGCGGTTGACCCGAGCTTTGAACTCGCATCCGGAAGCGTTTGCAGATCCCCCTGTGGTTTCGCCGCACGTGGCGATCGTCGGAGCCGGGAACGTGGCCATCGATCTTCTTCGACTCTTGTCGAAGGGGACGGACGAGTGGCACGGGTCCGATATGGACGACGCTGTTCTGCGGCACATCCTCCCGAAGCCGGTCATGGAAATACATCTGATCGCACGGTCGAGCGCGGTACAGGCGCGTTGGGACGCCGCCATGCTCCGTGAACTCGGTAGCTTGCAACGGCCAGAATTCCGACTGCTGACTGGAGACCTCGAGGCCGGGCAGTCATTGGCGGTCGATGCTCTCCGCGCTCTTCTTGTCGAACGAGACGGACGAACGGACCTCGCCATCAATCTCCACATGGAATGCGACGTCGAACGCGTCTTAGGAGAGAGGCGGGTCGAAGGTCTTCGCATCCGTAGCCGATCCGGCGAAACCAAGGACATTGCAGTCGGTACGGTCGTCACGGCCATCGGTTTCGAGCCCCAACCGCGTGGTGCACTTCCTTCCCGCGTTTACCTGACCGGATGGCTGAAAACTGGCCCTCAAGGCACCATCCCGCTACAACGGACGCTGGCAAAGCAGCTTGCCTCGGAAATCACGCGGGATCTGCGCCAAGGGTTGATCGCCACCCCCCGCCCAGGCCGCAGCGCCCTCCCAAGCGGACGCACGACTGACTTCGCCGGATGGCGCCGGATCGACCGGTTCGAACGGGCTCGCGCCGCTGAAAAGCGCGTTCGACGAAAACTTACGGACATCGAACTCATTCACACGGTCGCCGAAGCGGCTACCGGTTCGCATCCACTCGCAAACGATCAGTTCAAATGAATATTGTGATCCTTTTTGGAACTGAAAGTGGCAATGCCGAACTGATTTCTTCTGAGATCGCAGAAGCGATCAACGGGCGACATACAGTCTTTATTCGCGATATGAGCGACGTTGATCCGGCCGAACTCTCGCGTGACGACTTTCACCTCGTTGTGTGCTCGACCCATGGTGAAGGTGAACTGCCGAGCGGCGCTGTCCCTTTCGCAACAGCGCTCATGGATGCGAAACCCGACCTTCGTGGACTTCGCTATGCGATGTTCGGTATGGGGGACAGTAGCTATGACAATTACTCGCGTGGCAGCGATGTGGTTGATGAGTTGCTTCGCGCGCATGGCGCCAAACGCCATGGACCATTCGGCAGGTACGATGCCTCAAGCCAAGACGACGCCATCCAGCTTGGCAAGGAATGGGCGAATGAGGTGCTGAAAGACTTACAAGGCGTACAGACCTCTGTCACCGGCAAGAATTAGTAACCTTCTGCGCGAGGTTATACTGACGTTCTGGCGACATTCCAATCAGGTTTAAGAAAATGGCTGACTTTACGAGTCACAAGCAACTTGAAGCACGCTTTGGTGCTCCACCAGGAATCGTGTTGGCGAAGACCATTCACCAACTCGACGCCGGAGCGAAGTCCTGGCTTGCCGCATCCACCATCATGATTGCATCGATCGCGAATGGAGACGACATCGACATTCTGCTCGGTGGTGGGGCTGCAGGCTGGGCGGGCGGCGACAACGCCACGCTTCGGTTGCCAGTCGACGCGCTGGACCCTCCAGAGCCCTTGGTGCCCGGCTCCGCATTCGGATCGATCTTCATGGTGCCATCCCTCAACGAATTGATGCGGGTCAATGGCCGGGTCATCGCAAGCGAGGGTTCCGAAGTCTGGGTCGCCGTCGAGGAATGCTATATTCACTGCGGCAAGGCGTTGATCCGGTCAGATTTTTGGTCGCACACGCCAGACAATCATGATCGCCACGCTCCAGAACGCTTCGCGGAGCATTGCCGCTTCATAGGGCTGGCGACGTGCGATCCGCACTCGCACGCCGATTTGAGCCCAAAGGGGGATCCCGCCGGCTTGATGGTCCAGTTGGACCATGCCTCGCTCCGGTTTGCCGACCGACCGGGCAATCGTCGGACAGACAGCTTCCGCAACATCGTTGATCAACCGCGCGTCGCCGCGGCCTTGGTCGTTCCTGGCTCATTTCACCTGATGATCGTCAGGGGTACGGCCCGTATCACGGACGACCTTGCAGAGCGCGAGAAGTTCTCTGTCAACGACAAGGTGCCTGAACTTGTGACTGTGGTCACCGACATCAGCATCGATCGGCGGGACAGCCAGGCCCTGGCGCGCGCGAACGCTTGGCCGGCAGCCAGCGCGCCGCCGGGCTTGAACGCCGGCAGGATCGCCGCAGGTCATTTGAAATTGAGCAAGGGCGTCGGAGCCAAGCTTGCTGGCCTCGCCATGTCCGTTCCCGGTCTTGTCGAGCGTGAGATGGCCAGGGACTACAAGAAGAACCTCTATTGAGAGCGCCGCAGAGGGGCCGAAGTTATCCGAAACCTCAGGACCGCCCCGACGACACCCAGCAGTTACTCGTGGCAGATCTGGGTGAGCGCGAGCGACCAAACGACGACGCTTCGGGCCAGCGGTCACGCTGAATTGTCGCATATCAACCAACGGCAACAGTAATGCTTCTCGATGTTTCCCGGCTTCCCCTCGTTTTCCTGCGTGAACATGAGCAGGAGAACTCCTCCGCTGGCGAAGTGCTTGAGAGAAACGCCCAACTCGAAGCTCTACTGAATAGGCAGGAACCGTTCGTGCTGATTGCCGCTCATGCCGCGCATGATCACGATCACGAGACACCAGGGGAGCGAAAGGAAAAAGCACTCTTCTTCAAGCGGATAAAGGACCGAATGAGGCAGTATTGCCTCGGGCTGATCGTGATTGACGGCGACTCCCCGTTCAACAGCCCCGCCCGGATCGCGGCGACTGCAATCAGCAACGCGCTCGGCTTCTCCGTACGGTTTGCCGCCGACGAGCAGAGTGCAATAGCTATAGGCGGCACGATGTTGAAGAAGAACCCGTCCTGACATGCTGACGGATGTTCTTCGATCACTAGAAGTCCAAAATTCGGGTAACGGGCCTTCGGGGCTCAAGATAAGATCATAAAGGGTGATTTCGTCGCGACGGACAGTGCGCCTGCAACAAGATGCGACGTCTTCAGGACGACGAAAAGAGACGCTGTTACTCTCGACGACAACGGGCGGCCAATTCCGGTGCCAAACCTGCAACGTTCGGAGGCGTCAGACAACCGCCGGCACAAAGCGGCCGAACTCCGCCGCACATTGAGATTTGAGTTCGCTGAGCGACTAGAAGCGGCAGCGCTGGCATAGAATTCGTGCACCTGCTGCAGCGAAACGGCGGGATAAGGCTCTGTTTCGCTTCGTTGCCGGCGCAGTGCATCTGGATGTCAATCGGGTGCGCAACGCCGTCGGATTGTTTGAGCAGTCTCTCGCGACTGCCAGGGCGGCCCTCAGCCTCAACCCCAAGGCCTAGGGCGGCTTGGGGGACAGCCTTCAATATCATTTGCTGGGATCTCGAGGTCTAGCGCTGTTGAGGCCGCGCCTCGACCATGCCGCAGTTGCGAAGTTTGAAATCCGCCATGCTCACAGGGATGGCTGCAATACGCCAACTGCTGACTTGGCTTCATTGGTCGGAGCGCATCTCGCCGAGATGTTGGCGAGCCCATCTCACCTCTTCCGCTGCCGTACGCCGGAAATGTCGTTTGAAGTCACGGCTGAACTGGGCGGGACTGACATAGCCTACCGAAAGGGCGACTTCGGCGATTGTTCGGTCTTGCCGGGCCAGCAGGACCCTCGCCTGATGAAGGCGCATCGCTTTCACATACTGCATCGGACTGGTTCCCGTCAGCGCCTTGAAATGCGCGTGATAGGAAGGGACGCTCATACCTGCATCACCGGCTAGAGCCGCTATCGAAATCTCGGAGCAGAAGCTTTCGCTCAGGCGGGCGAGACTTTGCGTGATCCGTCCGGACATCCCCTTCTGGCTTAGCGCGGCGACCATTGCTGATCCCTGTGGACCGACGAGGATCCGGTAATGCAGTTCCCGCAGGATGCTGTTTCCAAGTACCGTCGTTTCCGCAGGGCTCATGAGCGCCTTCAATAAGCGCAGGACGACATCTTCAATCTCAGGCTCCATCCGGCTGGATATCAGGCTCTTTGCCTGGATCGCGATGTCTGGTTGCTGGCTTTCGAGTGCTGACACGATCTCCGCAACGAGAGTCATGTTGAACTCGACATAAACAGCCAGAAGCGGCTTTTCAGGGCTCGCTGCAGACTCCATGCGGAAGGGAGCAGGGACCGCCACCGCGAGGTAGTGGTCTTCATCGTAAACATAGGCTTCGCCACCCAGCACGCCCTGCTTTCGGCCCTGCAACACGAAGACCGCACCGGCTTTGTAGAGGACGGGAACATCCGTCAGAACAGCTTCCGTCCTGAGGAGCCGGACGTCGCGAAGTCCGGTCGAATTGTATCCCTGCCGGGGCGCCAGAGACCCGGCGAGGTCGAGCAACTCCCGCCGCTTCTCCTTGTTTCGCTGCATTGTCATAGGAAATGGCAAGAGCCTCAGACGAATTGGCGTCGAATTCGAACCGCATGGAGAATATCGGTCAAATCGACGGTCAACAACACGAGGTAGCAGGCATGACCCAGAAAAATCTCTTTATAACCGGCGCGAATTCCGGCTTCGGTCTCGCGATCGGGAAGGCTGCGGTTGCCGCTGGGCACACGGTGATTGGCACAGTCCGCTCGGAGGCGTCCAGAGTACGGCTCAAGGAGCTCCTCCCGACCGCCCATGCCGTGCTTCATGACGTCACCGATTTCGATCGAATTGCGGGTATCGTGGAACAAGTCGAAAACGAACACGGCCCGGTCGATGTTCTCATCAACAACGCCGGATACGGCCATGAGGGCGTGCTTGAAGAGTCGCCTCTCGAGGAAATGCGACGGCAGTTCGACGTCAATGTCTTCGGTGCCGTTTCAGTCGCCAAGGCGTTCCTGCCCCGTTTTCGCTCACGGCGTAGTGGCTTCATCGTCAACGTGACGTCCATGGGCGGAATGATCACCTTGCCCGGGATCGCCTATTACTGCGGCAGCAAATTCGCGCTTCAGGGCATATCCGAGGTCATGCGTTTGGAGATGGCTCCTTTCGGAGTTCATGTGACGGCGCTCTGCCCCGGATCTTTCCGGACGGACTGGGCGGGACGTTCGATGGTTCGAACCGACAGGTCGATTGCCGACTACGATCATCTGTTCGATCCCATTCGTCAGGCGCGTCAGGAAAAGAGCGGCCATCAACTCGGGGACCCCGCCAGGTTGGCAGCGGCCGTCCTGGCACTGATCGCTTCGGACAATCCACCGCCGCAGCTTCTGCTTGGAAGCGACGCTTTGAAGTTTGTGTCGGCCAGGATTGAGCGCCTGCAAGATGAGATTGAGGATTGGAAGGCAGTCACCCTGTCGACTGACGGCTGACGTAAAGAATGACTGCAGCGCCGGCTGATCTGTCGGCCGGCGCTGACACCCGGTAATGGCCGCTTTGGAGCGACTGCGGTCAATGGCCGGAGCTGCATTCGACAAGGCCAAACTCGCCGATGTGTACGCTACAGCCCGAATATGCCGTCCCTCAATCCGGAAGGCCTTCTCGTTTCAACATCTAAAGTCCTCAATCGCCTCGATCGCGGAGGAGATTGAGCATGGCAAAGATCGAAACGACGCAAATTCGGAGAACAATCCGGCGGCCGTGTCGCCCGAACCGAAATCACGGCCAAAAGTGCTGTCAGCGCCGGCAAGATCATGGCGGTCGCCAAGACGCCTGAGACCCGTGCAAGGGCCAGATCGCTCCGCGGGGCGCATCGGCACTTATCGGGCAGACGCTGAGCCTATTGCAGCTTCGATCCAGACGCGCGTCTGTTCCAGAACCTCATCCGAGAGCTCGGTGTCGTCGACCGCGCGCGCAAGGATCACCGCCCCTACCATCGCAGCCCAGGTTCCGATTGCCGCGCTACGCCTGTCCGCCGCATCGATATTTGGCAGAGCTTTCGCCACACGCTCGATTTGCGACCGCAGCCCAGCCGTCATGGCTGCTCGGGCAGCCGGTGTTTGATGACGGATATCGGCAGCAAGGCCTGCCGTGGGGCAGCCGGCGGCAGCATTGTCCCGATGTCGGGGCGCAAGATATTCATCCATGTACGCACGAAGATCGACGCCCCCGTCTCCATCGCGGGACAGAACATAGCCAATGGTCTCGGCGACGAGGTCATCCTTCGAACTGAAATGTCCGTAGAAGCCGCCGTGCGTGAGGCCGGCAGCCTTCATCACTTCGGCCACGCTGACGGCGTCGAACCCCTTATCGCGGAACAGCCTGCTGGCGACATCCAGGATGCGCCGCCGATTCTCCGCCATCTGCTCGCGGCTGACCTTCATCTCAAATTTCTCCACCGGCCCCATTGACACAATCATGATAGCCATCATATTTACGCAATCATGATGACCATCATGAATATAGGTTTCAACAGAGCCGAGAGCAATCCCATGGCCGCCAATCCCTCAGTCCTTATCACCGGGGCCTCCACCGGCATCGGCGCCATCTATGCCGATCGCTTCGCACGGCGCGGCCACGACCTCGTGCTGGTTGCGCGAGACCGGAGGCGCATGGAGGCACTTGCCACGCGCCTGCGTCAGGAGACCGGCGTGACGATCGACATCATCCAGGCCGATCTGACGGAGGCCGCCGATCTCGCTGTGGTGGAGACGCGGCTGCGCGACGATACGCGCATCGGCATCCTCATCAACAATGCCGGAACGGCCCTTGGCGGCAGTTTCATCGAGCAGTCAACGGACGATGTCGCCCGGCTTGTCGCCCTCAACACCACCGCCATGCTGCGGCTCGCCAGTGCCGTTGCGCCTCGCTTCGTGCAGGCTGGCGAAGGGGCGATCATCAACATCGGCTCCGTGGTTGGACTGGCACCTGAATTCGCCATGACCGTCTATGGCGCGACCAAGGCGTTCGCGCTGTTCCTGTCGCAGGGGCTCAGCGTCGAACTCGGCCCGAAGGGCGTCTACGTCCAGGCGGTGCTTCCTGCCGCCACGCGCACCGAGATCTGGGAGCATGCGGGCGCCGACGTCAACACCATGACCGGTGTGATGGAGGTCGATGAACTCGTCGATGCGGCGCTGGCTGGCTTCGACCGTCGCGAGCCGGTGACGATCCCGCCGCTGCCCGATGTGGAGCAGTGGAACGCCTTTCAGGCAGCACGTCAGGCCATGCTGCCGAACACGGGCCAGGAGCACGCAGCAGCGCGCTATCGGACGGCAGTCTGAGCACAGTCTCGCAGCCAATCTCCCATCGGAGGTGGACGTCAGCAGTTACCTGGAGAGTGAATGATCATGAAGGCCTTCATCCTCGACAAGTACAAAAAGGGTGGCACCCTTCGCTTCGGCGACATGCCGGAACCGGTATTGCGGGATGACGATGTCCTGGTCGAGATCCGCGCCGCCGGGCTCAATCCTCTGGATTCCAAGATCCGAGACGGAGCTTTCAAGCCTGTCCTTCCGTATCGCCCGCCGTTCATCCTTGGACACGACATGGCGGGAATCGTGGTCAGGGTGGGATCGAAGGTCCGCCGCTTCAAGCCGGGTGACGAGGTCTACGCCCGTCCGCGCGATGGCCGCGTCGGGACCTTCGCGGAAGCGATCTCGGTGAATGAGGCCGACCTTGCACTGAAGCCGAAAAATCTGACCATGGCGGAGGCCGCCGCCGTTCCCCTGGTGGGTTTGACGGCCTGGCAGGCATTGGTGGAGCGAGCTGGCCTGCGCAAAGGGCAGAAGGTCCTCATCCACGCCGGCTCGGGCGGAGTCGGGACATTCGCCATTCAATTGGCCAAGCATCTCGGAGCGACTGTCGCCACCACGACGAGTACAGCCAATGTCGAGCTCGTCAAAAGCCTCGGCGCCGATGTCGTCATCGACTACAAGAAGCAGGCGTTCGACAAGGTCCTGTCTGGCTACGATGTCGTCCTCAACAGCCTGGACGGCGACACGCTCCAAAAGTCCCTGAGCGTGCTGAAGCCGGGTGGCAAGCTGATATCCATCTCCGGCCCGCCGGACCCCCAGTTTGCCCGCCAGCAGGGACTGAACTGGTTCCTGCGTCAGGCCATGCGTCTTCTCAGCTCTGGCATCCGAAGGAAGGCCAAGGCCCGGAACGTCGACTATTCCTTCCTGTTCATGCGGGCGGACGGTAGGCAGTTGGGCGAGACTACATCGCTGATCGAGGCCGGGATCATCCGTCCGATCATGGACCGGGTCTTCCCGTTCGAAGCGACCAACGAGGCGCTGACCTATATCGACACCGGACGGTCGAAAGGGAAAGTCGTCGTGACGCTGAAATGACGGCGGCGCGGCCTTCGCCCGGACTCCAATTGGCGCCCCGGCGCGTGTCTGTCGCCCATATCGAACGATGCGATCGTGAATACGCTTTCTTCATCGAAAGGATCGGCAGGCATGCCCTCAAATTCCCAGAAAACCGCCCTCGTGACGGGCGCATCATCCGGCATCGGTCGAGCGAGCGCCGAGGCGTTGGTGCGCGCCGGCTTCACCGTCTTTGGCACCAGCCGCAAGCCGAACGCGGACCGCCTGGGTCAGGTTTCGATGCTGGCCTGCGACGTTACGGACGAAGCCTCGGTGGCGTCCCTCGTCTCGACCGTCCTCGAACGCACCGGGCGCATCGATGTTGTCGTCAACAATGCCGGCCTGGGCCTGTTCGGAGGCGCCGAAGAGTCCTCGGCCGCGCAGGTGCAGCGCCTGTTCGACGTCAATCTGTTCGGTGTTGTCCGGGTCATCAACACCGTGTTGCCGTCGATGCGGGCGCGCAGGCAGGGACGGATTATCAACCTGAGCAGCGCGCTTGGGTTCTTGCCGGCGCCGTACTCGGCACATTACGCCGGGAGCAAGTTCGCCCTCGAAGGCTACTCGGAGTCGCTCGATCACGAAGTCCGCGCTTTCAATGTCCGCGTGTCATTGATCGAACCCGGCACGGTGAAAGGCAACTTCGACCAGAGCGCGCTGGAGCCCGACACGAAGATGGCGGACTACGATGCCGGCCGTGCCTGGGTGCATGACTTCTACAAGAAGGCCCTGCTGACGGCGGTTTCGCCGGAAGAGGTGGCCGATGCTGTGCTCCAGGCGGCCATGGCACAGCGCCAGCAACTCCGCTATCCGGTCGGCAAAGTCGCGAAGCAGGTCAGCCTGTTACGTCGCCTCATGCCCGCGCGGATGTTCGACAAGATCTTGCGCCAGCAATTCGGCCTGCCGGGCTGAGTGGAGCATCGCTCGGACGTAAAGGCTCCTTGAGCTTTGGAAATTGCAGATGCATGCATTCGAAGCCCTCTCTGGAAATCAAGACGGCATTTGACGCTCCCTATTGGTAGCGAACAGCCAATAGAACCGGCGCCCGGACTTCTTTCACTGGCAGAGGGTGCTATGCTGCCCGACGTTGATATCTGCGCGCGAGAAAATCGTCCGCATACCATCCACTTCGGCTTGCCTGCAGCCGTGCCGACATGGCGGACCGATAACTATCGGCTGCTATCGCATACGCATTTCGGAGTTGGTATTCTTCAATACCCTATTCCACGTTATTGTACTTCGCGTCATTCCCACTCTATTATCAATGGCCGTCACAACCCTTTGAAATTACGCCATTAAAAATATTTTTGTCGGCGATATACCGTCAGCCGTCCCGCCAAAATGGCCGGCTTTTGAAATCATTGGATTTTTCCGGGATTGCCCAAAAACCGTACTTTCGGGGACTATCGTCAAGCGAGGAATGCAGGAAACAATCCGACTCGATCCGTGCATCCCGCCGATTTCACGCTGCGACCTTATCATCGCGACAGCCGATTGTCATGTAGGCCGGGGCGCGTGACCATTCCCTCCGACCACCCCAATCTCGCCTGCACACCGATCCACTCGCACAATCCAGATGATTTCGGCAGTTCGACCACTTCTGCCACCCTGCCGATCGATGTTTGAGCCGGATAATTGGAAGTGAGAGCTGCGCCAATTGGGAATCCTCCGCTTTAACAGTCCTACTTGAATGTCAGAAAAAGATGCACTATTTTCTGACGCATGAAAGCGACGATCACATCGGTTCCCGATCGGATTATGAGGCGTGCCCGCTCTGCCGGGCGCGGCGGCGTCTTCACGCCCCGCGACTTCCTGGACGTCGCGGGACGCGCTGCGGTCGATCAGGCGCTTTCGAGATTGGTCAAAAACGGCAAGCTGCGTCGCCTAGCCCGAGGCCTGTACGACTTCCCCAAGGTCCATCCGAAGCTCGGCCTGCTTTCGCCCACTCCAGATGATGTCGCGCAGGCACTGGCTCGCGAGACGGGATCGCAGGTGCAGATTGCAGGCGCTCGCGCGGCGAACGCCCTGGGCCTCACGACTCAGGTGCCGGCAAAGAGTACCTATCTGACCGACGGACCGTCCCGGCGCGTCGTGCTGGGCAAACGGGTGGTCGACCTGCGACACGCATCGCCCAAGCATCTGATCGCCCCGGGAAGCCCGGCGGGCACCGTCGTTCAGGCGCTTCGCCATGTGGGGCCGGTGCGCGCCGCCGATGTCGCGCAGGTGGCAGCCCATCGACTGTCGGCTACCGATAAGAAGACGCTCGCCACTTCAGCCGTCCAGGCACCGGCTTGGATGCGACCGACGCTGGTCTCGATCGCCAACACGGGGACGACCGGAATCGATGGATAAGGTCGCCCTGCTTCCGACCCAGGACCGCGCCGCCCTCTTCGGAGAAACCGGCGCGGCCCGAGGCGTGGCGAACACCATCATCGAAAAGGACTTCTGGGTCTGCTGGACCCTGAAGCGGCTGTTCGGCGTACAGGGTAAGGATGCCGCCTCCCTGGTCTTCAAGGGCGGCACGTCACTCTCAAAGGCGTTCAACGCCATCCGCCGCTTCTCCGAGGATATCGATCTCTCCTTCGATCGCGCTGACCTCGGCTACACCGGGGACCGGGATCCCGAGAAGGAAGGGCTCAGCAGGAAGAAGGCTAGTCAGCTGATTGAAGACCTAGTGAGCGACGTCGAGCGCCACATCGCCGAGAAGCTGCTCCCAGCTCTTCGCGCTGCGATCGTAGAGCAGCTCGGCGAACCCACAAACGACGAGTGGTCGCTGGAGATCGATTCCAACGACGCTCAGACGGTGAATTTCCATTATCCGATGGCGCTTCCCACGGCCGAATATGAGGGCGTTGGCTACATCACGCCGCGAGTGAAGCTGGAACTCGGCGCGCGCGGAGATCCTTGGCCGACCGAAGAGAAGGTGATCCGCCCGTACTCGGCGGAGGACTTTCCTGATTTCTTCGATGATCCGGACGCTGTCGTCACGGTCCTCTCCGCTCGCCGAACCTTCTGGGAAAAAGCCACAGCGTTGCATGCGGAAGCGCACCGGCCGGCCGATTCACCGACGCCGCAATATTTCTCTCGCCACTATTACGACCTCGCCATGCTTCTCGACACCGTCGAGGGAAAGGAAGCGGCCGCCGATTTCGATCTCCTGACGCAGGTCGCCAAGCACAAGGCGACGTTCTTCCGGTCAGGCTGGGCCAGTTACGATACAGCGAAACCGG
>Ga0182736_1002437_pt1 | contig 14243 bp, 9 predicted proteins | sample eDN5th30CKraftBY_FD_128882 | JGI IMG/M metagenome (GOLD analysis project Ga0182736, IMG submission 128882) | Enriched backyard soil microbial communities from Emeryville, California, USA - eDNA 5th pass 30_C Kraft BY (version 2) (version 2) | ecosystem: Environmental > Terrestrial > Soil >...
AAAATAAAAGAAAGCTATGTTGTATGCATAATGGATAAAATAATCACCAAATTTTCCAAGCTCCCGATATGTTGTGCCAACTATGGTTAATTCGTAAAAAATAAAAAGAAACCAGGCGATAAAATGCGCACGATTTTTTAATACAAAGGATCTCATTTTTACTTTCATGTGGCTTCAAATGAATTTCGTGTAAGCTACAGCTAGTTTGGTGTAAAATTTTCTTTTGCTTGATATTTAATCCCGACTTTTAAAAGAAAAGACCATGGAAAAGATCAATTTGAAAAAAGAAACATTATTTCTATTTAGAAATAGAAGTAAATCCGTTAAAGAACAAAAACCTGACCCTACGACGGTAACCATAACATTTACAGTATCAACGACAAGGTTTAATTTATAGTTTTAGTTGGTTGGTTTAAAGGCTGGTTAATTAACACGACCAGTCTTTATTGTATGTTTCGTTATATATTCAAAAAAAGCGTCTCTATAAAATGTACCGATGGGAATAAGCATATCATTAGAAAGTTTTATTAAGCTACCCTCGACCTTTTCGATATGATCTGTGGAAATAACAAATGAACGATGAATCTGTATGAAACTAGCTGTTTCATTAAGTTTCTCTTTTACCTCCTTTAACGTGAGGTAAGTTATAATCTCTTCTGTAACGGTATATATTTTAATATAATTCTTAACACTCTCCACTGCTATAATATCTCCAATATCTACGCGTATAAATCTATTCCTCTCTTCAGTTGTCTTTATATAAAAATCCTTTGTTAGATTTGCCCTGCTATTCGCGTGTTTTATACCACTGTTGATTAATTTATGAATTGTCAACGCGAATTTGGCGAAAGTAAAAGGTTTAAGTAAGTAAGCATCTGCTTCCACTTGAAAGGCATCAAAAGCATATTTGGTATGTGCGGTAGTAAAAATAAGCTTTTCTGTCTTTTCCCTTATCGCTCTAGAAAGGTCTATTCCAGAAATCCGCGGCATATCAATATCCATAAACACGAAATCAACCATATCTCCTTGAGCAATATCGGCCATTGCCTCTATAGGATCAATATAGCTATGTTTTACTTCCAACTCTGGCATCTGCTGGACATAATCCGTTAAAATTTCGACAGCATCAGGTTCATCGTCTATAATAATACAAAGATAAGGCATAATTTTCGGCAAATAAGTCTTAAAACAATTTATAAATTGCCTAAAGTTACAAATTATAAATCTGCACTTTTTAAACTAATATACAAAAAAAGCTGCCCTAAAATTTAGGACAGCTTGACAGTAATAATGGATTAATATTTTATTTCTTCTTCAGTACCAATAAGTTTTCTCCAAATGATCCAGCAGACACGGTATATAAAAGATTAACGCTTAAAATTCCTTCACAGGGAGCGACATAATTCTTTAAACCAGGAACACTTTCAGCAAAGAGATTTCCGTATTGCCAATCTGGGTCGTCATAAGCACCAATATTCTGCTTCGCAACAGAAACAGCATTAGTTGCGGTATTAATTTTAAGTACAAGGGGCTTGCCTCCTACAGTTGGATACTCTAGTAGCAATTCATCATCACCATTTGCGGTAAGTTCTACGGTGCTTCCTTCACCAAAATCTGCCCAGTCATCTGTCACTACCTCAAACGCTCCAACATACTGAGAGATATCGAATGCACAGACAGCTTCATACCTTACCATTACACTAGCACCTGGTTGTCCCGAAACACCGCTTCCGTAACCTTCTCCTACGAGAGGAAAGGCTTGATACTTCATTCCATCTTGCGTTGTTATATCGACCCCTATATCAAACTTATCTCCCAAAACAATGGGTTCTCCAAAAAGTTCCATCAATTGTTCGCCTGTTATAGACATCTTTTCTGGAAATGTGCTTATATCAGTCTTCAAAACAATGGGCTTTGTTTTATCTTCATTTTTTATAACCACAACATCAAATTTTTGTGGTTTAACATCATCTTTAAAATATAAATCGACATTAAATGTCGCATTAAACGATTCAGGTTCTTGTGCCGAAATCACTAAGTCAGTAGACTCATCCTTGGTAATCAAGGGTTGTGGAACCCTAGCCAAATCAGGCAATTTAGGGTTGTCGTCTTTCCTACAGGCTGTAATAGCTAAGAAAAAGACTAATAAGCTATATATGATTTTATTATTTTTCATAAAGTTTTTTTAAGCAGATTAATTACTATGGTCTCCAAAACACTTTGTAAGTAGACGGATCAGTCTTTTGACTTGGTGCAGAGGCATTAGTTTCTAGTTCCGTTTGATACCATGGGAGCGACTGCGGATAGTTTCTGTTCAATTGAACCGGCACCGATGGTTTGTTCGGATTAAATGGATCTCCATCAACCGGCGGCTGAACCCTTCCACCAGGAGCCATGCTAGGATCTCTCGGGTCAAAGAAAATTGGATATCCTGTTCTTCTATAATCAGTGTATTGATCTACCGACCCTCCATAACTTGATAACCATTTTTGCGTCATGATATATTCTAGCTTTTTTGCAGTATTTCCGGCATCATATTTTGCCAAAATTGCATCGATGTAATCAGCTGTTGCAGGATTAGAATATAACTCTGGGACGGTTTGTGTCGGTTTAACAAAGCCAGTAATTATATAATCTACCTGCTTAAACGACTCGTCTACCGCTTCTTCGAACTTCGCGCGTGCATCGCCACTAATAACCCCAGTGTTCATTAATTCTGCTTCTAAATATAACCTATCGGCGTAAGTAATCAAACGATAAGGTGCAGCCCCTGTACCGCTGTTTGCAGACGCATTTCCTCCTTTTCCGTCATCGTATTTCCCGCCAACAGGATAAATGCCTAGCAATGACATATTGTTCTGCTGTGTCTGGTCTCTGTATTGTCCTACCGAACCAAAATAAATGGTAATAAATCCACCTTCTCTGTATTCTGTTTGTGCATTACTTTCTGTCGCCTGATCTGCCCCCCTTTGGTTATAAATATAATAGGGCAATCTCGGGTCCTCAATTCCTGTGTTGATATTAGGATTATAACCTTTTAAAATCTCATAGAACCAAGGGCTTATATAATGTCCTCTTTGACTAGCGAAATAGTCGCCATATCCAGAATTTCTATCATCTGTAGATGCATTAGGCCCGAAAGGAATTACAAAACTCTCGCTAGCACTAGAAATCAAATTACCTTCTGTTAATAACTTGTTAACATCACTAGATACATCTTGTACAAGCCTAATCTGAGTATATAGTTTAAGCTTTAAAGTATTAGCGGCCTTGATCCAATTATCAACATTACCTTTGTAGATTACATCATCAGCATCGGGCTCAGATAAATTAAGAGCCTCCGTATTAGATAAATCCGAAATACCCTCATCAATTAAAGTAAATAACTGAGGATATATTTCTGATCCCTTATCAAATTTAGCATTATATACCTGATCTTCTAATTGACTTGCCTCAGAAAATGGCACATCCCCAAAAACATCTACTAATTGACTATAAGTAAATGCTTTTAGAATTTTTGCAATCCCAACATATTTAAGGTTGCCTGCTTCCGTACCCTTGTCAATTATTATTTTCAGGTTCATTAGCACATCCTTGTAAAGTCCATTCCACGAACCCTGCAAATAATAACTACCGCCTGTGGCACCATATTGATCTGGGTCTTCCCTCGTGGTCAGTTGATGAGTATATACGGATAATATTTCTGATAATCCCCCAACCTGTTGGTCACCGTCAACCGTTTGTCCTCCAATAGATAAGGAATAGCCCAAGTACCGTTCAATCCTAGGCAATAGCTTGGATTCCGAAAGATTTTGGGGGTTATTTGGATCTACATTTATATCCAATTGTTTGCTACAAGAAGCTACAAGAATAAAAGCTATTGGCAGCAAGTATTTTATTTTACGTATCATTTTCATATCGTTTACTTAAGCACTCTAGAAAGTAGCAGTTAAATTAAAACCAAATCTCTTGGTCGTAGGTGCAGCAGATAATTCAATACCTTGAACATTTGTTGAACCATAGCTTCCTACTTCCGGATCAAAGTGTGAATACTTAGGGAAATTAGGTGCGATATACCACAAGTTTCTACCTGTAATACTTAATGTTAAGGATCCCATTGGCGTTTTACTTATCCAAGATTTAGGGAAAGTATAACCAATAGACACCTCTCTCAGACGATAAACCGTGGCATCATAAATATTCCACTCAGAGGCTGTATTTATTCCAAATGTTTGACCTAAGGTTGCGTTAGGAGAGAAATACAAATCATTTACCGTTAAGCGGGTTTGATTAGGAATTTTGTTTCCATTAGCATCTAAAATTGGCTGTCCAGTAGTTGCATCGCCATACACTCCCTTTATTACCATATTTGTCTCTCTATCCTCTGAATCCATCGTAACTCCTCTACCAAGTAGAGAGCTGTTAGTTACCGAATACATATCGCCTCCTTTAGTCATGTCAAATAGAGCCACCAAAGTAAATCCCTTATAGCTTAGCCTATTGGTAATCCCTAATTTGTATTTTGGATTAGGATTCCCGATGTAACCTTCGTTTGGATCCTCAATTAATCCCCCCGTATTTGGGTTAATTAATAAATTTCCGTCATCATCCCTCATAGATCTGGTGCCTCTTAAGTAACCGTAAGGCATGCCTGCTTCTAAATAGGGAGAAATGCCAGTCAACACTCCTGCGAGAGGAATTCTAGTTGTTCCTTCTTTTAGTTCTTTTACTATATTTTTATTTTGAGTGAATGCACCTCTTACCTCCCAATTAAAGTCAGTATTCACGATAGGCCGCACAATTAGTTCAATCTCCGTTCCTCTGTTATTAATTTTACCGAAGTTTGTGAACAATTCGTCAAAACCCGTGCTAGGCGGCATTTGGATACCTGCCAATAAATCGGTTGAATTCTTATTGTAATAAGTAAAGTCTACTTCTATACGGCTTTGCAGAAAAGAAAGTCGTGTACCAACTTCAAACTCGTTACTAAATTCTGGTTTCAAATTTGGATCAAATGAAGTGGGACTAATACGTCCCCCAGGAATTCCCAAGAAATTTGGAGTGATCTCAAAGATTCTAAACAAGTTATATGGATCAGTATCGCGGCCAACTTTTGCATAACCTAGGCGGATATTACCAAAATCCAGTATATCATTTTTGATATTAAAGGCATCTGTAAACACAAAAGATCCCGAAATTGATGGGTAAAAATAGCTCCTACTTTCATATGGAAGGGTAGACGACCAATCATTTCTACCGGTAACAGTCAAAAATGCATAGTCTTTATAGCCGAGAGTCACATCTCCGAACAAGCCCATTAATCTCCTTCTTGAATAATAGTCATTATCAAATATAGATTGTTCAGTATTAATCAGATTGTAAGTCCCTCTCTCAATGAAGCGGTTACCTGTTTGGCCTTCTCTATTGACTGTTCGTTGATTATAATTAAAACCGACAATACCTTTTAAAGTAAAATCGTCTGATATTTTAGGAGTAAATGTTGATAAGAATGTGGCCTCGATTTCAGAATGCCGCCTTTCATCCAACGTTAAACTTCCTAAACCTTGTGCCGCTCTTGAGCTTATCTCATACACTTCCCTTCTGTTCAAAAAGCTAACGTTTGTACCTCCATTTAAATCCAACTGCCACCACTCATTAATTTTATAATCCAAATGAGTTGATGCTACTAATCGCGTTTCATTAGTGGTTGCAGTATTATTATAGGCGGACCACAATGGATTATCAAACTGACCAGCACCCAGTGGCGTTAAGTTATTACCTTCCTTATCTTGATAAGGCAAATTTAAATCCCAATCTCTAGACAAAAATAAAGATCGGGCAAATTGAGAAGCTGTTCCATCTACCTGATTTTCTCCAAAAAACCCGCCCTTTTGTTTAGAGCTTGTATAAGCCACATTTGCCCTGATATTCAATCCATTATCCAACTTTGTGCTTCCGCCCACACTGATATTCGTTCTATCAAAAGCAGAATTCGGCACATAACCGTTATGATTCAATTGCGATGCCGTAAGAGAAAAAGCTGTTTTCTCATTCCCTCCATTAAATGTTAAAGAGTTTTCGTAAACCATTCCTGTATTGAACAGATCTTTCACATTATCTGGATGAGCCACGTAAGCTATGTTATCACTAGGGAACAATTCCGGATAAGCAGCTTTATAATCAGGCCATGCTGGAATAGAATCTAGATCTCTAAAGGCAGGCCCCCAAGAGCCATTGGAGTTAGAATAATTAAATTGTGAACCAGCACCATAAGAATTTTGATATTTAGGAAGGTTTGCTATATTTTCCATTGATACAGAGCTCCTAAATGTAATTTCTTGTCCTCTACTACTTCTTTTTGCGTTACCAGACTTTGTGGTAATAATTACCGCTCCATTTGATGCCCTAGAACCATATAAAGCTGCCGCTGCTGACCCCTTTAGAATATTCATGCTCTCGATATCATTTGGATCAAGGTTGCTTATTCCACTTCCATAGGCAGAGCCGCCCGAAGTCTGGCTACTAGTCGTAACCTGATCATTATTAAAAGGAATTCCATCTACAACAATCAGAGGTTCATTATTTCCATAAAATGATGAATTACCCCGAATCTGAATTCTCGTAGCAGCTCCTGGCGTACCTTGGGAAGTTCTGATATCAACTCCTGCGGCCTTACCTTGTAATCCCTTCAACATATCAGGTTCAGAAATTTGCAATACATCTTTTGGATTTACCTGAGTTATCGCATATCCAACCTCTTTGCTGTTTCGCTGAATCCCCATAGCTGTCACAACAACCTCATTCAACTGAGCAGCGTCCTCCACAAGCGATACATTGAATATACTCTTTCCAGCGATTTTAATTTCTTGACTTACATATCCAATGTAGCGAAAAGTTAATGAGGTGGCCTCAGCTGGAACCAATAGGGAATAATTCCCACTGCCATCGGTTGTAGTCCCTTGGGTTGTTCCTGTGACAATAATAGAGACTCCAGGCAAGGGTATTCCATCCCCCGATGACGTCACAGTTCCGCTAATCCTCCTCTCCTGTGCATACGCCGCTCCTATAAGCAGTGTAAACAACAGAAAAAGACTTAGTAGTTTTTGTTTCATGTGTTTGTGTTTTGTGGTTAAAAATTAAATTGATTGAAAATATAAATTGATGACACTTATATTATGCTAATTAAAGGAAGATAGAAAGGGAAACTACTCGCCTGGTTTGATTACCAATACATACACACCTATTTGATGTATTATGCGACTAGAAAAAGTGTTATAAATAAATAAACAACTATCTAACATACAGCTCGTTTATCCATACTCGAGGAATAAGAAAAAGAAGAAATTATGTGAACTACATACTTTGCTGCTAGTATCAACGCAATCCTTAACGTGATCTCTTACTTACAAATTATGACAGATGCTTGCAGTGTATAATTTTTTTCAAATATTCTTAATAGTATGGTCTATCCCTTAAATATTTTATATTCAAAAGCAAATCTACACATTTGCTTTTTTTTTGCAAGTTTTTTGTTAAAATATGTTAAAAAACCGCAATTTTGTTACCTAAACGTCATAAATAAAGCCGCATAAAAAAAGAAGTGTAACAAAGCGCCTGTATTTACGTTGTGATTTCTCCTTCAAAAACCAAGTTTGCCGGTCCTTCCAGATAGATATCCGTAAAAACACCCTCGACTGCTTGGTAAAAGCGAATAGTTAAATCGCCCCCCCTGGCTTTAATTGGTGTATTGGTTCTACCAATTAGTTTTTTATCGTAAGCCATAGCCAAAGCAACAGCTGTAACCCCTGTTCCACAGGCCAAGGTCTCATCCTCCACCCCACGTTCGTAGGTACGCACCGCATACCCTTCAGGCAAAGGTTCTACAAAGTTGACATTAATGCCTTCTTTTGCATAGGTTGCATTATAACGAATAGCTTTTCCTGCATGGTATACATCCAGCTTATTTAGGTTATTAACCAATGTAACATAGTGAGGTGAACCCGTATTTAACACATAATCAGCTCCGTCACGATCAATCTCTGTTACGTCAATCATTTTTAAGCTTACCCAATCGGCCTGATCATTGATGGTAGCTTCATGCGCTCCGTCTACTGCGAGAAATTTTGTTTCTTCTCCTATGATTCCCAAATACCTAGCAAAAGCGACGATACACCGACCACCATTGCCACACATACTACCAATATTACCATCGGCGTTGTAATACACCATCTCAAAATCATAGTCTAGTTTATTTTGAAGTAACATTAATCCGTCAGCACCAACGCCAAAACGCCTATCGCATAAACGGGCCACCAATTTCGTATCCGTTAAATCAAATTGTTGATTACGATTATCTATTAAAATAAAATCGTTTCCTGCCCCTTGGTATTTATAAAAATGCATTTTTTTAGTACTGAGTATTTAAGGTAGCCCCGGCACACCATTTCTGTAACTTTATGGTATATGTGACGAGTTTTACTATTAATCTAACATGTTTTATTTACAAACTTAGATAAATTGCTTTTTATATGCAATATAACCGCGTCGCATATAAAAGCGATTATTCATCACGTATTTGCCTTTAATTGCATTCATGAGCACTACCGTGGTTTATCAATCTCTCCTTTGCCATCGAGAACTTTTTTTATAGAGGATATATATATGAAGTTTTCAAAGATACTTTGTTTTTCCCCGGACAGATAGGGAATTATAAAGCTTGCTGATTCTGAACAGCAAGCATAGCTAAAACGGGAAATTATTAAATGCCCATCAAGACACCTCGCCTTTTGAGTCTCCCAAACTTCTTTCCTTTCCCGCTGTTCTATAAGTATGGAAAAGCGCAGGACAGAACGCACAAAGTACCAAAAACAACGAACAACTAGCAGCTAACAACAAACAAAAAAATGTTAACTTTCAACGACAAAGGTATCTATTGCGCACAGGCAGACCTCTACATTGACCCTTGGATGCCGGTCGATAAAGCGATTATCACACATGCCCATGCCGACCATGCGCGCTTTGGCAGTCGCCATTACCTTTGCCATCAGGATAGTGTTTCGTTATTGAAGTTACGTTTAGGCGAAAATAACCATATACAAGCCTTAAGCTATGGGCAAACCCTAACAATAAATGGAGTAAAAATATCTTTACATCCAGCTGGGCATATTATTGGTTCTGCGCAGGTAAGGTTATCGTATAAAGGCGAAATCTGGGTGGTCTCTGGCGACTATAAACTGGAAGATGACGGCATTGCCACACCTTTCGAATCAGTAAAATGCCATCATTTTGTTACTGAATCTACTTTTGGCTTACCGATTTATAACTTCCCTCCGATCTCCGAAAGTAGCGATGATATCTTACAATGGATTGAAGGAAACCGCCAAAAACAGCTTAATTCCTTGATGGTGGGTTATGCTTTAGGCAAGGCGCAACGGCTCATAGCAATCGCTGCTCAAACGGAGTTACCCCTATATGCTCATGGAGCCGTAGCTAATATCCAGACACGGTTAATAGCAGATGGACACAAACTTCCTCCCGTTAACTATGCCTCTCCAGTGTTAATGAAAGAGCAAAAAGCACCATATATCGTTATTATGCCTCCCAGTGCGCTTGGTACTTCCTGGGTAAAAAAGTTCGCCCCCTATGAAATTGCCTATTGCAGCGGTTGGATGCAGCTGCGAGGTGCTAGGCGGCGGCGGAACCTGAACAGAGGTTTTATACTATCAGATCATGCCGATTGGAATCAATTAAATACTGCCGTTACTGCCACCGGTGCAGAAAATGTATATGTCACACACGGTTACCAGGCCATTTATGCAAAATGGTTACGTGAAAATTACCATTTAAATGCTGTAGAAGTGGATACTTTATATGAAGACGATCTTTTAATGCAGGAGGAAAATAATGAAGCAATTTAACTCGCTTTTTCAGCAAATCGATCAAACAACATCTACAAATGCTAAAGTAAATGCATTGATCGATTACTTCAAACAAGCTGCACCTGCAGATGCACTATGGTGTATTTACCTGCTTATAGGGAAGTCGACAGGCCGTTTTATCAAGACTGCTCTATTGCGACAGGCAACCATTCGGCTAGCCCTACTTCCACCCTGGCTTTTTGAGGAATCTTATCACGTAGTAGGCGATCTAGCCGAGACCATTGCACTCTGCTTACCGCCGCCTACAAACGAAAAAGCATGTACATTAAGTCAAACTATGGCCTTTCTGAACAGCCTGAGCACCTTAACAGATGAACAGGCTGTTGCAGCGATTAGCGAACGCTGGTTGGAGATACCTGCCGATGAACGTTTTGTTTTTAACAAATTAATCACTGGAAACTTCAGAATGGGTGTATCTAAGCAATTAGTCATCAAGGCCCTGGCAAACACCTATAATAAAAGCGAAAATGAAATAGCCCATCGCCTAATGGGAAACTGGCACCCCACAAGCACCGCAATAAACCAGCTCCTGATAGATGATTTGTTACAGGAGAAAAGCTTTGAACCTTATCCCTTTTTCCTGGCTTACCCATTAGAGAATACCCCGGAGAGCTTGGGAACTATCGAAGATTGGTTTATTGAACGTAAATATGATGGTATCCGCGGACAGATCATTGTGCGAAATGGTCATAGCTATATCTGGAGCCGTGGCGAAGACTTGCTAACGGATAAATTTCCGGAGTTTGCTATATTAACCCAGCTGATGCCTAACGGAACGGTTATAGATGGCGAAATTCTTCCCTATAAAGATGGACAGGTACTTTCATTCGCTTTAATGCAAACACGGATAGGCCGTAAACAACTGAGTAAAAAGTTTTTAGAAACGGCTCCCCTAGTGATGATCTGTTATGATCTCTTGGAGTATAATGGAACGGATATCAGAAATTTGCCCCTTAGCGAAAGAAGACAGCTTTTAGAAAAATTATTGGAAGAACTTGCAGCGACAGATGCTCCACTAATGCTCTCGGAAACGCTCCCTTGCCAAACCTGGGATGAAGTGAGACAAGAACGGGAAAAAGCGAGAGACTATCGTTGTGAAGGAGTCATGCTCAAACGAAAAAGTAGTAGTTATGAAGCTGGCAGGCGAAGGGGAAATTGGTGGAAGTGGAAAATCGATCCCTACACCGTTGATGGTGTACTCATTTATGGCCAAAGAGGACATGGGAGAAGAGCTAACCTATACACGGATTATACGTTTGCTGTATGGGATAAGGAGGAACTAGTACCTTTCGCCAAAGCATATTCTGGCCTTACCGATAAAGAAATCATGGAGGTAGATACTTGGATAAAACGCAATACTATTGATAAATTTGGCCCGGTAAGAAGTGTTATACCAACGCTAGTTTTCGAGCTGGCTTTCGAAGGGATCAGCGCCTCTCCCCGGCATAAATCGGGCATCGCTTTACGCTTCCCCAGAATAGTCCGTTGGAGACGAGATAAAGCGGCTAAAGAAGCGAATACTAAGACGGATCTATTGGATTTATTAGCGTTAAATAGTGATGAGTGATGAACGATGATAGTAAATTAGCCAATGTGATGATTAGCCGATTAGCCAATGTGGGCGGACTTGAGCGCAACTGACAACTCACAACTCACAACTCATAACTAAAAAAGCATGCTAGGCGATAAATGGTTTAAATTAAGAAATTGGATTCCACATCAGTTTCAACGAGAAACTTGGGAGGCCGTTATTGCAGGAAGATCGGGCTTACTCAATGCACCTACCGGTTATGGAAAAACCTACGCGATGTGGTTTGGCATATTGGAGCGTCTGCTTGCCTATCGTAAGGATCATACTAAAAAAGTGCCACGTGGAACCTATTGTTTATGGATAACCCCCTTGCGCTCACTCTCCCAAGAGATGGTATTGGCGTTGAACCGCGTAAACAAAGATCTCGGACTGCAATTGGACATTGCCTTACGAACAGGTGATACCACCTTAAAAGAACGACAAAGACAGCTAAAAGATCATCCCGATGTTTTAATCACTACTCCGGAGAGCATCCATTTAATGTTAGCACAAAAAGGCGCCGCTAATCGACTAAAACAAATCCAATTTATTGTAGTAGACGAATGGCATGAACTTTTGGGGAGCAAACGTGGTGTACTGACCGAATTGGCGTTATCCAGGCTAAAACACCTTAATCCATCCCTTCAGATCTGGGGAGTCTCCGCTACTATCGGAAATCTGGAGGAAGCGAAGCAAATTTTATTGGGCAATCAAAACGAGGGCATAATCATCCGTGCCAACCTACCAAAGAAAACGCAAATCACTACTGTGTTGCCCGATATATTAGAGAAATTTCCTTGGGGCGGGCACCTCGGGATTCATTTAGCAGGTAAAGTACTGGATATCATTAACCAAAGCCGGACAAGTCTGATCTTCACCAATACCCGCTCCCAGGCCGAAATATGGTATCAGCAATTGCTAAAACTCCAACCAGATCTAGCGGGCATCCTTGCTTTGCATCATGGTTCTTTAAGCGAAGAAATTAGGCAGTGGGTAGAAGAAGCTTTACACAGCGGGACACTCAAAGCGGTTGTGTGCACCAGCAGTCTTGATCTAGGCGTGGACTTCCGCCCGGTAGATACGGTTGTTCAAATAGGCTCGGCCAAAGGTATTGCCCGGTTTCTCCAACGGGCCGGACGTAGCGGCCATCAACCCGGAGCAACCAGCAAAATTTGGTTTGTACCAACCCATTCGCTGGAAATTATGGAAGGGGCGGCTCTTCGCTACGCTGAAAAAAGCGGATTAATGGAAAACAGAATTCCCTATATACGCTCCTTTGATGTGTTAATACAATACCTGGTTACCTTAGCGGTGGCAGACGGATTTAAGCCTCAGGAAATTTATCATGAAATCAAGGGTACGCATTGCTTTGCTTCCATTTCTCCCGAAGAGTTTAATCAATGTCTGCTGTTAATCACCCAAGGAGGAAAAACACTCGATGCTTATGATGAATTTCATAAAGTAGTAGTTGAAGAAGGCTTATATAAGGTGGTTAGCAAAAAAGTAGCCATGCGACATCGCTTAAGCATCGGTGCTATTGTAAGTGATACCATGATGAGTGTTAAATACCTGAGTGGAAAGTATATCGGAAGCATTGAAGAATGGTTTATTTCGCGACTAAAAACAGGCGATACATTTTGGTTCGCAGGAAAAAATCTGGAGCTTCTGCGCATAAAAGACCTACAAGCTATAGTTAGGCTATCTACTAAAAAGAAAGGGTTAGTACCCTCTTGGATGGGAGGCCGCTTACCGCTATCCACACATTTGGCATTCGCCATTCGGCATATGCTCAATCAATGGCAGCAGCAAACTGCTCCGCAGGAACCGGAAATGGTCTTTTTAGCCCCCTTATTTCAAGAACAGGAAAAAAGAAGCGCGCTCCCTACTGGCAATAGATTGGTGATAGAAAAAACGCAGACCAAAGAAGGCTTTCATTTATTCTTTTATCCTTTTGAAGGGAAATTCGTACACGAAGGTATGGCTGCACTAATCGCCCATCGCCTAGGCAAAACAAAAGCGTACACATTTTCTATTGCTTTAAATGATTATGGCTTTGAGTTACTGAGCGATCAAGAAGTTTTTATTGAAGAGGCCATTGAAAAAGGATTATTAGCTATTGATTACCTTAGTGATGATATCCAACAAAGCGTAAATATGACAGAAATGGCCCGAAAGAGGTTTCGGGATATTGCAGGCATCGCAGGCCTGGTTTTTCAAGGGTTTCCCGGCAGGAAGATAAAAACCAAACATCTACAAGCGAACTCCGGACTTTTCTTTAAAGTGTTTGAAGAATATGAGCCCGATAACCTGCTCTTAAAAGAAGCCTATGATGAAGTGTTCGATTTTCAACTTGATTATGCCCGCCTATTTGCTGCCTTTAAACGTATAGCAGAACAAGAAATCCTAATTAGACATACATCCAGTTTAACACCTTTTGCTTTTCCTATATTTGCAGAATCCTTCCGTGAACGTTTTAGCAACGAAGCGCTGGAAGACCGCTTAAACAAAATTATAGCGCAATTGGAATGATGGACTACCTTCCTATTCAACTAAATGGCACAACGGTTTATTTGCTGGTAGAAAAATGCCTATTTCTGCCGCAAACCAAAACATTGGTTATTGCCGACCTACACTTAGGGAAAGCCGCACACTTCAGAAAATCAGGTATTATTATTCCTTCTGGTGCTGGGACCCTTCGTGATTATAAAACCCTGCATACGCTTATCATAAAATAT
>Ga0182736_1002442_pt1 | contig 14228 bp, 12 predicted proteins | sample eDN5th30CKraftBY_FD_128882 | JGI IMG/M metagenome (GOLD analysis project Ga0182736, IMG submission 128882) | Enriched backyard soil microbial communities from Emeryville, California, USA - eDNA 5th pass 30_C Kraft BY (version 2) (version 2) | ecosystem: Environmental > Terrestrial > Soil >...
GCCGCCCGTCTTCGCCAGCACCATCGTGATCGCCGCCGTCAGCGTCGTCTTGCCATGGTCAACGTGACCAATCGTGCCGATGTTGCAGTGCGGCTTGTTGCGTTCAAACTTTTCCTTGGCCATCAGATCACCTTTGCGCCGGCGGCGGCTTGATTGAGTTCGGTCGGTCTAGAACGCGTCAGGGCCAAGTGGAAGCCGGTTGGCCCGTCCGACGCGCTCAACATTTTGATCCAGCGCCTTTTTGAAGGGCTCCGGGGTCGCGAAAACCTTGGCGGGCTTGGAGCGGGTAGCGGGAATCGAACCCGCATCCTCAGCTTGGAAGGCTGCTGCACTACCATTGTGCTATACCCGCCAGGTCGTTCCGGACCGCCGTGTAGCTCCTCGTTCGATTCAGCGTCGCGTGGTGGGGGAAGCAGGACTCGAACCTGCGAAGGCTACGCCAGCGGATTTACAGTCCGCCCCCTTTGCCGCTCGGGACATTCCCCCTCACGCGCCGCCGTATTTGGAGCCCCGGGCGAAAAATCCTCCGCCCGGCGATCCCGCCAGCTATAGACGGGATTTGGGCGAAGGCCCGTCCAGGCCCCCAAATCGGAGCGCGTCTTATAGTGACCTCGCCTCGCGAACGCAACGACCGGAACAGGCATAGCGGACAGGCTTTTCGCCCGGGCCGCAGCGCCCCTCGTATAGACCCTGCAGATTGGGTGTGGGGACGGCATGCCGTGGAGGCCGCTTTGGCCAATCCCGATCGGGAAATCCGCCGCCTGCTGGCCTCGCCGGAGCAGGCCAAACGGCTGCAGGCGATTCGCCCTGAGATTCGGGCCGAGGTGATTCCCGCCGCCGAGATCGGGCGGATGCTGCCCCCCGGGGCGGTGCACCAGGGGGCGGCCATCTCGACCCCCCTGCTCGACGGTCTGTCCATCGACGAGTTGGCCGAAGGCGAGGGCGGGGTGATTCTCGTCCTCGATCAGGTCACCGACCCGCAGAACGTCGGCGCCATCTTCCGCAGCGCCGCGGCGTTCGGGGCTCGAGGGGTGGTGCTGCAGGACCGTCACGCCCCTCCCCTCGCCGGCGCCCTGGCCAAGGCGGCGGCGGGCGCGGTGGAGCAGGTGCCCCACGCGCGGGTGGTGAATCTGTCCCGCGCCCTGGAGCGTCTGACGGACCACGGCTGGCGCGCCGTGGGGCTGGACGGCGAGGCGGAGGCCTCCATCGCCGACGCCTTGTCCGGCCCCCGAATCGTCCTTGTGCTGGGATCGGAAGGCGAAGGCCTGCGCCGCCTCGTCAGCGAGCACTGCGACGTGCTCGCCCACATCCCCATGCCGGGGGGCTTCGAGAGCCTGAACGTCTCGGCGGCGGCGGCGGTAGCCCTCTACGAAGCAAGTCGCGGGCGATCCGCACCCCCTTCAGGCGAATAGGGTTGATTTCCGTTCACGACGGCTGACTTTCGTCATCCTGCCAAAGGCGTCTTTCACCTGGGGACGCCCGTCGCTGGAGTGTGATCGGTACATGGGCTTTCAGGATGCATCGAGGCTGGCGCGCCTCGCCGCCGTGACGGCGGCGAGCGCCGCCATCCTGTTCGCGGTCGCCTGCTCGCGGCAGCCCTCGCCGGACGCCTATGCCGAACCGCCGCCGCCTCTGCTGGAGCCGCGGGCCGAGTTGTTGGGCGAAGGCCCGGCCCCCGACTACTATCCTCACGACCACGAGGGTCCCGACGCCCCCGGGGCGCAGGCCGATGCGGGCTATCCGCCGCCGGTGCAGTACGCCGGTCCCCCGGGCCCGCCTCCGCCGGGCTACAATCAAGACGCCTATGCCACGGGCGCCCGCCCCCCGGTGGTGATCGCCATGGAGCCGATTCCCAATCCGCCGGAGGGGCCCCCGCGCGACCACCGCGCCGGGCGCCATAACCAGGCGCCGCACCTCTACACCCCTCGCGCCGAACGCCGCGCCTATACGCGAATCGAACCCGCGCGCCGGGTTCAGGCCGAAACGCCCCGCCGCCGGGCCGAGGCGCGGGGACCTCGTCACCTCGCTCAGGCCCCGACGGCTCCGGCCACACCCAAGCCGGCCGCGACGAAACCCGTGGCGCAGGCCAAGGCCGCCGTCGTCGCGCCCAAACCCGCCCCCGCCAAGCCGGTGGTGAAGGCCGCCCCGCCGCCGGCGCCCGTGAAGCCCCCCGCGCCGACGCCGAAGGTGGCCGCTGCCGTCCCCGCGGCCCCGCCCCTGGTCCCGCCTGCCGACCGGGCGACCAAGCTCGCCGCCCTGCAGAGCGCCCTGACCCAGGCCCTCGCGCGGTCGGCGGTGCTGACGGCGCCGCAACGGTTCACCGCCGGCAAGCCCGCCGCGGTCACCCTCACCATCCCCGCGGAGTTCGGCGATCAGGTGCTGGCCGAGGCGCAGAAGCAAGGCCTGTCCGACGTAGCGGCCTCGGTGAACCTCACCGCCATGTTGTCCGGCGACGGCTTCGCCGTGACGCCGAGCGAGACGGGCGCCCAGCCCCTGACGCCCGGCAGCCCCACCGCCTTCGCCTGGCAGGTGACGCCGCGCGGCGCCGGCCGCCAGCCGCTGCATGTCGATATCGGCGCCGACCTGAACGGCGCCGGGTCCGAGAGCATCTCCCTGGGGTCGTTGAAGACCGCAGGCGAGGGCTTCCGCCTGTCGCCGCGGGTGATCGGCGCGACCTTGCTGGTGCTGATCGCCGGGATCGTGGTGGCCTGGCTCGCCCGCGGCCAAGCCTCTCCGGGGCGCCGTCAGCCCAAGAGCGTCAGCGCCGCCGCATCGTCCCCGCCGCGGCCTGCGCCGGAACCCGATCCGCCCAAGCCTGCGCCGGAGCCCGTCACGACGGCGGAGGAGCCCGCCGCAAACGACGAGCACAAGCCGGCCTGATCAGGCCGGTCGGATCAGGCGTCGGCGCCGCCGAACCGCTCGGTCCAGGCGGCGACGTCCGTGTCCTCGACCTTCTTGAACAGCACTTCCGGGGCGGAGACCGGCCGCCCGGCCTCAAGCCGGTTCAGCTCGGCCTTGGCGTCTTCGGACGGCCAGGGGGACGGCAGGGTCTCGCCCACGGTGGCGGCGATCTTCTCCGCCGTGAACGGCAGGAAGGGGCCGGCGGTGCGCGCGAACAGAGCCACGAGGTTCAGCCCGTGGCGCACGATCACGGCGGCCCGGTCCCGGTCGGTCTTCAGGGCCGTCCAGGGGGCGGCCTCGGTCAGGTATTCGTTGCCGACCACCCACAGCGCCCGCAGGGCCTGGGCGGACTTGCGGATCTCGATGGCTTCGAGCTGGGTGGCGATATCCGCCAGCCGCGCCGACACGTCGGCGTAGAGCTTTTCCTCCAACGGCCCCGCCTCGCCCCCCGCCGGCACGACGCCGTCGAACCGGGTCTCGGCGAACTTGACGATGCGGTTGACGAAGTTGCCGAGCACATCGGCCAGATCCTTGTTCACCGTCGCCTGGAACTGCTCCCAGGTGAAGGGCGAGTCCGAACTCTCCGGCGCGTTGGCGGTCAGGTACCAGCGCCAGTAGTCGGCGGGCAGCAGCTCAAGCGCCGCGTCCATGAACACGCCGCGCCTCTGAGAGGTGGAGAACTTGCCGCCGTACCAGTTGAGCCAGTTGAAGCTCTTCAGGGTGTCGACCGTCTTCCAGGGCTCCTCGGAGCCGAGCACCGTGGCCGGGAAGCTGACGGTGTGGAAGGCGACGTTGTCCTTGCCCATGAACTCGACGTAGCGGACGTCGTCCGCGCCCTGGTCGGTGCGCCACCACCGGGCCCAGTCGTTCCCCGTGGCCGCGGCCCACTCCTGGGCGACCGCGAAATACTCGATGGGGGCGTCGAACCAGACATAGAAGACCTTGTCCTCGAACCCCGGCCGCCGGGCCCCGTGGCGGGTGACCGGCACCCCCCAGGACAGGTCGCGGGTGATGCCCCGGTCGATCAGGCCTTCGTCCAGGTGCTTGTAGGCGATGGAGCGGGTCAGGGCAGGCCACTCGGCGCCCTTCTCGTCGACCCAGGCGCGCAGACGGTCCTGCAGCTTGGATTGCAGCAGATAGAGATGGCGGGTCTCCCGCACCTCCAGGTCCCGCGAGCCGGAAATGGCCGAATAGGGTTCTTTCAGATCAAGAGGGTCGAGCAGGCTGCCGCAGTTGTCGCACTGGTCACCGCGGGCCTTGGGGTAGGCGCACACCGGGCAGATGCCCTCGACATAGCGGTCGGGCAGGAAGCGGCCGTCGGTGATCGAATAGATCATCCGGTCGGTGCGTTCCTCGATCAGGCCGTTGTCCTCCAGCACGTCGGCGAAGTGCTGGGTCAGGGCGCGGTTCTCCAGCGACGAGGATCGGCCGAACCAGTCCCACGACAGGCCGAACCCCTCCCCCACCTTCTTTTGCAGAAGGTGCTGCTCGTCGCAGTACTGGCGCACGTTCTGGCCGGCGGCGGCGGCGGCGAGTTCGGCCGGCGTGCCATGCTCGTCGGTGGCGCACAGGGCCAGAACCTCATGGCCTCGCGCGCGCTGGAACCGGGCATAGACGTCCGCCGGGAGCTGAGAGCCCGCCAGATTGCCGAGGTGCTTGATGCCGTTGATGTACGGCAGGGCCGAGGTGATGAGAATGCGCGCCATGCCGGCCTCTAGAGCCGCACAGGGCGCGCCGGTCAAGCGCCGCGTGCCTTGGCCGCCACCACCTGCAACACATGCTTGGGGATCGGAAAGGCGAAGGCGCCGCCCGCCTTCACCTTGTCCTGCGCCAGGGTCGCCCATTCCCGCACGAAGGCGTCAGCGGCCGGGGTCGGCGCAGGGACGAGGGTCACCGGACCGGTACGGGCGGCGCGGGCCGCCGTGATCAAGCTCCATAGGTCGCGGTCGCCCTCGGGCGCGGCGAGGCGCATGTGCAGCCGCAGGGGCGCGGCCGGATCGTCCGCCACTGCCTGCATGGCCTTCAACAGGCTAGTCAGCCCCATCCGCTGTTCGGTGGTCTTGCGCTCGCCGCCGGTGTGGCCCCGCGCCACCTCCCCCTGGATGGCGAGCCAGGCCCAGCCGCCGTAGCCGAGGGGCGAGCAGAGGCCGGCGGTCCAGATGGAGATGGGGGTCATAGCGGCTCCGGATCGTTCGGGCCGCCTTCTATCATCGCAGGGTTCGAGGGGAAGCCGGCGTGGACGTCCGAAAACCGCGAGACAGGCCGGGCCCGCCGGCGCGATCATAGGTCATGGATCTCGACCCCGACGCCTGTTACCGCGCTATCGAGAGCCGCGACCGGCGGTTCGATGGGCGGCTGTTCACAGGTGTGAAGACCACTGGCGTCTACTGCCGGCCGATCTGCCCCGCGCAGACGCCCAAGCGGCGGAACGTGGATTTCTTCCCCACCGCCGCGGCGGCCCAGGCGGCGGGGTTCCGGCCCTGCCTGCGCTGCCGGCCGGAGACCTCCCCCGACCTCGGCGCGTGGCGGGGCGTCTCCAATACCGTCAGCCGGGCGCTGACCCTGATCGAGGCCGGAGCGCTCGACGCCGGCGATGTGGGCGAACTGGCAGGCCGCCTCGGCGTCGGGGAGCGCCAGCTTCGGCGGCTGTTCCAGGATCATCTGGGCGCCTCGCCGGTGGCGGTGGCCCAGACCCGGCGGGTGCTGCTGGCCAAGCAACTGATCCACGACACCTGCCTGCCCATGACCGAGGTCGCCTTCGCCGCCGGGTTCGGCAGCGTCCGCCGGTTCAACGAGACCTTCCAGCAGCTCTATGGCCGCCCGCCCGGGGACCTGCGCCGGGCCTCAAGGGCCGAAGCCTCCGGCGCCGGCGGGGTGCTGACCCTGCGGCTGCCCTATCGGCCGCCCTACGACTGGCCGGCGCAACTGGCCTTCCTCGCCGCCCGGGCCATCCCAGGGGTGGAGCGGGTGGAGGGCGACAGCTACGCTCGCAGCCTGACCCTCGACGGCGCCCAGGGGGCGATCCGGGTGCGGCCGGCGGAAGGCGACGCCCTGCTCGCCGAGATCCGCCTCCCGCGGCTGACCGCCCTGCCCGCCGTCATCGCCCGCATCCGCCGGGTGTTCGACCTCGCCGCCGACCCCGTGGCCATCGCCGCCCATCTGTCCAGGGATCCCCGGCTGGCCCCCCTCGTCGCCGCGCGGCCCGGCCTGCGGGTTCCCGGCGCCTGGGACGGGTTCGAGCTTGGGGTGCGGGCCATCCTGGGCCAGCAGATCACGGTGGCGGCCGCGCGCAACCTCGCCGGACGGCTGGCCGCCACGCATGGGGCGCCGATGAGCGATCCCTGGGTCTTGGACATCGGCCTCACCCACGCCTTCCCCGCCCCCGACGTCATCGCCGCGGCCGACCTTTCCGGCCTGCCGATGCCGCGGGCGCGCTCCCTGTCGCTGGAAACCCTGGCCCGGGCGCTGATCGCCGATCCGGGCCTGCTCTCCGGCGGGCGCGAACTCGATCACGCCGTGGCGGACCTGCGCCGTCTCCCCGGCGTCGGGGAATGGACCGCCCAGTACATCGCCATGCGCCAACTGCGCGAGCCCGACGCCTTCCCCGCCGGCGACGTGGCCCTGCGCAAGGCCATGGCCGACCCGTCCGGCGTCCGTCCCAGCAGCGCCGAACTGCTGGCCGCCGCGGAAGCCTGGCGGCCCTGGCGCGCCTACGCCGCCGCCCACCTGTGGACGTCCCTCGCCCCTGCCCAAACGGAGACCGACGATGGCCGACGCGCCGCCTGACGGCCTTGTCCTCAGCCGCATCCCCACCCCCATTGGCGTGGGCCTCGCCATCACCGACGCCGCCGGCCGCCTTCGCGCCTTTGATTGGGAGGATCATGTCCCCCGGATGCGCCGCCTCCTCAGGCTCCACTACGGCCCAGCGGCGGAGCCCGTGGAAGGCGCCGCGCCGACGGCGGTGGCCCAGGTGTTCGAGGCCTATTTCGCGGGGGCGCTGACCGCCCTCGACACCCTGACCACCGCCACCGCGGGCACGCCGTTCCAGCGGCAGGCGTGGGCTGCGCTACGGCGGATTCCCGCCGGACGCACCGTCAGCTATGGCGAACTGGCGACCGAGATCGGCCGTCCCAAGGCGGTGCGCGCGGTCGGCCTCGCCAACGGCGCCAACCCCATCGGCGTGGTCGTGCCCTGCCATCGGGTGATCGGCGCGGACGGCGGCCTGACCGGTTACGGCGGGGGCATCGAGCGCAAACGATGGCTGCTGGCGCACGAGGCGGGGTGCGCTTAAGGACATCAACCTGCGCTTAAAACCCCGGCCGCTATAAAATCGGCATAAAAGGTGGTCCGGCGCGACTCGCGGACGCTGCGCCCCCAGACTGCCGGTGGCGGTCGCCAGGATTGCGGATATGAACTTCGGGCGGACCATCGCGGACCACGCTGCAGAGCGTCCCGACAAGATCGCCATCCTCAGCATCGCTGAAGGATCGCTGACCTATCGCCAGCTCACTGCGCGCCTCGACACCATCTCCCTGGAACTGCGGGCTGCGGGCCTCGGTCAACTCGCCCGGGTGGGCGTGCTGCTGGACCACAACGTCGAGGCCGCGGTCGTCGAACTGGGTGTGGCGAGCGCCTGCATCAGCGCGCCCCTCGACCCGGCCTATACCGATCGGGAGTTGCTCGCCGCCCTGGAAACCTACGCCCTCGACGCCCTGGTGGTGGCGCGGGGAGACGAGGCCCGGGGCCGCCGTCTCGCCGCGGCGGGGCGGATCGCCCTGCTCCGCCCCGTCGGCGCACCCGGGGACGCGGCCACCATCGGTCTCGAATTGGTGGAGGCCGGCGAGAGCCCCCGCGACGGGCGGGAGGCGGACGCCGGCTTCGCCTTCCTGATGCGCAGTTCGGGCACCACCGGGCAGCCGAAGATCATCCCCGTCACCCACGCCAATGTGCTGGCCCTGCCCAACAACATGCGGGCGTTGTTCGACGTCACAGAGATGGATCGCAGCGCCTGCACCCTGCCCCTCTATTATTCGGCGGGCCTCACCCAGACCCTGCTGTCGTCCCTGGTGATCGGGGGCAGCGCCGCCGTGCCGGCGAAGGCGGCTCGGGAGAACCTGCTCTCCTGGTTCCCCGCGCTGCAGCCCACCTGGCTTTCCACCAGCCCGGCGACCTTGCGGCGGATGCTGGACCTGCTGCCGGAGGACGAGGCGGTGTCGCTGCCCGGGCTGCGGTTCGTCATCTGCGGGGCCAGCCTCGTTCCCGACAGCCTGCGGGCCGAAGCCGAGGCGAGGCTGGGCGTGCCGGTGCTGGAGACCTTCGGGACGACAGAGAGCGGCGTGATGACCGCCAGCGGCCTGCCGCCGCGGCCGCGCAAATACAACACGATCGGCCTCGCGCCTCCGGACGAAGTCGCCATCCTCGGCCCCGACGGTGAGCGGCTGGGCCCCGGCGAGACCGGCGAAATCGGCCTGCGCGGTGCGCACGTGACGCCGGGCTACATCGGCATCCCGACCCCAGAGGACGGCTGGCTGCGTATCGGCGACCTGGGAGTCATCGACGAGGACGGCTTCCTGACCATCGTCGGGCGGGTCAAGGAGATGATCAACCGCGGCGGGGCCAAGATCTCCCCCTACGAGGTGGAGTTGGCGGCCCTGGAACACCCCGCCGTGGCGGAAGCCGCCGCCTATGGCGCGCCCCACCCGCGGCTGGGCGAAGCGGTGGCCCTGGCGGTGGTGTTCGCCCCGGGGATGAAGGTGGCCGCCTCCGAACTGAAGGGGTTCCTCGCCGAGCGGATCGCCGGCTTCAAGGTGCCCCAGGCGGTGGTGGCCCTGGACGCCCTGCCCCGCGGCCCCACCGGCAAGATCGTGCGCGACCGGCTGGCGGAGGCCCATGCGGGCGACGCCGCAGAGCCCGTCGTGCCGCCCTACGACATCCTCGACCACCAGATCCTCGACGTGTGGCGCCGGCTGCTGAAGCGGGACGACATCGGCGTGGAGGACGACTTCTTCGAGGCCGGCGGCGATTCCCTGCTCGGCCAGGAGATGCTGCTGGAGGTGGAGGCGCTGGCCCGGCGCAAGATCCCCCTGGACCGCATCACCTATCCCATCACCATCCGCAGCCTGCACGGGGCGATCAGCGCCGAGCTGGAACGTGACGGCCCCGCCGAGCAGCAGCGTGTCACGCGGGCGAGCGAGGGCGACGGCGCGCCCTTCTTCTTCTGCCACGGCGACTATCTCACCCGAGGGCTCTACGCCTTGAAGCTGACCGACCTCCTCGGGCTCGAACGGCCGGTCCACCTCGTCCATCCCGGGTTCGAGCCCGGCGTGCACACCTCCCTGCCGCGCATCGCCGCCGGTGTCCTGCCGGAAATGATCAAGCAGCAGCCTGAGGGGCCCTTCCGGCTCGGCGGCTATTGCAACGGAGGCCTGCTCGCCTGGGAGATCGCGCACCAGCTCCGCACCGCAGGGCGGGAGGTGGAAGTGCTGGCCATGGTCGAGCCGATGTCGCTCAACACCCGGCCATGGCTGCGCGCGGCCAGGCGTGTCGCGGCGGTGGTCGAGCGGCTGGCGCCGCCGCGGGACGGCGCTGTGCGCCAGATGACCCGGCTATGGAAGTTGACCACCTGGGGCCCGAGCATGGGCGAGATCGCCAAGCTGGCCGTCGCCAAGCTGCGCCGCGCCGTGTCGGGTCGCCGCCCGCCGCCCGCCGCCCCGGCGAGCCCGGGGGCGACCGCCTATGAAGAGGCGATCTCCGCCTCCGTGTTCGAGGCAATGGCCGACTATGCGCCCCCGCCCCTCGACATCAAGGTGCATTGCTTCATCGCCACCGAAGGGGACGACCGCGCCGACTTCGATCCGTCGGGATGGCGCGCTCTGACCCCCGCCCTGACCGTCAGCTCTGTGCCCGGCAACCACCAGGGCTGCGTCACCCTGCACCTGGAGACCCTCGCCGCGAAGCTGAAGTCGGTGGCCGGCTGATCACCACATGGTCGCCGCAGCCCGGTCCGGCCAGGCCCGGTCGTAAGCCTCTCCACCTACGCGGGCGTCGGTGAGCGCGGCGAGAATCTCGCCGGCGGACGGCAGCCCTTTGGGATCGACGCGCCTCTCCGGGTCCCACAGCCCTGCGCGGACGATGGCCCGGGCACATTGGAAATAGACCTCGTCCACCGTCATGACGATGACCGAGCGGGGTGGCCGGCCCTCCACCGCGAAGCGCTCAAGTAGGTCCGGGGCCACGCTGACCACCGCCCGTCCATTGGCGCGCAAGGCGTTGCCGCAGCCGGGGATCAGGAACATCAGGGCCATGCGCGGGTCGCGGACGATGTTCATCAGCGAATCGATCCGGTTGTTGCCCCTCCGGTCGGGCAGCATCAGCGTCTTTTCGTCGTGCACTCGCACGAAGCCCGGGACGTCGCCGCGGGGGGAGCAGTCGAGTCCTTCCGGCCCGCTGGTGGCCAGGGCCGCGAAAGGCGAGGCCTCGATCAGGGCCCGATAATGGGGCGTGACCCATGCCGTCACCTTGACCGTCGAAGGCTCCAGCGGCGTTCCGTAGAGCGCGACCAGATCGTCGACCGAGGTGATGATGGACATGGCCCTCTCCTTCGCACGCCACTCTAGGCCGCGCCGCCGGCAAAGGCGTAGGGTGCGGGGGCGCATTCTCGCGCCCTGTGGTTTTTCGGATACGAGCAGAGAGCCGGCGACACAAAAGGCTGGCCGGAGGGAACATCTATGAAGGTCGCACTGATCGGCGCTACCGGCTTCGTGGGCGCGAAGGTCCTGGACGAGGCGCTGCAACGGGGCCACCAGATCACCGCCCTGGGGCGCCGGCCGGAAGCCATCCCCACCCACGCCCATGTGACCACGGTGAAGGTCGATGTGCTGGACGTTCCCGCCCTCGCCGCGGACCTTGCCGGCCATGAGGCGGTGATCTCGGCCTTCAATCCAGGACGGGGCACGGCAGGGGACGAGATCTACGACCAATTCGTCGCGGGCCACCGGGCGATCATCGAGGCGGTGAAACGCTCAGGGGTGAAGCGTTATCTCGCCGTCGGCGGGGCGGCGAGCCTGAAGACGCCGGAGGGGGTGGAGCTGCTGGATTCGCCGCAGTTCCCGGAGGCGTTCAAGCCCTACCTCGGCGGCATTCGCGGCACGCGGGCGCAATACTACATGCTGAAGGAAGAGCCCGAGCTCGACTGGGTGTTCCTGGCCCCCTCGGCCTTCCTGGAGCCAGGGGAGCGCACCGGCCGCTACCGGATCGGCAAGGACCACCTGCTGTTCGACGAGACCGGCCAGAGCCGAATCTCGCTGGAAGACTACGCCAAGGCGATGATCGACGAGTTGGAACAGCCCGCCCACCATCGGGAGCGCTTCACGGTCGGAATGTAGCCGCCTCAGGCCGGGCGCTTGCGGCAGACGAAGACGAAATATTCGAGGGCGGTGCCGAAGCAGTCGTCGCGGAGGGTGGCGAACCGGAAATCCTCGAAGCGGCGGCCGAACCGTTCCTCGATCATCGCGGGCGAGTCGAAGCGGTAGTAGATTGAGCTGTTGAGGAAGCTCCAGGCCGGGCTGGTGTTGTCGATCTCGATGAGATTGTTCCCAAGCTCCCGGGCGCCCTGGAGCGACACGCAGCCGGGGCTTGGCACGCAGGCCACCAGTTGGCCGCCCGGCTTGAGGATGCGCGCGAACTCGTCAATGTGGTCGGCGATGTCGGCGTCCCTGCCCTGCATGTAGTAGAGCGCGTTCCACGACAGCAGATAGTCGAAGAAGCCGTCCTCGAACGGCAGGTCGCGGTTCAGGCCCCGCCGGATATCCACCTCGATCCGGTCGGCGTGGGAGGCCAGCTTGGCCTTGGTGATGTCGCAGATCTCCTGGGTGACCTCGGTGGCGTAGAGGTCCATCCCCAGCCGGTTGAGCAGGGTCAGGTTACGGCCGTCGCCGCAGGAGACGTCGCAGACCTTCTTGCCCGCGAAGTCCCGGGCCATCGCATGGTTGGGGTATTTGCCGAGGAAGGCGCGGATGACGAATTCGTTCGGGAAGAGGAAAGCGTCGCCGAGGGCCCGATAGTACCGGTTCCATAGCTCGATGTTGGGGCTCTCAGACATCCGCCGCGACGACTCCCTCTCCCGCCCTGGTGGGGCTAGAGGGGCACGCCCCGATTGTCGAGACAAGCGCGCCACGCCCCGCCGGCCATTGCGGGGGGCGTGTCATGGCCAGGAATGTCGGGAAGGCCCGCCTTGACGGCGGGCCGCCGCCTCAGGCGCGGGAGCCCCGAACGGCCACCAGCATGTAGAGGCCGAGCAAGACCATCGCCACGCCGCCGATGCCGGCGAGCGGGGCCAGCAACGGCGCGGTCGACAGGATCGAGTACATCGAGACGACCAGATAGAGCAGCACCGCGCCCAGCACGATGAAGACAAGGCTGACGACGGGATTGATGCCCATGTGAAGACTCCAGATGCGACCAACGCCGCCTATTATGACCTACGCGCCGGTCAAGGAAATCCCTTGATTGAACACAATCCAAATGTGGTGGGCGGCGAGGGGCTCGAACCCCCGACCTTCTCGGTGTAAACGAGACGCTCTAACCAACTGAGCTAGCCGCCCGATATCGACAATGTCCGGCGCCCGGTTGGTGGCCGAGTTTGGCCTTCAGTTCAAGGCGCTCTTGAGCGCTTCGCCCACACGAAAACGCGCGGTCCGGCTGGCCGGGCGCTTCACCTGCGCGCCGGTCTTGGGATTGCGGGCGAGCCCGGCGGCGCGGGCCACAGGCACAAAGCTGCCGAAGCCGACAATGCGCACCTCGGTCCCTGTCTTCAGGGCCCCCGTCACGGTGTCGACGAACGCCTCCAGGGCGTTCTTGGCCTGAACGCGAGTCATACCGGTCTTATCGGAAATGGACGCAACCAACTCGGCTTTGGTCATGTTCGGCTCCCACGGTGAGCGGGCGGCGTTCGTCCTCGCCGCAACCTCGCGGGGGCGAAACTATGCAAGGATCAATGAACACGTCAAAGCAAAGGCGGCGCAGGTCGCCCCGCGCCGCCCACTTTTTTAATCCGACGACCGATCAGTGCGTGACGACGGCGTCTCCGTCGGCGTCATCGGCCTTCACCGGGGTCGCCGGCTCGTCCTCTTCATGCCACTCGATCGGGGTCAAAGGCCCCGTCAGGGCATGGGCCAACGCTTCGTCTGCGGTGGAGACCGGGATGATCTCCAGCGCATTCTTCACGTTGTCCGGGATGTCGGCCAAATCCTTCTCGTTCTCCGAGGGGATCAGCACCGTCTTGACCCCGGATCGCAGGGCCGCGAGCAGCTTTTCCTTCAGACCGCCGATGGCCAGCACCCGGCCGCGCAGGGTGATCTCGCCAGTCATGGCGATATCCTTGCGCACGGGGATGCCCGTCAGCACCGAGACGATGGCGACCGACATGGCCACCCCCGCCGACGGCCCGTCCTTGGGCGTCGCGCCTTCCGGCACGTGCACGTGGACGTCCGTCTTCTCGAAGCTCGGCGGCTTGATGCCGAACCGCGTCGAACGCGAGCGCACATAGGAGGCGGCGGCGGAGATGGACTCCTTCATCACCTCTTTCAGGTTGCCCGTGACGGTCATGCGGCCCTTACCGGGCATCTTGACCGCTTCGATGGTCAGGATGTCGCCGCCGAACTCGGTCCAGGCCAGGCCCGTGACGATGCCCTGCTGGTCCTCGGCGTCGGTCTCGCCATAGCGGTACTTACGCACCCCTGCGTACTTGGCCAGACGCTCGTCATCGACAGTGATGGCGATGGCCTTGCCAGTCATAAGGTCGCGTACAGCCTTACGAGCCAGGTTGCCCAGCTCCCGCTCCAGGCTCCGCACCCCGGCTTCCCGGGTGTAGTAGCGGATCAGGTCGCGGATCGCGGAGTCCGGCACCACCCACTCGCCCTCCTTCAGACCGTGGTCCTTGGCCAGCTTGGGCAGGATGTGGCGCTTGGCGATCTCCAGCTTCTCGTCCTCGGTGTAGCCGGGGATACGGATGATCTCCATCCGGTCCATCAGCGGTTGAGGCATGTTGAGGCTGTTGGCCGTGGTGACGAACATCACCTGGCTGAGGTCGTAGTCCACCTCCAGATAGTGGTCGGCGAAGGTGGCGTTCTGCGCCGGGTCCAGCACTTCCAGCAAGGCGCTGGACGGGTCGCCCCGCCAGTCGGCGCCCAGCTTGTCGATCTCGTCCAGCAGGAAGAAGGGGTTGGTGGCCTTGGCCTTCTTCATCGACTGGATGATCTTGCCGGGCATGGAGCCGATGTAGGTCCGCCGGTGACCGCGGATCTCCGCCTCGTCGCGCACGCCGCCCA
>Ga0182736_1002443_pt1 | contig 14222 bp, 11 predicted proteins | sample eDN5th30CKraftBY_FD_128882 | JGI IMG/M metagenome (GOLD analysis project Ga0182736, IMG submission 128882) | Enriched backyard soil microbial communities from Emeryville, California, USA - eDNA 5th pass 30_C Kraft BY (version 2) (version 2) | ecosystem: Environmental > Terrestrial > Soil >...
CGGCATGGTGGCCGGCGATTTCGGCGGCGTTCTTGATCGCCTTGGGCAGCACGGCGGGGTCGCGCAGCGGGCGGATGGTCGCGCCGGCCTCATCCAGCGCCTCGAAGATCGCCGCCACCGCCCGCTCGGGATCGACGGCCACGCTCTGGCCGCGCAGATCGTGCAGCGCCGCGGTAAAGTCGGTGCGATCGCGGATCGTCACCGCATTGCCAAGATGCGCGCGCACGTCCGTGCCGATCTTGGCCGGGTCCACGAACAGCTCCGCTCTCCCATCGGCATGGAGCAGCGCATAGGCGAGCGCGACCGGCGTGCGGGCAACGTCCGCGCCGCGAATGTTGAACGTCCATGCAATGGAATCGAGCGCGGTCAGCACGGTGGCGTCGACATCCTGCGCCTTCATCCATTCGATCATGTCTGCGCGCTTGGCGGCGCTGGCCTTGCCGGCATAGCGCTCGTCATGCGGCACGAGGCGGGCCTTGCTCGGCGCCGGCCGGTCGGTCCAGACGGCATCGACCGGATTGGCGGCCACCGGCACGAGGTGCGCGCCCTGCTTTTCCAGCGCGCGCGTCGCTTCCTCCACCCAGCGCCTTGTATGCAGCCATGGATCATAGCCGATCCGCGCGCCGGCCGGGGCATGGTCGCCCAGCCATGCGGCGGTGCTGGTCTGCGGCACGCTCTCATAGCCCCAATGCGCGCCATCCACCTGATCGCGCACCTGTAGCGTATAGCGCCCGTCCACGAAGATGGCGGCTTCCTCCGGCAGCACCACGGCGCTGCCCGCCGAGCCGAGAAAGCCGGTCAGCCAGGCCAGCCGCTGCGCATAGGCGCCGACATATTCGGAGAGATGCTCGTCGGTGAGCGGAACGACGAAGCCATCGAGCGCCTGGCGCTGCAATTGCGCGCGCAGGGCTTTCAGGCGGTCTTCATGGCTGGACATCGGGCAATCCTGTTTGTTTCGCTTGCCGCCAACATAGGCGATTTGCCGCCGCTTGCCAGCGGGCGATGCGGCCTAAACACATCCTTAACGGCGCCGGCGCATAGCATCGCAATCCTGAAACGCAGGGCCTGACGGTGGCGCAATCGCTCATTCTCTCGCATAGCTGGCCGCTCTATGAGGCGGCCGAACGCCTGATGCCCGGCCTTGCCGCCGGCCTTGCGGACCAGCGCGCTCCCGCGCCGGTCGGCCTGTGGACCTGCCTGCTGGAAACCGAGCGGCTGATCTGGTCGTCGGCCGTCTATACGCTGTTCGGCCTACCCGCGGGCGAGCCGCTCACCCGCTCGCTGGCGGCATCGCTCTATCTGCCCGGCTCGCGCGGCGCGATGGAGACGTTGCGGGCCTATGCGATCAGGCATCGCCGCGGTTTCACGCTGGATGCGCAAATCCGGCGACCCGATGGCGCGCGGCGCTGGACGCGCCTTGTCGCCTTGCCCGTGCTCGACGGGCGCCGGGTCGTGCGCCTCACCGGCACCAAGCAGGATGTGACGACAGTCTATGACGGGCCGGGTTGAGCCGCGCCCGCGCATCCACTGCGTAATGTCCCCCTCATCTGCGCAATCTCATTGAGCCGGGCGGCGCGTGCGCCTATCCCGGCGCGATGATCGATACATCCCGGCCGCCCCTTGCGGCGCAACGCCCGCACCAGACCATCCATCACGGCCGCACGCTGGAGGACCCGTGGGCGTGGCTGCGCGACCCTGGCTATCCCGATGTGACGGACCCCGATGTGCTGGCCTATCTCACCGCCGAGAACAGCTATTTCGACGCGCAGATGGATGCCCGCAAGCCGCTGGTCGATGCGCTGTTTGCGGAGATGAAGGCGCGCATCAAGGAGGATGACCGCTCCGTGCCGCAAAAGGACGGCGCCTATGTCTACTGGAGCAGCTTCGAGGCGGGCGAGCAATATCGCCGCCACTGGCGCCGCCCGGTCGGCGCGCCGGCGGATGGCTCGGCCGATCAGCTCATCGTCGATGAGCCGGCGCTGGCGCAGGGCAAGGATTATTTCCGGCTGGGCGGCGTCGCCATCTCCAATGACGACCGGCTGCTCGCCTATGCGGTCGATGATAATGGCTCGGAGCGCTACACGGTGCGCATCCAGGACCTCACCACCGGGGAGATGCTGCCGGACGTGATCCCGGACGTGCTCTCCGCCCTCGTCTGGACCAGTGACGATCGCGCGCTCGTCTATGCGCCGGCCAATGCTCAGTGGCGCACCGACCGGGCGATGCTCCACCGCCTCGGCACGGATGCGGCCGAGGACGTGCTGCTCTATCATGAGCCGGACGAGGGCTTCCGCGTCTCCGTCGGCATCACCGCGGCGGAGAACTGGATCGTCATCGCGAGCGGCGATCATGTCACCAGCGAGGCGCGGCTGGTGCCCGCCAGTGATCCCACCGCCACGCCCATCCTCGTCGCCGCCCGCGTCGCCGAGCGCGAATATGATGTCGATGAGCATGAGGGCTGGCTCTATATCCGCACCAACGACACCCATCCCAACTTCCGCCTCGTCCGCGCACGCATCGAGACGCCGGATCAGTGGGAGGAGGTGATCGCCGCCAGCGATCATTTCTATCTCACCGACGTGAACCTGTTCAAAAATTTCTATGTGACGGAAGGGCGCGAGGACGGGCTCGATCAGATCGAGCTGCGCGATTATGCGACCAACGCCGCCAGACGCCTCGACTTTCCCGAGCCGAGCTATGTCGCCGGGCTGGACGACAACCCCGAATATGATGTGGAGACGCTGCGGATCAGCTATGAATCGATGGTCTCGCCGGAAACCATCCTCGATTATACGCTGGCCGACGGGCATCGCGAGATCCTCAAGGTGCAGGAGATTCCCTCCGGCTTCGATCCCGCGCTCTATGCCAGCGAGCGGCTGATGATCCCGGCGCGGGACGGCACGCTCATCCCCGTCTCGATCCTCCACCGCCGGGATTTCCCGCTGGATGGATCGCGGCCGCTCTATCTCTACGGCTACGGCGCTTACGGCATCGCCATGGAGCCGGGCTTCGGCACGACGCGCCTCAGCCTTGTCGATCGCGGGTTCGCCTTCGCCATCGCGCATATCCGCGGCGGCGACGATCTGGGCCAGCAATGGTATAAGGATGGCAAGCTGGAGAAGCGCACCAACACGTTCAACGATTTCGTGGACGTGGCGCGCGGCCTCATCGCGCGCGGCTATACCGGCGCGGGGCGGATCGCGACGGCGGGCGGCTCGGCGGGCGGGGAGTTGATGGGCGCGATCGTCAATTCCGATCCTGAATTATGGGGCGCGGTGGTGGCGCATGTGCCCTTTGTCGACGTGCTCAACACGATGCTGGACGAAACGCTGCCGCTGACGCCGGGCGAGTGGCCGGAATGGGGCAACCCCATCGAGGACCCCGTCGCCTATGATCTCATCGCCGGCTATTCGCCCTATGACAATGTGAAGGCGCAGGCCTATCCGCCCATGTTGGTGACGGCGGGGCTGAACGATCCGCGCGTCACCTATTGGGAGCCGGCCAAATGGGTCGCCCGGCTGCGCGCCACGCGCACGGACGATGCGCTGCTGCTGCTCAAAACCAATATGGAAGCGGGCCATGGCGGCAAATCCGGCCGCTGGGAATCGTTGCGCGAAACGGCCGAGGAGTTCGCCTTCATCCTCTGGCAGTTCGGCGTGGCGGGGTGATGGCGGCGCGCCGCTCGATCGATCGTGGCGGGGCAGATCATCCCGCCGCGTCACCGATGGGGCGGCCATGAGCGGTGTCTTCGTCATGGAGATCGTCGCCGGGCCGGCGGACATCGATATTATGGGGCATGTCAACAACGCCGTCTGGGTGCGGTGGATGGAGGCGATCGCCACCGCGCACTGGCAGGCGGTCGCGCCGGCCGAGGCGCAGCGCCTCTACGCCTGGGTCGTGACCCGGCATGAGATTGACTATCGCGGCAATGTCGGCGCGGGCGAGACGGTGACGGCGCGCACATGGGTGCCGGACCCGCCACGCGGCGCCCGGTTCGACCGCATCGTCGAATTTTCCGGCGCTGATGCCAGGATCAGGGTCGCGGCGCGCACGACCTGGGCGATGGTCGCGCTGGACAGTCACCGGCTGATGCGGGTGCCGGCCGCGCTGGCGGCGCTGTTCGTGCTGCCGGCCTGAGCCGCGAGCGAACAAAAGCGCCTGTCCGGTGAGGTGTCGGTCCTGCTGCTTCCGCGTCCGATGGATGACCGGGCGGCAGGCTATGCGCCGCCGATCCGGAAGGACCCGGTCCGTCGCACGGATGATGACGCCCGCCCAGCCTCGCTCCGGGTCGCTTGTTTACCCCAGAGCCTGATCGGAAAACCGGCACCGGCTTTTCCAGCCGCTTCTCCGGGCATGCTTCAGGCCGGCCCGGCCCCTAGCGCGGGCCGGTGGCGTCCGGCGTGGTGGCCATGGCGGGCGGCGCCATGCGCGGCTCGAGAATGGCGGCGGCCTCGATCACGTCCAGCGCGCGATGGGCCTCATTGTAGCGCCGCGCCTGCTCCAGCCAGCGCACCGCGTCGGCCTGCTGGCGCAGGGCGGAGACCTCGCCGATCGCGCGCTCGATCTGGCCGGATTCGACATAGAGGCGGGCGCGCGCGATGCGCTGCTCGGGCGCGGGCGGCGGCGCGCCGGCGGCGCGGATCACGGCAAGGTCGCGCAATTCGCTGACCAGCGCGGTCCACCAGTTTTCGTCCGGCGCGCCGCGGGCCTCGGCGGTCGCGATACGCTCCAGCCCGGCGCGCAGATCGCTGATCGTCACCGGCTCGGCGGCGGCGTTGATGATCGTCGCCACTGCCTTGGGCTGCGCATCGCCGAACAGCAGCCGCAGCTGGCCCTCGACATAGCCGAGCGGTGCGCCCCCATCGAGCGCGCGCCGCGCCGCAAAGGCGATCATCATGGCCTCGGCGCGGTTGGCATAGCCGGAGGCCGACTGGGCGGCGACCGCCACGCGGGTGAGCCGCTGTTCAAGATCGAGCATGCGCACGGCCTGCTGGTCCGCGTTCATCACCGCTGCGGGGGCAGGGGGGCGGCCGTTGGTCGGCGGCGCTGATGCGAGGCCGGCCGGATCGGTCGCGTTGGCGGCGCCGTTGGTGCCGGATTGCGCGACCGTGCCGGCAAGCGGATCGCTCCATGGCAGCCGGTCGTCCCGCTCGAGGAACAGCCAGACCATCGCGGCGAGCACGGCGATGACGGCAAGCAGGATCAAGGCGACGATGAAGCGCGCGCGCGCGGAGCGGGGTGCTCCTGCTGCCGCTATCGCGACCTCGTCGCTATCCTGTTCGGGATTGCTGGCCATGCCCCTCGCCGGTTGGATCAAGAAGCGTTCTTACATAGCGCGCTGGCTATGCGCAGCAAGGCCGTATCGTCCGGCGCGGGCGAGACATGCACCTCGCGCCAGCCGGTGCCCGCCATATCGGCCGCTGCCCGGCTGATCGCGGCGAGAATATGGTCGCCTCGTCCGGCGGGCATCAGCGCACCAAGCCGCTCGCCCGCGCGCGGCGAGTGGATGGCGATGACGCAGGGTGGCAGGTCCGCGAGCAGCGGCCCGTCCAGCGCCGCGCTGCGATAGACGCTGTGCCGGGTGATGGCGAGGCCGAGCGGGTCGAACGGCCGCACATCCGCGCCGCACAGATGAAGCGGGCGGCGATGGCCGGCCGCGACGATGAGCGGGATGGTGGTGGCCGCATCGCCGCCGCCGACCTGCACATGGTGGCCGCCCAGCGCGCGGATCGCGTCCGCCGTCGCTTCGCCCACGGTGAAGATCGGCCGGTCGAGAAAGCCGCGCACAATGTCACCGCCGTGGCGCACGCCATTGGCGCTCGTCACCAGCAGCGCATCGAAAGGCCCCGGCGGCGGCGCCCCGGCGGCGATGGGCAGGATCTCGAACAGCGGACGCTGGATGGTGGCGATGTCCAGGGCGCGGGCCCGCGCGGCGGTCTCGTCATTGCCCGGTTGCGGGCGCAGCAGCAGGAGCGGGCGGCTCATGGCGTGAACAGGGCGCGCAGGGCCGGGCTGGCCCGGTCGAGCAGGCGCTGGCCGAGCGCCGCCGCGCCATCAAGCGCGCCGCCGGGAAGCAGTGCTTCATCGCTTTGCTGCTCGCTGCCATCCTCGCGCAATATCTGCGCGCGCAGATGGATGTCCGCCCCGGCTTCCCGCGCCAGCGTGGCGATGGGGGAATGGCAGGAACCGCCCAGCGCCAGCAGCAGCGCGCGCTCGGCGCGCACGCAGCGATCCGTCGCGGCGTGATTGATCGCGGCCAGCAGCGCCGCCGCGTTCGCATCATCGGCGCGGCATTCGATGCCGACGGCGCCTTGCGCGACGGCGGGCAGCATCGTCTCGGCCGGGATTGTCGCGCCGGTGTCGGCAAAGCCCAGCCGGTCAAGCCCCGCCGCCGCGAGCAGGGTCGCGTCGATCTCGCCGGCTTCGACGCTGGCGAGCCGGCGCGCGACATTGCCGCGCAGCAGCGTGGTTTGCAGGTCCGGCCGCAGCGCCTTCAATTGCGCGGCGCGGCGCGGCGAGCTGGTGCCGATCAGCGCGCCCTGTCGCAAAGCGGCGATGGACGGGGCGCCGATCAGCCGGTCCTCCACGGCCGCGCGGGGCAGCATGGCGGCGATCAGGATGGTCTCGGGCCGGATCGTCTCGACATCCTTCATCGAGTGGACGGCGCAGTCAATCTCGCTTTCCAGCAGCGCCCGGTCGAGTTCCTTGGTCCACAGCGCCTTGCCGCCAATCTCGGCCAGGGCGCGGTTCTGGATGCGGTCGCCGCTCGTCGTCACGGTGACGATGCGGATGGCCTCTTCCGCCCAGCCATGGGCGGCGCGCAGCGCGGTGGCGGTCAGCGCGGCCTGCGCCAGCGCGAGCGGCGAACCGCGTGATCCGAGACGAAAGGGCGAGGCGGGGGAGGGATGAACGACAGACATGGATGGAAAGCCGATAGACCCTTGGCCTGCGTGGCTCTAGAGGAAAACGTCATGCCCATCATTCTTGGACTGGAATCAAGCTGCGACGAGACGGCAGCAGCCCTTGTCGGCAGCGATCGCGCGATTCTCGCGCATCGCCTTGCCGGGCAGGAGACCGCGCATCGGCCCTATGGCGGCGTGGTGCCGGAAATTGCCGCGCGCGCGCATGTCGAGGCGCTGATTCCGCTGGTGGAGGCGGCGCTGGACGATGCCGGCATGGCGCTGGCCGATGTCGATGCGATTGCCGCGACGGCGGGGCCGGGGCTGATCGGCGGCGTGATGGTGGGGCTGGTGACGGGCAAGGCGCTGGCCCATGCGGCGGGCAAGCCCCTCATTGCGGTCAATCATCTGGAAGGCCATGCGCTCTCGCCGCGTCTGGCCGATCCATCGCTGCGCTTTCCCTATCTGCTGCTGCTCGTCTCCGGCGGCCATTGCCAGTTGCTGGAGGTGCGCGGCGTGGGCGATTATCGCCGGCTCGCCACGACCATCGACGATGCGGCGGGCGAGGCGTTCGACAAGACCGCCAAGCTGCTCCGCCTCGGCATGCCCGGCGGCCCGAAGGTGGAGGCGCTGGCGCGCGATGGCAATCCGCGCGCGGTGCCGCTGCCACGGCCCTTGCTGGGCTCGGACGAGCCGCATTTCTCCTTCGCCGGGCTCAAAAGCGCGGTGATGCGCGCCGTCGAGAGCGGGCAATGGCGCGATGCGGATATCGCCGCGAGCTTCCAGCAGGCGGTGGTCGATTGCCTTGTCGATCGCACGAAGCGGGCGCTGGCCTTGGCCGAGCGGCCGGGCGCGCTGGTCGTGGCCGGTGGCGTCGCGGCCAATGGCGCGGTGCGCGCGGGGCTGGAGGCGCTGGCAAAGGCGCATGATCTGCCCTTCGTCGCGCCGCCGCAATGGCTGTGCACGGACAATGCGGCGATGATCGGCTGGGCGGGGTGCGAGCGCTTCGGCGCGGGTCTGATCGACGATCTGGCGGTGCCGGCGCGGCCGCGCTGGCCGCTCGATCCGGGAGCGGAAGCGGTGCGTGGGGCAGGTGTGAAAGCATGATGAAGGATCGGCCGATCGGCGTGGTGGGCGGCGGCGCCTGGGGCACGGCGCTGGCGCAGGTGCTGGCGTCCGGCGGCAGCGACGTGCTGCTCTGGGCGCGCGATGCGCAGGTGGTGCGCGCGATCAACAGCGATCATGCCAACCCGGCCTATCTGCCGGATCAGGCGCTCTCGCCGCTGATCCGGGCGACTTATGATCCCTCGCTGCTGCAGGAGGCGCGCGCCCTGCTCGTCGTCACGCCCGCGCAGCATATGCGCTCCGTGCTCGCCCGTTTCACGCCGCAGGGGCAGCCGCTCATCCTGTGCTCCAAGGGTATCGAGGCGCATAGCCACAAGCTCATGCATCAGGTGGCGGGTGAGGCGATGCCCGGCTCGCCCGTCGCCATCCTCTCCGGCCCCACCTTCGCGCATGAAGTAGCGGCCGGGCTGCCGACGGCGGTGACGCTCGCCGCGCAGGACGAGCAGCTGGCCGGCACGCTCGCCGCGATGATCGCGCGGCCGACATTCCGGCCCTATGTCTCCGACGATGTGGTCGGCGCGGAGATTGGCGGGGCGGTCAAGAATGTGCTCGCCATTGCGTGCGGGGTGGTGGCCGGCGCCCGGCTGGGGCAAAATGCCCGCGCCGCCCTCATCGCGCGCGGCTTTGCCGAGATGACGCGCTTCGGCCTCGCCATGGGCGGCCGGGCGGAGACGTTGGCGGGCCTTTCCGGGCTGGGCGATCTGGTGCTCACCTGCTCCTCGACCAGCTCGCGCAATTTCTCGCTGGGGCAGGGGCTGGGCGAGGGCCGCGCCGCCGCCGCCCTGCTCGCCGACCGCCGCACCGTGGCGGAGGGCGCCTTCACCGCGCCGGTGCTGTGCGAGGCGGCGCGGGCCCGCAGTGTCGAAATGCCCGTCACGGCAGCGGTCTGCGATCTGCTCGACGGGACCAGCAGCGTGCCGGATGTCATCGGCGCGCTCCTCGCCCGGCCCTTGCGTGCGGAGTGATGGTCCGGTGATGGCCGGGGCGGGGGAGCGCGGCAAGGCTTTGCGCGGCGGCGTCATTGTGCTTAAGCAGGCTTGGCCCATGCCGATGGGCGGCGTCGAGGAGCGTCTTGCATGACGAATGCGCCGGCGCAGGCCGAGCAAGCCGAGCGCGAGGATATCGCCGCGCTGGCCAAGGGAGGGCGGGCCAACATCTTCGGCTTCGTGCTGCGCCTCGCGGCGCGCATCCCTTTCCTGTTCATCGCCGGCCGCCTTTATGGCGCCTCGGTGCTGGGGCGGTTCGCCTATGCCGTGCTCGTCGTCGAATTTGCGGCGCAGCTCGCCACGATGGGCCTCAAGCGCGGGCTTGCCGAGCAGCTTGCGCATGATAGCCGGCCGCAATCCCATGTGTTGGCGGACGGGCTGCTGCTCTGCCTGATCGGGAGCTGCGCGACGGCCGGGCTGCTGCTGATCTTCCCGCAGGCGATGTTCCCCAATAGCGGCCTCAACGGGCTGGACCGGCTGCTGCCGCTTGTCGTCATCGCGATTGCGATGACCGATGTGGCGCTGGCCGCCTGCGCCTATCATTATAATATCGGCGCGACCGTGCGCGCCCGCTCGATCGTGGAGCCATGGACGATCAGCATCGCGGCGCTGATCTTCTATTTCTATTCGGCGCGTGACGGGCTGATCCTGGCCTATGTCGTCGCGATGATCGCGGCGATGGTCTCCACCCTCTGGCCGCTGCTGCGCCATTATGGTCTGCCGCGCGGCTGGCGGCCCGATCTCGGGCGGATCTTGGCCATGGCCGCGCGCAACCTGCCGCTGGCGGCGGCGGATGCGATCGACTGGGGCACGCGCCGGCTCGATCTGGCCATTCTCGGCCTGTTCGCCACGCCCTATGTGGTGGGCATCTATTATGTCGCGCAACAGGTCGCCTCGCTGCCGCAAAAGCTCAAGACCAGCTTCGAGCCGATCCTCAGCCCGGTCATCACGCGCAACGTGCGGCTACGCAAATATGAGGCGATCGCCCGGCAGGTGAGCCAGGTCGGTTTCTGGATCGTCGCGGCGCAGCTTGGCGTGGCGCTGGCGCTCGGTATTCCGGGCGAGGCGGTGATGGGCCTTGTCGGCCCCACCTTCGTCGCCGGCACCGGGGCGCTGGCCGGGCTGCTGGCGGCCGAAGTGCTGGCCGCGCCCGCCGTGGTGAGCGAGGCGGCGCTGGTCTATCTGGCGCGGCTGCGCAATCTTGCCGTCTCGCTGGCGACGATCGCCCTGCAGGCCTGCCTCACCATCATCCTGATCCTGACCGCGCGCCGGCTGGGCATGCCGGATCTATATGTCGCGGCCATGCCCGCCATCGCGCTGGCGCTGGCGCTTGGCTGCGCGTCGCTCGCCAAGGGGTGGCTGCTGCGCACGCTGCTCGGCGCACCGGTCGGCGTCTGGCGCCCCCGGCTGATCGTCGCCGCGCTCGCCGCCATCATCATCGGCACCGCCTTCACGCGGTTGCCACGGCACTATGAGTGGATGGAACTGGTCATCGGCGTGCCCGCGATGCTGTTCGTCTATTGTGCGATCGTCTGGAAATGGGCGTTCAACGATGCGGATCGCACGCTGTTCCGCCGCACGCGCGGGGGCAAGGCGCCGCCGGCGGAGACGCCGCTGGATGAGGACGGCTAGGGCCGATCGATATTCAGACGATGACATGCCGAAGATGTTGGATTTTCGCGTCGCGGCGCGCAGCGCTGACGGCACGTGAGCACCGGAAGCACGGAAAGACGCCATGTGCACGCCGTCAGGGCTGAATGTCGATCGGCCCTGGAACGCCGCGCTAAACCGGCACTGAACGGATGGGCCAGGATCAGCGAACCGGGCGAGCGTCTCGCTGGCCGTTCGCGGTGAGCGCGGCGGCGCGGCTCCAGCCTGCGCCGCCGGCCGTTTATTGCCGGATCAGCCCTTGGGTTCGGGCGCCACGGTGACGCGGATTTCCTCGCCATTCTGGCCGGGGAAGCCGGTGAACAGCGCGTCGATCAGGTTCGGCACCAGATAGGTCATCTTGTTGCTGACCGATTGCGCCCGGGCCGTTCCCTCGAACAGCGGCTCGCCGTCCGCGCGGTCGATCTTCATGCGCAGGCGGCTCTGATAGACGACATAGCTTTCAATGTCGTTATAGCCCGGCCCCCACAGGAAGGGATCGTTGAAGCCCATCATGTAGCGGCCGCGCCAGCCCCCCCAGCCGCGATAGAAGCCGGGGTAATAATAGGGGCTGTAGAAGAAGGGATCGCGCGCAAAGCCGGTCGAGCGAATACGCTGCGTGCCCTTGTCGATGCCGTAATCGAGGCTGACGACAAGCTGTGCCGCGCCGGGATCGGCCGCCTGCACATAGCCCTGATCGGTCAGGCGCTGCGCCACCAGATCCGCATAATGTTTGAATTCGAGGCTGCCGGCCAGCCGCGCCTCGCCGGGCATGACCGTGAAGGTCTGGCCCTGCGCGGGCGGCAATTGCTGGAAGCGCGAGACATCGGCCCGGAAGCCGGTCGTGCAGCCGGCCAGCGCGCCCAGTGACAGGGCGGAAGCGGCAGCGAGGATCAAAAGGCGCTTGTTCATCATGATTGTCCGTTTCCCAGGTGGGGGAGTCACCTTGTAAGACGAAGTTAGCGCCCTTTTACCTTGGATCAAATGAACTGCCGTTGAATATTCGCTTTATCGCAATTTCAGCGCATCAGGCCCATGGCCTCATAGGCGCCGCGCAGGGTCGGCTCGGCGGCGGCGGCGGCCTTGTCCGCACCCTTGATGAGGATGGCGTCCAGCGCGGCATGGTCGCTGCGTAGCGCGAGATACCGCGTGCGGATCGGCGCGAGGGTGGCGATCAGCAATTCCGCCAGCGCCGGCTTGAAGGCGCCGAAGCCCTGCCCGGCGAACTGCGCGCAGACCGCGTCCGGCGTGGTGCCCGCCAGCGTCGCGTAGATGCCGACGAGGTTGAGCGCCTCGGCGCGGCCTTCCAGCCCGGCCGCCTCGCCCGGCAGCGGCTCGGCGTCGGTCTTCGCCTTGCGGATCTTCTGGAGGATGAGGTCGTCATCATCGGCCAGGTTGATGCGGCTCATGTCCGATGGATCGGATTTGGACATTTTGGCCGTCCCGTCGCGCAGCGACATGATCCGCGCCGTCTGTTTGGGGATGATCGGATCGGGCAGGGTGAACAATTCGACGCCGAAATCCGTATTGAACTTGATGGCGACGTCGCGGGTCAGCTCCAGATGCTGTTTCTGGTCGTCGCCCACCGGCACATGGGTTGCCTGATAGAGCAGCACATCGGCCGCCATCAGCACGGGGTAGACATAGAGGCCGACGCTGGCGCTGTCCCGGTTCTTGCCGACCTTGTCCTTGAACTGGGTCATGCGGTTCATCCAGCCGATGCGGGCCGTGCCGCACAGCAGCCAGCACAACTCGGCATGGGCGGGCACGCGCGCCTGGTTGAACAGCACCGAGCGATCCGGGTCGATCCCGCAGGCGACCAGCGCCGCCGTCATGTCGCGCACATTGGCGAGGCGCTGCTCGCGCGTCTCGGCCACGGTGATCGAGTGCATGTCGGCGAGAAAGAAGAAGCAGCGGGAGTCGGCGTCTTGAGGGCGCTTTTCCGAGCCTGTGATCCCGGCGAGGTCTTTCAACCGTGAGATGTCGGCCGGCTCGGAGGGCATCTCGTCCTGCATGGTCACCCAGTTGCGGATCGCGCCGATATAGTTGCCGAGATGGAGATTGCCGGTCGGCTGGATGCCGGAGAGCACGCGCATGATTGGTTCAACCCTGGTTTGCGGCGCGGCGGTGGAGCAGCGCCTTCAAGTCTGCGATCCGGTAAGCGCCCGTGAGGAAACAGGCAATGCCGTAGAGCGCCACGCCGGTGCCGACAAGCACGGCCAGCGCGGCATAACGCTGGACGAAGCTGCCGCCGAGCCACGGGTCGAGCAGCGTCTTGCCGGCAAAGATCACCACGCCCATCAGCAAGGCGGCCAGCGCGAGGCGCGGCAGGCGGCCGACAAGCTGCGCATCGGCGGTGAAATGGCCGCGTGCGCGCAGCGTCCGGTAGAGCATCGCCACATTGATGGTGGAAGCGAGCGCGGTGGCAAGCGGCGGGCCGACATGGCCGAGCGTGGGGATGAGGATGATGTTGCCGGCGATGTTGACGACCACGGAGATCATCGCGAAGCGCACCGGCGTCTTCGTGTCGCCGCGCGCATAATAGCCCGGCGTCAGCACCTTCACGAGCACATAGGATGGCAGGCCGATCGAGAAGGCGGAGAGCGCCCAGCCCGCGCGCCGGGCATCTTCGGCGGTGAACAGGCCATATTGGAAAAGCCCGCGCACGATCGGCTCGGCCGCCACGATGAAGGCGACGGCCGCCGGCAGGGTGAGGAACAGCGCCAGCTCGATGCCCCGGTTCTGCGTCTCCATGGCGGCTTGCTCTTCGCCGCGCGCCAGCATGCGCGAGACGGTGGGGAGCAGCACGGTGCCAAGGCCGATGCCGATGAGCCCGAGCGGCAGCTGGTTCAGCCGGTCGGCATAATAGATATAGGTGATCGAGCCGGAGGTGAGAAACCAGCCGGCCAGCGCGGTCGAGATGAGCAGGTTGATCTGCGCGGCCCCCGCGCCGGCGGCGGCCGGGATAATGCGCTTGAACAGTTCGCGCATGTCCGGGTCGATGCGCGGCATGCGCAGGCGCAGGCTCACCCCGGCGCCCCGGCAGGCGAGCAGCAGCCAGCCCAGTTGCAGCACGCCGCCCACGCTGACGCTGATCGCCTGCACGCGCGCCGTCTCATAGGCGTCCGCGCCGTGGAAGAAGAACAGCCCCGCGATCATCGCGACGTTGAGCAGGATCGGCGCGGCGGCATTCACCCAGAAGCGGTTGAGCGAGTTCAGGATGCCGCCGAGCAGCGAGGCGAGGCTGATGAGCGCCAGATAGGGAATGGTGATGCGCGACAAGGTTACCGCATAGGCAAGCTGCTCATGCGTCGGGTTCTGGCGGGTGAAGCCGCCGGAGAGCAGCATGGTCAGCGGCCAGGCGGCGACCAGCAGGGCGATGGTGAAGAGGATGAGGATCGGCAGCAGCAGCGCCAGCGCCCGCTCGGCGAAGCGATAGCCTGCCGCCATGCCGCCTTCGCTCTCCGCCCTGGCGTTGAACATCGGGATGAAGGCGGCGGAAAAGGCGCCCTCGGCAAAGAGGGCGCGGAACATGTTGGGCAGGCGGAAGGCGACGCCGTTGAAC